>Ga0307509_10003969_pt1 | contig 21825 bp, 20 predicted proteins | sample 10_EM_MG_FD_202245 | JGI IMG/M metagenome (GOLD analysis project Ga0307509, IMG submission 202245) | Populus trichocarpa ectomycorrhiza microbial communities from riparian zone in the Pacific Northwest, United States - 10_EM | ecosystem: Host-associated > Plants > Roots > Unclassified | place... | reverse complement strand
TCTCCCGTCCTGAAGATCTGGAGATCATCAGTGCGGTCCAAAGTCCGAAAACAGAAAGGCCGCCGTGGTTTCCCAGGGCGGCCTGCAGGGTTCACGTCGTTACGTGGTTACCGTGCAGGACCTTCCCAGGCGTTATCGCTACCGCCGCGGCGCGCGAACGACGGAAGCAGCGACATCTGCGTCACGCAGATTTGCCGTCCTTCGGTCGCGTACGTCGCGGGGGTATGTGGAACGAGTTTCAACACGGAGAGTCCCTTGATGGGTTGTACGGATAACAGTGCCCATTCGATCTGTCAACGTCTTTTCCGACGGTGATTTTGCGATCTCAAGCGCGGCGCGGAGTTGTGCGCGAAGATCTGTTCGAGCGGATCGATATCTACTGCGGAGCGAGTGCGAGCACGGTGACGGGCGTCCCCAGGGCGAGCTCGATCCGCGAACGCCGGCCCAGGAGCTCGCCGCCGGCCTCGATCGCGACCTCGCGATCGAGCTCGATGGCGACGCGATCGCACAGGAAGTCGCGCACGCGATCGCTGAAGTATTCGCCGCGGAAGGCGGCGGGAAGATTGCGCATGATCTCCAGTAGTCGCGGCTCGCCACACCGCAGCTGGAACACGTCCTCGCGCGTGCCGGTGAACGCGAACATCTTCAGGCCGAGCCCGAAGTACGGGATCGTGGCGCCCGCGACGAGCGTGCACGGCCCCCGCCACAGCTCGTCGCCGCGCGCGCCGCTCGCGGTGCTCGTGCGATCCGCATGCATCTCGATTGCATCGCGGCCGAGGTTCGTGACGATCGCGTTCGCGCGCGCCGCGAACGCGAAGCGCGGGATCGAGCGCAGCGCGACCGAGAGTGCGTAGCGCCCGGTCCCGCCGACCCTGCGCGCGACGGGTACGCGATCGACGAGCCGGTTGATCGCCTCGTGATCCTCGAGGAGCTGCGCGTCGATCCCGACGCCGACGAACGGGGCGCGCACGCCGAGCACCTCGAGCATCGGGATCACGCGGCGCGTGCCTCCGCCGCGCGAGAGCCGCTCGAGATCGGCGATCACGTCGTCGCCGGCGCCGACCGTGTTCGCGATCGCGTTGCCCGAGCCCATCCGCAACACCGCGAGCGCCGGCTCGCGCTTGCCGAGCCCGCGGCACGCCTCGCCGATCAGCGTCAGGCCCATCACGGCCGTGCCGTCGCCGCCGCCGAGGATCACGAGATCCGCGCCGCGCCGCAACTCGGCCCGGATCGTCGCCCGCGCCTCGTCGAGGTTCGCGGTGAACCGCACGTGTCCGGGCAGCGTGTGTTCGAGGCGCGCGCGCAGGCGCGTGGTCAGGCCGCGCGCGTGTGCGTTCACGATCGCGACGGCTCGCATGCTCGGCAACGCTACACCGTCGCCGCAGCGCGCGCGAAAAACCGTAGACTGCTGACATGGGAGGTCGACCACGCGGCCGCTGGTTTCGGCGGATCAAGCTCGCGTGCGAGGTCCTGTTCATCGCGGGGGCAGTCGGCTTGCTCGGCCTGTGGTGCTCGATCCCCGCCACCGCCGCGCTCGCGACCGAAAACCCGACCTCGACCGCGTTCATCGATCTGCGCCGCGACGAGGCCGCGGCCGCCGGCAAGAAGTTCCAGCTGCACTGGCAGTGGCGTCCGCTCGGCCGGATCTCGCGCTACCTCCGCGCGGCCGTGGTCTACGCCGAGGACGGCGACTTCTACACCCACGACGGCGTCGACTGGCACGCGATCGAGGATGCGGTCGAGCGCGACCTCACGCGCGGTGCGCTGCAGGTCGGTGGCAGCACGATCACCCAGCAGCTCGCGAAGAACCTCTACCTGTCGCCGCGCCGGAGCTTCGTCCGCAAGCTGCGCGAGATGTTGATCGCGTTCTCGCTCGAGGATCACCTGTCGAAGCAGCGGATCCTCGAGCTCTATCTCAACGTCTGCGAGTGGGGCGACGGCATCTTCGGCGCGGAAGCCGCCGCGCAGCACTACTTCGGTCACGCGGCGGCAACGCTCACGCCCGCGCAGGCCGCGCGGCTCGCGATCGCGCTGCCGAACCCGATCGATCGCGCGCCGACCGTCTCGGATCCGATGCTGACCAAGAAGGCCGTGCGGATCATCCGCCTGTTCCGGATGCAGGGCCTCGTCAATGCCGACCAGGAGCGCGAGGCGCTCGACGCGGTGGGTGCGCCCGAGCAAGGCGTGCTGCCGTGATTGCGGTACGCTCGGTCCATGGTCGACCGGCGCGACCGATCCCGCGTGCTCGCGCTGTGGACCCGCGCGCTGCTCGACGAGCTGGCACCCGACTGGCGCCGGACCGGCCTGGAGCGGTTCGCGCTCGCCGCGCCGCAGGCCTTGCTCGGCGATGCGCTGCTGATCCCGCACGGCGACATGCTCGCGGTGTGGACGGCGCTGACCACCGAGCATCCCGACCCGCTGTTCGGGCTGCACTTCGCGGAGCGCAACGCCGAACGATCGGTCGGCCTCCTCGCGTATGCAGGCGCGCACGCGGCGAGCGTCGGCGACGCGTTGCGCGTGCTCGTGCGCCTGCAGCGCCTGCTCGACACTCAGAACGAGATCACGCTCGACATCACCGGCTCGCGCGCGGTCCTCGCCCATCGCCCTCCACGCAGGTACGGCGTGTGGCCCGCGCAGGTCACCGAGAGCGTGCTCGGCGCCGCGGTCCAGCTGATGCGCGGCTATCTCGGCCGCGAGGTCCCGCTCCGCGCACTGTGGTTCCAGCACGCGGACCGCGGTGCGGCCGGCGCGGTCGCGGCGTGGTTCGGGTGCGACGTCCGCTATCGCGCGGACGTCAACGCGATCGTGATCGAGCGTGCGGCGCTGACCCTGCCGCTGCGCGCCGCGGATCGCACGCTGTTCTCGACGATCCTCGAGGTCGCGTCGCGCCAGCTCGCCGAGATCGTGACCGAGAGCTCGCTGCTCGATGCGGCGCGCCAGGTGCTGCGCGAGCGGGTCGGGTCGCGGATCACGCTCGCGGGAGCCGCGCGCATGCTGCGGTTGTCGTCGCGCACGCTGCAGCGGCGGCTCGGCGATCACCGCACCTCGTTTCGCGCGCTGCTCGACGAGGTCCGGCTCGAGATGCTCCAGGCCGCGACCGAGGAGAAGGCCGCGACGAAGGCGGCGAAGGTGGGATACGCCGACCCGAGCTCGTTGCGCCGGCTGCGACGAAGGACCCGCTGAGCGGGCCGATCGCGCCAATCGCCGGGCCCGCGCTGCCAAGGTGGTTGACGCGGTTCGCGCTCGGCGCGTAGCTAGATCCATGAGGGCACACACGTGGCTGATCGTCGTTCTCACCGCTTGTGGCAGCACGCACGGGGGAGATGATGACGACGACACCGCGCCCGGCCCGTTCGACGCCTGCGGCGGCAAGATCGTGAAGGCCGATGGCACGATCGACGGCGCCGAGTACGTGCGGCAGGCCGGGCTGTGGGATCGCGACGCGATCGACTGCCGGCTCGGACCGAAGTACGACGCCTATCACCCGGGCGACGCGGATCTCGCGCGGCCGACCGCGGCCGACATGCCGACGTTCCAGCACACCGGCAACCTCTGCCCGCAGTTCTTCAACCACGACACCGCCGGGCCCGCGACCTATGGCTCGACGTCGGGTCAGGTCGCGTACGCCCCGGACGATCCGGCCGACCACGGGCTCGATCGCGTGCAGACCGCGGGCTGGGAGGGCGCCGGCCAGTGCTGGCTCCCGCTCGTCAACAACGAGCTCCACAGCGCGCATCCCGATCAGAGCATCAAGGAGTGGCTCGGCAAGTCGCTGACCCCGGGCGTTCCGATCGCGAAGGGCCGCACCGATCACGCCGAAACCGGCGACGGCATCATGATCTTCTCGAACGGTCTCGTCGGCGCGACCGGGACGCAGACGAGCCGCCCGGGCGACGGCCCTCACCCGACGCTCCAGCTCCCGCCGAACAAGGTGCCCACCGCGATCGCGCTGTCGAACTACAACGAGTTTGCCGTGATCACGGTGTGGGACACCGACGCGCTGAAGGGTCAGCTCGCGGTGGTCGTGTTGCGCGCGCCCGACCCGGATCAGCACAGCGTGAACGCGTTTGCCGCGCCGAACGAGGGCGGGTTCGATCAGGTCCAGCTGCTCGGCTACATCGATCTCCCCGACATGGCGACCCCGACGTCGGTCGCGTTCGCCGGCAACAATCAGGGGCACAACGGCCCGTGGGTCCAGTGCAACTGCGATCACGCGTACCAGGGCGTCGGCGGCATCTTCCACGACCTCGGCTACGACCAGATGATCGCGAACACCGCGAACTGGGTCTGGATCAGCGACCCGACGATGGGCCCCGGCTTCTTCGCGAACGCGGGAGGCGCGATCGTCGCCTCGCAGTGGGAAAACAAGGTCACGTTCGTCGACTTCACACCGCTGTTCCAGTTCGTGCGCAAGGTCTACGTCGATCCGATCGCGAACCACACCGATCAGGAGCTCTATACGCAGGCGATCTCGTCGACGCCGTGGCCGTTCGACTTCACGACGAACCCGGAGATGATGCCGACCGTCGTCACGACCGTGCCGGTCACCGCGCCCCGCGCCGTTCGCTACGGCATCCATCCGACGCCGAACGCGCCCGGCCTGCGGTCCAAGCTGCTCGCCTGGGTCGCGACGCTCGACGGCACGCTCGCGGCGTACGACCTCGCGACGTTCACCCAGGTCGGATCCGTGATGACCGATCCGAACCCGACCCAGCTCCGGCTCGCGAACGACAACGATGGCCTCATCGTGGTGAGCCGCGGCAACCGCAGCGTCCAGTGGGTCGCGACGAGCGAGAGCTCGATCGACGTCACCGAGACGTTTCGCGACTCGCACGTCGACGACCCCGTCGCGATCGATCGCAACCAGCGCATGCCGGTGATCACGATCGGAGACTTCAGCAGCGGTCAGGTGTTCGGGTTCGAGCGCGACGACGCCAGCTGCACCACCGCCGGGCCGGTCCAGACCTGTGCGTACAAGTACGAGGGCGCGATGATGTATCCCGGCGCGGTCTACATGATCGACACCGCGAACGTGAACTAGCGCAACGCCGTACTCGGTTGACGTGATCCTGACGTCCGTGATCGTGGAGCCGAGCACCGGACCACATGAGCACGGCATTAGCCGACGAAGTGCTCGATCGTGGCGGCGAACGCAGCGGGTTGATCGAGATAGACCCAGTGGCCGGCGGGCTCGATGCCGACCCAGCGCACGCGATGGCGATCGAGGAGCGCGCGCGACCTCTCCGAGATGCCGCGCGGGACCCCGGCGATGAACAGCGTCGGGACTGCGAGCGCGGCCATCCGTGGCGCCATCGACTCGGTCTTCGAGAGCGCGACGAGATCGCTCGCCTGGCGATGGAACGTGCGGGGCGATGCGAAGAACTGCGCGGCGACGTACCCGCGCAGCGGCGGGTCGGTGACGCCTTCGCGATAGATTCCGTCGCGCATCGCCGCGAAGCCGTGCGCGACGAAGTCCGCTTCGGACTGAGCCTCCGCGATCGCCGAGAACGTGCAGTCGTCGTGGGTGACGTTGCCATCGACGTTCACGATCTTCAGCGCGGCGCCGCGCTCGGCGAGGAGCACCGCGAGGACGCCGCCCATCGAGTGACCGATCAACGTGGTCGGCGGGCGCGTCTTCAACCAGGCCGCGAGGTGATCGGCGAGCGCGTCGAGCGATTGCGGTTCGGCGGGCCACGGCGAGCGGCCGTAGCCGGGGAGGTCGATCAACGTGTGGGTGTAGCGCGGCAGCAGCGCGAGCACCGGGTCCCAGCTCGTCGACGATTCGCCGAGCCCGTGGATCCATACGAGCTCTGGACCGCTGCCGGTGCGGCGCACCGACATGTTCGCTTCGACCGAGAAGTTAATTGCCGTAGTCCTGGATGATCGTGACGTCCGTGCCGGACTGGTAGATGCCACAGCCGAGCTTGGCGTAAGCGCCCATCATGTTGATGTAGTGCCCGTGCGTGTTGTAGTCGGATCCTGGCCCTTCGCCGTAGAACGCGGCGATGCACTGACCGACCAGCGCGTTCATGTCGCCGCCCGGCGGCAGGTGCCAGCCACTGTGGCCGGGGCACTCGTTCTCCGCGAACGCGATGCCACCGCCGCTCGTCGACGAGAAGTGACTGTGCGGGGAGTTCGAGGTGTAGTCGACCATCGCGCCGGTGTCCGCGTACGCCTCGAGGTTCGCGGCTTCGGTCAGCGCGGGCTTGCCGTTCATCGCGCGATAGCGATTGGTCTCCGCCACGCAGAACGCCTTCGCACTCATCTGGTTCGAGCCCGAGCCCGAGCCCGAGCCGCTGCCGGTACCGGCATCTCCCGTGGTCGCGTCGAGGCCACCACACGCCCACGCGGCTGAAAGCACGACGATCAACAGCGCGCATGCCCTCATCGTCAAAGCGTATCAGCCAAACGCCTTGCGAATGCGACCGATCGCTTCCTCGATGTTCGCGCGCGAGTTGAACGCCGAGAGGCGGAAGTAGCCCTCACCTGCCGGCCCGAATCCCGCCCCGGGCGTCCCGACGACCTGCGTGGTGTCGAGCAGGCGGTCGAAGAACTGCCACGATGTGAGCCCGCCCGAGGTCCGCAACCAGATGTACGGCGCGTGGACCCCGCCGAAGATCGTGAAGCCCGCGGCGGTCAGCCCTTCGCGGAGCATGCGCGCGTTCTCCATGTAGAACGCGATCTGCGCGCGGGTCTGCGCGAGCCCGGCCTCGGAGTACGCCGCCGCCGCACCACGTTGCACGATGTAGGAGGCGCCGTTGAACTTCGTGGTGTGACGCCGCGCCCACAGCGTGTTGAGCGCGACCCGCGCACCGCTCGGATCGACGCCGGTCACGCCCTTCGGCACGACCATGAACGCGCAGCGCACCCCGGTGAACCCGGCGCGCTTCGAGAAGCTGCGGAGCTCGAGCGCGACATCGCGCGCACCCTCGATCTCGTAGATCGACCGCGGTAGCGACGGATCCGAGATGTAGCCCTCGTACGCGGCGTCGAACAGGATCACCGAGTCGGTGCGCTTGGCCCACGCGACCCAGCGCTCGAGCTGCGCGCGCGTCGCGACGGTGCCGGTCGGGTTGTTCGGCGAGCACAGGTACGCGACGTCGACCGGCTCGGCGGGGGGCTCGGGCTGGAACCCGTTCGCCTCGGTGCCGACGAGGTACGTGAACCCGGGGTAGCGCCCGTCGGGACCGACGGCCGCGGTGCGGCCGGCCATCACGTTCGAGTCGACGTAGACCGGGTAGACCGGATCGGTGATCGCGACCTTCGCACCGAGCGCGAAGATCTCCTGGATGTTGCCGCTGTCGCACTTGCTGCCGTCGCTGACGAAGATCTCGTCGGCGGCGAGCTCGACGCCGCGGCTCTTGTAGTCGTGCTCGATGATCGCGTTGACCAGGAAGTCGTAGCCCTGCTCCGGGCCGTAGCCGCGGAACGTCTCCCGCTTGCCCATCTCGTCGACGGCGGCGTGCATCGCCTCGACGATCGCGGGTGCGAGCGGCTCGGTGACGTCGCCGATGCCGAGCCGGATCACCTTCGCATCGGGATGCGCGGCGGCGAACGCGCGGACGCGGCGTCCGATCTCGGGAAACAGATAACTCGCGGGAAGCTTCGCGTAGTGCTCGTTGATGCGCACGGCGCGAACGTACTCGAATCCTTCGACGCGCGCGACCGATCGGGGGTTGCCTGAAAGCAACGCGCGCAGCCGCTCGGCGGACTCATCGCGATGCGCTTCCTCGTACTCGTGCTCGTCGCCGCCTGTGGCGCCCAGGATATCCACACCCACTATCCGGTCGTCACGCCCGGTCAGCCGACCGGCACGCTCGTGCTGCTGATGTCACAGCCCGCGTCGGACGTCACGGTCGCGATCGACGGCGTCCTGATCGCGTCCGAGGCTCACACCCAGCGGATGGTGATCGACGGCGTGCCGATCGGCACCGTCGACATGATCGTCGCGGCGAACGGCGGCGACAAGGAGATGAAGGTGTGGGTCGGCGGCGATCACGCGACGACCGTGCCGATCGGGATCCCCGACGCGGGCATGGGCTTCGTCAAGACGCTCGCCGGGACGCTGATCACGATCCTGGTCTACTCGCTACTGCACTGAACGCACGACGGTGCCGAACGCTCGCGCGGTGTAGGTGCGCCGCGTGGAGCCGTCGTTATCGGTGATCTCGACGGTGAGGTGATCACCGGTGAACGATGAGAATGTGACGTAGAACGTCCCCGGCGGGCGATCACGGTGACACTCGTCGAGCGAGGCTTCGAGCTCGAACTTCGGCGACGTGGCTCCGGCGATCATATGACCGTGGAGCGTGCAGCGCCCGAGCTTGCCACGGTCGGTGTCGAGGAAGAGATCGCCGGTCTGCTTCAGGTAGAGGTGATAGCCGAAGTCCATGTCGTCGGAGGTGACCCACTCGCCGTCGACATCTGCGAACGAGGTCACGGGCTTCTCGGCGGCCACCGGCTTCGGCGGCGGTGGATGACTGCACCCGAGACCGATGACGGCGACCACGAGCGCGCGCATGCGCCGCAGCATATACTGCGCCCCGCCATGGGTTCCGAGCGCAACGACTTCATTCGCGACATCATCGACGCGGACCTCGCGGCGGGCCGTCACACGAAAGTGGCGACGCGGTTCCCGCCCGAGCCGAACGGCTACCTCCACATCGGCCACGCCAAGTCGATCTGCCTGAACTTCGGGATCGCGCAGGACTACCAGGGCATCTGCAACCTCCGCTACGACGACACGAACCCGACGAAGGAAGACGTCGAGTACGTCGAGTCGATCGAGCACGACGTCCGCTGGCTCGGCTGGCAGCCGACGGAAGTGCTGTTCTCCGCCGACTACTTCCCGAAGATGTACGAGCTCGCCGAGCGCCTCGTCCGCGAGGACAAGGCGTACGTCGACGACCTCAGCGACGAGCAGATCAAGGACTACCGCGGCACGCTCAGCGAGCCCGGGCGGCCGAGCCCGTTCCGCGGTCGCTCGATCGAAGAAAACCTCGAGCTGCTCCGCAAGATGAAGGGCGGCGAGCTGCCCGACGGCGCGTGCGTGTTGCGCGCGAAGATCGATCTGGCGTCGGCAAACATGAAGATGCGCGATCCGTTGCTCTACCGGATCCGCCACGCGCATCACCATCGCACCGGCGATCGGTGGTGCATCTACCCGATGTACGACTGGGCGCATCCGATCGAGGACGCGATCGAGCAGATCACGCACTCGATCTGTACGCTCGAGTTCGAGAACAACCGCGAGCTCTACGACTGGGTGATCGAGCACACGGGGCCGTGGCCGGTCACGCCGCACCAGTACGAGTTCGCGCGGCTCCAGCTCGAGTACACCGTGATGAGCAAGCGCAAGCTGCTCACGCTCGTCCAGGGCAAGCACGTCACCGGCTGGGACGATCCGCGGATGCCGACGATCGCGGCGATGCGGCGGCGCGGCTACTCGCCCGAGGCGCTGCGCGCGTTCGCCGACCTGATCGGCGTCGCGAAGGCGAACTCGTTCGTCGACATCGGCAAGCTCGAGTACTGCGTGCGCGACGATCTCAACAAGACCGCGCCGCGCGTACTCGGCGTGCTGCGCCCCGTCGAGGTCGAGCTCGTCGGCGCCGACGTCACCCGGCTCGGGGCGCCGTACTTCCCGCCCGACATCGGCAAGCCCGGCGCGCGCGAGGTCGCGCTCGGTACGCGGATCTACATCGAGCGCGACGACTACGAGGACGACCCGCCGGCCGGCTACAACCGGCTCGCGCCCGGCCGCACGGTGCGGCTGCGCTACGGACCGTGCATCACCGCGACCGACGTCGTCGAGCGCGACGCGAACGGCCGCGCGACGAAGCTGCGCGCGACGGTCCACCCAGAGACGCTCGGCGGCAAGAACCCCGCCGACGGCCGCAAGGTGTTCGGCGTGATCCACTGGGTCGACGTGGCGACGAGCATCACCGCCGAGGTCCGGATCTACGACCGCCTGTTCCGCGCGGCCCACCCCGAGGAAGGCGGCGGCGACTTCCTCGAGCAGCTCGATCGCGACTCGTTGAAGGTGCTCCCGAACGCGCGGCTCGAGGCCTCGCTCGCGAACGCGCAGGTCGGTTCGCGCTGGCAGTTCGAGCGCGTCGGCTACTTCATCGTCGATCCGGACTCGAAGCCGGATGCGCTCGTCGTCAACCGGATCATCACGCTGCGCGACGACAAGCGCGTCGAGGTCGCTCCGGTGATCGAGAAGAAGCTCAACGCGAAGGCGGCGACCCGACCGAAGAGCAAGTCGCCGGCCGAGTATCGTACCGAGGCGCGAAAGCGCGAGCTCGAGCTCGCTACGATCTACAGCGATGCGATCGCGGGTGGACTCACCGAAGAACATGCCGATCTGCTGACCGGAGAACTTCCCACCGCACGGCTATTCAGAGACGCCTCGTACGCGACGAACCAGCCGGAGCTGGTCGCGAAGTGGATCATCAACGAGCTACCGCGCGCGCTCGGGACGAAGGAGCTTGCCGACAGCGGGCTCGCTCCCGCACAGTTCGCCGAGCTGATCGCGATGCTCCACGCCGGCACGATCACTCCCGGGGTCGGCAAGACCGTCCTCGCCCAGCTGGTGGCGACTGGACGCACCGCCCGCGAGCTGGCCGCCGACATCGCGGCCACACCGGCGACCGATCTGGGTGCCGCGATCGATGCCGTGATCGCCGCGAATCCCGACAAGGCCGCGCAGTACAAGGCCGGGAAAACCGGGCTGTTGGGCTTCTTCGTCGGCCAGGTCATGAAGCAGGCGCCGGGGGCCGATGCCGGGGCGGTCAACCAGGCCGTCCGGACCCGCCTCGCCTGAGGGCGCCGCCCCCAAGGGAGGCGGCGGATCCCCAGTCGGCAACGCCAGTTGGACGTGTAAGACTCCTGTCATGAGGGGGCTCTGGCTCGTCCTGCTGGTTGGCTGCAGCGCGCGGCTCGGCTACTCGATCCAGCCGCCCGATCCGGACGGCGGCCCCGTCGGCAACGGCGGCGGCTCGAACCAGACCTCGCCCGCCGACGCTGCACCCGATGCCGCGGTCTGCGCGAGCGGCCGCGTGCTCTACCTCGAGTTCGAGGGCGCCGCGTTGACCGCGACGAACGCGGCGAGCGACGCGACGCAGAACCAGGCGCAGTGGCTCGGCGTCGGCGACGCGACGATGCCGCCGTTTCGCCAGGGCGCGGGCGATCGGGCGACCCAGATCGCCGACACGGTCACCGCGATCCAGACCACGCTCGCAGGCTTTCCCGACATCCAGATCGTGACGACGCGTCCGGTCGCCGGACCGTACTTCATGATCGGGTTCGGCGGCTCGAACCAGGACGCCAACGTGCCCTACCTCTACGCGGTCAACCGGCTCGACTGCAACGACGCCGGGACCAAGAGCGACGTCGCGTGGGTGTTCGAAGCCGCCGAGAATCCGCAACGCGCCGCGAACTTCGCGATCGGCGCACTGCTGTTCGGACTCGGCGCGACCGGCACGAACGACTCGAACGACTGCATGTGCGGCTGGCTGACCAGCTGCAACCCGGGCAACGGCGCGTGCACGATCTCGACGCAGATCAACGCGGCGGCCGGCTGCAACGCGGCCAATCCCGTCGACGAGACCACGTACCTCGCCGGCTTCTGTGACTGAGCCGCGATCGATCGCACGCCGCACGGCGAAGCAAGCGCGGCGTGTCCTTACGGCGAAGGAACCCCGTAGGGGCAACTAGATCACGCGCAGCTTGCCACCCGCGAACAGCGGCTCGGCGGCAGCGTGACGGACGCGCGGCTCGGGCGCGGTCACCGGCCGGATCTCCGGATCGCGCTCGGCCCACGCGCGCGCGACGTCGCGATCGAGGAGATGGGTCGGCCGCACGTTCGAGAGCGCGTTCGCCATCACCGCGCGGACGTGCGGGTTGGTCTGCTCGAGCTGCGCGAGGAGCGCGGTCATCGCATCGCGCTTGAGCCCGTCCTGCGAGCCGCACAGGTTGCACGGGATGATCGGGAACGCGAGGTGCGCCGCGTACGTCGCGATGTCCTTCTCCCCGCATTCGATCAGCGGGCGGATGACCTCGAACCGGCCGTCGTCGGTGCGATAGCTCGCCGGCATCGCCTGGAGCTTGCCGCTGTAGAACAGGTTCAGGAGGAACGTCTCGAGGGAGTCGTCGCGGTGATGGCCGAGCGCGAGCTTGTTGCACCCGAGCCGCTCGGCTGCGGTGTAGAGGATGCCGCGGCGCAGGCGCGAGCACAGCGAGCAATAGGTCGACGCGTTGTCGAGGTGCTCGGTGACGACCGAGTAGGTGTCCTCGCGCAGGATCTCGAACGGCCAGCCGGTCGCCTCGAGGTACGCCCGGATGCTCGCGCCGTCGTAGCCGGGCTGGACCTGATCGAGGTGGACCGCGACGAGCTCCACCTCGAACGGCAAGCGCGGGACGAGCTTCGTCAGCAGGTGAAACAGCGTGTAGCTGTCCTTGCCGCCCGACATCGCGACGAGGATCCGATCGCCGGGGCGGAGCAGCTGGTAGCCCTCGCACGTCTCGCGGACCGTGCGATACAACTGCTTCTCGAGCCGGACGACCTCGCTCATGACCCGCTTCTTCTACCGGATCCGCCCCCGCCCGTCATGAGGAATCCGTGATCACCTGGATCGCGGTCGCGGCGGTCGCGCTCGTCGCGTTCGCGACCGAGGGCGCGATCGGGTTTGGCGGCACCGTGCTCGCCGCGAGCCTCGGTGCGCAGCTGGTCCCGCTCGAGGTCCTGCTGCCCGCATTCGTGATCCTCAACCTCGTGCTGTCGAGCTGGTTGCTCGGTCGCGGCCGCGACGCGATCGCGTGGCGCACGCTCGGTCGCGAGGTGGCTCCGCCGGTCGCCGCGGGTGCCGCGGTCGGGCTCGCGCTGTTCCACCTGCCCGGTCAGGCTTGGTTGATCCTCGCGTTCTCCACGTTCGTGATCGGCCTCGCGATCTTCCAGCTCGCCCGGCCCGCCACGCGCGACCTCGCGCGGGCACCCCGGCTCGCGCTGCTGGTGCTCGGCGGCATCGCGCACGGTTTGTTCGGTACCGGTGGCCCGATGATCGTCTACGTCGTGCGCCGCCGGCTCCCCGACAAGCGCGCGTTCCGCGCCACGCTCGCGGTGCTGTGGCTCGTGCTCAACACCGCGCTGCTCGTCAACTTCGCGACGAGCGGGCTCTACGTCGCGCCGGTCGATCACGCCCTCGTCGCGCTCGCGGTCGCGATCCTGCCCGGCCTCGTGCTCGGCGACTACATCCACCACAAGCTCGACGCAGCGCGGTTCGAGACCGCGGTCTGGGTCGTGCTGCTGGTCGCCGGCATCGCGCTCGCGGTGCGCACGGCGATCGGCCTAGCGCACTAACGCGTCCCAGCGGTCGCAGATGTCCTGCTTGACGTGGCTCGCGATCGCCGGCGCGTAGTCGAGGACCTCGAGCTCGTCGCGGTCCGCGGTGTAGCGCGGCCAGCCCGGATCTCCCGTGCGCGCGAACTGGCCCCAGGCATCCTGGATCTTGTCCGAGAGCGGGCGCTCTGCCGCCGACAGCCCGACGCCACCATCCTCGGTCCCGAACACGAACCACAGCTCGACCGAGTGGGTCGCGCCGAGGTCATGCGCGCGCGGCTCGTCGAGCGGGTGCGTGAACTCGTACTCGTACACCGGTCCCTTCATCACCCGCGCGATCCGGCGCGCCGCGCACGCGAAAACGGCGTCCGTGATCACGTCGTTCAGCTGGTCCTTCGGCGTCGGCCGCGGATACGCCGCGAGCGCCGCGAGCGCACGCTCGCCGAACGCCTCGCGCACGAACGTCGCGAGCTCGTCGGCGGTGACCTCCGCGAACCGGACGACGTGGAGCGCGCCCTCGTCGCGATTCCAGCCGACGAGCAACGGCACCGTGCTCGGCACGGCCCGCAGCATCTCGAGCGGCTGCGCGGTGAGCTCGACGCCGTCGACGATCGGCCCGTACCATGCCCCCGGCTTCAGGATGTAGCCGCGGCGACCGGGGAGCGCGCGCAGGATCTCCTCGCCGGTCTTCGCGCGGAGGCACGCCAGATCGGAGCAGCCGAGCGAGCCGGCGAGCTCCGCGCCCTGCGCGGCGGCCTGCTCCGCGGTGAAGTACAGCGGATCGCTACACGAGCCGCTCTCCATGATCGCCTTCGCGAACAGGCCCCGGCTCTTCGCCATCGCGAGGTGCGCGCACACGCTCCACGCGCCGGCCGACTCGCCGAAGATCGTCACGTTCGCCGGGTCGCCGCCGAACCTCGTGATGTTGCGCTGGACCCACTCGAGCGCGGCGCGCTGATCGAGGAGGCCGAGGGACGGCAGCCTCGCGAACGGGAACGACGCGAACCCGAACGCGTTGAGCCGGTAGTTGATCGCGACGACGACGACGTGCTCGCGCGCCGCGAGCCGCGCACCGTCGTAGAGCATGAAGTTGCCGGCACCCTGGATGAACGCGCCACCCGGGATCCACAGCATGACCGGCGCGTGCGCCGCGTCGGGCGGAACCCAGACCTCGAGGTTCAGGCAGTCCTCGCTCGATCCTGGATTCGTCGCCTCGCCGTCGAGCTGGAGACATGCGGCGCGGCGCTTCGTCGCGTCGAACGGCTCGCGCCACGCGGGCACTTGCTCGGGTGGCTCCCAGCGCTGCGCGGTCGCGAACGGGACGCCGAGGAAGGCGCGGCCGAATTCGTTCGCGATGCCGCGCACCGGTCCGCGATCGGTCTCGATCACGAGTGGATCGCTCGGCCGCGGCGCCGCCGCGTGACACGCGACGAGGATCAGACAAAGGCGCCACATGGTCGCTAGACCCGCACGCGCGTCTACGGTTGCCGGACCACGAGAAGGATCCGCAGGTCGCACGCTGTCGCGGTCAGCGGCAGACGCTGCCCGGACCGTCGGCGATCGTCCTGCACGTCTTGCCGGTCGGGCACGGCGTCGACGGGTCGCACTTGATCTCGCACGAATGGAACTGCGGGCCGCGCGCTCCGGCGATCCCGTAGTAGTCGACGCACGTCGCGGGCGCTTCGCACGCCGGCTTGTCGCCGCACTTCGCACCACCGGTCTGGCTCGTATCCGAACCGGCCGGCGCCGGGGTCGGCTCGGGAGCCGGGGTCGGCGCCGGCGGCGGTGGCGGCGGCGCGGACGAGCAGGCGGCGGCGAGCAGCAGTGCGAGCGCGAGCTTCATGGGCCGGAGCCTCGCATACCCCGCGAGCAAACACTGCCGGCCGTGCCGGACTTGCCGGGTCGACCCGCGTTCCCTGCGGTTCACGAGCGATCTGCGGTGACCAGCGGCGACCACGGCTCGGGCGTCAGCACCCACAGCCAGTCGCGCGCGCGCGTCGCGGCCACGTAGAGAGCGCGCGCGAGCTCCGGCGAGCCGGCGGGATAGAACGCCGGCGACAGATCCGGAATCACGACGGCGTCGAACTCGAGGCCGGAGACCGCGGCGGCGGTGGTCACGATCACTCCGGGCTCGAACCGAAAATCTCCGTCGAGGACGAGCACCGGATCGAGCCCGCGTGCGAGCTCCGCGTGCAACCGCCGGGCGTGCTCGGGCGTCCTCGCGATCACCGCGATCTGGCGCCATGGATCGCGGTTCTGGAGCGCGTCGAGGTGCCAGCAGATCTGCGCGGCCTGGGCGAGGCCGTCGTCGCAGCGCGACGCCCACATCGCGGGCTCGACCGGCGGCTCTGCGGGCAGCCTCCAGTCCTTCGCGAACTCGGCGATCGCGGGCACCGAGCGATACGTCACCGCGAGCGTGACCTCGTGCCAGCGTTGCGCGCGGACCTCGGTGCGCGCCGCGGCCCAGCCTGCGAAGTACGCGGTCTCGTCGGTCGCCTGGCGGTGATCGCCGGCGAGGGTGATCGTCCCGTTCGCGACGAGCGCGTCGCCGATCGCGGCGAGCTCCATCGGTGCGCGGAGCTGGGCCTCGTCGACGACGATGTGATCGTAGAACGTCAGCTTCTCGGCGAGCGGCAAGGCACCGCGACGCGCGAGCTCGAACAGCACGGGCACGTCCTCGGCGTCGAACGTGTTCGCGTCCTCCATCGGCGTCCCGGAGTCGAGGCGCTTGCCGTCGAGCGCGACCAGCCGATCCGCGTCGACGTGCGCGTGCTGCTTCTCGGTCGTGGTCTCGAACTGGATCCGGGTGTGCGCCTGCGCCGCCGCGATCGCGCGCGGAGGCAACGCGCCGCCGGCCGCATCGAGCACGCGCTGCAGACGATCGCGATCGCCCCACAGATGGAGCAAGCGCTGGCGCGTCCGCGACACCTTGCCATCGAGCTCGAGGTTCTTCGGCGGCTTCCAGCCGATGAAGTCGTCGAGCACCGCGCGGACCGCGGGATGGCGCTTGAGTGCGATCACCTGCGCACGCGCGCCTTCCGACAGCCGCTTCGGCAGGCTCGGGAACGCGAGCCGCGCGCGCTCGACGAGCCAGTCATCGAGCACCGCGATCTCGAGCGTCGCGAGCCCGAGGCGATCCGCGAGGAGGCGGACGAGCCGGCGCAGACCCTCGGTCGGGACGAGCACGAGCGCGCGGAACCGCCGCGACTTCTCGGTCGCACGCCGCGCGAGCGAAGCCACGCGATACAGCGCGACGAGCGTCTTGCCAACGCCGGCCTCGCCGTCGACGACGAGCGAGGTCTCGGCGCCGAGATCGACCGCACGCTGCTGCTCGGGATCGAGGACGACGAGCGACGAGCGATCGGGCACCGGCCCGGATCGCGGCGCCGGGCGCGGGCGCGGCTCCTCGCGATCGCCGTGCACGGTCGTCGCGTCGCCGATCAGCGCCTCGAGCGTGCCGCGGCCCTGGAGCAACCAGCGCTCGCGCACGGTGCCCTCGGTGATGCGGTCGCCGGTCTCGAGCTCGTACGGCTCGCCGGGCGCGCAGCGGAAGAATGCTTCGGCGAGGGGCGAGCTGCGCCAGTCCAGCATCGGCGGCGTCGCGTCGGTCTGGGTCCGCGGGCCGAGCAGATAGGACCGCTCGCCGCGCTCGGTCGCGACGACGAGGAACCCGCGCGCCGCCGGGACCTCGGCCAGCACGCGCGCAATCTCGGCGAACCGCTGCATCCGCGCACTTATGGCGGACCCCACGCAACCTGACAAGCTGGTAAGTCGCTCGGGACCTCTGTTACGATCGATGCGTTCGGTGGGTCATCGACCCGGCAAGACTTGCCTGGTCCCCCGCCTGACCCGGCAAGCGTTGCCAGGGTTCCGGGGCTAACCCGGTCTAACCTCACTTAGCGCGACAAGTCGGATCATTCCGATCAGTTGCGTGCTCCGAATGGAGCCCGAGCCCAGGCCGAAGGCCCGAGCCCGATCTTCGGCCCGGCGAGCATGCTCTCGTTAGAACCGGAGCCCAGGTCGGGCTCGGGCTCGGGCTCGACAGAAAGGCGATCGATTCCGATCAGTTGCGCTTAGCTGATCGGCATTGGGTCTAACCCCGCGAACCGCACCTGGCCCGGTTCTGGCTGTAGGGACCGGCGTAGCCATGGAAGCACCTACGATGTTCGTGTTCCGTCCGATCGCCGTCGAGCTCCGGGAGCTCGAGCAGCGCCGGATGCGCGAGGCTCTCCAGGCCGCCAACGGCGTCAAGACGCGCGCCGCTCGGCTGATCGAGATGCCGATCCGGACGTTCACGCTGAAGGCGAAGCAGTACGGGCTGTGATCTCGGGGACCAGCCCGCGGCGCAGCGCATCGCGGTCGCGCCACGTGTCGACGCGATCGCGCGGGTGGATCGGTCCGTCGAACGTCAGCTTGTAGGCCGCGTCGAAGTCGGTCGTGCCGTGGGTCCGCACGAACAGCGTCTTGCGGTTGTAGCGAAGGAAGAACATCAGGAACGGAAAGAAGTTCTTCACCATCACGATGTCGGCGCGCCACGGATCGAGGCCGACCTCGGTGTAGAACGACGGCCGCATCACCATCGCCGGACCCTCGGTGACGACGACGCGCACGTGATCGATCGCGAGGACGATCGTGCGGCCGAACCCGGGGCGATCGTGCTTGCTCGCGATCGTGCCGCGCACGGGCAGCGGCAGGGACCGCGCTGGATCGAGCGTGCCGCCGATCGTCGTCGCGACGACGTCACCGGGCGCGCGGGCCCACAGCGCGGCGATCGCCTGCGGATCGCGAACCGCGGCGTAGGCGAGCATACCGGCGCCGTCCTCGAGCAACGCCTTCAGGAGGTGCGTCGAGTCACCGGGCGCACCGGCGGTGACGACGTCGCTCGCGTCCGCCATCGTCACGCAGCCGAGGCGGCGGCGGAGCGAGGCACCACGCGCGGCGGCGATCGCGGTCTTCGCGTCGGGGAACTCGGGCGGGAGCTCCGCGCGGCGCGCCCAGCACATCTCGGCGAGCTCGTCGGCGAGCCGGTCGGCAGCGGTGAGGTCCCGGTCGGCGACGGCGAGCGTGGACCAGCCGAGCCCGGGGTGGTCATTCCACGGGTGGACCATGAACGTCGACGCGCTGAGCACGTCGCCGGCGCGCTCGGCCGCGTGCATCCGGCGAAACACCGCGCGCATCGGCGCGAGAAAGTCGATCGTCTTGCCGCCGCCGAGCAGCATCGGCAGCGAGCGCCACGCCATCACCGGCTTCAGCTCGCCGAGGACCGTTCCGATCGCGATCCGCCCGGCCTTCTTCCCGACGCGCGCGTGGTCGCGATGCGGGTTGGTCTGGTAGGCGACGATCGCATCGGCGAGCCCGACGCGATCGCGCGTGAGGTTGCCGTGGAGGTCGTGCGAGATCACGAGCGGCGCGCGGCCGATCACCGTCCGCGCGGCGCGGAGCAGGCGCGATTCGGGATCGAGAAGACCCTCGACGCCCATCGCGCCGTGGAGCGCGAAGTACATGCCGTCGAGCGGACCGGCGGCGCGGAGCATCGTGACGAGGCGGTCCTCGAGCTCGTCGTAGCAAGCGCGCGACAGCGGCCCGCCCGACGACGCCCACGCCGACAGGATCGGTACCGGCTCGATCTCGGAGCGGCGCTGTGCGCACGCCTTGACGAACCCCGCGAGCTCGGCGCGCTTGAAATACCCCGGGAGCTCGGGCCCATCGGTGGTCGCGCGCAAGAGCGCGGGCCCCGTGAGGTAGTGCGCGGACTCGAAGTCGTGCAGCGTCGTCGGCACCGGCGACAGCGCGTTCGACTCCTGGCAGATCCGCGCGAAGGCGATCCGTTTCATTTGTACATCTCCGCGATCACCTTGCGGACCTGCCCCGCGACGAGCCGGCGGATCGGAAGCTTCGCCGCCATGCCGTACATCGGCGCGGTGCCGGACTTCGAGAGGGATGGATTCGCGCGAACCTCGTCGACGCACGCGCGCACGTCGGCGAGGTAGCGCTCGACGATCGGTGCGTGGTTCGCGGTCACGGTCAGATGGATCGACGACGGCCGGTGCTGGCGATCGACCGACCAGCCACGCGCCTCGAGCCGATCCGCGAGCGCGTAGATATCGAGACCGACCGCGCCGTAGCTGACGATCGTCGCATCGGGCCGACCGAGCAGCACCAGGCCCGGGATGCCACGCACCCCGGCGCGCAGCGCATCGGCGGCGTCGACGGCGCGGCGCGCGAGCTCGAGATAGCCGTCCGCCCCCAGCCCCTGCAACGCCGCCCACGCCGCGGCGATCGGCCCACCCGGCCGCGTGCCGATCAACGTGGGCGACGCGTAGATCCCGCCCGGGAAGTCAGTGGCGACGAAGATCTGGTAGCGCATGTCGTCGAGCGAGCGCCACAGGAGCAGCGACGCGCCCTTTCCCGCGTACGCGTACTTGTGGAGGTCGGCGCTGATCGACGTCACACCCGGCACGCGGAAGTCCCATTTCGGAATCGGCCGGCCGAGCTTCTCGAGCCACGGCAGCACGAACCCGCCGACACACGCGTCGACGTGGAGCGGCAGCTTCTTCTCCTGCGCGAGCTCGCCGAGCTCCGCGATCGGATCGATCACGCCGTGCGGATATTGCGGCGCCGAGGCGACGATGCCGATCGTCCGCCAGCCGATCGCCTTGGCCATCTTGCGGACATCCGCGCGTTGCTCGGCGTCGACGTCGACCTTCACGAGCTTCACGCCGAAATAGTGCGCCGCCTTGTCGAACGCCGGGTGGATCGTCCTCGGCACGACGAGCTCGGGCGAGCGCACCCAGGGCTTCTTCTTGCGCGCGCGATCGCGATACGCGGCGACCGCGCACAGGATCGACTCGGTGCCGCCCGAGGTCACGGTGCCGACCGCGCTGCGGCAGTTCATCAGCGCGCCGGCACTCTGCACGATCTCCTTCTCGAGCTGCTTGAGGCTCTTGAACGCGAGCGGGTTGAGCAAGTTTGCCGACGCGTACAGCGCGTGCGCGCGATGGATCAGATCCTCGTGCTGTTCGCCCGCGTGATAGACGAGCGAGAACACGCGACCGCCGCGCCAGTCGGTGTCACCGTCGCCGCGGCCGGCGAGGTCGCGCAAGATGTCGTCGGTCGGACGACCGTGGTCGGGGATCACAGGTGTGCCTCCAGCGACAGCGTGAAGATGTTGTTGCTGCCCGTGCCGCGGATGTTCGACGGCGGCAGCGTGATCGAGTCGGTGATCGTCGGGATCACGTACCAGTAGTGGATGTAGCTGAAGCCGAGCCGGAACCGCCCGACGGTGTAGCGCGCGCCCGAGTGCAGGCCGAAGTGACTGAACGAGGGCGAGTCGAGCGTGAGCGAGCGCGGCGGCGCCGGCGAGTGGTCGTACTGGCCGCCGAGCATGAGGTCGAGCTTCGGTGCGGCGGCGAGGTCGTGGACGCGGAGGCCACCGGTCCACTCCTGCGAGTCGTGATAGTCCTTCTCGGTGTCGAGCTCGCGCAGCAGGAAGATGCCGGTGATGTCGGTGTGCTGGTGCTGGTACTGACGATAGAGGTAGTAGCGGAGCTCGGTGCCAACCTCGAGCTGCGGCGTGACGTCGACGTTCGCGCCGGCCTGGAACGTCCACGGCAGGAGCTGCGTCGTCTTCTGCGTACCGATCAGCATGTCGTTCGGCGAAGACGCGTCGGCGGAGTACGTGATCGTGATCGGCCCCTCGAGCGAAGCGTCGACGCGACCGATGATCGCCGCGCCCCACGTGATCCGCGGATGCGGCTTGCCGAACGCGCCGACCGACCAGCTCGGCGCCCAGCCCGAGCCGTCGAGCACGAGCAGCGGCTTGGTGCCGGTCAGCATCGACAGATCCGCGCCCATCAGGATCGGGAACACGTCGCGCTTGCCGTGAACGCGCAAGTTGATCACGCCCGCGGTCGCACCGAGCGCGAGCGTCGGCGTCAGCTGGTACGCGGCGCCGAGTACCGCCTGCGGCGCGATCACGTAGCCATCGATCAGGTGATAGCGGGTGACCGCATCCGCGTCGAACGCGGCGCCGGTCGCATTGCCGACGAACACCGCGGCGCCGACGTGGAGCTTGTCGCTCAGCCTGCCGGTGACCGCGAGCATCGGGATCACGCCGAACGCGCGGCTCGGCTTGACCGGACTGTAGTAGCCGCTCGCCTGCGGCGTCACGCCGAGGAAGCGATCGCTCTGATCCCACGGGGCGAGCTCGAACTGGGTCGACAGCAGCGACACGCCGGCCGACACGTAGATCGTCCAGTCGTCCTGGAGCACGAGTCCGGCGGGGTTGTGATAGAGCGCCGACGGATCGTCGGGGCGACCGATCACGGCGCCCATCGCGGTGCGCCGCACGCCGATCTCGGGAATCCCGAAACCACCGGCGTGCGCCACGCTACCGGCGAGACAGATCGCGAACAGCCACTTCACTCCCTCGCAAGTACCCCGCGCGATAGCGACGGTCCATCGCGAAGTAATGATTGTCCGTTTCTATT
>Ga0307509_10003968_pt1 | contig 21826 bp, 17 predicted proteins | sample 10_EM_MG_FD_202245 | JGI IMG/M metagenome (GOLD analysis project Ga0307509, IMG submission 202245) | Populus trichocarpa ectomycorrhiza microbial communities from riparian zone in the Pacific Northwest, United States - 10_EM | ecosystem: Host-associated > Plants > Roots > Unclassified | place... | reverse complement strand
ATCGGCAGCAGCACGTAGATGAAGGCCTGGAACGGCGTGGCGCCGTCGACGGCCGCGGCCTCTTCGAGCTCGCGCGGCACGCTGTCGTAGTAGCCCTTGATGAGCCAGATGTGCTGTGCCACGCCGCCGGTGTAGGCCAGCGCCAGGCTCCAGTGGCTGTTCAGGCCCAGCCAGGGCACGAAGTCGCCGATGCGGTCGAACAAGGCATAGATCGCCACCAGCGCGAGCACCGACGGGAACATCTGCAGCAGCAGCAAGCCGTTCAGCATCGCGTCGCGGCCACGGAAGCGCATGCGCGCAAAGGCGTAGGCGCTGGTGATCGACAGCAGCAGCGAGACGCTGGCCGAGATGAACGCGACCTTCAGCGAGTTCCAGATCCACAGCAGCACCGGGAACGGCGGCTTCACGAGCTGGCCGTCGGTGTCGAGGTAGGAGATGCCAAGTGCGAGCTTCCAGTGTTCGAAGCTGATGTGCGTCGGGATCAGGTGGCCACCGGCAAAGTTGCCGGGCCGCAGCGAGATCGACAGAATCATCAGGAACGGGAACACCGTCAGCGCGATGAACGCGAGCAGCCCGGCGTGCGCGAGCAGCACGCGCCAGCGGTGGGATTTCTTCAGGACGATGGCCATGATGCTGACGTCTCTTGTGTGTCTCTTATGCCGACTCGCGGCCGACCTTGAACAGCTTGAGGTTCACCACCGCCAGCGTCGCGACGATCAGGAACACGATCGACGAGATGGCGCAGGCGAGCGCGTAGTTCTGCCCCGAGTCCTGGAACGCGATGCGGTAGGTGTAGGACGCGAGCAGGTCGGTCGCGCCCACCGGCACCGTGGTGTCGAGGTAGTCGGGCGCACCGGCGGTGAGCAGCGCGATCAGCGTCAGGTTGTTGAAGTTGGCCGCGAACGACGCGATCAGCAGCGGCGCGATCGGCCGCGCGATCAGCGGCAAGGTGATGCGGAAGAAGTTGGTCAGCGGGCCGGCACCGGCCAAGGCCGAGGCCTCGTAGAGCTCGCCGGGGATGGCCTTGATCAGCCCCATCGAGAGAATCATCATGTACGGGTAGCCGAGCCAGGTGTTGACGACCAGCACCATGCTGCGCGCCAGCGTCGCGTCCGAGAACCAGCCGGGGCGGATGCCGAAAAGCTGGTCGAGGATCAGGTTGATCTCGCCGAGGTTCTCGTTGAACAGGCCGCGAAACACCGGGATCGAGATGAAGGCCGGCACCGCGTAAGGCAGGAACAGCATCACGCGGTAGAAGTTGCGGTAGCGCAGCGCGTCCCAGTTCAGCGCGACCGCGAGCACGACGCCGATGCCGAAGGTGAACAAGGTGTTCAGGCCGGCGAAGGTGACGGTCCAGCTGAACACGCGCACGAAGGGGTCGAGGAAGCGGTGGTCGCTGAAGATGCGCACGTAGTTCTGCCAGCCGACCGTGGTGCGAAAGCCCGGCTCCAGGCGCGTGCCATCGGCGCGCTGCCAGTAGCCGGTCGCGAAGTTCGCTGTGATCGGCGTGCCGTCGAGTGCGTCGCGCAGGCTGCCGTCGGCGTTGCGCAGATAGGCGGGTCGACTGACGGCAAAGCGGCGCAGGCTGCTGACGCGCAGTTCGCGGCCGTCGGGTAGCACTGCGACGACTTGCTTGAGCGCGGGCTGCAGCGCGATCAGCTGCTTCAGCGACAGGGCCTCGGCGTTGTCGCCGGCATCGGGCTCCGCGCTTGTCAGCGGCACCTGCACGGCAGCGCCGAGCTTGACCGGCTCCGACGCGAAGCGCGCGCCGTCCTCGGCGCTGAACACGAAGCGGTGCCGGCCCGCGTCTTCGAACACCTTCATGTCCAGGCTCACGCCGCTGCTCTCGCTCTTGCCGAGCAGCACCTCGGTGGCCCGCTCGAACGACAGCAGGTTGTCGGAGCTGTAGTTGGTGAAGCTGATGCCCAGCGTGTAGGCCATCGGCAGCACGATGAAGACGAGCGCGGCGAAGGCGCCCGGCAGCACGTAGCGCCAGGCGTACAGGCGCGGCGAGAGGTAGATCCACACGCCGGCGCCGATGACCGCCAGCAGACCGGCCGCGTAGAGCTGCTGGTGCGCGGTGTAGAACACCACCACCAGCGCCAGCCCCGCGAGCAGCGCGAGCGCGCCCACGGCGGCGAGTGCCGCCCGCATGACGGACTGGTTCATCGCGGCTGCGCCTTCAGGTGTGGCCGATCAGCTTTCACAGACGGTCACTCCCCGCCCTTGATGCGCTTGGCGGCCCGGTCCAGGCCTTCCTTGACGCCTTCGCGGCCTTGCGTGATGTTTTGCAGCGCGGCCAGCATGCCCGACCAGAAGCGCGTCATCTCGGGGTTGTTGGGCATCGGCGTGCCCGACTGCGCGGCGGCCATCGTGCCGGCGATCAGCGGGTCGGACTTGAGCTCGTTGTAGTAGGCCTTGTTCGCCGGCACGCCCAGCGGCACGTGCGCGTTCATCGCCTTCAAGCCGTCGGTCGACAACAGATAGCTCTCGAGAAACTCGTTGGCCGTTTCCTTGTTCGGGCTGCCGCTGGCGAGCATCGCGCCGAGCACGCCGACGAAGGGGCCGCCCTGCTTGCCGTCGATCTTCGGGAAGGGTGCGACGCCGAAATTGATCTTGCTCTTCTTGAGGTTGTTCCAGCTCCACGGGCCGTTGATCATCATCGCGATGCGGCCTTCGTTGACGCCGGCCTCGGCCTCGGCGTAGCTCGCGGTCTTGGGCATCACGCCGGCCTTGATCAGGCTCATCAGCGTCTCGACGCCGCGCACCGCGCCGGCGTTGTTGACGCCGGTGTCCTTGGCGTCATAGGTGCCGTCGGCATTGCGCTTGAAGGCGTAGCCGCCGCCGGCCGAGATCAGGCCGTAGCTGTAGTAGATCTCGGTCATGTTCCACATGATCGCGCGCTTGTTCTGCGCGCTCAGCTTCTTGTCGAGCGCGATCACCTCGTCCCAGCTTTGCGGCGGCGTCGGCACGATGTCCTTGTTGTAGATCAGCGCGAGGGCTTCGATCGACAGCGGATAGCCCCAGGTCTTGCCGCCGATGGTCCAGGCCTTCCAGGCCAGCGGATCGATCGCATCGACCGTCTTCTTCGACGGCGTGACGGGCGTGATCAGACCGGCGGTGACCCAGCTGCCGGCGCGGTCGTGCGGCCAGATCCAGATGTCCGGGCCCTTGCCGGCGGCCGCCGCCTGCTCGAACTTGGCGATCGCGTCTTCGGGGTGCTCGACCTTCACCGGGATGCCGGTGTCCTTGGTGAACTTCTCGGCGATCTTGGCGATGCCTTCGTAGCCCTTGTCGCCGTTGATCCAGATCAACAGGCTGCCCTTTTCGGCGGCATGGGCGGCAGCACCGAGGGCAGCCAGGGCTGCGGCGGCGATGAGGTGGCGCACAGCGGCGCGGCGGGATGTGAATGTCATGGCAGTCTCCTTCGTAGTAGTGGTCACGCTCGTCTTCAGCGCAATCGAGGCAGCGCCACGCCTTCTTCGTCGAACAGGTGACAGCTTGACGCCGGCAGATGCAAGTGCAGGCCATCGCCGACGGTCGCGCCGAGGTCGCCGGGCAGGCGAACGATCAGAGTGGCCTGCTGCGGGCCGTCCAGGTACACGTAGGTCAGATCGCCGAGGCGCTCGACCCATTGCACGCGGCAGGTCAAGGTGTTGGCGCCGGCTTCGGGCTGCAGCGACAGATGCTCGGAGCGCGCACCGAGCGTGACGGCCTGGCCTGGAGCCAATTGGTTCGGTGCCACCGCGGCCTTCAGCGTGTGGCCATCGGGCGTGCGCAGCAGCACGCCATCGGCGTCGATGCGGTCGACCACGCCCTGGATGAAATTCATCTTCGGCGAGCCGATGAAGCTCGCGACGAACAGGTTCTTCGGGTTCGCGTACAGCTCCAGCGGCGCGCCGACCTGCGCCACGCTGCCGTGGCGCGTGACGTCGTCGCCGGTGTGCAGCAGCACGATCTTGTCGGCCAGCGTCATCGCCTCGACCTGATCGTGCGTCACGTAGATCGTGCTGGCCTTGCCGTACTGGCGATGCAACCGGGCGATCTCGACGCGGGTCTGCGTGCGCAGCGACGCGTCGAGGTTGGACAGCGGCTCGTCGAACAGGAACACGCCCGGGTCGCGCACCAGCGCCCGGCCGATTGCCACGCGCTGGCGCTGGCCGCCGGACAGCGAGCGCGGCTTGCGCGCCAGCAGCGGCTGGATCTGCAGGATGTCGGCAATGCGCTGCACGCGAGCCGCGATCTCGGCCTTCTTCAGGCCGGCCAGGCGCAGGCCAAAGGCGATGTTGGCGGCCACGTCCATGTGCGGGTACAGCGCATAGTTCTGGAACACCATCGCGACGTTGCGCTCAGACGGCGCGAGCTCGTTGACGCGCCGGCCACCGATGTGCATGTCGCCGCTGCTGATGTCCTCGAGGCCGGCGACCATGCGCAGCAGCGTCGATTTGCCGCAGCCGCTCGGGCCGACGAAGACGCAGAACTCGCCGTCGGCGATTTGCAGCGAGACGTCGCGCACGACGCTCGCGAGACCGTCATACGACTTGCCGACTTGGTTCAGGCTCACATCTGCCACGTTGCTCTCCAGCCTGTCATTCGAGATCGCCGGCGCCGGCCGGCCGCTGCTGCAGCCACAGTCGACTGTTGCGCCACAAGGTCGCGCGTGCGCTGCGCAGGTAGGCGCGGCCGGTGGCGGTGGCGAGCCGGCGCCGCGCTGCGTCTTCCAGGAAGATCGGCAGGTCGCCGCGCGCGGCCACGATGCGCAATTCGAAGCGCGGCCAACGCCCGTCGCGCGCGTGGCGATCGATGCCGACGATCCATGCTTCGCCGTCGTTGAAATTGTCGTCGACGAGTTCGCCGTCGGCGTAGAGCCGGGCGGCGTCGCCGATGTAGTCGATGTCCAGCAGCACGCGGCCCTCGTCGCACGGCAGGCGCGCGTCGAGCTGCAGGTGGATGTGCATCGCGGTCTCGAACTGCGCGTCGTCCGGCGCCAGCGGCACCGGGCCCTTGCGCCAGCTCACCGGTGGGCCCAGGCGCACCGGCGGCGGGTCTTGCTGATCGCGGAGCACGCTGAATCCGATCTCGGGAATGACGCGCGGCGCGAGGTCCAGCCTGACCTCGGCGAAGCCGTCGACCAGCTCGCCGTGCTGCAGGTCGTCGGCCGGAAAGATGCGCACGACCGGCGGCTCGTCGTGCGGTGCCGACACCACGAGCGTGTCGTCGCCGTCGACGTGCACGCCGTGGTCGCACAGCACCAGGCGGTCGCGCCCGCACAGGGTCAGGTGGTAGCAACGGTCGGCGAGGGCCTGGGTCAGCAGCAGCAGCGAGTGGCGCTGGCCGGCGGCATCGGCGAAGTGCAGCCACTGCGGCGTGTTCGTCAGGTGCGGGCGCAGCACCAGGCCTTGTGCAGTCTTGCTGACCCAGCCGGCAGGCGCGTCGATCGCACCCACGCTGTCCGGCTCGAAACACAGCTCGGCGGCGACGGCCGGGTGAGTGAATGCGACCCAGGTGTGGTGGCCGTCGGCAACGAGTCGGGTCAGTGGTTGCAGCGTTGCGTAGCGCAGCACGGCCGCGCCGATCCGCTGCCCGATCGGCCAGATGAAATAGGCGCCGCTGGGCACGGGCGTCGCCGGCAGCTCGACCGCGCCGGCCTCGGTTTGCACGCGCAGGCGCACCTCGCCGAAGTCGGGCATCGGGTGATGCCGCACATGGTTGTTGACGAACACGAAGCCGCTGTCCGCGGCGCCGCGGGCGGCGACGCGCAGCTGGCGGCGGTCCGAGGGATCGGTGGTCGCGTCGGCCGGCAGCACCGCTTCCATCGCCGCCAGCTCGGCGCCGAAGGCCGCCAGGAACAGATGCAGTGTGCGCAGCCGGCCATACGACGCACGCCGCTGCCCATACTGGCCGAGCGGCGCGCGGAAGTCATAGCCCAGCACCGGCACGTCGTTCGGGTAGCCCGAGGCTTGCGTTTCGTTCAGGCGCCCGCTGGGGCTCGTCGGGTTGGTACCGCCGTGGTACATGTAGTAGCCGTAGAGCGTCGCGCCCGAGCCGATCTGCACCAGGCAGGTCGCAGCCACGTCGTCAGCGCTGACCACCGGCCGACGGTGGTAGGACACATGCATGCCGCCGCCCGCTTCGGCCAGGAAGAACGGGTAGTGCCGCTTGTCGATCTGCTCGGTGGCCGGCGTGCCGCCCACATTGCCCATCTCGCCGATGCTGCGGCTGGTGTTGAACAGGAACACACCTGACGGTGGCAGGGGCCCGGTCTCGCCGCTCCAGAATCCATCGGGGTAGGCGCCCGACACGGGGACGACCTCGCGCGGCGGGATGTCCAGCGTCGGCCAGCCGGTCACGGTGTACAGCGGCACGGTGAGCCCGGCGTTGACCGCGATGCGCTTGAGCTCGGCGATGTGCTCCGCGCCCGCGCCCGGCCCGGTGCGGTCGTATTCGTTCTCGAGCTGCACGCCGATCACCGGCCCGCCATCGCACCACATCTGGCCGCGCAGCTGGGCGCCGATTTCGCCATAAAAGCGCGCCACGCGCTGGAGGTAGGCCGCGTCGTTGCAGCGCAGTTCGCCGGTGGCCAACAGCCAATCGGGAAAGCCGCCGTTGCGCGCCTCGGCGTGGACCCACGGCCCCGGCCGCAGATAGAAGAACAGGCCGACTTGCTGCACCAGGCTGACGAAGTGGCGCAGATCGCGCTGGCCGCTCCAGTCGAACTGGCCCTCTGCCGCTTCGTGGTGGCTCCAGAACACGTAGCTCGCGACAATCTGGATGCCGCCCGCCCGCATCTTGCGCAGCTCGCCCTCCCACTCGGCACGCGGGTAGCGCGAGTAGTGAAATTCGCCCATCACCGGCAGCCAAGGTTGGCCGTCGAGTTCGATGCAGCGGCTCGTGACCTGCAACGAGCGACCGACCGCCGGGAACTGACCCAGGTGCAGAAAATCGCGCTCCACAGAGGCAGATGTGGCGGGCAGGCGAAGCGTGACGAGATGAGGCGGCGTGTGGGCCATGGACGAGGCTGGTGATGGATACGAACGATTCGGATCCGACTCGGATACGATGAATTAATTAAACGCTTAATCTTCGGAGGGGAGTGTCTTTGATCGATCGCATTCGCAGCAATCGGGGAAAGCCCTTGCTCGTTTTCCCGCGCCGCCACCAAGACATCGAGTCTCGCCAAATGCTCGCTACGGGGCTACAGCACTGAAATTTCTGAGTTCGATGTCGTTTCCAGGTCAACGCGAAGGCGCTCGATCCCGGGGTTCGATGCGACCAACCAGCAATACGGCGGATGGTGCCGAGTTGACAAAAGAAGAGGCATTTGATCTGATGCGAGTTAATCGATTAATCTATGGCGTTCCCTTCAATTGAGGAGCAGATGCGAATGAAGCTAGGTGTGTGCTACTACCCCGAGCAGTGGCCGGAAGCTCTGTGGGCATCGGATGCACAGGCGATGGCGAGTCTCGGCATCCGCGTCGTGCGCATCGCCGAGTTCGCCTGGGCGCGCATGGAGCCGCGGCCTGGCGTCTACGACTGGGCTTGGCTGGACCGTGCCGTCGACACCTTGGCGGCCGCCGGGCTGCAACTGGTGCTGGGAACGCCGACCGCGGCACCGCCGAGCTGGCTGGTCGAGCGCCACCCGGACATCCTGCCGGTCGACGCCGCCGGACGCCGCAAGGGCTTCGGCTCGCGGCGCCACTACGGCTTCTCCAGCGAGGCGTTTTTCGAGGCGAGCCGCGGCATCGTCACTGCGATGGCGCAGCGCTATGGCCAACACCCGGCAGTCATCGCCTGGCAGACCGACAACGAGTACGGCTGCCACGACACCGTACTGTCGTACGCGCCGGAGGCGCTGCAGCGCTTTCACCGTTGGCTGGCCGAGCGGTACGGCGACATCGACGCACTGAACCGCGCCTGGGGCAATGTGTTCTGGAGCATGGACTACGCGCGCTTCGACGCCATCGGCTTCCCGGTCGGGTTGCCCGCGCAGGTCAACCCGATCCATGCGATGGACTTCCGCCGTTTCGCCTCCGACGAGGTGTGCCGCTTCAACCGAATGCAGGTCGAGGTGCTGCGTGCGCATTCGCCGGGGCGCGATGTGCTGCACAACTTCATGGGCTTCTTCGCCGAGTTCGAGCATCACGAGCTGGCGCGAGACCTCGACGTGGCAGCGTGGGACAGCTACCCGCTGGGCATCACCGACACCGTGCGCTTCGTCAGCGAGGCCGAGCGGCACACCTACATGCGCACCGGCCACCCCGACGTCGCCGCGTTCCACCACGATCTGTACCGCGGCCTGTGCGGCGGCCGCTGGTGGGTGATGGAGCAGCAGGCCGGCCCGGTGAACTGGGCCCACAGCAACCCCGCACCGCTGCCCGGCATGGTCCGCGCGTGGACCTGGGAGGCGTTTGCGCACGGCGCCGAGCTGGTGTCGTACTTTCGCTGGCGCCAGTTGCCCTACGCGCAGGAGCAGATGCACTCGGGCCTGAACACGCCCGACAACCGCCTCGACCTGGGCGGCCACGAGGCGGCGCAGGTCGCGCGCGAGCTGGCCGATGTGCCGACTGAGCCGACATCGCGCGCCGCGGTGGCGCTCGTCGTCGACTACGCGACGAAATGGATGATCGACATCCAGCCGCAAGGCGCCGACTTCGACTACCACGGCCTCGTGTTCGGCTACTACCAGGCGCTGCGCCGGCTCGGCCTGGACATCGACATCGTGCCGGCGTCGGCCGCGCTCGACGGCTATCGACTGGTCGTCATCCCGACCTTGGCCGTTGTCGACGACGGGCTGGTCGAGCGCCTTCGCCGCAGCGGCGCGCAGATCGTCATCGGCCCGCGCACGGGTGCCAAGACAACAGACTTCGCGATCCCCGCGACGCTGCCGCCGGGGCCGCTGGCGGCCTTGCTGCCGATGCGCGTGTGGCGCGTCGAGGCGCTGCGTGCGAGTGCCGTCGAGCCGGTGTTTGCCGGTGGCGCGCGCATCGGCGAAGCGACCCGCTGGCGCGACCTGGTCGAACCCGGCGAAGGCGTCGCGGTCGAGGCCCGCTTCGCCGACCAGCACCCGGCGCTGCTGCGCCACGGGGCACTGCGCTACGTGGCTGGGTGGTTCGACGACGCGCTGCTGCGTACCGTGTTGCATCAGGTCGCGACCGACGCCGGGCTCACGCCGCGTGTCTTGACCGGTGGCCTGCGGCTGCGCCGTCGTGGTCGTCTGCAGTTCGCGGTGAACTACGGCCCCTCCACGGCCACCGCGCCGGCGCCCGCCGATGCTCGCTTCGTGCTCGGCGCGCACAGCCTGCCGCCGGCCGGCGTGGCTGCGTGGTGGAGCGAATGAGTGCGCTGAACGTGCTCGTTCTGAAAGTGCTGGCAGCGCTCGAAAGCGCGTGCGGTCGTACGCTGCCCCGTACCATCGCAGCGCGTCGTGCCGGCGCCGAACGCCGGCTGGCGCGCTGGCAATCCACCCACCCACACGGCTACGAGGCCGCTCGATGACAAGCACCTTCGACCCCGCGGAGCACTCGCACCGCCGCTACAACCCGCTGACCGGCCAATGGATGCTGGTGTCGCCGCACCGCGCGAAGCGGCCCTGGCAGGGCCAGCAGGAAGCCCCCGACACGGTCGAGCACCCGGCCTACGACGCGCAGTGTTATCTCTGCGCGGGCAACCTGCGCGTCACCGGCGAGCGCAACCCGGCGTACACCGACACCCACGTCTTCACCAACGATTTCGCCGCGTTGATGCACGACGTGCCGGACACGCCAAGCGGTTCCGCGTCGGACCCGCTGTTCCGCGCCATGGCCGCGCGCGGCACCAGCCGGGTGATCTGCTTCTCGCCCGATCACAGCAAGAGCCTGCCCGAACTGCCGCTGCCGGCGCTGCGCCGCGTCGTCGACGCCTGGTGCGAAGAGTCAGCGACGCTAGGCGAGACCTATCCGTGGGTCCAGGTGTTCGAGAACAAGGGCGCGATGATGGGCTGCTCGAACCCGCACCCGCACGGGCAGGTGTGGGCCTGCAGCTTCCTGCCCAACGAGGCCGCCACCGAAGATGCGCAGCAGCGCCGCTACTTCGCCGAGCATGCGCGCGCGCTGCTGCTCGACTACGCCGAGCGCGAGGCGGTGTCAGGCGAACGCATCGTCGTGCAGACCGCGCACTGGCTCGCCGTCGTGCCCTACTGGGCCACCTGGCCGTTCGAAACGCTGCTGCTGCCACGCTTCCCCGTGCAGCGGCTGCCGCAGCTGACCGACGACCAGCGCGACGATCTCGCGCTCGCGGTGAAGCGCCTCACCAGCCGCTACGACAACCTGTTCCAGTGCTCGTTCCCGTACTCGATGGGCTGGCACGGTGCGCCGTTCGATGTGGGCACCGAACACAACGACCGCCATGCCGACGCGCGGCCGTGGCAGTTGCATGCCCACTTCTATCCACCCTTGCTGCGTTCGGCATCGGTGCGCAAGTTCATGGTCGGCTTCGAGATGCTGGCCGAGGCGCAGCGCGACCTGACGCCCGAGCAGGCCGCCGAGAAACTGCGCGCCGTCGGCGACGTTCACTACCGGGGCGCCTGAGCGCCCGTTCACTTTCATCCTTATGAGAACCAACCTGTCCTCCGACGCTGAAGCCGCTTTCGAACAAGCCTTCGGCCACACGCCGACGCACCTCGTTCAAGCGCCCGGCCGCGTCAACCTGATTGGCGAGCACACCGACTACAACGACGGCTTCGTGTTGCCCTGCGCGATCAACCACGGCACCGTGATCGCCGCACGCGCTCGCGACGATACGCGGGTTCGCGTGGTCGCCGCCGACTACGAAGGCCAGGTCGACGAGTTCCGGCTCGACGAACCGATCGAGGCGCGCACCGACATGCTGTGGCCGAACTACGTGCGCGGCGTCGCCAAGTACCTGCTCGAACACGGCCTGCCGCTGCGCGGCGCCGATCTCGCACTCGCCGGCGATGTGCCGCAGGGCGCGGGGCTGTCGTCGTCGGCCTCGCTCGAAGTCGCCGTGGCGCAAGCGTTCAAGACCTTGTTCGGGTTCTCGACTCTGAGTCCGACCGACATGGCATTGATCGCGCAACGCGCCGAGAACCGCTTCGTGGGCTGCAACTGCGGCATCATGGATCAGTTAATCTCGGCACGCGGCGAGGCCGGCAGTGCGCTGCTGATCGACTGCCGCTCGTTGCAGACGCGTGCGGTGCCGCTGCCCGCCGACGCTGCGGTCATGATCGTCAACTCGCGCGTGCAGCGTGGTCTGGTCGACAGCGAGTACAACACCCGGCGCGAACAGTGCGAAGCAGCGGCCCGTCACCTCGGCGTGCCCGCCTTGCGCGACGCCACGGTGGCGACGTTGACTGACCGCGGCGCAGGTCTGCACCCGACCGCGTTGCGCCGTGCCCGCCATGTGGTGACCGAGAACCAGCGCACGCTCAATGCCGCCGATGCGCTCGCCGCTGCCGACCTGCGTCGCATGGGCGAACTGATGGCGGCGTCGCACGCCTCGATGCGCGACGATTTCGAGATCACGGTGCCGGCCATCGACCGGCTGGTGGAGATCCTGCAGCGTGCGATCGGCAGCGAGGGCGGCGCGCGCATGACCGGCGGTGGCTTCGGCGGCTGCGTGGTGGCGCTGCTGCCGGCGGCGTTCGTGCCTGCGGCGCGTGCCGCCGTCGAGGCGCACTATCGTGCGCCCAGCGGCGAGCGTGGCGATGTCTACGTCTGCCGACCCGCCGCCGGCGCCGGCGTCATCGGCAACTGAACGGGCAGGGCATGTCGACTCCACTCCCAGACTACGTCGCATCTGCCACCCGCTACGACAGCATGGCCTACCGGCGGGTCGGGCGCAGTGGCCTGAAACTGCCGGCGGTGTCGCTGGGTCTTTGGCACAACTTCGGCGGCAACGATTCGGTGGACACCGGCCGTGCCATCGTGCGCTGCGCCTTCGACCACGGCATCACCCACTTCGACCTCGCCAACAACTACGGGCCGCCGCCCGGCTCGGCCGAAGAGAGCTTCGGCGCGCTGCTGCGCAGCGATCTGAAAGCCCATCGCGACGAGCTGATCATCTCGACCAAGGCCGGCTACACGATGTGGCCCGGGCCGTATGGCGACTGGGGTTCGCGCAAGTACCTGGTGGCCAGCCTCGACCAAAGCCTGGCCCGCCTCGGCCTGGACTACGTCGACATCTTCTACCACCATCGCCCCGACCCGCAGACACCGCTGGAAGAAACGATGGCCGCGCTCGCTCACATCGTGACGAGCGGCCGCGCGCTCTACGTGGGCCTGTCCAACTACCCGGCCGAGCTGACGCGCCGTGCCGCCGAGCTGCTGCGCGAATCCGGCACGCCCTGCGTCATCCACCAGGCGCGCTACAACCTGCTGGACCGCGGCATCGAAGGCGGCCTGCTGCAAACACTGGAAGACACCGGCATCGGCTGCATCGCGTTCTCGCCGCTGGCCCAGGGGCTGTTGACGGATCGCTACCTGGACGGCACCGTGCCACCCGACTCGCGCGCGGCACGGCCCGCGGGCTTCTTGCGGCCGGAACACATCACACCCGAGCGCTTGACGCTGATCCAGCGTCTGAACCAGGTCGCGATGAACGGCGGCCGAAGCCTCGCGCAACTGGCGTTGGCCTGGGTGCTCCGCCACGACGGCATGAGTTCGGTGCTGATCGGTGCGAGCCATGAGCGCCAGGTGCTGGCGGCCGTCTCGGCGTTGCAGCACCCGGCCTTGTCGGCCGACGAGCTGCAAGCGATCGAGCACATCCTGCGCGCCTGATGCTCGTCACGTCGGCGCCATGCCTGATCGTGCGCTCGTCTATTGGACGCGCTTCGATAGCACACTGAATGGGGGGCCCGCTCAACGGCGGGCCCTTATGTGTGGTGGTGGAGAGGAGGAGGATCGAACTCCCGACCTTCGCATTGCGAATGCAGTGTGTACCGCCAGATGTAACCGCATCGACCACTATAGAGCATTACGAATCAATGACTTAGCCTATACTGACTTTACCGTCGCATGACGATTTTATATGCCTCCCATTCCCCAGGCATTCCCCAGGATTCATGCGAAGGTCAGAAAGGCAAGTCACATGACCACGCTGAACCCGGCCGCGCAGGCCATCATTCAGGCCCTTTCCGCACCCGGCATCGACGCTGCGCAACGCGCCGGCCTCGCGCTTGCATTGCAGGCCGTGCTGACCCCCGCCGAGCCGACCAAATCAGAACCGGCCAAGAAGCCGGGCAGGGCGACCAAGTCATCCATTGCGAAACCTGTACGTGCCGCCGATGCCGTCGAGTTCGGCAAAGAGGCAGTGGCGGCGCTGGCTCTCCCGGTTGCCGGCGAACGGTTGGTGTACGACACGATCTGCCCGCAGCTCGCCGTGCGCCTTCGCCCGGGTGGCCGGACGTACATCGTGGTCATGTGGGACAAGCAGCGCCAGCGCAAGGCCGCGCGCACGCTCGGCAAGACCGACAAGCTCACGCCGGAGCAGGCTCGACGGCAGGCGCAGGCACTTGTCGCAGACGTGGGCAACGGCGTGGACATCCGCAAGCCGGCTGTCGATTCCCTGACGCTTGCTGAGCTGATCAACAAGTGGCACGTCGAGAAGGCGCGCAATGTGCGCACGGCCGACGAACTCAAGACGAAGGCCCTGCACTATTTGGGTAAGCTCGCGTTCCGTCGAGTAGGCGAGGTCACACGCCAAGACATCGGCACGATTCACAGCCACATCGCGACCGTCGCGCGCAAGAGGGTCAGGAGGCGCGAAGGCGATGCGGTGCGATTCGTCGACACGGGCCCGGCTGGGTTGCCGGCGACGGCCGACAAATGGCGCGCGGTGCTGCACTCGGTTTTCGTGTGGGGTATGTCAAAGGGATTGGTCGCGGAGAACCCGGCCGCGGGCATAGAGGCCGCGTTCGACGCCAAAGGCGCGCAGCGCTCCAACTACCTGCGCGGCGACGAGCTGCTGCGCTTCTGGAAGGCGCTCGGAGCCGACCCCGACGCCGACGCCCGCGACGCGTTCCTCCTGTTGCTTCACACCGCGCAGCGGCGCGGCAACGTGCTTGGGATGCGATGGCAGGCCGTGGACCTCGAAGCCGCTCTGTGGACGATCAGCGCGGCCGACACGAAGCAGCGCAAAGTGCAGACCGTGCCGCTGACGGCGCAGGCCCGCGAAATCCTGGCGCGGCGCTTCGAGAGTGCCGGAACCGAGTGGGTATTCCCGGCGACCCGCGGCACCGGGCCGAACAAAGATGAAATTGGCCCTATGAATGAAACCCGCATGCGCGATGCGTGGCTGCGGATCTGTGCGGCGGCTGACATCAAGGATTTGCGAATTCACGATCTGCGGCATACGAGCGGATCGTGGCTCGCGCGCCTGGGTTCGGGCACCGCGGTGCGGCAGCGAGCGCTCGGACACTCGACGCCTGCCATGGCCGCACGCTATGCACACTTGGAGAACGACCAAGTGTCCGACGCCATGCAACGCATGGGTGACGCGATCGAGGCCGCGGCGACGAAGCCGGCGGCGAAGGTGCGTCCCATCAAGGGTCGCCGCGTTTGACTTGTGCACGCCATCGCGGGAGTCGCCGAACACAAACCTTGTCTTGAGAGTGCTCTAGCAATTCATTCCTAGAGTGTTCCGATGCGTCGCTATGCGTGGCATTCCGTTCCTATTTGAAAATCTGAAAGTCGTTGCTACGTTTCTCAATCAAGACGAAGCGCACTTTGCGTTTCGCAACTTGGGTGACTCACTATGCAAAGCACGACTACTCTTCCTGATCCCTTGCTGACTGAGGCGCAGGTCGCCGCAATCCTGGGTGTGAAGCCGACGACGCTTCAGGTTTGGCGGTCGACGCGGCGCTACGCGTTCCCCTACATCAAGTCAGGACGTTTGGTTCGCTATCGCGCAAGCGCAGTCGAGGCCTTCATCGCGGCACGCACGGTTGGCGATTCCGAACCGGCAACGATCTGAGCGGCCACGATGGCGGCCCGACATGATGAAACCCCGGCCGGTGCAGCGGCGCGGGGCTCCGAGGAGGTAGCTCATGCAGTGAGCCACCATGATGCCACGACTGAAGCCGCTCGGACCTCGATCCGCGCCGAGGTCGTACTGCGCGACGACGTGGCGGAATCCGCCATCCTGTACGACCGGATGTGCGAGGCGATCGCGCACTGCGAGGAAACGCTGCGGGCGGAGTTGAACAAGCTCACCGTCGAAGAGCAGCTGCGCACCTGTGCGCGGATCATCGCCCGCAACTACGCACTAGAGCGCAAGGTCTGCGAGATTCGCCTGCGTGCCGAGCACTACCTCAGCGTGTTGCTGCGCGACGCGGCCGGCCTTCCGCCGAAGAACAAGCGCGACGCGAAGTGGTTGGCGAGGTTCTGCGAATGAGCGCCGCTTCGGATGACTACGCCGCGGGCCGCGCCGAGATTGAGCAGCACGACAAGCGATTGAGTACGCCGCGCGCCGAGCTGGCCCGCCGTGGCTATGAGTTGCACGTCGTCGCCATCAGCAACGGCAGCAGCGCATTCCTGATTGCTCGATGGGGACGCAGCCGCGAGCTGCCCGACGTGGCCGCTGTCGAGTCGTTCCTGCATCAAGCCGGGGCGCGCTGATGAACACGCACCGCACGCCCGCCAAGGCCCACAACGGGCCCGCCATGCCGCGATCGAGGCCGAGCCCTGCCACTGATGGCGACCATGCCAGCCAGCGCCCGCAGAGCCCGGCCGAGATCATCCTCGTCGCGGCCCGGCGTTGGTACGAGACAGCACTCGAACGCTGCGCCCGCGCGCACGGCGCGCGCTGGCCCGAGCACTGCGCGTGGGTGGAAGGCTACCTGCGCGAAGAACTGCGGCAGCGACTCGCGGCCCGTGGATGGAGGCCATCACATGTCGTCGTTTGAGGACGCTATCGCCGGGCTCACGCCGCCGGACAATCCCAGACCGCTCAAGCCGTCGACCGCGGACCTCACGCCGGAGGCCGTCCACCAGCGCAAGCGCCAGCGCGCGGAGCAAAGGGAGCAGGACGCAGCGAGCAGAAAAGCGGACGCCAAGCGGCCAGCGACCGCGCCCGGCGACTTGCCGCAGTACGGCGAGACCGCGATGTCGAGGACATACGCCAAGGCGCACGCCGACACTTTCCGGTTCGTGCCTGAGTGGGGCCAGTGGGTTGCCTGGGATGGCACACGCTGGCGCCCGGATGTCGAAGGCCGCGCGCGCCTCGCGGCGAAGGCACTGTGCGACGAGGTGGCCGACCTGGCGCGACTCGACAAACTGTTCGGCGCGGCGGCCGGAGCACGCGAGCGTGCCGCGCTGCGTGTGCAATCGAAGAAGACAGTGGACGCCGTGCTCGATCTGGCGACCGTCGAGCACGCGCTCGTCATCCGCGCGAGTCAGCTCGACGCCAACGAGTGGCTGCTCAACACGCCGATTGGTACTGTGAATCTGCTGGACGGTTCAGTGCGCGAGCACCGACGCGATGACTTCATCACGAAGACCACCAGCGTGGGACCGGCTGATGCGGATGCGCCGGGCGCGGTGTTCGAGCGGTTCCTGCGCGAAGTCACGTGCGGCGACGCTGATCTGGCCGACTACCTGCAGCGCGCGCTTGGCGCATGCCTGTCCGGTGCTCTGACGGATCACTGGCTCATGTTCTGGTTCGGCCCTGGCCGTAACGGCAAAAACACGCTCGGCGATCTGGTCGGCGAGATTTTGGGCGACTACGCCAAACAGGTGCCGGTGCAGACGCTGATGGCCGACGAGCACGGAAGCCGCCACCCCACCGAGATCGCGAACCTGCGCGGCCTGCGCCTGGCAATCTCGTCCGAGATTGGCGAGGGTGAACACTGGAACGAGAACCGCGTGAAGGAACTCACCGGCGATGCCATGCTGTCCGGGCGACTGATGCGGCAGGACTTCTTTGAATTCCGGCGCACTCACAAGCATCTGGTTTACGGCAACCATCGGCCGATGTTGCGCATCGTCGACCCGGCCATGGCGGCGCGCCTTCACATCGTGCCGTTCGATGCCAGCTTCAGCGTCGAGCTTCGCAACCTCGACCCGCTGATGCCAGAGAAACTGCGCGCTGAAGCCCCGACAGTCCTGGCGTGGCTGATCGTCGGCCACATGAAGTGGCGCCAAGAGGGTTCGCTCAAACGCTGCGAGAAGGTGACACACGCCACGCGCGACTATCTTGAATCGCAATCAACGATGGATCAGTGGATCGAGGATCGGTGCAACCTCGTGGCTGATGACGATCGCGGCGGCAGGCAGTGGCAAAAGGCCAGCGAGTTGTATGTCGACTTCGCCGAGTGGAAGCGCGACCGCGGCGAGCATCCGCTGAGCCAAACGCGCTGGGGCGAGTGGATGGAGCGGCGCTATCGACGGATCAAGTCCGATGGCAAACGCTACGCCGGAATCTACCTGCGCGCGAGGTTCGTCCCGTGAAGTGGGAACACATGGGAGCACTTCCCCGTAACTCCTCTCACCTGCGCGCGCACGTGTGGAGACTTACGGGGAAGTCGTCCCATGTGTTCCCAAACCCCGAAACGCTGGCTGTTTCTTGCGGGGTTCTATCGTGCTGAGCGTCCTGCTCGAAGGCACTCTGACCGCTGCGCCGGTGTCGCGCGTCAGCAGCAAGGGCAGCACGTTCGCCACTGCACAGATGCGCGCCGCGGGCGAGGATGGCGAGACGGTCTTCTGCAACATGATCGCCTTCGACCTCGTCGCGGTCGAGGCGCTGCTGGCGTTGACCAAGGGCGATGCACTGGCCGTTGCCGGCGCCGCGTCGTTGAACCACTGGGAGTCGTCCACCGGTGAGCATCGGGTCGGCCTGCGCGTCACCGTGCAGCAGCTGTTGACCGTGTTCGACGCGGGCAAGCGGCGCAAGCGCTCGACCGCGACGGCTGATGAGCGGACGGGCGCGGCGTGAGTGCGACGTGGCAACTGATTGCCGTGTGCTGCCAAGGGCACCAGACGGGCGCAAGAGGCGCGAACGCCGCAGGCCTGCGCTGGGCTGGGGCCAATGCGCGCGCGGCGCTTGTGCGTCGATCTGGTGGTTTCCCGCTGGGTCCTTCCCGGGACATGCGCCGCGAGGGTGCTTCGAGGCCCGACATCGCACTAGCTACCGCTCAGCGCAAAGGTGAATCGTGAAATCGCCAAACGGCGCAAGGCCCACTCAGACTGCAATCGCCCGCGCGCTCGGCCTTGCGCCGAGTCGCATCGTGGCCTTGCGCGTGCAGGGCATGCCGTGTGACTCCGTCGAAAATGCGATGCGCTGGCACGCCGCCAATATTCGGCCAATGCCCAATCGCCGATCAAAGGCTGAGCCAACCACCGCCGACGCGCTCAAGCTGGGTGCCGACGAAAAGCCGTCGACGGTGGCCGGCAAGCGCTCACGCCCGGCCAGGACGGCGCCGTCGACGTACCAAAACGCGCGAACGGCGCGCGAGGTTTTCTCGGCCAAACTGGCGCAGCTCGACTACGAGCAGCAGGTCGGGCACCTCGTCAATGCAGACGAAGTGCGCGCGGAATTCGCCAAGCAAATCGTGATCGTGCGTGACAAGCTCCTACGACTGCCTGATCGACTGGTCGCGATCCTGCTCGGCGAGAGCGACGCGCGGCGCATGCGCACGCTCATCGACGCCGAAGTGCGGGCCGCGCTCGCCGAGTTTCACGGACCATGAAAAGCTCGCCCGGCTATCGGCGTGCGCGTCCGATCCATTTTTGGGCCGGGCTCCTGCGTCAAGTTGACATGACAATTTTCCGCGGCATCTGCTATGTCGGCGTCAAGCCGTTTCGCACCCGCCTTGACCTCGGCTCGGAAGGACCCGCCCAGCATGGCCCACTCAACGTGAGTCTCAACGATTCACATAGTGTGCTCCGGTCGGTCGCACGGCCGGCCGTGCGCGTCGCTGCCAGCGACCTCGGAATCTCGATCGGTCGCTGGCTTCGATCTGCTCCTCAGTACGACATTGCAGGTAGCACTGTTTGAACTTCGCCAGCGTCTCCGATGCTGACTTGAGATCGCCAGTGGCGATCTTGGCGGCCACGGCTGTCAGATCCATGTCTGGCGACCCTTCCAACAGATTTCCTTGCGGCGGCGTAAGCCTCGCTCTTCGGGGGCGAACTTCAGCCGCTTGAGCACGGCGTTCTCGTGCGTGAGAACGGGCGCAAGGCTCAAAGGCGGCACACTGGCGCGCATCCAGCTTGCCGCGCCCTGCACTTTGGGGAGATGCACGTCGGGTGAGAATATAGCGGTGCCCGCTTCGCCGTCCACCCTCGCCCTGCTTGCCGTACTAGGCCCACCCGACGCGGTGCCCTCTGCGCCTCCCGTCGCCACGCGCGCCCAGCTGCTACCGTTCGACGCACTGAGCTGGGAGAATTTTGAGCGTCTCTGCTGCCGGCTGCTTACGACACTCGACGGCAATGTCGAACATTGCGCGCGCTACGGGCGGCAGGGCGATGCGCAGGAAGGCATCGACATTTTTGCGCGCCTGCCGGATGGCCGATACCATTGTCTTCAGGCGAAGCGCCATCGCAGCTTCGGCCCCGCGAAACTGCGCGACGCAGTTGACCTGTTCCTTGCCGGCAGTTGGGCTCTGCGTGCCGCCCGCTTCACCATCTCCGTCCAGGCGTCGCTTCGCCCGATTGAGGTGCAGGAGGAAATAGAGCGCCAGGCGGTGCGGCTTAGCGCGCTCGGTATCGTGTTTGCGGCGCTCGATGGCGAGGGCCTGACCGAGCGCTTGCGTGGCCAGCCGATGCTCGTTGATGATTTTTTTGGGCGCCCCTGGGTTGCTGCGCTGCTCGGACAGGAAATTGCTGACGGCCTCGTTGCACGCCTCGACGGCGCTGCATTCGCTCGCGTCCGCGCTCAGCTCGTTCGCGTTTACGAGGCGCAGTTCCAGTCCGTCGATCCTGGTAGCTTCGGATCGATGAGCGACGAGGATGTCCGACCCGCACTGAGCTTGCTCGAGCGGTACCTTAAGCCCGACATGCTGGTGCGTGAGACCGCGCGGCAGGTCGAAAGCACCAATAGCGCCAGGGCGGAGGACGATCGGAGCTCCAGCGGTGCTGGGGCCTCGCAGTTGATCGCGGCGCCAGACAGTATCAGGCCGAGCGAGACCATCGCCAGCAGCCGCATGCGGCGCCTCTCGCTGGTCGAATGGCTCGGCGAGGGCCAGCGCTTGGTGCTGTTCGGCGACGCCGGCTGCGGCAAGAGCACGTTGCTGCGCGTCGTGGCGCTCGACCTGCTTCAAGGTCAGGCACATTTTCCTGAGCTCGCTATGCGCTGGGGCCGGCACATTCCGATCTATATCCCGTTCGCGCGCTGGTCATCGCTGGTCGCCCGCGATGGCAATCCAATCGGCATCAAGGAGATCGTCCGGCGCTCGCTTGAGCACCTTCTCACCCACTCGATCGTTGATCTGCTCGATCGAGCCATAGACGACCAGCGCGTTCTACTGCTCATCGACGGCCTCGATGAGTGGAGCATCGAGCAGGCCGCCCGCACAACTCTGAGCTTGCTCGTCACCACCGTCGAGGCGCATGACATTCCTGTGATCGTTTCTGGCCGCACTCGAGGCTTGAGCCGCATAGGTACGCTTCCCGCCAACTGGAAGCGCGGGACGGTCGCGCCCCTGTCAACCGCCCAGCAAGCCGCCATCGCTGGCCGCTGGTTCGGGCGCTATGCTGCGGCCGCGACGGACGGAACTGGCTTGTCTGACGCCAGCCTGCGCACTGGCCGGTTCATGGCCGAGTTGGCGCGCGACGCCAACCTGGGCGCGCTGGCCGCGGTGCCGTTGCTGCTCATCGGCCTAGTGACCCTCGCGCTGCGAGGCCAGATCCTTCCACGCACCAGGGGCGACATCTACGACCAGCTAGTGCGCATCTTGCTCGAGGTCCATCCCGCCAGCCGCGCGACGGCCTCGGGTGACACCGAGGCGCGCTTCCGCCATGCGACCGATCCCGAACAAAGGCGCGCGGCGATCGCCCGGTTGGCGTTCGCGGTGCGCGACCTCACCGGCGGTGCTGGCATGCCGCTAGCCGCCGCGCGCGACATCCTGCGCACCTATCTCGCCTCGCCGCAAGGCTTCGATCTCGACGACGCTGATGCCACGGCCGCGGCCGGTGAAATCCTTGCCGTCAATGCCGAGACCCAGGGGCTCATCGTCGAGAAGGCGCCCGGCGAGGTCGGGTTCGTCCACGCCAGCTTCGAGGAGTTCCTGGGTGCCGAGCATGTCGGCGGCTGCCCGTTTAGCGAGATCGAGACATTTGTGCGACTGCATGCCGGCGAGGGGCGTTGGCGCAACGTCATCACCAATCTCTTGGGTCGCATCCAGCGGCGCGACGAGTTCGACCGCCTCGTCGAGATCATCGAGACGCCAGACTCCGACGAGCTCGCGCGCTTCCATCGTCAAGCTTTGCTCGGCGACATCGCATTCGGTGCAGCGATGCGCGCGCCCGCGACTGCCAGGCGGCTAGCTCTCGACACCATGCATCGGGTCGAAGCCGAGGACTGGTTGCCGGCCCGCCGCGAGGCGCTGGCGTCGGTGCTGAAAGGCCTCCCCGATCCCACACTCAAGTCTGACATCGAGCAGCGGCTCGACCGTTGGCTACCTGCGCGATTTTCTCATTCACGCCGGTCACTGATTGAAGCGCTAGGCCTATGGCAACCGACTGCAAAGCTCCAGAATCTTCTGTTTCAGGCGATGCACGATGAGGATCATGGCTGTCGGCGCCGATCTAAATCTGACCCACCGCGCCGATCCAATATTGACCCGGGGATGGATGCCGACCGCGTGATGGTCGGCTGTGGACAAGTGTAGATCTAT
>Ga0307509_10003967_pt1 | contig 21831 bp, 35 predicted proteins | sample 10_EM_MG_FD_202245 | JGI IMG/M metagenome (GOLD analysis project Ga0307509, IMG submission 202245) | Populus trichocarpa ectomycorrhiza microbial communities from riparian zone in the Pacific Northwest, United States - 10_EM | ecosystem: Host-associated > Plants > Roots > Unclassified | place... | reverse complement strand
GAGGTACCTCAATGCCGTCAATACGTTCAAGGAACTGTTATCGATGGGTGTTGTGCCGATTGTAAACGAAAACGACACAATCTCCGTCAGCGTACGCTTATTTTTCTCCATTGCGGTCTCCGGACCTCCTGTTTTCTGTAACCTAATCACGTCGCAAAACGCCCAGGAAATTAAATTTGGCGACAACGACACATTATCTGCCATAACCTCTTCCATGGTTCACGCCGACTACCTCTTCTTGCTCACGGATGTGGATGGACTATATCTATCAAATCCGCGCAAGGATCCGGACGCCAAGTTTCTGGAAGTTGTGTCATCCGTAGCCGAAGCTCGGTTGGAAGGTAGGAAGCCACCCAACTCTTCTAGTCACCATGCCGCCTCCTTGATCCATCTGTTCCCCGATCCCTATCCCGTCGAGCACGCTCTACCTCCCCGCCTTCGTTTCTTCTCCCGCTCTTCATTATCCGACAAATTGAACCAAACCCAACTGACTCTCAACTTAAACCTCCATTTGTTGACGTGTTTGTCTATTCGGTCGTTCGCCCCTCCTCTCGGTATGGCGTGCCTTGATGAATCCGGTACTCTCCAATAAATTCCTCGGCGCCAACTTGACAAACAACGACGGTCGCCGCTCTGTGTCTCTATCGAAAATCCTACGCATCCTCGGTTCGTGCACTGTGCAGTCAGCACTGCTACACTTGGATCAAACCTTGGAACCGGCGGGATGGAAACGAAGCTAATCGCGGCGGAGATCGCAACAGAAGCAGGGGTGAACACCATAATCGCCTCTTCCAAGAACCCGGAAAATATCCTATCCATCATCGAGTACCATACCACGATCTCCATCCCCGGGGTGGACCCCTCGACCATCACACGGCCCAAGCATACCCTATTCAAACCCTCTCTGAACCCCATGAGAGACATGAAATCATGGACCTCTCATACCCTCTTTCCGGCGGGTACGGTCATCATCGACACCGGTGCTCACGTGGTTTTGTCGAGGAAGGAATCTGGAGGGAGGCTCCTACCCGTCGGAGTCATCGGCATCAAGGGCTCGTTTGCTTCCCATCAGGCAGTTAGGATCTGCGTTCGAGCCAAGGCAGGTCCTACCGATACGGCGGGAACGGCTCAGGTTGAAGAAGATCCAGAAGCGGCCGCTAGGGAATACGCTCGATGGATCCCTACGGACCTGTCGGTTTCTGTGTCCGGTACTCCCCCAATTGGAAGTAGGACCGTCTCAAGTTCCGATTTGACGACATTGATAAGCGGTGGCGCGCACCAGCCCCTTTACCCCGGTAACTTCAATCCACCAAACACGATCGAGGAGGATCAAGTTGTCGTCCCCGGAGACCCTAACCCCGTGGATTCCTGGCAACTGGTCGAAGTCGGAAGGGGGCTAGCCAACTACAATTCGGAACAGATAGACAAAGTGAAGAGGATGAATAGGTGTGTGCATCACCGAGCCGCTGGAGTTCTTACTTGATTTTCGGCTTCCGCGGAGTATGGAGAAGGCGGGGTTTACTGACCTCCATGTTTTACAGTTCGTCCCTGTCTAAAGTCCTGGGCTACGCGGATTCAGACTATGTTGTTGAGAATATCACGATCAGGATTCCCCCTTGATTCTCGTACTCCAATATGAGGGTGCTAACTACCCGATGGTGGTCTGCGCTTGTGTAGAAATACTGTCACTAGACGAACCGCGTTACGCGTGCACAAACGTATCAAGGGTTTCATTTCGGCGTGGTGAGGATCGGATATACTTCCGTTGCGATTGTCACGAACCAGCAATCTTACAGGGAGTGGGCTACGGGCGGATCAACGAGGGTCATTTTCACCTTTCCCCGCTGCGTGTTTTTGTCCTTCTCCACTTCGATCCGGACCGTGACCTTGTCAAAGACTGCGATGGTGACGTCTTCGTTCTCAGGGGAAGGGACGGTCAACGTGTAGTTGTCAGCGTCGTATCTTGGCTCTCCTTTAAACATGACGATACCCTCGATTCCGAGCCTACAGGAGGAGTGATCCAGATCCGTCAGGTTCATTTCGCATTCGCGTGGATGGAGAGTCGGACGTACTTGGAGACAAACACTCCGAGGCCATTCCTAAACGTGCGGATGACAAAGGCCTCCTCTTGAACGATGGTTTTCTCCCCCCTCGCCTTCAATGCTAAACCCACGTAGAACTCAACGCTTGCGCGGCCAGCCATCTGAGCCATCCGATGACGGCGATTGACCACATCAAGCGTCCGCTCTACGTGTACTTTGGAGTGCAATGTCGCGTGAAGCGGGGAGTATCCGATTGATGCTGCTAATTGACGATGTGCCAGGACATCTGGAAGGTTTAGGCGGTTGAGTGGGTCTAACTAGCCAAGAGGCGGATATCTTGTGCATTACCTGCATACCGACGGATAGGGCTGGTGAAGTGGGTGTAAATTGAGCTTGCCAACCCGTAGTGGCCAAAGGTATCGAGGGCGACGCTCCCAGAGCAGAAATACTCCGCCGACAACATGCACCTTGTAGCCATGATCCGCACAAGTGTGTTGAAGGTAGGTAGTTCGGGATCCTGAGCACACGTTAGAGGCTATTGACGATCATGAACAAACAAAACCGTAATACCTCGCATTTGTCCAAGGAGGCCGCAAGCGCACCCGAACTTGATACATCCAGACCCATCCCCTTGCGCTTCTGTAGAATATCTTGCAACTTTTCAAAGTTCGTCGGAGGTGGAGGCAAATGCCGTCTGAGTACTGCCGTCTGTGGGAACGTCTCCTGAATCTTCTGAGCCACACTAATGTTGGCGAGTAACATGAACTCTTCGACCAAACTGTTCGTCTCCAACAGCTTCTTTTGTTCGACATCTATGGGGTCTGACGACTCTGCACTCTCTAGGTGTATCTTGACTTCTGGGGAGGCGAGATTAAGGGCACCAGCCGCCATACGGCCAGCCTTGAGCTTGTGTGCAAGCGAGTTGAGGAGCCGGATGCCTTCTGTCAGCTCATCGTTCTGGGTCCTAACCGGGCTGTGAGACTCAAGTGCCATCAAGAGGCCATGAAACCGTACTTATCGTCCTTCCTGATCTGGGCTTCCTCGTACGTGAAAGCGAATTTCGAGGCAATCACAGATTTCGTGAACTGGACGTTCACGATTTCAGCACCGGGTGTCAATTCCTGGGTCGGTGAGTGTTTACGTCAGCCGCGACACATGAGCCACCCAGATAACCAAACAGACCCAAATGGCAGAGAACGCGAGGCGCTCCACAAATGGCCTGAGAGAGCACAAGTTCGTGCCAAGCAGCGATGGCAACATATCGATACGCTTATCCACGAGATATACCGTGGTCCCCCTCGCCGCGGCCTCCGTATCCATGGGGGTCTCCGGGTGTACAAAGTGCGATACATCAGCGATATCTGTCCATAACGGGTTTGATATATTTATTACCGTTGACATTTGGCGTGAGCACTCACGGACACCAGCCTCAATATTGCCATTTGGTAAACGTCTTGCGTGTAAAGCATCGTCGATATCCTGGCACCCTGGTCAGAGGATCCATTAGACGGGATTCACCAATCCGACGACATAGGACTAACCTGGCGGATCAATGCTACAGATGATGAGATCCCTCAAATCCTCTCTGTCACGCCACGCGGGATCGTTGGGGCCTTTGGGAGGAACAACCCACGAATCACCTTCGGGAGGGAGGCAATCGAGAACGGCCCTCCCAAAAGGTCTGTAAGGAACGTCGAACTCTAGAAGTAGACTCTCTTGTTCCGCCTCCTTGCTCTCCACCTTGCCTAGAGCCCGAACAAAGTGACCCTCCGGATACCTGGAGGTAGCTTCCCATCTGTCAATCGTTACGAGAATCTTCTGTCCTATGAGGGTGGGGGCCTGTCTGGTACGAAGCCGGATGCGGGGTAAAAGCCGGGAGACGGGAGTCGCGAACACTGTCTGTTGTGACAAGGAGGTCGTGTGTGACGACGACAAAGATGTGCTGTCTATGTGACAAACGTAGGCCCTCCAATTTCGTTTGACGATTCCAACAACGCGGCCCGTCGGTTGCTTCAGGGAACCAGTTGGGATAGCCCCGCGCTCCTCTTGTGACGCCTTCTTTTCTCGGACGAGCGTCTCATTTTCACCCTCGCCTTCTGAGGCTTCGGCATCGTCGTTCTTTAGTGCGGCTGATCGCAATTCAGGACGGGAGGAATAGATCGGTAAAAATCGGGGCACCTTCTTGGTCAAGCACTTGGTCCACAGGCGCCTTCCAGTCCTTCTCATCGAAGACCTCGATGGCAACCACGTCCCCGTGGACCGCTCTGTTGATGTTTTCTCTGCCTACGAGTAACACCGGACGTGAGAAGGAGGACGGCAAAACACTGCCCTACATGAAGGGTGAGATACAATTAGACAAAATTCAACGGGACGGGCCTCCAGGTAGTTATACTGGCTGGCGTTGAAGTGGCCCTGGTGGAGTTGCCCGCTCTTTACACCAGCAAGCACCGTCGATAGGGGAAGATACTAAAGGGGATCAGACTCGATCATACGTACGAAATTTGAGATAACACTACCTCCGGGTAGAGTGCCTGTTTTGACGAGCTCTGGACACGGGTGGGTTCAATCTCATCCCCCTCTGCAGACAACAGGTCCAACAACTGAGCAGAACTATCGCCCAAACTCTCCACGTAGCCCCTCACTATCAGAGTTGAAAATTATGTTCGTATCGAGGTGGCAAGAACTTACCGGATGAACACTTGATGCCCCCCTTCTCGCCCTTTGTCCGATTTTGCACATCGTCAGTTAACAAAAGGACGGCTGGTTTGGGTTTGGGACGCCCTCGTGTTTTTGGATCGATCATGGAGATGTGCGACGAATACCAAGCTGTGGCCTTTCTTATCCCTGAGCACGACACACACGCGTGTTAGTGAACACGGATGGAAAAAATAAATAGCTAACGCATACCTCTATCATTGCGGTCGTTTGGGGTTTCTTCTTGTGTCCGTACGACGGCTGTCTCCCTATGCTCGGGCGTTGCGAATCGAAATCGGAAAAGTGAGCGTGATGGAGTGCTTACGAGTGAAACTCGTTGTAAAACACCCAGATGCGTTTATCATCCGACTTGACTAAAGCCCTAAGGCGGTTGTACAAAGGCAACGAGCGATGGCGGACCTCTTCCAGAACAGTCTGGAGCAGGATCACCGGAGGGTTGAAGAGGGTCGACTCCATTAGATCCATCTAAACGCGCAACCTCCGTTGGGCAAGGCGTGGTACTGTGAGGCAGAAAAAAGTCACTTACTTGAGCCAAAAAAACGTTGGTATCAGGAATGACAAAGTGGCCCTCCAGGAACAACTTGCTCTCGGTCGATCCTCCAAAGGGGAGGAGGACCTGCGCAGGCTGGACGCAAGTCCTGCAGCCAGAAATTCCACAACCAACATCATCCCGCAAATATCGCTCCCGAAGCACTGGAGGTGGTCTGAGAAAATGATCGGTGTTCCTTGATAGAATGAGTACCCTTAATGACCTTGCCCCGGGCTGTTTTTTTGAAAAACTTCCGTTGGGTCACTACAGCCTCTCCGCGGGGCCGCTTACGAATAGTGATCTCGACCATCGTGGAAGGAGTGGTGAGACGCGTATGCGGCAAGTTCCGAACGCCATCATCGATCGTCTCCGCCTCCGGTCACGGTCACCTCGTTTGGAAGAACCATCTGCCCCCTCGTTTTTTGGGTAGTACCTTCCAGCCGTTTGCATATGAGTGTCAACGCCGACTTTGCCCTCCCCCAGTCGAGTCAACGCCGTCCCTAACCGAGGAACGTTGTGACAATCGTCCCGCACAATGCCTCTCGTGTAAGCGGCATGACCTCCTCTCAGGCCTGATGACCAGAGGAGTCGAGCTTCGCCCCAAAGGCAATACGGTCACGCGCGAGGCCGCAAGGAAGATCCATTGTCTCACTGGGGCTCGCTTACAGTGCAACCGCTTGTCATTGGCAGTTTGGACAGCTTGCAAACCCACGGCACACCCTGGCCTGTGCGGACGACGACGGGTACTGAGACAACCGACACACCATTTATCCGACAGGCGGCAATGGCCGAGTTATCTACCTACGACTCTGCGCGGGCGTTGTGGGAACTACGGATGGCGTACCATGCCGCCCTAGACTTTGTATTCTCCGATGAGAGCGCGGTCGGGAGTCTATGGCTGGTCCTGGTCAACACTCCAGTCGTTGAGAACACGACGTTCTTTCGAGGTCCCCGTTATTCAATTCTTCTCACATTGACATTGCTAAGGGGGTGGGGAATCGTTTCGTTCCGCTCCTACGCAAGTGCATAATATGCCCGTCATCACTCACTACACCTCGCATCCACCGAAACCGGCCCTGCACGGAAGATCCGCCGAACCTCAAGAATCGGCAGGTGTTAACGGGTCTGGGCTCGGCCAGGCGGCCCCGTCGAAGGGAATCTGTGACCACGCGACCGTCCGGGTAAACTTGTCGGCCGCGTCTTGAGGTGGGTTGCACTGTGGATAGCGACAGCGAGGCTACCTTGCCAAGTGAACCCACGGAACAGGATTGGTATTCCACTATTGCTCCCGACATCCTATCGGACCTGTCAAACCCAGGGGAGTACTCGTTCGGCGCGGAGACAACCGACATCAGGCGGGTTTAGCCAATGTTAAGGTTCACAGCAGGACGAATCACTCGCCCCTTCCCTTCGCTGGGTGGCGGGTTTTGAATACGCCTGCCGAGACTCTCGGGATCAAACTCTTCCCTGGGCAAAATCGATCTCCCTTTTGCCGAGTGACCGAGGGGATGGCGTTGCCGATGTTACCGTCGGAACATGGAGTATTGGAAACTCAGCTCCGATCAATTGAGCGATCCCGTGGCCTAGCCCATGGTGAGCCCTCATACAATGTATTTGGACGAAACGGATTAGGTTGCGATTTCCCGTTGCGTTGGAACCCGAAAACACGCGCGAAAGGTGCCCTGCCCCAAGTCTGGCAAAGTTTGGTAGGAGCCCCATATACTGCAATGTGATCGCGGCCCCAACCATACGACCGCCTCAGCTCGAGCGAAGCAAACGCGTTGCCGGTCACCGATCGATCGCGGCGAGCCTGGGAAATGGTGCGACGAGGGACTTCGAAATAAACTGGGTGATTTTTTGAAAGATTATTGGATATCCGTGTACAACCGATATCTAGACTTTTTTAAGAGAACTCTCAGGAACCCGTCCGTTGCTGCGTCGGGTCATTGATATCAGCTCCGAAGTGTGCATATGGGATGTGGCGCTACGACTATTTCGCTCGAAACTTCCGAATTACGGCGGCCGCGAAGCACCGCAACCCCATCCCAGTACTTGAAACCTCACCGCGTGCTGGCGTCACCAAGACGCTTGATTATCCGGTCTCACCGGCGAACAGTGGAGGTCTTCAGGCATTGATATTTAAACGCTAACGGGACCTTCCCATGATGGATACGACGCCATTCAGTGTTATGGAAAGCCACCCACCGCCAGTGCTAGTCCAAGAGCCAAGGCGAAAGTTGATAAACCTTAATCCGCAAGACCGAGGGCCCGGAAGTGTGAAACAGATAAATTCGTGGCTAACCCGTTTGTGATAGCCATCCATAACAGATTATTCAAACTGGTCACTCGATGGAGTCCACGTATTAACTCGGTTATCTCAAACCACAAAGCGAGTTGGGAACCTGAACGCTGGTCCCATTGACCACGCCCAACCATTCAGCTTGGCCATCGCTACAAACCGCATCAACAAACGGTCCCGAGAGAGAACGAGGACAAAAACAAAAACTTGACGCACGTCAATACATTCATGGCCTCCAAGGAGAGGTTGTACCCGTCATCCGCATGATCGATCACCGTCACTACGATCGTCTCGTCCTGATAGGTGACATTCCAGCATGTACCTATGATGCGGTAAGCCACGGGGGCCGTCGCGGAGACAAATTAAAAAACACGGAACGAACCACAGTTTGGGGAGTTCCATCCTGCGACCGCGGAGGAACCCCCGATGTTCGGGAACGTCGGAAGGTCGCCGAAGAGACGGTAGCCCTTGGTTAGCATGCCGTTGGGTCCATCAGAGCACGCAACCACGGCGAGCGACTGCGTGGCATTGTCGTAAACGGAGTCCCAAGAGATACGCGTGGCGCTGACAGCGAATGGAGCGGTAAGGAGAGCAATGATGGAGATGAACTTCATGTCAGTGACTGTAGGAGAGAAGGTGCTGCCTGGTACCACCACATCCCCCAACCTTTATAGCTCTCAGATTCTAATGCTCGGGATAAATGTGGGGTGAAACAGGAGGTCGTAAACATGAACGCTGGGCGGACAGTGGAGTATGTGTTTGGGTATGTCATTGGAAGGGCCCCTTGATCTCCGTAGAACCACCCGGTTTCCAGAATAGTCCGAGTAGCCAACAAAGGTTTTCTCAATCCGCTCAGCCCCCTACAGACAGCCCCACAAGCAAGGCAAGTAGTCAGAGCCGCTGAGCAAAAGTAGACAACGAGAAACGCCCGAGGTGCTGATAATAGCACCGGATCGAGGTTGGCCGAAATCGCTCCCAGGAGCACGTCGAGAAAGCGAAAGAAACGGGTTGCAGTCAAAGGGGGAACATATCAATGTGGTGTGAGCTCCACAGCACCCACCTGAAAGATGTATTTTGAAACGCTTCGATACAATCCTTGGCAACGCTGCCGGGCGCACATTACCCAGAGGGCGCTTGGATTGCTTCTAAGCAGAACAGAACCAATACCTCATGACCAGAGGAACCTGTAAGACGCTTTCTCAGCCCCTTCCGCGGCTGGGGAGATCAGCCCATAGTTCTTGAAGAGACGAATCTGAGATCGATGATCACCACTCACGCATCTTGGATTGGGACTCGCCTGATCGTTCTGCCTTCTGGTCGTCATCCACGATGAGTCAGCCACGGAGGCTAACTCACGGGATTGGCGTAAGAGTTGGCCCAGCCAAGCATGAGCTGGGTTCGGAGATTGCGAACCTGTGCTCGCACTCAAGCGCTGACAGTGCAACGTGGGAGGCACGGGACGGAAATAGTGTCTACTTCCCACATTTGTTACGTCCAACTATTCGTGATGTAATCATACAACGATCGTGAACGTATAATACATGGAAAGGAGGGGATCCAAGCAAATGAAAACCGTCACGCCACAGGTAGCGCAGTGACCGCGGGGTCGGTAATCCCAGGTAAAACAACCAACTTTGACCAAATGGATAACAACTGCCGCGCCTGCACGTCTAATTTGGTGGTGTCATAAGTACTTGACCGTGTAAATTCTTGTAGATTGCTCACCAGCTAGAGGGTAAAGGCGTGCGAGATGTTGCACAGCGCCGATAATAACGGCCACATATCTCTGGACAAACCCCGTATCTTCCGGGGGCCGTGACGACGAAATCACATACAAGCAGACGTTGGCCGCAGTCACCCAGCAGGACTAAAATCGGGGCAACCTGGTTAGCAACAGGGCACTAAGACGCTACATATTGCACCTACACTCATCAGGGGATCCAATGAAGGATAGTCTTCCTCTTGTAGCTGCTCGATGACGGCCACTATCGAGTTGACGGCGATCAAACACCTCTTAAAGGGCTCGCCTCCTCTGGTCATCGCGTTGCGTTCGAGGTTTATCGTTGATGTGTTGACGAACGTGTGGATTGCGGCCATGTGGCCATCAACGAGGCTCAAGGGCTCGAGGCCCACCCGGGATCGCACAAACGAGGGGAAATGTTTGTGGAACAACGCCACCGAAGATCTCAGGGTAGCAACGACTTCTCGGTTCCGAGTCGATTGGTCTGTTAATGGAGAATTTTTCAGAAGGAGGTTTTGAGTCGATCGTCAGTTCCGTACCAGTTGGCACTAACCGATAGGTGGTTTCGTGTAACGCGTAAGCACTCAAGCGAAGGGCAATGGCATCGAATATATGGTCTGCCGGCAATAGACCCTCGGAACTGCGCACGCCGTCAACGCCCTGAGGATGACGTGTGAGCGGTTGAGAAAACTTGGGGGCGTCAAGGATCGGGATAGAAACGTACCGATGGACGGACCGGGAAACCAGTCAAAGATTCCATCATGGAAGGCACGAGACAATCCTCATCACTGAGGGCGGGCGGTAGTCCGGTCACGACCGACCAGCTCCTATCAACGGCGAACACATGCACGAGGGTTGATATGGGATTGTGAGCGCTATGTGCTCCCCCACGCGATGAGTAGTCGGGAAGATGGGACTGCAGGGTGGTCATCAACCGAGCAGCTGCTGTCGAGTGGTAGTACCCCTCCTGGACACGGTTCTGGGTGTAGAAGTAGGTCGAGAGGAGACAAGACGCATGGATCACGTCCAAAAGTCGATCCGCTTGGGAGATACCCTGTTGTATTGCAACCAGAACCCGAGCAAGAAGCGATTCCGATTTGGATTTCGTGACCGGAGGAACACCCGTATGGCAGGTCGCAATCAGTAAGATGGCGTTGATGAGGGAGGGGTGTGGCCGCTTGGAATAATCAGGATCAAAGAGCGAAGCGTAAAATGCGGTGGGGTCAATGATGAAGCCCCACTGGTACTGAAGCGAAAGCCATATGTTGAGTCTAATAACCGTCGTTAGCGCGAGGAGTGGAAATCACGACACGGGACATACAGCTGATTACCCTCCTCCTCCGTTATCGTCCCAGGCGCCTGTGGGACACTAGGGACCGGACTAAACCAGTTGAAGTCAGTTTCTTCAGAAGGAGGCGACGGTGAGGAAGTGGTAAAGGGCGCAGAATGTACTGAAAGGGGGGGAGAAGGCGTCCACAACGAGTATTGCTGGATCGTCGTAGCGTCCGATGGTCTGAACGAAGGGCTGGAAATGCCACCCTGGGTCAGGGGGCGCAATTGGGAGGTAGATGCGATGGTGTCAGAGTTGCTACGTCGACGTCCGCCAGACTCCAAGTCCCGGAGACGGGCTTCGAGGCAGGATATTTTACCCTCCAGTATCTGCTTCCTATTACTTGGCTTTTTGTCCGTGTACTTGCACTCATCGCGATTCGATCGTGCGCAGGGTGTGCAGACAGGCTTCGAGCCATCGCACTTCTGGATGCGAATTCATTGACGGTCGGGAGCAAAGGTGCAGGGAACCATACCATTTTCTTACGTCTGCAACGGTATCCGCTGGCACGTCAGATCGACGGCGATGAGACCGATCGTGAGAAGCGGGAAGGACCGACCTGCAGCATAGACAAGCTTTGTTCCGCGGAAGTGCGGTGGAGAGGGCAGAGGGTTCTGGAGAGGATGACATGGGATGGTCGGTATTCAGAGGTTAAGAGAGATAAAGCAACCGCCCATACGTATTTATAAAGGGGGCTGAGGATGGTGAATGCATGACGAGAGCCTTGAGCCGCCCACTCCGCCAATCGAGAACTGGAGAACGCTGTCCAGATTTGATAGGCGAACAAAGCCAATCTGATCTACCCTACATCTGATCCACCCTATCACTGGCGATAGCTTCAGCCTTCAGGAGGGCGAGGCGAACGGGACCATCGGAGCATCGGGGGCCGCCGTCTCCATATTCGATAATCGCTGGGTCTGTTGATTTACCCCTGCAATTGATTTGCAGGGTCACGTCGTAGAAAGGGGGTGGTCCGATGTCGAATGGACGTAAGACCACGTTGACGGCGTTACAACCCATAACATCACCTTTTCATTTCCTGGGGGTTCTATTCTTGAGAGGGAGGGAGTCTCGCGCAGTGATCGTAGGGCGGCCGGAAGTTGAATGGACAAACGGTTGTCGGCACGGGAGGTACATAAGGTACTCAACAAGATTCCATCCTGCCCAGTCCCGTCCCACACATACTGTCAGTGATCCAACATAATAAAACGATCCGTCTCGCTTAAATAACACGAGGAGCATCATCGGCCCCCCCTTTGCTTCAAGTTCGGTTTGGTTTCCAACTCCTCACCCCTTTAGATATCCCGACGAACTCGGTTATTCTCCCAAACTCCGGTCCACTGCAGGATACCCGGTTTTTTATTATTTACCTTTGCTACTTTCTGCCGCATAAGATCCTCCGCGAAGGCGGTGTCTTCATTCGCGGCTCCTGTAGCCTCAGGGTGCAGGACACCAGATTCCCAAAGCGCCAGCACGCAGGCTCATGCCAGGACAAAGGCAGCGTACATTCGCGATCACGCTCCTGCGGTTTGAATTGGTGCCCCCATCCATGTGGAGGTGGCATTCTCGCCAGATCTACATCTGGACCCCACGAGGAAAATGAGCGGATATAATTTCGGTTTTTTTTCGCGTCACAGATCTAAAACACGTATCGTTCCACCAGCTCGAGACCTTGAGATACCGGCCCACTACTGCCCCCCCCCCCGTGGTGGGGGGAGATTAACACCGGACCGTCGTTCCAACCCCCGCTGCTCTCTCAACAACCTTGATGATTCACAACAACATATAATCACAAACCACAATCTGGGTAATTGACGTCGAAAATCGGTACTCGCGTTGCGTCGCGAGAATGCGAACACCTGTGGGGCCGTCTGCAGGTGTTAACGCATCTCCAATACGATCACCGGTTCGAACCAGCAAGCGTCTCATGGAAGCCACTCCCCAGGCTTGGATGACAGGGCCAGCGTTGCCTACCTACACATCAACGGGAGCCAGGCGATGACTTATGGCATTTGCTGCCCCCGTTGACGGGCCAGAACTCAAGACACCGATCCCACCGTGAAACTTGGCATTCGAGCCTGCCGTGTACCTCTGATCCCTGCCAACCGGAGCTCTGGACACGATGCGCACACGAGGGTGGTCTACGGAGAATAAGTATGTCCCATGTCACCAACCGCCGCTCCGTGAACCTCCTGCAAGTGACACCCCCAGCGTCACTTTGCGCCCGCCGCAGTCCGAGCGCCCTAATCGCACGACCGATCATGCCACGGATACAACTGGAGCGAGGTGGCAGTGCGACCCAAAGACTCGACAAGCCGGGCGTCTCACAAGGGCTGAAACTTTAGGTCCAAGCCGCTATAGGGACCCCGCTCGCACCTCACTACGCGGGCGCCTTATCGTGCACTAATCTCACTCACAATACTCGAATTCACGCTCAGGATGTCGGCGCTTCAACGGGGCCTCTGGGGACCGCTGCAAGTTGGGTCACGCCGGGCTTTCCCCTCCAGGTCTCGAGGCCCTCCCAGGCACTGTCCGGGAGTAGCGCTGATCGTGAATCAGGATCCCGGCCCTGGGAAATTCCACGGCCACATTCAAAAACCCAACGAATGGAGGCCCCCAACCAGTGAACGTTTGAACTATCAGCTAAGTGTGAATTGTGGGAGGTAGACCGACTGTGTGGCTCAACCTGTATCCAGAAACAGGATGGCACACCCACCAGTACTATTCATTATCTCGCGATCAAGTTCACGGCGGCAGGCACAACGTTAACGTGACCGCGACGATCTCGCGTCCTCTACCATATCTCGTGCAAAATGCCGTCGCCGAGGCGCTCTGTTGTCAAGATGGGGAGCCAGTATGGTGTTTTCGCACCCAGCCGCATCTCCAGCGGAGAGATCGCGAAACAGCCCTGAGCAGGCTCTGTTCGGTCCAATCAGTCGTGAACAAGCAGCATCTGATTCGGGATGCCGAGGTGTCATCATGATGGCTTTTCGACCGGAGACCGGCTAAAATCCCCCGACTTCGGCGGGCGTCTATTGGACGAGCAGGTACTGGTATTTAAATATAAAGTCCCCCCAGTCAGGGAATGTCCGTGGGTAATAGACCGTACCAATCTAGGCCTTCTTCGCAGTGAATGTCTTTTGAAGGTCGCTCCAAACAACACTTGGGGATTGGGCAGCGTCGATTCCGGTCCAAAGTCCCTTGCTCTTGTAGTACCCGACCACCGGACCAGTTTGAGTGTGGAAGGTAGTCAGACGCTTACGGAGCGTGTCGACGTTATCGTCGGACCTTTGGATTAACGGCTCACCGGTCACGTCATCGGTCATATGCTTCTTTGGTGGGCTGCGTTGCCAATCCGTCAGAGAAATGACCTCAAGAGCGGGAACGAAACTGACTTGAATTCTCTATGGTATGATCGTCCACTGGCAGGGTGGATCAAGCGCCCAGTGATTCGAGAGATGAGGAGTTGGTCGACGATGGACAGCTCGACGACGCTGTCCAGCTCCTCCTTGCGGGACTGGAGCATGGCGTCGAGTTTCTCGGCCTGAGGAACGGTACGCGGGAAACCGTCCAACACGAACCTATAAGGTTAAATACTGATGTGAGCGTGATGTTTCATGAAGGGAAGCAGAGGTAGGAGCTCGTGAATGGAATGAAGCACTCGGAGTATGAAAGGTATGCTCGGTGTGTTGGGATTTCGCAGTGGCGTATGAAAATGGAACGTACCCATTTTTACACGTCTTGTTGTTCTCCAACTGGTCTTTAATCATGCCGACCATGATGTTGTCGCTGACGAGCCCACCCGCATCCATAATCTTCTTCGCCTCCACACCTAGAGCAGTCTTCTTAACGACCTGGTCACGAAGCATGTCACCGGTGGCGAGGTGGCATACGCAGTAGGTTTCAGCGATGCGGGGTGCTTGAGTACCCTTGCCTGAATAAATTACGCGCCATTTAGTGCACACATCGCAAACGACGCGCAGAATGGCGACGAACCAGACCCAGGAGGACCAATCAGAATGGTCCTGAGCTGCTGAGCGGGGGTTTTTGGCTTAACAGCTGACTTCGCCCTCTCCTCTAAAGTCTTGATCTTGTCATTGAGCTGGTTGACCAGAGACTTGAGATATTCGAGTTCGTCGGAGGGGGCCATATCTGTGGCAACGTCGAGGGTCTGGTGGAGGGGGCTGAAGTTGAAGTGAGTGGACAAGGTTGGGACGGGTTGACAGCTCTCTGACGCAAGTATTTCACGGGGGAAATGTCGGGTCCGGCAATCCCCGGGCGTCTTCGGGATTGGACGCGCCGGCCCCGACAGGCAAGGAACATGGAGAATGTATCGGAAAATCACAGATGTGTGAATCCAGTCGTACTGCAGTCGTGCCTCACTCGCGGAGATAGCAGTATTTACACCCACACCGACGAGGGCGGTCGAACCGTAATGGGTTCAATGTTGGATGAGTGATTCAACACGGCACATCCTTGCTGTTCCGCAAGCCCCAAACGAGTTTGTAAGAGATCCTCACCAACGGTGGAGTAGTACTTTTGGCTCATACGGTTCGAACAACCTGCGAACTGGGGAACTTACAACCCCGCGGACGCCAAGCGACCGAGGATTTCCACCTCCTTCGGCCCGCAGTACCTGACACCCGTTTCAGGGTTCCGGTGAAGAACGGAGGTAAAGTGAGTGTCTTAAAGTCCCACTCCTGGGATATTGACAAAGGTGTATCTGACGGTGGTCTAAAATCCTACGAAATGCTCGCCAACGAACTAGCATCTATTACAACAGCCGGTAGGCCACAGATTCGGAGAATGCGGCCATATAACCTTCCACCGATGATGTCAAAGCCCAAACTGCCTCTCTGGAGATGAAGAACAACCCGATTAATGCGGGAATACCTGCAAGAAGTGCCACGAGCTTCCGCTTGTTCTTCGGCACGATGGCCTTCCCAACCTTGGTCGCAGTGATGATGCTAATACCCTCCACGGAATGCAGGGCCACACAACCGACCAACCCAATGTAGAGGAACCACGAACGGAATGGCCAGGCTTGCAGACCGGTCTTGACAAACTCGTAATCCAGCTCCGCGGGGCCAAAGGAATTGATGGGCGCGGTGGGAATGGTGGGGTAGACTCGATGGGTAAGATAGTGGATGGGAAGGAACAGAAAGAGGGTTAAGTAACCAGTCGAGGCCAAAGCGCTGGTCATTGGCCGAGATCGCGACCCGGACTCCTGAGAGCCGATCCCGAGGCTGAACAGTCGTTTGGCGATGCTTGCAAGCGGGTGGATGATGAGCGGAGCAAGGACGAGGAACTTCTCGCCGAACGGGGTCTGGTAATACTCTCGGCCCAAAAGCTTCGCGAGGGGGAATCAGTTCACATCCAGAACTCAGACAATCGGGATCCGCCACCTACCATGACCTGTGATGACAGAGAGCTTCCTCCAACTGCCCCCATAGCCGGGGCGGAGAGATGGATCAAGACAAAAGTCGTGATGAAGGGTGCGGACACATGGGATATAGTGGTTAGGTAGGAGACGACCCTTCGTGTCCATGTTGGGTGTGGTCTCGATCCTGACGCGTCATCCGCGCCGCCGGCCCGCGGGATGTCAGACGTTGATGGCATGGAGTCGCGGTGGATGTACTGGGCTGAGAACTCGAGGTGGCAGCGCCGAGGGGGGTGGATTGGGCGGGGGTTCGAGAGGGTATCGTGGACGTCGAGGGTCAGGGAAGGACAACGTTGGGGCAGTGAATGGAAAGGAATGAGAGAGATGGACAGACGGGAGAATGGAACCCATGCGCCGGACCGTGCGCCTGAGTCCCGGGACCCCGGCAATCCCACGGACAGCGGCATCAGCCGAACGAAACCCACAAACGACCTTCGCTTTGAGATGTTCAGGCTCGAGAAGCCGGGCAAAGGAGTCACGTTTGTTACCGAATTGATTGAGAATAGTGAGAATAGAGGTAACTTGTACACTACATACGAAGTGGGGGAAAGGATAAGGAGTTAGTGAAGTACAGACAAGAACTGGGGAGTACACAAGCGAGCACAAATCCGAGTGCTGGCTACTGGTTGCTAGCGGGAACGATACCGTATTCTTTCAGCCCCAATCGGTACGCGTCCATATCGTACTGGACACCCGGGACGTCCAATCCAAATGGTACGTAGCCCATGTTCCCATCGGACAGCGCGAGTGATACGAAGGGGCTGATGAAGGTTGATTCGGGTTGGAGGTTGGGGTTAGGGGCTGTCGAATCCATGCCCTCCTTTTGTCCCCGACCGTTCCCGTCCCATCCCACAAGCGAGGATGCGACGGCGGCAAGAGGCGGATAGTCGTACGACTGCATTGGGTCGAAGACGGCGTATGGTTGCTCATACGAGAAGCCCCCCGTGAAGAGAGGGTCCCCGTGGAACTGTTGTAGTCGTCAGAACTACGCCACCTCAGAGAAGGAGATTGAACGCTTACTAGGGAGTCGTCCGTTGTGTAAGGGGGGAACGAATCAAAACGGCTTGCCGCAATGGTGGGCCGTGGCATATACAGTATATCGTCAACAGGACTGAGGGGGGAGTAAGGCGATGTCGGTGTTGTGGACCCGTACCCGTGGAGGAACTCAGGGGTCGGTTGTCGGGAGAGGTAGGGCTGCGAGAGGGAGGAGGAAGAGACGGGGACAGTGATGGTTTGTATCTGAAGCGGGTCGTTGCGCGAGACCTGGGTGCGCTCGGCGGAGGAGACTGAAGAAGAGCAGCCAGCTGCTCTCTTCGAGTGGGGACTGTTGGCTCTCCTCTTCGAAGACCGCCCCGCGCCAGTCTGTCCGGCAGACTTCTGACGCTTGGGACGGAAACGGTAATCAGGATGCTCGATACGATGGCGGGTCCTCTCTTCGTCTGCTAGCCTCCTGTAATACCGTTTGGTCTCGGGCTTCGCGTTCTTCCACGCATCTCCGGCCCTCTTGGATAGAGAGGTCTTCTCAGTTTCAGAGGTACGCTCCGAGCCACCGCTGGCGAGATACTTTTGGGTGTAATGGCAGCGGAAGATGATGAACGCGTTACGAGGACGAGGGACATGCTCCGGATCTTTGATACGACGTTGGTGGGCGGTAGCAGACTCGAAGCGAGGAGATGGGGGCTTTGGGAGTGGAGGAGACGAAAGGCCGGCGTACAAACTGGGGGGGGGAGGGAGAGGATTGTGAATTAGGGGCTCTCGATTCGAGGGGTTAGTCAGAACGCACCTTGGCTCTCCACCACCAGTCCAGCCCTCGACTTGAGGGGGGAGTTGGGATGCATCGGGGTCTTGGCGTTTTTCTAAAGGTGACCATCCAACGACCTCCATTCTACCAGTGTTGTTGGGACAAGGTCGAGTATGCGGGAGATTGGGACTTGAGCAATTGGGGTTGAAATCGCCGGATACTTATGGCGTTCTTCCTTTTTGTCCGACCGTTTTCAATTTGACATCCTGACCTTTTGACCCAAGATTAGATTACCGTGATCTACGGTTCCGAAGGTGATTGGCGTGAGGCGATATGGTGCTTACCGAATAACCGTTGGTGAAATGCTCGCATCCTCCGTGAAGAGATGATGAGGTAGCCGAATTCCTGTGGCTCGTGTACAGGGGCAATGGTCATCGAGACTCTAATTTGGGGGACCAAGACGCGAGGGGTAGAGTCCCCGGACTTTCCATCGGGCAACTCCACGGATGCGGGAATTCATGCCAGTCCCATGACCGATGTTATTCTGGCCCCCTATAGACCCCAGCAGCACTGAGTGATTCCGATCTTTTCGTTATTTCGCGTAGCCGTCCCACGAGGTCCCAGCTTGTGTCCGCCTCAGCGGCGGAAAGTTGGAGTGGACAATGCCCCCGATGCGGAATTCCCAACGAAGGGAGAAGATACCGACGCGACAAAGTGAAAAGGTGTGGGTGCCAACGCTAGCCTCGGTCCGAGCAGCGAACAATAACCCTCGATCATTTCACAATGTCACATGCCCATTTATGGCAATTGTGGCGCTGGCCATACAACGAGGTTATCTTACGTCGACGTCCCAAAACTCTTTTTGCTTGCGAGCGTCGACGTCCGACGAGTTGCGTAACGTCTGTATGCACCGCTTGATATACGTCGGGCGTCGCGCCTCCTTGCCATGTGCCTGCAGACCCCGGCTCTTCCACCCCACTCTAGCCACACCCAGGAACCGGAGCTAGAGGCGGAAGTTGGTCGAAATAGGGCAAGTGCACCTTTCCTTGCGACCGTCGCCCGAATTTATAATTCGCGCAATTATTACCGGGAGCTTGGGCTCTGTTCAATTTATCAATAGAAAAATAAGGGCGATTGGTGCGCGGGGTTGTTTGGGACGTCTCGGACCCTGTCTGCAGATAAAGTCAAACAAAAGGCGACGTATATTTTGGATGGTCACTGCGGCGGATGCGAGTGGGATTGGTTGGAACCATCACTTCGTGGGGAAGGAATATCAAATCAGTTGATTCACATCGACCTCATCAAGACCAGATGCGAAACACGATCGCTTGCCCTTGGTTGGCCGATTCGTCATGAGACGCGGATACTCACCCCAATTCCACCGACGGCCGATAGGTCACCGGGAGCATAGCAAAACACGCGAGCCATCCGGGGTGCCACATGAGCGAAACTTTAAACCTTCACCGTTCAGGTTCTGCAGGTCGTCGGTCAAGGCGGATGAGCGGGGATTATTATAAACTCGATGGATAGATTAGTGGAACATCTCGCGTATTGCTGCCTCGTCTATACCCTTCTAAACCTTGAATCCTAGCCCACGCATGCACGAGAGGTGGGTTTGGACAAGCTCCCGACACTTGTCCTCTGACTCGGAACTGTCATACTTCAAGAAGCATGCGTCCCTGGCCTTTTTCGTGTCCGGACAGGCGCAACAACTGCAACGACACCCAACGTTAGACCCCATCTATCGTAGCTCGAGTTTCGACGCTCACGGTTTGAGCCCTTGTGGGTTTAGCGGGTTTTTCTTGGGGTCCACCGGGTCGTACGGGCAGGCTGCAGCAGCGGGAGGTCCCGGGGGTGTCGCTGGCGAGAACCAACCGGTAATCTGTGCCGTTGCCAGTCAACCGACATTTGGTACCAAACCCTCGAGAACCAGACGCACCCTGTCCACGAACATGTCTAGAGAACTCTTCAGCCGCTCCTCGGTGTTGACGGGAAGAAGTTACGAAAGCGTGTCCTTCCGCCATCAGGAAAGTTGCGGACGTCCGATCACAGGCGCCAGCGTGCCCCACCATCATCCCCCATGATCCTCGTCCCCGTCGTCCTCGGTCTGCTCTTCAGCAGCACCGTGGTGCGCGCTCAGTCATGCCAGAACTATGGTCTCTCTCAGGGCTCCAGCTGCCTCTGTCCTCCCGGTTTCGGAGGGAACGACTGTTCGTCTCCGGCATGCGGTGGTACGATGTTTCAGGGCCCCAGCCGCAAGACCACCCCAGCCCCCGGAAATCTCACCTCGGCTGGCTGTTCGTGTCAAGACGGATGGGGAGGAGTTGGATGTAACGTTTGCACATCTCATTCTGCTTGCCAGAACGGCTATGTTTCCCAGAACCCAACCAACTCCAGCGGCGTGTCGGGTTCCGACATCGGTCGGAACGACACGATGGTCTGCAACCCCGCTCCTAGAGTTTGGGCTGCTGGTCAGATGAGTTGCTCGGTTATCGTTGAGTCTATCCATTCTCGCCGAGCCCCCGCGGAGCAAGCTCATTTGCGTTGCTAGAACCCGACGTTGCAAGTGATTTACCCCCGTGCCTCGACCCTAAACATCATTCGAACCATCAACCCCGCGCTCTCCCCTATGCCCAATCTGACTTCCCTCCCAACATCAAACACCATCGCAGCACAGCTCTGGTATGATGGCGTGGAACAGTTCTTCTGTACCGCGGACTCATGCGCGCAGTCGATCACCGATTCCAACCCCTCCACATGGGTATGCCAAAACCTCAAGTGCACGTGCATACCCAACACCACTTTTTGCGGAGGGGTCCCTGCCACGAACTTGACGGCCACCATCAACAAGCTCGACGGCGTTCTTACCATTACCTGCGACGGTAGTTCTACGTGTTCGTTTGGTCAAACGGTTCTCAAGAACTTGTTTGGGTCAAACGGGCTTACGCTGAGCTCGTGCTCGTTCGGCGAATGTGTCAGGCAGAGTGTCATTGACGGGACGTCTAACTCCAATACACCCGGCCCGACCGACAATGGCAACGGTTTGGACACTGGTGTCATCGCGGGACTCGCTGTTGTCGGTGGGCTCGTAGGCATTGCCCTATTGTGCTTCGTTTTGGGGTGGCTGTCACAGCGAAAGGCGAGGAAGGCCGCATCGAACTCACTGTCGAAGCGAGGAGGCTATCCCGTCGAATGGAACAATGTCACTTACGTCATCCCTCACGGTAGACTGCTCTTGGGATCCCGCAAGAGTGGCCAGACTGTCACCGACGACAAGGTCATCTTAGACAATGTCTCTGGTCGTGTCAACCCAGGGGAGATGATGGCTATCCTTGGACCCAGCGGTACGTGTCTCCGACCCCGCGCTTATCGGGTCCGTAGCTTACGAATTCCCTGTAACACAGGTGCCGGGAAAACGACGCTCATCGAGATCCTCTCAAAGAAATCCAAGAACGGGACCATCACTGGCACGGTCTCACACCCCGGTACCGGCTCTTCACCAAGGATCGGCTTCGTTCCCCAGCAGGACATACTTCCGCCCACACTGACCGTCTCGGAAGCACTCCTTTTCGCTGCCAGGTTAAGGCTTCCTGAAAGCGTTTCTGAGGCCGATAAGGTCACGTTGGTCTCTGATGTCATGGAGAAGTTGGGAATCGGAAGTCTGCGGGACACCCGGATAGGAGATGTTGGGAATCGCGGTATAAGTGGTGGAGAGATGAGAAGGGTCAGCATCGGTTTGGAGCTCGTCGCTCTTCCCGATATTCTCATGTTGGATGAACCCACCTCCGGTTTGTGGTTTAATTCCTCGAGGCTGCTATCGGCGTGTTGACCCTCTTGATTTTTCATCTGTAGGTCTGGACTCAGTTTCTGCCGCTAAGGTTGCGAGCGTGCTCCATTCCGTCGCCCACGATCCGGAGCACCCTACTGTGGTTATCGCTTCCATCCACCAACCAAATTCTCAACTATACCATAAGTTTGACCGGGTCCTTGTTCT
>Ga0307509_10003966_pt1 | contig 21831 bp, 28 predicted proteins | sample 10_EM_MG_FD_202245 | JGI IMG/M metagenome (GOLD analysis project Ga0307509, IMG submission 202245) | Populus trichocarpa ectomycorrhiza microbial communities from riparian zone in the Pacific Northwest, United States - 10_EM | ecosystem: Host-associated > Plants > Roots > Unclassified | place... | reverse complement strand
ATCCCCCTCCCCCTCCCTCATCAAGCTCCCCCTCTCACAATGTCCCACTTTCCAGGCACCCCACCCCTACTGTGAGACATCTCCTCTATGGTGGACCTAATGGCATCTTCAAGGATGCTAATGCTTCTATTGTGCAGCACATATGGGCAACTGTACCTCAAGATCCCATCTCACACACCCCTACTTCACCTCCCAATCCCCATCCAGATGGGGGACTAGAAAATGGCCTGCTTTCTGCTCTTGGTGCTGTTACCCCTCCTGTACCTACTTCTCCACATGGGCCAACAATTGTGCAGGTGAATGGCTCTGCAGCTCTATCCTTAACTCCCACCTAATATGCCATTCAGGTGCCCACAATCCCTGAAACAATTGACCTAACTGGGGATTCTGATATGGATGGTGATCACACATCAGATATTGACCATACCACTACCTTGAGGGCCAACATCCTTAGGGATTTCTTCAACAGGTCACAAACAAAATCTCCTGTAAAACCTGGGCCAGCATCACCTCCTGCTCCTCTACCTCCTGCCCTGTCCCCTGCTCCATCCCCTGCTTTATCCCCTGCTCCACAACCATCTCAGGAATGCCACCCATTTCTGGATATGATTCGCTCCCAGAGAGGCTTTCCTATGCCAACCCAACCACCAAAGGATCCAGAAGATCAAGGGGACAAAATTGATGACCAAGGGGACAAAACTGAAGATGATGTCTCAACAACCAAAACCCAGGAGTCATCTATGGCAGATGCTGAGGTGGGCGCCCTCCCCAATCCCAATTTTCTGACAACTTACTTAATCAATCAAGACCCAGTCACATTGCATAACCTTGGCCAAGCTCATGAAGCAAGATTCTGGAGCACTCCCATCAACATCTTCTGGGATTGGCATCAATGACCTTATTCCCTCTCCCACATATTGCCGCCTTTCTGATCTTCCCACTGGCCTACTAGACTATGTGAACAACCTGCCAGACCGCATCAAGAAGTCCCCTGTGTTCAGGGGGATGTTCGAGGCAGTGGTCACTGAAAACACAGCCCAGGATGAGCCAGATGCACCCCTTATTCAAGTCATCAACGAAATTGATGAAGAACCCACTCCACCTTGGGAATTCTACTATTCCAACAAGTTGTGGTATCATGAGGATGTCCCTCCTCCTGACTATGACAAGTTGGTTGGATGTGACTGTGTTGGGGAGTGTGATCCCACATCTATTACCTGTGTTTGCTTGAGGCGGCAGAAAAACCTGTGGCCAGACGGTGAGCAGTCAGGGTTTGGCTTCAGCTATAACGAGAATGGGATCTTGAAGAACTGGGATGAGACAGTTGTGGAGTGCAATGACCTCTGTCGGTGTACAAGCAGGTGTAGGAACAGGGTGAGTGTCTGAAAACCATTGCAGTGGCTTAGTGCGTACTGAAATACACTCAGGTGGTGCAAAATGGACGAAAAGTGAGCATCAATATTGTGAAGACGGAGCAGAAGGGATGGGGTAAGCGACAACCGCGCTTCTTCGAGCGGCTCGTTGACCCTGCACGTAGGTGTTTTCGCAGGGGAGAGGATGGATGCTGGGACATTCCTCGGGATATACTCCGGGGAATTGATTACGGAGGCCATTGGTGAATCCCGAAGGTACACGCGCACAGGACTCTACCGTGCGTCTCTGTTGACAATGAGTGGCACTCAGGTTGTACAACGAATACGGCCGAACGTATTTGTTCGACCTGCGGGGGAATAACTATGTGGTGGATGCCTTCCACATAGGAAATGTACGTGGTTTAGTCCGTGTTCGTGCTCATCGCTCACAGAATGTTTTCTAGTTTACTCGGTTCTTGGTTCGGATTTCCTCACCTTCTCTCTCACGTTATAAACTTCCCCACAGAATCACAGCTGCGCACCGAACTGTTGGATGAAGAATGTCGTGATCAACGAGCACACCAAGCGGAAGTGCGCTCTCGCTCTCTTCACGCTCGAACCGGTCGAGGAGAATCAGGAGTTGCATTTTTCCTATTTTGGAAGTCTCGACGGCGTATGTATTTATATCCCGCGCGCTTCGAGGAGGGTCTAACCGCCGGGTGCACTCCCCAGGCTACAAGGATCGAGGCGCGGGAGGACGTTGTGAACGGCAAGTGCTACTGCGGCGCACAGAACTGCATTGGGACGTTGTTCCCGCGTATCATCCGCGACGACCCGGAAAGCGGTGACGAAGGGGGTAATGAAGCAGAGGCTCACAATGGGGACAGACAACCGGAGGCCGAACGGCAAAACGAAGGAGGTGAAGTCGCGGGGGGCAATGATGACGGAGTGGTGGGTGAGAAGCGAGAGAGTGGGAGTGGGGGTGACGAATCCATGGACCTTTAGCACACCGGACATTTTCTTCGAGAGACGCGCACAACGCCGTCCGCAATATCCGCATCCTTTCGAATAACCCAGTTTATTACATGCTTCAAGGCGGAATGGAATCCGTTCGCCTCAAGGCCGTAACACTTTCATACGATCCGGGGCAGATGAGGCAACCGGGGCCGGTGTCTGTGCATTTTGGTATCATCCCTCTAAAGACAGAGAATACGTTATGGTGAACGAAGCGAAGTGGCACAAAAACTGGAAATAGAAGACAGATTACCAAACTCGAAAGAGGGGAATGCTGAGAGCGGGGACGGAAGCGGGCATTACAATTACTCTAGACTGGTGTGGATATGTTCGGTCGTCTAGAAGGCGGAACAGACGGGTGATGGTAGGGTGAGGAGGTGCCATGGGTGCGAGGGGATTACGTGGTTTTGGTCGAGAATCGATGAGGGAAGCGGACGGTGTGCGTCTAGTGGATCCTCGTCTCGCGCGTGCGGTTCCTTAGCACGGAGTCGTGGTCCTGGTCCAGAGGTTCTTCCTTCTTGATACGGACAGGTTGCGTGCGGACGGGCTGCGGTGGTTGGGAAAAGTGTTCCTTGAGGCGTTCGTGGCCCTGACGGTATACCTCGTTACTGACCGTCTTCCCTACTTGCATCAAGGGACCGGCAAGGTTTAGCGAGTATACGACGTAGCTAAGAGTGATCCAAGTCAGCGTTGGAAGAAAGAGGTGGGGAAGGGAGGAGTGCACTTACGCGGAGACTAATCCGATGATCAACGTTGCGAAGTACAACGGGTTGAACAGGATTGCCATAGCCTCGTTCCAACCCAACACGACCAACACTGCATATATCCAGTATGGAATCTGCGCAATGCCCGACACAGTGCTCCTCTTCGCCTCGACGTAGTATGCGTCCGCATCCCTACGGAACCGATTCGATATATCCAAAGCCTTTGTCTCCGAGAAGATTGTGAGTGTGGATTCGAAGTCGAATTCGTCCGTCTCGCCATCAAGATCGGATGGTTCTGAGGGCAGCTCGTACTCGAGCGAGGTGTCCACCGGTTTGATTTTAGAGTAGATCGGGATCAGGACAATGGTCTATCAAATCAGGGGTTTGGTTAGCTGTGATTTTTGGTAAGGGGATGGCTGCCGTGGAAAAAACTTGCATTATCTTTTGCCACTTTGAATGCACCGTCAATGTCATCGTCCGGTCGCCAAACTCGCGGGATGCCAGCCTCATCGTAACGGAACCTCTCCTCGAAGTGCGCTCTGAGCTTATTGATGATGGCGGCATCTGCGGTCTGCTCGTCGACCTTTGAACGGAGCACTTGCCACGCCCGGCGCCGTAGGGTTGCCAAAGAATGTGTGTTCTCTTCGTCCGTGCAGTTGAAACCTGTACAGGAGTCAATACTATTGACGACTACGGGGGGGTAAGAGCTCACTCTTTGCTTTCGTGAGGTAGCCAGCCTCCGACTTGGCAAGGGTCCTGCGGAAAGCGGTCAGGACCTTGTCCCACATATCTGGGGTAGGCTTTGTCAGAGCGAGCTCCACTGGTTCGGAGATGGACCGCTTGAAGGTCCTCTGTGGAAGAGAGTTAGAGGAATGGCGCGGCGTATGAGCGCGAATGGGCCTACCTCGATGGAATTGACCATTTTCTTCGTCTCATCTTTCCTACACTGGTCGGCCACCAACTGGATCTCCTCCTGGAACAACGAATACTCCTCGTCATAACTCCAGTCAACGCCCTCGATCAATAGCTCCTTGGCGCCGGTCAAGAACGCCTTCTCGAACTTCGAGCGACCTCCGCTGACAATTTCAGCAAAGTTGTAGCTCTCGCCCCGCAAACCGTCCAACATCTCTCTCTTGAATGAGACCAGGCATAACTTGTGCAAGTTCTTTAGTTGACCGAGGAAGAGTGGGGAGAGGGTCGATTCCATGACGTTGATGAGGTCGGCACGCTTCCGTTGGTAAACACCCTTATGGTAACGAGAAGCGTTCTGATCATAGCGGGCTGTGTGGTTATCAGTTTCTGCCGAAACTCGGATAGGAACTGTAGTTACTTAAGGCTGCCGTCCACCAGCTCCGCATCATATTGCCCAAGCCTTCGACGACGCGGCCAGACTCGACAGGTTTGCGTTGTGATTTCGATTGTTCGTTGAAATCCGCTAAGGCTTGAGTAGAAATTTCATCACATCGGAACTGGGCCAGGAGTTCCTGTTGTGTGGGCAGATCGAGGTCCTTGTTCGATTGCACTTGTTCCTGTGAGATTACATGTGAATGAAAAACGATCCCAGGTTGCTACAGATACATACCCAAATGCCCTCCATGTAGAACGCAACACCATCGGCGGGAATGCGCTTGTGGTAAGCGGGTTTGAAAACGTAGTCTTCCCGAGCCTTGTCTGTAAAGCGACCACGCAGCCGGTTGATATCGGACTCAAATGCGTCAGGCTTGAGAAGCTTGTGGGAGAGAGTCGTGAATGAGAGGTCAAAGTAATCTCTCAGTTGACGATCCCTGAGTTCTGTTGGCTTTGAAATGGTGTCCCAAATCCTCTCCATGTCGGAGGTGAGAGTAGTGACGAGGTTTTCCATTGGGGTGGTGCCGAGGTGATCACGAATGACGAATAGCAAGAGAGTTTTCTGATGCGTCCTGAGAGTTTCTGTCAATACAAGAACAAGGAGTGGGAATTAGGGTAAGGATGCACCCGTCCGCAGCAGGCTTGCCAAACAGCCCCAGGTTAACCTCAAACACCGTCTTGAGTAAACCCATATTCGCGCCCTGATACAGACCAACTTGGTGTTCCCACAGGTTGACGATAAGCACCTCTGAGGAGGCGAGCGAGAAGAGGGCAGACTTTCGCTCAAAATCCTAAATCGAACATGATTTTAATCACCGGAACGCGAAATGAGAGCCCCTGGTACATACCTGATCCTCACCACGCTCCCTGCCGTCAGTTCCCTCCACGTCCATAACCAGGACGTTCATACCCTTCCCCCTACACATCCAAATACCTGTAACATGGCAACGGGTAGAATGCGGGTCGAGAGTCACGATAGAGGGTAGCTGGTTAACGAATGAAGCGAACGAGGAGGTAGATGATGGTGAAACCGTTGCTCACCCTTGGTAGTCTGCTGCCTCCTCGTTTCGTTCATGACGTCGAAGTCTGTACCGAATAATCGATTCAGTAGTGTACCTATCCCAACGCGTCTCGTCAGCAAACCAAGCCTTCAAGAGTATTGTGGCACGGATGTTACTCTTTCCGGTAGACTGTGAGCCGAAGACAGCCACCAGGTCATAGTTGAATCCAGCATCGCCCAAGCCCCAAGCCGAAAGTTGTTTCGTGAGGTCTTGCCTATAAGAGAGCCGTAGATTCAGCTCTAGCGCACACGACCCAAATGGTAAAGCGATGGGAAGACTGACGTGAACTTCTTCTGGTCGTCTACGACCTGTATCCGCTCGTAGCTCGGGGTGCCATTTGGCAGGAATTTGTCCTGGGCCATGGGAGTACGTTCGTTGTCTTCGAGGTCGTGGTAGTCGAGAGACAAGGTGCGCGCGTGTGTGTGGAATGGGCGAGGGTGCGAGGGTACGTGGTCTTATAGAAATAGTGATACAGTGTGGAGAGGAAGCGGTCAACAGGTGTGCTTGATTACTAAGCGATCACTACAAAACCGACATTAATCGCAAGGTTAGAGGCGTGAGGATGTACAAAAAAACGTATGATTGTAATTGTACTCTACAAGTCTTCGAACGCAGGCAGCAGAAGGATGAACAAGGGTTAGCGACGAAAGCGAAAAGCAAAAGAAGGACGAGAATCTACTGCGAGTTGGTGGGGGCCCAGTATGCTTGCAACTTGCCGCGATGAAGGCTCGAATCTTGAGCAGCGGCGACTTGATAACGAACGCGGAACGATAAAGTCTGCAATGCGGCTTTTGCCCTGGAGCGGTCGAGGTGTGCTGCACGCGTGTCGACTGAATTGAAACCCATCACACAAAATGAAGGTCAGCGCGCGGAACCCATGCTGCAGGGAGTAATATAATGGATCCTCACCAATCTTGGCATGCAAATTGCCCAATTGTATACCAACAGCATTCAGGTCGCTCGCACCTGCTCGCACTTCTTGCTCAAGCTGCCGCGTGATGTCCGTCAAGGCCGCACTGAGGAGTGTCACCCTATCGGTGACGTTTTCGAAATCAACCTCCTCAGACCCTTGGGTGTCCATCAACCCCCCTTGCGGAGACTCCAGGTACTCCCGTATCTTTGAGGCAGGGCCGAGTGTATTTAGATCCTGATCAGACATCATCAGCGTTGTGTCAACTCTGATGTAAAAGTGAGCTCACCTCAGGGATGACGGTACCCTCGACGATGAGGGCAGTCGATAACCAGCGCGAGATGCGGCGAATCGTGGGGGATCCATTACCCAATGCTACAACGAGAGCGGCCTTGTTCGGTGTAGACAAATTCGATGCAAGTTTCAGGAGAGACGTGCATACGAAACGCTCCTGCGCAGAACGTCAGGCAGGAGACGGGAATGATGTCACCGGTCAACTCACCATCTGGGGTGGCACACTGCGTTCGGCCAACGTGTCGATGGCCGCTGTAGCCAGCCGCCTCAATGGTGGAGTAAGAGATCTATCTAGTGCAACAATGCACAACAGGGTGATCATCCCGGAGACGTCGTCGAACGCCATACTACTGCGAGGCAAGGCTCAATCGAAACTGAGAGTAAATAGTGAGGGACGTTACGTACTGCGACAGCCTCTTTACGACGCTCAACCACTCTCCCAGCAGCAACTCCGCTTCAGCACTCGTGTGGTGGGCGTCGGAGGACTTAACGTCGAAACCAGCGGCTACCAACACATCCGGCTTCGCTCCAAGTGTCACAAGTGTCGATACAAACGCGGCAAGGGGCAATGGGTGATCGAAGCGTGACGTGGATAAGGCGCGGTACGTCGCCTCCTGCATCACTTCATCACTCGAGGTGAAGGCTGTGAACGCGAGGGTGTGAATATTCGCGGTTATTGTGAAACAGAAAATCAGGATAGTCACCTTGTTCGAGTAACCACCGTAGGCAGGATCCACGGTTCGAAGGCTTGATCCGCTTGACCAACCCGTGGTTGAGCATCAACCCGACAGCAGGCACGTCTAAACGCATCGGTCAGAAAGGCGTGCAAATTGAAGCCACGTAATCCCGCTTACCGTTTCTCTCGACCGTATTTCTGAACCTCGTGAACACCACGTCAGACGCGTCCACAGTGATCAACTTCACATCTTTCACCGGAGCCCTACCCTTGGAGTTCCTCTCGGCGTGATCGAACAACCCGATGCCGGAGTTGGTTCCCCGCCGCCTCGCGAGTTTGTTGCGCTTGTCGTTCTGCAGGATCTGGCCCACCACCATCCCTTCGTCCTCTCCGAGGATAGTCACGACCGCCTGACTGTCCAAGATCGCAGCTGTTGACTCCCCCCGTTTGACGATACTGGTCCGGATCGATAGGGTGTCCTGGTTCGGTAACTCTTCCAAGGGATCGTCAATTTTCATGTCCTTGATTGAGTTGATATGCTCTTCGGCCCTCCGCAAGTCGGTCGCGCTATAACCACCCTTCTCGGCCTTGTTGTGCTGCCTCAGGAGCTCCCTCAAGGGGTTCGCAGTCTTATTTAGAGCCTTGGTGAGGGTCACGGGTTGCCGCGCAGGTGCCTTGTGTTGGCGCATGGGCCGACCACTATTGGAAAATAGAGTGGTAGAGGTTAGGGCTGTCTTGGCCGTAGAACTGGACCAATTGTCAGTTTCCGGGAAGAAATATAAAAAAGTAAATGCGCACGTCGAGGTTTTCCTGGCACCTAGAGACCAGTGGAGCTCCTCTTCACTACTGGAGTCGTCACTCATGTCGGGCAACGACATCCCATCCGAATCTGGCGGCAAAGAATACTGCGCGGCAACTTCGGCCTTCAATCGCTCAATAAAATCGGCATCATCCTCGCTGGCGTCGGCCATCGGGTCTTCGGGAAGGTCGCTAGGGGGAGGAGACAATGGGCGGTAGCTGACGCTCGACCTGCGTGGAGGTGAAGATGGTGGTGGTGAAGCAACGGGTGATTGATGGGCGGGGGTCGATCCCAAGGGAGTCAAAGACGACGGTGCCGGTGAAATAGTCGCGGTGAGAGCTCCGACCGGTAGTTCTGGGCTGGGGGTAGGCAGGACGCAGGAGATGGATTCCAAGTATGGTTGTGACTGGCTCGATGGAACGAAGTCATCATCCATGGACTCGTCACCAACATCACCCTGTGCAGATACATCCTCCATTTCGACATCTGGGGGAGGCGGGAGAGGGAATGATATGCTGGAGGTACGCCATCGTTGAACGTTCTCCTTAATCTCCGGAAGCCGCCTCACAGACGGAGGAAGCGTTAGTTCGTGTTCCTCAGACAAGCTGCTCGGAGCGTAGACGATAGAGCACGCCGGGCCAAGCTTGAGCTTTTTCGAGGCGGGAGATAGGGACGGACGATCGTTCTGTACCGGTCGTAGATTCTCCTTCATCACAGGGGGACCGGGAAAAGTAATCCGCGGAACATAAACGACGCCCTCGGGTTCCTCGTCGTCGGAGTCATGACTAGGTGGTTTCTTCCGTTTCGTAGCTGGCTTTGCAGGGGTGACTTGCAGCGAGGCGGAACGAAGTTTCGCTGACGGACGCTTACTCAAGGAGGCGCCATTGGAATGCGTCTGCCGCGTGCGATAGCGTGTGACTCGGGGTTCATTTGATGGTGTGGGGTCGGGCTTTCGGCTTGAGGAACGGACAGAGATCGAAGAGATAGATGTCGTGGAACCCTTGCTGAAGGATTTACTCGAAGCGGAGGTACGGGTCGAAGTCCCCGGCGAGATAGTGGTGCCACCGTCCTTCAGAGCAGAGAGCCTGGAAGATTTTCGAGTGGTGAACAATGTAGAGGGGACACTGAGCACTTCGTTCTTGGCCGACCCGCGATCTGAGACAGGAGTAGAGGAGCTGGATAAGCTGGACATGGGTGAGGACGAGCGTGTCGAGGAGGCGGGGTCGGTTGTTTTGCGCGAAAAATATTCTGTGAGCTTCTTAGTTTGCTTTTGGGCAACATTCGCCGTCTTGGTCGATCTTTTCGAGACCATTGCCGCTGTTGTCGTCGGCGACGGAGGGTGAAGTGGAAGTGTTCCGGCAAAGGTCGCCACCCGCGTTACATGAGGTCACGTGGTGCCATGGTTGCACCTGATTGACCACGTTTTTTAAAGTTTGCAAGCCGAGCACCCAGCGGACTATCTATACACTCTAGGTGGGGCGCATCTTCCCGACTGGGAGTTGATAGAACGGGAGAGAAAAATACTGGAGGCTACCTCCCCACCTGTCCTCGGTCACTTCCGGTGCGACGCTCAGTTGCGTCCAAGTTACATCCAGCCCAAGAGCATTGAGGTGCAGCTCCGAAATATTTGTGTAAACGTCGTAGAAAAGGACGTCTGGTGCAAATCAGTCAGCGGGGGGAAACTACATTGCCACCGATACCCACTGGTCGCTCCCAAACCGTTGAAAAAGCTGAAACGCGAATCAGGGCCGTCGACGAGATCTGGGAGACGTTTGAAGAACTGGTGGAGCTCTAGTTATTGCATTCAGCCTCTTCGATTGTGATTCCTGGGGTATGTTACCCTACCTTTGTACTCTTCGGAGAACGTGTCGGTGTATATGACGTCAAATCCCCCGACACCCAGAAGTTCGGGTGAATCGATGTAATCCTGCCATTTTCCCTCCAAGATTTTCACGTTAGGCTTCGAGTACCAGCCTTGAGACCTCATGTGCTCCCGAACGTCCGGGTGGGCTTCAATTATGACGTGCAACGCTGGCAGGGTTGGGAGTTCTTGAAAGAACGAATCTATCTTTACTATCACAGTGAGCTAATGTCGGAAGGGGAGACAGAAGAATCAGCCTACGATCCCGAGACCAAAGCCAACGTTCAAGATCTTCATCCCACCGTTCAATTTTGGGTGATCAGCACACAACAGCTTCACCGTCTCTCGCACTTGGAGTTTCCTAACAGTTCCTGAGCAGATCTTCGTGAGGGATGCAGGGGTCAATATTCACTGATGTCCCGTTCCCAACCCATCATAACCCCGACTTCCTTCTTGCCCTCGCGCAACAGGCATATTTCTTGTCCGTGCTCGTCTCGTGTATAACGCAATTTGGAAGATAGGAATTTCTCCGTGGATCCCGTGGCAGTGTCATCTTGCGCTCTTAGGATTATGGAAGCGGGTAGAGAAGGTTTTGAGGCGATGAGATCCAGCAATAACTCTTGGGGAGCGACCGTCAGAAGGTTCTCGGAACAAAGGAACGATCCAGGGGGCTCACCAGATCTAATCCCAGCATCACGTATCAGCCGATAGCAGTTTTCGTTATTCATCGACAAGGCGATGTCGGCAGCAGTGTTGTGCAAGTTATCAACTAGAAAGGACGGAGAGGATGAGCAGGATGCCAAACATTTCACGCCAGTTCACCCTACCCGCATTCCAGATCGCTCCTTTTCCGATCAGAATCCGAACGAGTTCATCGTCCTCGATGTACGCGGCAGCGTGAAGCGGGGAAGTTCCCTCATCGTCCTGATACCACAGCGGCGCGCCGGCGTCAATCAACGTTAAAATTTTGGGCAACGGCCGACGGTTGAAGATCGAGAAGTTCAGGTAGCCTCCGAGCATCGAGAGAGCCTCGACGTCTTCGTCGGTGGCCATGGTGTTGGTGAGGTCAAGGAACGGGTGGGAAAGCGCTCGTGCCTGTTGATCGATCGTGCTGCAGCTTTACTCTCTATTGTCCCCCACAGTTGCAGGCAAGCACCACGAGGAAAAGAAACGGACTGAACGCGTGAACGCGCATTAACCCCACCGGGCGCTCGTAACCGAGAGAGTAAAGGTGGACAACTGGAGCCGCATAGAGCGAAAGCGAGCAGTACGCTATTGAGGGCATCCCAGTGGTATATTCCTCTGGTCACGAAGAACCCACTCCAACCGGAGCTTTTGGCGATTACATGTGGATTTCGAAGGTCATCATAGACGCTGAGATTGACAGCTGCATGGACGCGAAGATGCGGACGGAAATGGCGTTGAACTTCGGGTTGACAAACCCCCCTACCATCCAGCCGGGCCACTGTCCCATGTCAGATCCAGAGTCACGGACTCCGAGGGAACGAGTAATCTTCGCTGTAATGACAGGAAGAGAGCGTAGAAGCACTGAGACCGACGACCACGGGGGGGTGGATACTTACCAACGTGCGCGGCGCCGTTGGTTCCAGATAAAAGGCCCGGAAAGCCCATCAAGTGCCTTTGGTCTGGTCGGCCAAACCATGAACGTTGAACGTTTGATGCCACCTGCAGACTTAGGTACATTTAAACTTGTGTGTATCTTCGAGACGGGGGAAAGATTCACAAGATCCAAAGGAAGTACTACTACTAGTAAGAGTACATTGTCACAGAGAGTATTGGCGTGTAGAGTGTGTGATGCCGGGTCCATCCTCATACCGAGCCCGGACGCGAGTCGGTCAGCAGGGGGGCTCTGAGGCACGGGTTCCCAGTACCAAGCACAGTTCGGCCATCGTAATGCGATACGCGCTGCCCGGGCAACACAACAGTCTACCCCACCAAAGCGAGCGAACGAAGAACACAGGATGCACCACGAAGGTCTTCAAGTGGTCAGGGCTGTACGCATGCCTCACGAGGGGAATTTGCAATTCAGTACGTGATCCTCCCAGTGTGTCCCACAACACCCTCGTCCGCAGTCGTTGGTGACTTCACCTGACCAGTCCAGGCTGTCCTGGCGCAGCTCACCCAAGGGCCGTTTCATTCAGTCTATTGCGTCGGCCCGCGGCAACCCGCTAGTTGACAAATCTACAAAGCATTTGCGATGCTGTGATCCAATGCTTTTGGTGCTGCGGTTCATCTTGTGGCCTCGGCAGATTAGGTTTCATCCTCCCAGCGGATATAAAAACTGTTGTGCTCTGGAGTTTGGTCTCCCAGCAAACACCCAGCTTGCGAAATGATCGCGACTATCCCCTCAAACAGCTCCTCGAAGGTATGTCTTCCCGCAATACACGAGTACTGGCGGTCCTTCTCACACCATCCAAGACGCTCGTCACCCCTGGGCGTCGCTATTCCGACATGCCCCCAAGTTATGACGCCGCTGAGGCAGAACCACATGGTACGAATTCTGTCTGTGACCTCAACCCTCTTCGCCTGACACGAACCCCGCCTAGCCTTTATTGATGGCAGGCCCATAATCCAGGCCCCACCTAGGCCACTGATATCTGGAGGTGTACCATCCAACGGCCTTCTGGTCCAAAACGATCCGAAACGAGAATCGGAGACCACCCCTCTGTTCCTCGATCGCACCAACGGCGAACCGCGTACCGCATACTCTACGGCGCCCAACGAATTGTCCACACAGTGCGCTCAGTACGGACACGTCGAGAAGACGAAGTATGCCCCTTTGGGTGAGTTTTCGATCGTTCTCCCGTTCCGCCGGGAGAGACTGACTGGCCTGCCCTAGGTATCCTCGCAGCAGTGGTGTTTTTCCCCTGGGGACTCTTATGCTTGATGGGGTCTCGCCTTGTCTACTGTGAGCGATGCGGTCTGGTTCTCCGGGCCCCACGCAAGTGCAGGGAGACGCGCCGATGTGGGAGTCGGAAGAACCAGTGCTGCAATCGCCGAGCAAACTGCTGATATCCTCGACTATGATCCTGTATTATCTTGTCCTCCATGCTTTTTCCCTCTCATTTGTAAATCGTTTAGCTGAAGTGATAGAGTTTTCGTATTTCATGTACCCTACTACAAACTATGGGGGAGGATGGAAGAGATGCTGTGGTAAACGATAAGGCGACCACGACAAAACTACCCAGCGACCCATCCTATCTCAACCATGTTATAACCGCCGTGTAGCTTGGTAGTCACATATGCGGCCTGATGTATGGTGCGTGGATCGGGAATACCGGGTCTTCTGTATTGAAAGAACGTGACCTATGTCCCAACCTGAGGACATGATTGGACCGTCCGACTGAGACAGAAGCCCCCCCTGAGTGGGTATTGCCTGTCTCTACGAACCCATGGCGTCAAAATTTCGGGCTCGCCCAAGATCAATTCGGATATCCCTCATTTTCCGAGAGCACCTCCGACGGCAATAACCACGGCAATCAACCCAGACACCTGTATGGCTCTCCAAAAGCTTGACACTCCCGCGACGCGATCGTGCTCCGCCATGGGATCCTTTTGTCCGCTCCCTGGGGGAGGTTTTTGGCCAGGGTGAAAGAACGGACTTGGTTCTGGTCGGTGGTGATGGTACGGATGGGGGCGCGATTGTGTTTGGGAGTTGGAGTGCTGAGATGAAGACGAAGATGATGGAGCAGTCCGACGGGATTCCCAGGCGTAGGTAGCCTTTGGGCCTCTCCGTCTCCGTGTCTCGTAGAAAGCTCCGTAATCGTAGGTAGGTTTCGGAATGGGAGCATCGAGGAGGGTACTGTCGTATGCACGCCTGGACGTTCATGGGGAATTCGTATCAGAGGTTGGGGGTGGAACGAGCGCGAAGGGTCTGCGAACCTCTCCTTGTCATGTCCGATAACCGCGTACGCCTCACTGATCGCTCGGAACTTTCCCTGAGCCGTTGGATCGCTGTTCACATCCGGGTGGTACCTTTTGCTGAGCTAATGGGACACCTCGTGAGTGGCAACCCCTGGATAGACGGCTGGGTTGAAGATACCTTGTAGAAACTTGTCTGATGCCATCCATAAGTGAAGATTACTTCGCAAGGGTCGGCATACAGACCTTTATCTGTACTTTGGTAGCATTTTGAGGCACGGCGAGTGTGTCATAGTGGGTTGCGAGCTTCAACCGAGGACATGACGGGCGCATGAAAGTTGTAGTGAAGGAATTGATCCGATCCCTGTAGCGGTCCGTCATAGTCCCGTCCCGCGACCTGCTCCCATCTCCACTCTCATCTCTCCCCCCTCCAAACCACGACCGTCGGCGATTCCAATCACGCAATGTCTTTCACAATTCAAGGTGTCACGCCAGAACTCAAAGCCCAGTATCTGCTCACACTACCCGCGATCCGGGACAGGTGTTCTCAAGTCCACGATCTCGCCAAGGAGGGAAAGTTGGAATACTTCGAATACCACCCGGAGAACGAAGAGAAGGTGGCAGATTTCTGTCTTGAGATTATCCAGGTAGCTGTCTCAAGGTGTCCCAAGTCAAAATTCACTGACCAGGTCCCGGTTGACCGCTAACAGCGTGACTTCCAAACAAACTATGCCTCGATCCCTCCTCACGGACGCTGGCGACACATTGATGCGGGGTCACCTCGTGTAGAGCCTTTGTTGAAGCGATGGGGATCTTCCCCGAACCCCCCCTCCGACAAGGAGGTGACGAAACGCCTGATCGACTTATTCCTCGTCTCCGTCTTGCTTGACGCCGGCGCCGGGAATGTCTGGTCCTACACAGAGGCATCAAGCGGTCAGAAATTTACGAGGAGTGAGGGCCTTGGTGTAGCCAGCGTCCATATGTTCACCGAGGGTCTGTTCTCTGGGGACCCGGATCAGCCGTACAGAGTGGATGGTCAGCCCCCTTTTATCTGGACCCGTACCGGGTACTGACTCGGAACCTCCGCTAGCCAAGGGACTTGCGAGCGTCACAACCGAGAGAACGGCCGCGGCCTTTCAGGTCACAGAGTCCAATCCGATGGTCGGACTGGAGGGTAGGACATCGTTGTTGGTAAACCTTTCTAAAGCCCTCTCATCCAATTCCGAGTTCTTCGGACACGATGCAAGGCCGGGTAATATTGTTGGTGAGGAGGCCCCCACAGTCGATCCTGGATTTAAACGTGCTGATCCCGGGCATCAGATTTCCTGGAGAAAGAGTCAAAAGTATTCGAAGGGAAGACTGTTGTTCCAATCGCCGCCGTTTGGCACCTCCTTATCACTGGGCTTTCCGTGATTTGGCCGTCACGCCTATCGCTCGCCGGCGTCTCGCTTGGGGATGTCTGGCCATGCACTTCCCTCAAGAATTCGTTACCCAAGGACGGGTTCGAGGAGGGAGACGACTTAGTTCCGTTCCATAAGCTTACTGGCTGGACGACGTACAGCCTGCTGGAACCAATGGAGAAAATTCTGGGTTGGAAGTTTGATGGAATCGATGACATGACGGGTCTGCCGGAATATCGAAATGGTGAGTGACTTCCAGACCGTTGGTTCACTCTGCGTGCATTGGGCTAGTGTCGGTTGCTAGGACTTCTTGCGCGCATGATACGTTCAGTTTGTGGCGGAATGCTGACGTTCCCGCCGCTCCCCTGTCGTTGGTGTTCCCCGGTGAACGCTCTTCGGCGTGCAGGTGGCCTGTTGATCGACCTAGGAGTACTATCAATCAAACCCTCCTCCATCCCCGCATCATACTATCAGAACAAGGATTCATCGATCCCCAAGCTTCCGCCCTCGCACCCAGCCATTGTTGAATGGAGAGCCATGACAGTTATTGAACTGTGCGTATCCATTACATCACATTTGATCCAGTTCTCGGATTTCTTCTGTTGCTTGTCATTGTTAAGCTTCCCGCCGTGAGCAGCATGTCGTTTGACCAGCGCAACCGCGGCCTGTCTTGCTTTGTCCCAACAGGGATCTCCCGCTGCTGTGTTTACTTTGATGAAGTCCAGCTGACGTTTGATGGGTCGTTAGGGATCACATCGCTGGTCTGATCCGGCAGAAAGTGGGCGCCGCTTCGGAGGTGTCGCTCACATTAGCCCAGATCTTGGAGAGCGCTACATGGAAAGGGGGTAGAGAGATCGCAAAAAAGAAGCGACCCGAAACCGGAGGACCCCCGATTGAAATCGAGAGCGATGGAACGGTTTTCTGAGTGTTGGCGCCCGATGGTGGCGAACCTTCTATTTGCCCCTTTGACCGGCGGAGTGAACAGGAATGAAGGGGAAGAATGGTCGAGACTCAGTTGGCATCAATATGAGGTGGTAACAAATGCGAATTCAACATTTACTCCGTGGATACAACGGGGAAGGACAGATAAGCGGACGGAGCGCGCGAACCTTCGAGTTCAGTAGGCACTCGGCACGACTCGGGGCAATCCGAAAGTCGCTGGATATCGGGTGGGTTCAAGTGAGCACACGCGAAAAAAAACCGCCGTAAAGTTTCCTGTCTCTCGACGTGTATTTACATAAGTGCGTCTGCAGGTCACTCGGCTGGGCTTACGAAAATAAAACAGATAAAATCGGGCCCGTAACTACCTACGGTGTTCGGTCGGCGCAGCTCCGGGCTGGTGCTCCGTCAACAGAGCGTGACAGGGTCAATGTCACGCAACGGACGCCGAGCAGGGTGGTGGTATATATCCTGGAATCAAGCCCGACCATGTCCGAGCCATGCGCTCTTCCCACTCATCAGCCAGCGACCAAATGCTGATGTCTCTGGAGGCTCTCGGGGGCGACATTCTCTTGGAGGTGGTGTCCTGGCTCTCTCGTGTCGACCTCCTCAATCTCGTCCTTACCGTACGTTTTCTCTTCCCTCCCGTCACCGGGTTTTTGCTCCAACGGCCTAGATCCTCCCTGACATTTTTGTACCGCTTGCAGTCCAGGACGATATATTCGGAGACGATCAGTGCCCTTTACCATACCGTCGAACTGAACAAGACCGCTCAATGCTGCACAACCCTCGACATGTTGTACGAACATCCGAACATCGCCCGGCATGTCCAGAAGCTAGTCGTACGGCATGGGAGCTGCCCTAAGGTCCCTCAAAGCGTCAGCTCATCCGCCACCCACGGTTTCTCTTACGCCAATCCGAGTTTTGTGTGTGCGGCGGTAAAGAGGGTTGCGATCAGGTTGGATGCCCTGCAAACTTTCGTCTGGGGCGGGGAGGACTACCCTTGGGACGACGACATCTGGCTCGTACTCAGGCGATCGTACGTTCCTTTTCCTCGTTTCCTTCGCACGTGGTGAACGTGGTCGTTGAGGTGATCGTTCCCCTCCCTGTAGATGTTCTCAACTGAAATCGATCGGGGTCGGATTTGGTGCGTTGCTTCCGGGTGTCCGGAGCCATGTAGGTCTTTCGCCTCGTCGACCACTGTCATCGTACACGAAATGACCTTGCCTCCTACCGATCTCACAGTTATTCGACTTTGAGAACCTCGAAAGTTTCTCGTTACGCTTCGAACCTGCATTTTACGCCAACGGGTATTTTGATATGAACCCAGGTGGGACAGTTCGTTCAGTTTTAATTCCGGCGCTTCATTTAACTTTTGGATTACAGAGATCGAGCCCGTATTCAAGAGACTGTGGGATACACTCATTCGTCGGTGTCCGGACTTGCGGGAGTTGTCGATATTAACGCAGGGCCCAGACCCAATAGACGCCCGAATACTGTTCGCCGGAGACCATTGGCCGAACCTGCGCACGCTGGAACTGGGAAACATGACAGTTGGTCCTGCCGTCATCAACGACGAAGATCCCCATCCATTCATCTCGTTCCTCTCCGAGCGGAATTACCTCCGAACCCTCCGTTTATCCGGGGACTTCACGTTGTCTTCCACACACTTCGCTCGTCTCCCTCGAGACTCGTTGCAGGACTTGCGGTGCTTCTGTGGGACTATCGATCATCTGTCTTCGTTACCGAGCGCCAAGAGCTTACTGTCGGTGGAGATCTCAAACCCGTTGATTTTGAGGGAGGTTACGCCTTTGGCGATAACCCAGGCATTGCAAGCCGCTCCGGCGGTGCGATCACTCAAGGTTTCGTTTGTGCTTCAGTCCGGGTATGACGGGTTTGGCATTTTGAGGAGCATAGCGACCGCCGGTGCACGCATCAAGCATCTGGATTTGACCTTTTCACACAAACCTTCTTTCTACCTTGTATGTCGATTTGGTTACCCGAAATGTATACTGATTTTTACTGATATTCTTTTTCCCTCTCGCGCAGGAAATGTTCTCGCGGACAATTCGATCTCTCTCGAAACTCAGGACTCTAAAGTTGACTGTGGTCAAAGTTCCTGGGGATGAATCGATGGCCGATGGCGCCGTACGGATCGCTCGTTCGAACCCGGGTCTCAGGCGGTTTAGCATCCGCTACATCCCTCGGAACTACTACGACCGGCTCGCCCCACATCCGCCGCACACCACAGATCAGTTGACTTCGATTTTCGAATTCCGAAGTTTCCTGGAAGTCGGAAAGTTCGAGCTGAGGTGCGACAGGCACGGGCTCCCAGTAACGTTGTACGGGCGAGAGTGGAAAGAGAGGTTGCGGTTGGATGGGTGGACCTCTTGGGCTTCATCTCTCGTCTTGCTTCCGATCGACCTCACGTCTCGCGTGAGCTCGGGTATCCGGTCGCTGTCAGGGGTGAGCCGGTTCACGAGGCTGGTGAAGAGGTACGAAAGGGATATGCGGCCACCTGGGCATCCCGGTTTGAGGAAGTTGGGATTTGCAGAGTTGATGATGGATGGAGGAGCAGCTGGAAGGGAGTTGAGAATGTTGGTGTTTTCTATGGCGCTGGTTATCATCAGCACTGGGGCGATCTTGGTGCGGTGAACGGTTGAGTTATTCGGTGAGTCCGTTCTTCGTGTGTGCACCATCTCCCCAAGTGCTGAACCACCCCCAGCGAACCACGCGCCTAAAAATATGGAGTCCCCGCCCCCAACGGTCCGTTGGGACAAACCGGGGACACACTGTAGCGGTAATTTGCCAGGGCCACGCACACGAAGTGGCCATTATATCATGGGAAGAAGTGGTCGGTAGCGGTTATTAACGTGGCTTTGTATTTCTATCCGGCGTAATAACATGTGTAATCTGAATAGAGTCTGTGTAAGCTGTAACCTCGACTTTGGAGAACCTGAGAAGGGCAGTCATCGAATACGCTTAGATGCCTGGTTGCCCATTCTGTTTGGCCCGCAGGACGCTACACCAAATCTCCGACGAAGATTTCGGCCCCATATGCGCTCCCGTCCCATCTCCAGATTGCTACCCGTCCAGTGGCTTTGTCCATGTCCACTTCGACATTTCGCACTGGGTGGGACCTGTGCTCCTATACGGCACGGATACCCGGAGGGCCCCCCTCCCTCCTTCCAAAACGAGGTCGTCGAGAGGGGTAACCAAGATATTGATCCTCCCGTCCTGGAGAGCCTTATCCGAGTGTAACCCTTTCTGGCACGAGAACCCAATCGAGTCCCGCCCGTGATGTTGGACGGGGGTTGATTGTTGTCTGAGCGCTGGTTTAGCCAGCTTGTAGGCGGGATCATCTTTGATGTTGGTAGGTATGGTGACCGTAATCGTAAAAGGTTCCGCCTGGGCGACGCGTTCCTGGCAGACATAGTGGAGGTTGAACTCTTGCGCGGAGGGTGGGTCATAGAGGGCTTCGCTGGTCATGTAGGATACCATGATCCAAATATTCTCGTACGCCCGGTCCGGACCGGGCCAACACCACATTGGCGTCGCACGCGAAAAGTTAATGCCGAGGGACAAGCTGGAGAAGCTGGGGATTTCACAAGCTAAAATGTGCCGAGTATTGTAAACGATTACCAGACTTTCGGTCGGGATGCAGACGCTCCAAAGATAGGCCTAGAAAACCACGCCGTGTTAAAGGACGCCAAGGGAATGAAAACGAAAGGCCGCTCACGGTTGGACCAATCTCAGCGGTGTAGGCGGGTGGAACCTCAGACTCCATGCTGACCCCAGGGCAATCAAGATGAATAACTACTGCGCGTGGGGGTTCGGGGGGTCTCTGGATCAAGAACCCAACGACGCGTCCCTGGTCGTGAGCTTGAAGGAAACTATATCCTTCGGGTATGGGGAATGTAGTCTCCAAACTCACCGCGTCATTGTGGTGGTCCACCTTTAAGAGATACATGCTAGTCCCATCCAGCCGCCTCAGTAAAGGAGATAGTGCACGGAGCCCAGAAGAGGAAACCTCACTTGCTCCCCTGCTTGTGGATGAGAATTGGGCAGGGTGACATGGCGGTGAGCAATTTACTCCACCCAAGCCCGACGGTAACCCTTTGGTCATAGTTGACGTTCGCCACAACGGGCAATGAGACCTGGCCGTCCTCCAGCTCGATCCGACGAAGCGTAACGCCTCCGCGATTACCGATGACAATCACAGACTTTCCTCCAGGCAAAAGCCTGAGTTCGCATGCTCCGGGGATCCCAACAAGTCCCTTCGCGACAAAGTCGCCATCATCCTTGTCCCAGCGGAGGCGTAACTTGACCCGACTGGTGACAAAGGTTTTCAACTCTTGCGCGGAGAGGGAAGTGAGCGGAGGCGTGGCAGACCTGAGCGCCGGATCCTCTTGACGCAACTTCTCGAGTTGATCTACCCAGACGTGTCGGTCTTGTATGGCCTCGCGGAGGTCTTTGCAGGTCTGTGATGTCCCGAGGCGGGACTGTGAATGGGCGTTAAGATTGGCGCGAGGCGGTGACCACTCACCATCCCTATGCGAACGACATCGACGATATCCAGGTCTCGAAGGACCGCCAGCAGGACGTCGAGGGGAAGTGAGGGTAAGGGCATCGTGTTGGGCGAAAGCGAAGAACGAATGCCTCAAGCGGAATTCACGTCAAACCCTACCATAACCCCAATCTGTACCGCGCTGCCCCTGGTCGCCTTGTACGTCAGGAGGAGCGTTGACGAAGCCTCTTCTTGTATATACTCAAAATTACACCAGACGTCTGGGTAAGAGGGTAAGAAACCAGAAGATCCGTACCGCCAGCAGGCCCGTGGCAAACGTGTGGTTGGTCACAAGTGGTCTGCCCAATCGACGAAGAGGTAATCAAACAGGTTAGTGTGGTGGGATGTCTGTTGACGCAAAAAAGATCGGGCTTCGTCCTGCGGGTAGTCTTCAAGGCTCGACCGCATCCTTGTTATAACCCTGGCGCTGGCTCCCCTTTCCTAGGACCATGAGGCATCAGGTGACCCCGAATGTCTACTCTTCCCTCCTGGCCCTGTAGGAGAACCACACCTGGGCCCCCAGTGGGCGGCTGAGATCCTACGCCATCTGCGGGGATGCTACCATTCTCGGCGATCATCCAGGTTTCTGTTGGACCCCCTGGTGGATGACTGGGACCGGTGGGTAATTTACTAACATATCTGAGCCAAGTTGGTGTGTCTTCCACGCTGTTTCACCTCTTCGAGCTTCGGGGTCCGGGCGTGGGTTGCTGGAGGTCTTGCCCTTCTCGAAGATAAACTTCAATGAGGCCAAATGAGGCTCGGACATTCCTCAACGATCACGCTGCTCACCTCGCCGGGAGTTTGGAGACGCGTATCTCGATGGCCTCGTCCTTGCTCCTCACATGAACTCCCATTCACGAGCCCCAGAGTGCTCCATGTCACTGGCTTGGTATTGCGACCTCGGCCTTCGGATGGTGGAGATAGGTCTAGCTTCTAGTGGCATCCCGTGAGGCGTTAACCCAGTTGGCTGGTCCCCCGGAATCCCAGACTTTACTCGAGGTGGCGACCTAGTAAATGTTGGCGCA
>Ga0307509_10003965_pt1 | contig 21835 bp, 29 predicted proteins | sample 10_EM_MG_FD_202245 | JGI IMG/M metagenome (GOLD analysis project Ga0307509, IMG submission 202245) | Populus trichocarpa ectomycorrhiza microbial communities from riparian zone in the Pacific Northwest, United States - 10_EM | ecosystem: Host-associated > Plants > Roots > Unclassified | place... | reverse complement strand
ATGTGGGTTCAATTCTGCATTTGTGCAATGTACTTTTTGTGTGCATATATATTATTTGCAATAAAAAATCAACTTGTGCAATATTTTGTGTCTGCACTCCCCACCCCAATGATCAGACTGCTTCATGCCACATATATTATTAGTTTTTGCAGCTAAACAAAACAGTACAACAGGTAACATTTTTGCTAACTGTAATTCATAAAATAAATAATATATATGCACACAAAAAGTACATTGCACAGATGTGGAATTGAACCCACATGCACTGTAACTCCCTATGGGATGGGTTTTGACACGACCCTCCCGCCTTACGCTCATTCCACCCTTCCCTCACCATGTCTCTTCCCCTGTTCCTTCCCTTGCCAGTTTGCCTGGGACCCCCCCATGCGACTAGTCTTGCATGGCCCACCCATTCTTGCCTGAGGGTGCTGTGCGCCCCTTTTGTTTACTTACCTCAGTTTAACTCAACAGTCTGTTATGATATCCTGGGTCACTTAGTCATACATGTAGACTAGTTACTGATAGTCTGTACCACGATCTCTTGTTGGTAACACAGTGGAGAATAAACTTTGAATTCAAAAAAAAAAAAAAACCCACATACACCCCCATGCTCACACATGGAACTACAAGCATAACTACCACCACACCAACACACCTTATTTTTACTGCTCCCTTTAGAATATATGACCAGCTATAAAAGGATGAAAAGCCTTTCCTCTGCTGTCTATGGGCTTGAAATATACATGTGTTTGCAACGCGTTATGTTTGTTTTTTTACATTAATTATTCCGAGATTTTTTTTTCTGCTTAGCACATGTTTTATGTTTGTTTTGTTTTACATTGACTAATCCAAGATCTCTTTATTTATCTGGGTCTAAAATTCTGACAGCTATTCTGACAGCTCTACCAAAGTACCGGTCGCCTTCCTTTTTTGAAGCGTGGGAAGCGTGACTTTTCACCTTTTCACGTGACCCTCCGTGGAAATTGCTCAACTTGTGCTGTGCAGCTGTGACCGATGTAGAAAGTCATGGAACCTGCTAGAAATTTCCGGGCGTTTCGCTTCTTGTTGACAAACACCCCTTGGCCGACTTCAAATAAGACACTGGACTGTACCAGACCAGAGTTAATCTAATTATGACCAACCACCACCCACCTGGATACCGCACCGCACACTCATGGCATCATGGCCAACCGTACTGATGATGTGTCCAAAGGCAATTGTACAGCGCCAATCTTGTCACTAGCCTCACTTAAAATCTGCCGGAGGGACCCAGCTCCCCAACTCTACTATTCCCAGTCTCACCCATGCCTGTTATCGATATTCTCAGTTTCTGTCTCTCCCTTCTTGGCATCTACTGCCCCATACTCTTCGTCCTCTATCTGCTTCCACGCAATGTCGCCCCACGTCTCTCCACACTCCTGGACGAAGCACAACAACTCCTTCGTCGTGCAGAAGAAATCGGCGCGGTCTTACCGCAGAGCCAATACAAATGCCAACTTGATTGGTCAGTGGGTCTTCGTGGACCAGATTTGCCCCAACATCTCATGCCCTGACGTAGCTCAGCGAATCAATTCGCAGTGATGCGCCTGGAAAGTAACCGTGCCCAGGGGACATTCCATCAACTGCGTGTTGCTCTCCTGCACGGCCTGACTTACAAATTGTACTCTCTTTGTTACCAAATTGAAGCTATCAAGTCAGATCTCGAAGTACGTTTTACAACCTTCTTGTTTGTCATGCAGTCGATGACGGAGTCTCAGATGGAAATCGACAAACAACAGCTTAACAACGTGGACTTCCTTACCAGTGCTGAAGTGCCCAGACCCGTGGATGGTGAGCATGTCCTGATACACTCCTGGATGTTGACTAACTATTGATCCACTCATGGTTCCCTCAGCCACTGCTACCCCCCTGAACAATCATGTCAACGACTCGGCACCAACTCTCCCGCTGCCAGCGACTATGGCCTGAGTGTTCGAGACAATCAGGGTATCATGAAAACAGTGTATTATATGTTATGCCTGTGTTCCAATTTTGTCTTCACATATCCATGTTTCTCTGTCGTATTGTGTATATGGCTTTCGCCATGTTTGATGTAGTACAGGATGGCCGGTGGTTACCAGGTTTAAGTACTCATAGTCTCTGACTCGAATGGTCTCGGCAGTGAGAATTTGAAGCGAGGTCTCATCACTTCTAGTCCCCATCATGTTCGCTTACCGGTTACAATCTGGGCACCGGGGCCTGCTACGGTTGGCCACGTTAAGAATATGATGCTGTAGCAGCTGTACCCATCGTGTTCATGATCATGGGAGGTCATTGGGCGCTCAGCCTGCCACGGTCAGCCTCGTGAACTAATCCTAGTCCCTGTCCTGTCCGTTACAGGTTACAATTAACGGGCGCCCGGCCTTCCACGGCCAGCCTCGTTGGTGGAACCTGATACTGTATGACGCTGGCCGTGTTCATTGGGGGTCATTGAGCGCCCGACCTTCCACGGTCTGCCTCGCTAAGAATATGATACCTGCTCACTGCGGAGATTAGACACCCCGTCACACCCGTCACGGCCGGCCTCGCAAAGAACTGTTCCTTTGTTGTTGTGGACCATTGGAGGTAACAAGGCGCTTTACACCGGCATTCATGGCTGTTTATGCCCACTAGATCACACATGATGTGCGATTATCTGAAACCGGAAGATTTTCTTATTTCAGCAGTTCGTGCCTTTCAGAGGAAAAAAAAAAGGTCTAAGGGTGTCCGCGACGCCCATGTCCCCCTGCATCTAGATGGCTACCTAATGCATCATTGTGTGGATGACCAAGGATGCGGAATGCTTAGTAGTCCTCTTTGCCGCAATGTGAGCATACAAAAGTCAAAAAAACCAGTTGGCGCACGCATTTTCAATAAGCCACGAGGTTCGAGTCTGGGTTCCATAAACCTTTTCATGGCATCAAATGTTGCCATTGTCATAAATGAATCGCTGTCTATGCTGTTGAAGCCCTGAAGGCTTAAAATTGCGCCGCAGTTCCATTTATGTGCATTGCAGCTAACCCCGAGGATGCTCGCTTTGGACATTAAACGCTCTGGCTTTGAGTGCGAGGTGCCAGCATGATATGTAATTTCCAGTTGAAGACTATCGTACCTCCACCTGATAGAACCCTTCGATTGTGCGACTCAGGTACATCCTGTGAGTGGCAATACGTTCAACTCTAACTTCCCAAAGAAACAAGAAAATAATTTCTTCTTTTCGTTTTCTCCGAGCTCCGAGTACGGCACTGGACATTCCCACACAATGCCAGTTGGTATCCCTTCTGTTTCGAAGCTTTGTCGACGGTACCATCACAGTCTGGACTTGGGCACTTCGGGAAGTAAAGGGAATAGAGATCCCCCGCAGCACGGGAAATCTCCGCCGCGAACTCCTCGTTGGGCATCTCTGCACGAGACGTGATCGTGAACTGCATATAGTCTGTTCGTTTCAATCACGTCAGCATTCTTACCACATACAAAGTACAACAAGCGTGCGCCGAGAGCTACGCACCGTCACATCCGGTCATGTACGCGACGCCAAAACCGTCTGGCACCACCTGTGTACTCGTCAACACGAAAGAAAACCGTTGGAAACGGGGAATAAGAAAAGCCGCACCTCGCCCCAACCGTACTCGCGCAGGTACTTTGAGTATAGCGCGGACGTGCTCAGCACCCAGTGACTCGCCCGCTTTACCACGGCATCCTCGAACATCTCTGGAACGCTCTCGCCCTCCTTGAGTACCTTCCACAGTCCTAAACAACAACGCACGCGGCAGCACAACACGCCATCAGCCCAAGAAAGTTCCCAGCAGCGGTTCACTCACCGAGCAAATGACGGTCGACGCCCTCTCCGCGTCCGGCCGCCTGCGCATTAGCGACGTGCACTTTGGCAGCTTGCTCAAACGGTGCCTTCCTCTTTTCCACCTTATCCGCTCCATCTTCCGCCAACATTGCCTGGACGAACGCGTCGCTCTCGCTGGTCACGACCCGGATGACCTCCGTTCGACCCTTGAAGAACCGCCGCGTCGTCGCGCTTTCGTACGTACCTCCCTGCCGTTGCCAGCCCCGCGAGCGCAGGAGCCTTGCGTAAGCAAGCTGCACCAGTAGCTGTCCCCATGCATCGGGCGATACGCGTGCGGCCTCGATCACTTGTTTGCCGTACCCAGTCTTGACCACGCTCATCGCCTGCGACGCAATCAGCTCCGCCGCATCTTTCTCCGCACGGGCGATGCTCTGCTCGAGCTTAGAATCGAGCGTCCATTGCAGCCCCTCCGGTGAGGAGGATGAGGCCGTGGGCGAGCTGTGGTCGAACGCCGGGTCGGCCAATGCAGTACAGATCGAATCCATGAACGTCAGTGTGGGCGTGCCGTCCATGACAGAGTGCTCGCCCATGAGCCCCGCACGTCCGCTGTCGAACACGATCAGTTGGATTGGCTTGTCTGCCCAGCGATTGCGGAAGTCATTGGGCGCGCCGTGCCACAGGAAGCGCGAAGTGGTCAAAGAGTCGCCTGGGGTTGCCGGATCTAGGCAGAGCACGAATGCGGCCAAGTGAATCGTGTCGAGGAGCACCGCGTTTGATGGCGAGAGGGAACACAAGTGGACGTAGTCGGACGCCCAGAGGTCTCTGTTTGCCACGGTCGGCACGCCCACGGCTGGCAGTTTGGTTGTCGGGGATTTGTTAATCTGCTCGATCTGGCTATACACACCAATGCTTAATTAGCCAAAGCAGAAAATCCAAGAAGGCGATGGGCCTTACGCCTCGAGTTCGGTGGTGTTGAGGATGCGGCCGTCCTTGGCTGCGTCAAGTATCCAAATGTGCCCATTGCGCAACACGAGGATGTGGTCATCACCACTTGTGTCGCCTGGTTTGGCGTGAGACACGTTCCAGCTAAGTCAAGGCCGTCGGTTCCTGGCAACGGGCGCAGTCAAACATCCAACTAGCCAGGAGTGATTAGACCAAAGTCAGGAAAACCAAGATATGGTCCGGAACATACCTATACGTGTCCATGCAGAAAAGTGTTCCTTTGGAGCTTTCAGTGGGGATCGTGCTTGAGAACGCAGGGGTAGAGCATCGCAGCGCGGGGTGTGGGTACTGTTTATTTCGGTAAGCCAAAGTGGTGGGACAGAAAGGGACTGTGTGCACATTGTCGGTTCCTGACATGCAGTGTGGTGGCGGGCATGTGCAGGACCATTGGAAGGGAGGATGGGATCCGTTTTGTCTTTTTCGGAGGGAAGGGACAGAGGTGCGAAAAGCATACTGATGTCCAGTGATAAACAAGGAAGAAAGCGGGAAGTTTTGTCGTCATATGCGTGATGTGTAAGAAATGAGAGCATATGAAGAAAGGTGGGTGGACCAAGAGTAGTCAAAGAGGATGGGACTTTTGGGGGTTAACTCAACAGGGTATCACAGCGTCAAATGCAAAGGGAGTAAAAAAATTCTGTGAGCCAACCGGTGGAGAGTCCGAGGGAGGTGTTTTGTTTCTGGGAAAGCAGTAGAGAGCAGTATCAGTGGCTTTGATAAACAACCAACGCGACGCCGAAGGCCGTTGAAAGCAAGCACGCGTTCCGTCTCGAAGGGACGAGCTCCTGTACAGTACTTGTAATCGTAATTGTCTACCATTTTGATACTTGCCGACGGCTTCTTCCAAAGCCAGGCACATCTCTAAACCGAGCTTTGTATTATCGTAGAGACAGACTAAGGGCCACCGCAATCATGAGAACTTTCTTCCGCCGGTAAGGCCATCCGAGAAAATACTCCATGCTCAAATCTGGTCACCACGGGGCATCTTGTCGCACATCAAACACATCAAAAGCAATATATACAAAGCAACAAAAAAAACACAAATATGTCATGAAAAAGAAATTAGACTATTGACATAACATCCGTTCCTCGGATCGTGTCAAACACTCAAGTCACCGTGGCTCAGGCCGGTAACGGAAGTGTCAGTCCGTCGACGCTGTTCACGGGGGTAGCAGTGTCTAAGACAACCATGAGTGAATCATAGTTGGTGAACATCCATGTATCAAGACTGCTAACCATCCGCAGGGCTGAGCCCCAGTGTGCGAGTAACGTTCCCCATGTTGTTGACCCGGAGCAGTTGTTTGTCGACTACAAGCTGAGACAAACATCCATCGATCACGTGCTAGGCAAGGAGAGTGATGACGTAACGGACCTCGATTCCTGACTTGATAGCTTCGATTTCGTAATACAAGGAAAAAAGCTTCCAGGTGAGGCCGTGCAGGAGCGCAATGCGCAGTTGCGGGAATATCCCCCGGGCAAGGTTGCTTTCAGTACGCATCATCGCAAATCGGTTTGCCAAACTGTATCAGGGCATGAGATGTCAGGACGATCTACTGGTGTTCAAAGATCCTTTCACCAGTCAAGTTGGCGTTTGCATTCGCTCTGTGGGGTGACAGCCCTGATTTCCTCTGCATGGCCAAGAAGTTGCTGGGTTTCGTACAAGAGTGTGGAGAGAAGTGGCGCGACCTTGCGTGGAAGCAGATAGCGGATGAGGAGTATGGGGCCATAAATGCCAAGAAGGAAGCTGAGAATGTCGATAAGAGGCATGGGTGAGATCGGCAATAGTGGGGTTGGGGAACTGGGTCCGGTGAGGTCCCCCCGGCCAGACTTTATGTGCAAGCGAGCACACAGATGCGCGACCTCTCATCCGAAGTGGCCCTACATTCCGGGACCGCCGCCGGGCGACACCCTAGTTCCTTTTTTTTGCTTCTGGAACGACCAGAAGGGGACCCAGTTAGGGGACTCAGTAACGGGACTCAGTGAACGGGACAGTAACGAGACTCAGTAAACGGCACATATGTCAGTACATGTCAGTAACGGGACTCAGTAAACGGGACTTAGGAACGAGACTGGCGTAAACCCTGGCACAAGAAGGGCAAGGCAGTGGCGCCAAAACTTGAAGGGTCCCTTTTTCCCATGCAATTCTGGAATTTCTGGATCCGACTGGAACGCCACATCTACGTTTTATTTCAAATGCAGTGACACCTTGACAGTCCTTCCTGGAGGTGTCCCTGCAGTCCGATAGGTTCAGTACTTCTCGGAAAGTATGTCAACTTCAACACGGTTCGACCGTTCCAGCCCCTTTAAAGTTAGAACTTCGATGTAACCCAGAGCAGACTGATTCTGCTGCTACCAACTACAGTACTGGCCTGAGTGTTGTAAAAGGTGTGTGGTGGCGTCACACGCATTGATCTGAGACCACACCTAATCTAGTACAAAAGAGGGGGAAAAGTTAACGGGGGCTCTTTCTTACATTGGAACGCAGTGGCCACAGTAGTATCAAATATAAAATATGGTTGCGTGACGTGCGTTGATCCAGTACAAAAGAGGCAACAACGAACGCTCACATTTCGCGGCGACCCGGGAACTGGAACATCCGTTATGCATCGCGTATGTTCATACGCAGCACACCAGGAGGCGTTTACCTTATAGTCTGGCCGCGGGATATCGTAGGATGTCTATCATCCATGACCAGAGATCTGCTGATAGGGAGACCCCGGGTGACGAGCGACGTGAATACCTTGGTGATGAAGCAAGACAATAATCTGTGATTTGACGATATTTTGATCTAGTTCGCGACTCCCAGTTTCTGCTGATACATTACTCGTCTACCACCATGGGAAAATAGGCATGTCAGCAGGCTCACCCGTTGGCTTAATCCTTCCGTGCGCTTCAATCTTCCTCCCTGCTTACCTTCCCATCACCCTTGCCGTCCTGACCCACGCCTCGAGAAAGAGCACAAATAATTTTTTGCCTTGGCATATTGAAATGACGTTTCTCCGCTGTTTTCGTTTCGGGTCCAATATATCGCTCTACTGGAAAAGTGCTTACGGGACTCCTTCACATTACCTTAGGGTGGACAAGTCATCCCATGTTTACGCCGACTCGGGTGCCGGGTGACATAGGTTCGTCTCTGTTCCCTGGGATTCTCCCTACTAGGACCTCCATCCTTGGTTGAGGGTACGCCGCTGACACCACTCGAGATATGACACCCACTTCGACGGGGGGCTGAGGCCAGTTCATGGATCAGACCAGATAACGCATGCCAATGTCATAACTACCCATGGAAAATGGGGGAACAATGTGGTTGCACCATCGGCAGGCTCTGGGGACCATAGCTGCGAAGGATTGGTCCAATTTACGTTCCAGATAGGGTTCTTGTAGCCATCGAGCCCTTTTCAGATTGTGAGGTTAGCTGCGAGAATGTGAGGTGGCGTTGACTGGAAGAGCTTGCCTTCGAGACACCGGGTGAGGGGCTCATTCGTGAGTCTCGGAGCCTCCACCCCTCCGCTCTGGTGGTGTACGTATGTGGCCGAGGCGGTGGGAAGGATCGGAGATTTCTGCTGGAGAGGTGAAGTCGTTCGTTCTTAACAATGGCACGGCCGTATCCCATGGCAGCAGGACACTCTTGAACTGTGTTGCCTGGTAAGGCTCAGAACGTACAGCCATCGGTCTCGGTTGTTACGCGGGGGGAGGATGCATCGAACAATAGGTTAGTAGCAGGGCTGTACCGAGCCCAGGGCTGGTGAATGAGGAGGTTGGCTTAATCGGTGAGTGGGGCTGCGGTGGGCTGCTGTGATCGTTGGCAAACGTGAGCTTGATGTGGAAGGGGTGGGAGAGTAAGGAGTGGACAGCACACCTGCGTTGAACAATATATGAGGTAAAAAGCACGACAAGAGAGGTCTTGAGGTTGTCATGAATATATGCAAGAAATCAGAGAGTAGGCGGTACGATGAGAGAAAAATGCGGAGAGAGGGAGGGATGTTTGGGGGTCGAAGTGGATCACAGCATCGAATAGGAACGTGGGAGAATCGTTGGGATACCATCATGTAACTCACAAAGAATCAGGCCAGCTGGCAGAGTGTTGGCAGCTGCATGTAATTACCCTGGAAGTGCTACTAGTACATCGGGCTCCGATCCCCGAGGCGGACAATAATGAATCTGAAAAAAAAGGGAACGTTGGACTTCTGTGAGCCAAATGGAAGTATGGCGCGGAGAAAGTGTCGTTGGTGGCTTGGCTGACGCGGCAGGAGTGAACAACACTTTTTATTGATGGAGGGAATGGTCAGAATCACAAACCGAACTTTGTATTATTGAAGGTACAATACGAGCCTCGGTGGTCATTAAAGGGCCACCGCGTGGTGAGAACTCATTACTCGTCGCTGGAAATACCAGAACCCACATTGGAGTTGATAGAGACAAAACCCCACTTAGTATGGCCACGCGGACATTCTGTAGTACACCAAACATGGCGAAAGCAACATACGAAAGACGACAAAGAAACACGAATATGCAAAGACAAAAATAGGACCACAGGGATGACATCTAATACCCTGTTTTCATGATGCACTGATTGTCTCGAACACTCAGGGCGTCATGGCTGGCAGCGGAAGCCGTTCGTGGACATGATTGTTCGCGTTCACGGGGGTAGCAGTGGCTGAAAGAACCATGAGCGGATCATGGCTAGTCAACATCCAGGAATGTATCAAAACACATGCTTCCTGCTCGCAGGACTGGGCATTACTGCGCTGGTGATGATTTCCACATTGTTAAGCTGTTGTTTGTTGATTTCCACCTGAGACACCATCATTGACTGCATGATGAACAAGGAGAATGAAACGTGCCTCGAGCCCTGGCTTGATAGCTTCAATTTGGTTATAAAGAAAAAACAGTTTGCAAGTCAGGTCAAAGCGATCATGGCATGGTGTCAGCCGCGGCAGACGCCAGCTGGAGCGTTTCGTGCCGTCACGGGAGAAAACCAGAAGCAAGCTACAACAAAATGGGCTGTCGTATTATTCGCCCTATCCACAGGATGAATGTGGGTGTGGCCTCGATGTAGGATGGGATTGGATTACTATACGGTCACAGTGTATGCTGATGTGAAGTGGCGAGCTGAATTGACCGGTCCGAAAACCGGCAAACCAAATCCCGACGTAGGCGCCCAATGAGGTACATGGTGGGGTGACCATCACCATCATGCCCGAAAACGGTCCAGTCTCATTGGACGCCTTTTACTCTCTGGATGTCAACACCAATATCCCAATCTAACCAATCACGGGCTCCCACTGAAGCTTGTTCGGTTCTCGAGTCGCGTACTGATTCTCCGTCATCTGTAGTCAGGCAACTGTCCTATTCCGTCCCTCCATACATACCTTGGCCTATGATTTACAGCTACTTCTGAGGATATGAGGCGGGTGGGACATAGTCCATGTGAGACCACCCGATCGATTGTCTCACAACCCAGTACGCGAGTCTTTCCACTTGCGTGCAGCTCTCTTTATCCCCCATACCGGGGCTGCGACTCGCCACCACAATTCTACTTTCTTCACCAGACAAACGCGCGCTTTCCTTGGGTTAGGTTTCCGCTTCACCCGGCAATCACCGCACGGTGCATCCTTGGGTCGGGTTCCTCACCGCACGCATGCTTCCTTTGGCGTCAGGTTTTCTGCTTCACTCCACACGCGCTTCCTTGGGTTATTTTCAACACAATCCTGGACCTGGGCTCGCGGAAATTCCCTTAATCCTTCCTCCGTCGTCACGCCTCAGTTCCTTTTGGAGCTCATATTCCTTTCGTTCAGCGTGCCTTTTCACCAATTCCGAGTCTCAAACCTCTCCTTGACAATCCATCTGCTACCGTTTCTCCCTCGTCCATTTCCCTCTTGACATTAAGATCCAAGGTTGTCTCCATAGTTAGAGCCATAACTCCTTATTTGGAACACACCTCCCTCTCGTCTAGTAGGTGGTCGAAACTTATCAGACATCTGTTTGCGATCGGCTTGAGGGCGCATTGAGGGCGCCCAAGGTAAATTCGGTACCCGCCCTCTTTAACAAAATTTCAATCCGCGGTGTCTCAAGTAACAAGGCTACAGCCACTTGCATTCTCTACATGGGGTCGTCCCAGGGTTGTCTGTTTCGTCTTCTGCGAATGGTCACCAGTGCTACCTAGCCGAAATGAAATGGTTGTACTAGTAATCACTCCTGTCACCGTGCCAGGTGCCTCCCACCACGCTTTGCACCTCTGGTCCTGCTACCATAAGTTATCGTGCTGCAGAAACAGCTCAGAATGCGTTATCATATGGATTCAGTCAACGGCTAAACAACCTGACACTGTGACCTGGTCCTTCGTAGGTATCTTATAGTACAACAAACAAGGGTACGGCGATAACAGATAAAGCGACAAACTTATGAGGACGAAGAAATCGGAGTACCCAAACCACATTCAATCTACCGCCTCATGACACACTGACCACAACGAACACTCATGGTGCTGTGGCTGGCAACGGAAGAGTTGATTCGATAACACTGTTCACTGGTGTAACAGTAACTGAGAAAACCTTGAATATCTTGGAACCACGTATCAAATGATACGCGTACTCGCCGCTGGACCTGGTGCCACTGTGCTAATAGCGCTCTCCGTTATACTAAGCTGTTGTTCATCAATCGCCAGCTGAGACACTGTCATTAGCCATGTGACGATGGCATAAAATGGTGGCACGGACCTCAAGCATTGATTTAATGGCTTCGACTCGATAATAGAGCGAATAGAGTCTGCAGGTGTGGCCACGGAGGAGGACTAGGCGCAACTGCTGAAATATCCCCGGGGCATAATTGCTTTCTACACGCATCATCACCAACTCGTTCATTGATCTACGTAAAAGTAGGAATACATAAGGTTAGTTGGGACAATCTAGTACACAAAGGTCTCACCGGTCAAGATGGGTTCTGCATTCGCTTTGTGATGGGACAGCGCCAATGGCCTCCGCACTATCGAGCAGTTGAGTTGTTTCTTTCAGGAGTAAAGAGAGAAGAGGGATGATGTTGCGCGGAAGCAGGTAGCGGAAAGGAAGTACGAGGCCATAGATTCCCAGAAGGGAGAGGCAGAAGCTGAAGACGTCGAGAAGTTGCATGAAAGATATTGGCAATAGCAGAATAAGAACAAGTAATCAGATGCTGGATGAGCTGGGTTGGGGGTTGGGTGAGGTGCTCCCTGGGGCAGAATTTATAAACACGATGGGAGCTCTAGGCGCCGAAAAGGATGTGCGAGGCATGAACTAATAACTAACCCCTTACGCCGTGGCACAGGTCAACGGGTCCTGCAAAAACGTATCGAGCGTGCGGGGCAAACCGATGAAATGACGTGCCAAACACTACTGTATTCCCCGCTCACGGAATAGGTCCATGAACTGGCTGTGCAGCATCTGCTATCTTTGTGCTATCCGACGGGTCCATGTCACCGACGGATTGGCGATAAAGTGGTGGGTGTGGTGGGCGTCGCCGCGTTGGAGACGCAAATGGAAGGCGGCAAATGAAACTGGCGCCGGATACCGCCTTGCGGCTGTTCACTCCAGCCACCTCAACATATACAGCATACGATCCCGTAAAATTTTTTATGGGGGTTCAGAGCGTCAAAGGAAACGAAACCTAAAGTATTTTTTTTTGGCCGTAACTTACCCTCCCACATTGAGGCAGTGATCTAAGGCACCAAATGGAAAACGGATGAAGCCGAGCGCTCATCGATCATCACTGACAGCCCCTCTTTTGCCACAATGGGACTTGCCAGCACTCATGCCGGTCATAACCAGGGTGAGCGCACGAAATATCAAAAGCCACAAGATTCAGGTCTGGAACTCAGAAAGAGATCAGTGAGGGGGATTTCGACCAGTTAGGTTGCGGATTCTGTTGGTACCGCCCTCGCGTCCCAAATGAGGCAACCCTCCGCGGAGAAATGATCTACTTTTGTCTGTTGGATTGGTTTGCACCGTAGTCCAATCACAGGCATTGCAGCATGCAGCGTAATTGCAGAGCATGTAATTGGCTCTATTTGACAGAGAACTCCTGTTTTGAGCATTCGTATTGGTGCCCCGGCGCCGAGTCTCAAGTTCCGGTTAAAGCTACAGCATCGCCGCCTGTACCTGACAACGCGATAATCCGTTCGGTTGTGTGAACCAGGTAAGTTACTGTAGTATATCCTGCGAGTAAGTAATATGTTCAACTCTAACTTCCCAAAGAAACAAGAAAATAATTTCTTTTTTTCGTTTGCTCCGATTACGACACTGGACATGCCCACACAATGACAGTCGGTATCCCCTTCTGTTTCGAAGCTTTGTCGACGATACCATCACAGTCTAGACTCGGGCACTTCTCCAGGGAAGTACAAGTAATAGAGATCCCCCGCAGCACGGGAAATCTTCGCCGCGAACTCCTCGTTGGGCATCTCCGCACGGGACGTGATCGTGAACTGCATATACTCTGCTCGTTTCAATCACGTCAGCATCCTTACTACATACTACAGTAGCACAGCCAGCCGTGTGATGGCCTGCCACTCACCGTCACATCTGGTCATGTACGCGACGCCAAAGCCGTCTGGTACCACCTACGTACTCGTCAACAACACGGAAGAAAATCGTTGGGAACGGAGAATGAGAAAAGTCGCACCTTGCCCCAACCGTACTCGCGCAAGTACTTTGAGTATAGCGCAGACGTGCTCAGCACCCAGTGACTCGCCCGCTTCACCACGGCATCCTCGAACATCTCCGGAACGCTCTCGCCCTCCTCGAGTACCTTCCTCGGACCTAAATCACAACGCACGCAGCGGCACAACATGCCATCAGTCCAAGAAAGGGGAGAGATTTCCAACTAGCGGTTCGCTCACCGAGCAAATGACGGTCGGCGCCCTCTCCGCGCCCGGCCGCCTGCGCATTAACGCCGTGCACTTTGACAGCTTGCTCAAACAGTGCATCCCTCTTTTCCACCACAGCATCGTCCGCGCCATCTTCCACCAACATTGCCTGGACGAGGGCGCGAGGACGTCGCTCTCGCTGGTCACGACCCGGACGACCTCCGCTCGACCCTTGAAGAACCGGGGAGTTGTCGCGCTTTTGTACGTACCTCCCTGCCGCTACCAGCCCCGCGAGCGCAGGAGCCTCGCGTACCCAAGCTGCACCAGCAGCTGCCCTCATGCATCGGGCGATACGCGTGCGGCCTTGACCACTTGTTTGCCGTACCCAGTCTTGACCACGCTCATCGCCTGCGACGCGATGAGCTCCGCCACATCTTCCTCCGCACGTGCGATGCTCCGCTCGAGCTTTGAATCGAGCGTTCATTGCAGCTCCTCTGATGCGGAGGAAGAGGCCGCGGGCGAGCCGTGGTCGAATGCCGGGTGCTTGCCACACCCAGTCTTGATCCCGCTCATCACTTGCGTCGGTGACTCTGATGTTGACATGCACCGCGGAAAAAAGGAGCGCGCTAGGGTACGACTGGAAGACTGAAACGGAAGTCGTCGAGAATTTCGACCGCTGCGCTCTCGACATGACGCATGTTAAACCACTCGACGAGCTCCTTTCAGATGGCGGGATTAGCTTCAAGAACGTGAGCTGGTGTTTACCGGGAGTGTTTACCTCCAGAGGCCAGCTGAGGGCTCATGCGTGAGCCTCCGATCCTCCGCTCTCAAATGATGCTTGTACTGTGGTGTACGTGCGAAGTGGAGACGGTGCGAAAAAATGGGGAGGATGTCCATTGGGGCAGCTTGTCTTGACGTATCACAGGGCGACCGGACACCCTTGGACTATGTTGCGTTGTAAAGCGCAGAATGTGTAGCCATCGATCATGATTGGTACGCAGAAGGAGGACGCCTCGAACTATAGGTTAGTGGCAGGGCTGTGCTGAGCCCAGGGCCGACGAATGAGGGTAGCTCTTTGGCGAGGGTTGCTGGGGGTGGGGGGGCCGTCGTTGTTGGCCGGGTGGAGCTTGATATAGAAAGGATGGGAAAGAAAAGAGCGGAGAGCGCAGTGGCGTTGGGTATTATGTGCGGTAGAAAGCAGGACAGGTGGAGCGCTGTCGTCAATATATGCAAGGGATCAGAACAGATGGTGAGGTGGTGTTTGGGGGGCTTTAGTTGAAGTGCATCACAGCCTATCACAGCGCCGAATAACACCGTGGGATTAGTGGCAGGGCTGACGAATGAGGAGGTTAGCTTTCTTGGCAAGAGTTGCTGCGGTGGGATGCCGTCGTTGTTGGCCGGGTGGAACTTGATATGGAAAGAAAGGAGCGGAGAGCGCACGGCGTCGAGTCGAGTATTATGTGAGGTAGAAAGCAGGACAGGGGAAGCCTTGTCATCGATAAAGACTGAGGTGGGTGTTTGGGGGGCTTTAGTTGGAGTGGATCACAGCGCCAAATAAGAACGTGGGATTTCTGTGAGCCGATTATAGAGTTGTGATGGACGTTCGTGGAGGAAAATGGAAAGCGCGGAGAAAGCGGCGTCGGTTACTGACATCGCGCAGGCCGCTGCCCATGAACGGCACGTTTTTTGTGAATGCTAACCGCATCGGATACTTGTCTCCTCCCAGAGTCAGGCAAATTTCCGAAACTGTGCTTTGTATCATCGTACATACAATACGAGCATCAATAATCGTCGGAGTGATGAGGACTCGCTTCTCGTCGCCGAGACCATCAGAAAGACTATACCCACTTAGATCAGGTCACCCGGACATCCTGCAGTACATCAAACATGGCGAAAGCAATATACGCGAGACAACAAAAAAACACGAATATGTGATGACGAATCGGACTACTGGCATAACATCCAATACACTGTTTTCGTGATTCACTGATTGCGTCGAAGGACAGGACGCAGTGACTGGCAGCGGGAGAGTCAGCTCCGTGTCATTGACGTGATTGTTCACGGGGGTAGCGGTGGCTGGGGAACCATGAGTCAACCTTCGCTGGTCGTCAATGTCCAGGAATGCATCAGGACACGCTTACCATCCACAGGTCTAGGCACTTCAGCGCCAGTAATAGTTTCCATATCGTTGAGCTGTTGCTTGTCGACTTTCAGCTGAAGTACCGTCATCGACTGCGTGATGAACAAGAAGAGGGGCGCAACGTATCTCGAGATCTGACTTGATGGCTTCGATTTGGTAATATAGAGAAAACAATTTGTAAGTCAGGCCATGCAGGAGGGCAACGCGCAATTGATTGAATGTCCCGGGGGCACTATTGCTTTCCACTCGCATCATTGCGAATTGGTTTGCGGACCTACGTCAGGGCATGAGGTGTTGGGACAATCTGGTACATGAAGACCCGCTTACAGGTGAAGCTGGCGTTTGGTTTCACTCCGCGGTGGGACAGCACCGATTTCTGCCGCGCGGCGGAGAAGTTGCTGTGTTTCATCCAGGAGTGTAGAGAGGCGTGGGGCGACGTTGCGTGGTAGTACATAGAGGATGAAGAGTGTGGGGCCGCATATACCAAGAAGGGAGAGGCAGAAACTGAGAATGTCGATGACATACATGAGTGAGATTGGCAGTGGTAGAGTTGGGGAGCTGGGTTGTATGAGGGCATGTTGTCCCTTGGGCCAATTTTTATGTGCATCATACGGTCAACTCGATGTCAGTGGTTCGAACGGGTGGTATCCCGGGTCCGTTCCCACAGGGCAGTTCAGAGTCTTCAGATGAGGCGGTATCCCATCCCGGGTCCGTCCCAGAGGATGGGATCTGGGATCTCGAGGGGAGACAAGGCGAAAACATATATGCCAGGCGACTGACGTGGGACGAGACGCCTCCGAGTCAAGGCTTTTCTAAAAGCCTCGAGTTTGCAAAAAAACCTGCACCAAATTAGGAATTGGCTACAATAGCAATTAAGTTATAATAACAACAATAGGAGGAGCGGCTCAAGAGCCGGACGCCCACTACCACTACCAAATTAAATTTAGGAACTTGGCTTACAATAACACCACCAACACTCCCGTCCTCGGCTCCTTCAATTGTTAGTGTAGCCAAGTTTTCCTAATTTGGTCGTGGGCATAACCGTGACACTGCCTGAACTCACGGTCTCGGATCTCCTCCTTTTCATACCAGTCAAGTTTCCATGAACCCACTATGAGGCCTGAATTTTGACTGTATGTTGCACATAAATACCGGTCGAGGGACCACAACATGCCCTCATACAACCCAGCTCCTCAAATCTACCATTGCTGATCTCACTCATGCATGCAATCGACATTCTCAGTTTCTGCCTCTCCCTTCTTGACATCTACTGCCCCATACTCTTCATCCTCTCTCTGCTTCCACGCAATCTTTCCCCACGTCTCTCTACACTCCTGGAAGAAACACAGCGGCTTCTTCGTCGTGCGGAGGAAGTTGGTGCCGTTTCACCACAGAACAAACACAAGCACCACCTTGGCAGGTAAGCAGATCTTCACATACCAGACTGTCCCGAATATCTCATGCCCTGACATAGCTCAGCAAACGAATTCGCCACCCTGCGCCTCAAAAGCAATCGTGCCCAAGGGACATTCAATCAACTGCGTGTTGCTCTCCTGCACGGCCTGACTTTCAAACTGTATTCTCTTTATTACCGAATTGAAGCTATCAAGTTAGAGCTCGAGGTATGTCCCATACTCACCTTGTTTATCATGCAGTCGATGACGGTGTCTCAGGTGGAAATCGACAACCAACAGCTCAACGGCGTAGGAATCGTTGACAGCGCTGAATTGTCCATACCTGTGGATGGTAAGCGTGTCTTGACACATTCCTGGATGTTGACTAGCGATGATTCACTCATGGTTCCCTCAGCCACTGCTACCCCCGTGAACAATCATGTCAACGACTCGGAGCCGACTCTCCCGCTGCCAGCGGTTATGGCCTGAGTGTTCGAGACAATCAGTACATCGTAAAAACAGTGTATTAGATGTTATGCCTGTCGTCCAAATTTGTCTTCGCATATTCGTTTTTCTCTGTCGTCTTGCGTAGATTGCTTTCGCCATGTTTAATGTACTACCGTATGCCCGTTGGTCACCAGATTGAAGTGCTCTTCACATTGTCTCCGACTCGGATAGTCTTGGTAGTGAGAAGCGAGGCCTAGCGAGGTCTCATCAGTCCTATCGTAGTCCCCATCATGTCCATTTTGTCGGTTACAATCATTGGGCGCCCGAGCCTGCCACGGTCAGCCTCATTTAAGAATATGATACCTGTCGTGTTCATGATTGTGGTAGGTCATTGGGCGCTCGGCCTGCCACGGTCAGCCTCGTGAACTGATCCTATTCCCTGTCGTGTCCGTTGCAGGTTACAATCAATGGGCGCCCAGCCTTCCACGGTCAGCCTCGTTGGGAACCTGATACCGTATGATGTTCATTGCGGGTCATGGAGCGCCCAACCTTCCACGGTCCGCCTCGCTAAGAATACGATACATGCTCACTGCGGGAATTAGACACCCGTCACACGGCCGGCCTCGCAAAGAACTTGTTCCTATGTTGTGCTGGACATTTGGAGGTAACAAGGCGCTTTACACCGGCATTTATGGCTGTTTGCCCCCACTAAATCCCACATGATGTGCGATTATCTGGAACCGGAAGATAATTTCAGCAGTTCATGCCTTTCGGACCAAAAATGGTCTAAGGGTGTCCGCGGCGCCCACGCCCTCCTGCATCTACATGGCCATCCAAGGCATCATTGTGTGGATGACCAAGAATGCGGAGTGCTCAGTAGTCCTCTTTGCTGCAATGTGAGCATACAAAGTCATAAAACCAGTTGGCCCACGCATTTTCAACAAGCCATGAGGCCTGAGGTTCGAGTCTGGATTCCATAAACCTTTTTATGGCATCAAACGGGGCAACCCTTGTCATGAATAAATCACTGTCCATGCCGTTGAAGTCCTGAAGGCTTAAAATTGCGCCGCAGTTCCGTTTATGTACACTGCAGCTAACCCCGAGGATGCTCGCTTTGGACATTAAGCGCTTCGGCTTTTAGTACGAGGTTGCAGCATGATATGTAATTTCCAGTTAAAGACTATCGCACCTCTACCTGATAGAACATGTCACCCTTCGATTGTGCGACCCAGGTACATGCTGTGAGTAGCAATATGTTCAACTCTAACTTCCCAAAGAAACAAGGAAATATTTTCTCTTTTTTGTTTGCTTTGTCGACGATGCCATCACAGTCTTGACTTGGGCACTTCTCCCGGGAAGTAAAGGGAATAGAGATCCCCTGCAACACAGGAAATCTCCGCCGCGAACTCGTTAGGCATCTCCGCACGAGACGTGATCGTGAATTGCATACAGTCTGCTCGTTTCCATCGTGTCAGCATTCATACTAGCACAGCCAGCCGTGTGATAGCCAGCCACTCACCGTCACATCCGGTCATATACGCGATGCCAAAGCCGTCTGGTACCACCTGCGTACTCGTCAATACGGAAGAATCATTGAACGGAGAATAAGGAAAGTCGCACATCGCCCCAACCGTACTCGCGCAAGTGCTTTGAGTAGCGCAGACGTGCTCAGTACCCAGTGACTCGCCCGCTTCACCACGGGATCCCCGAACATCTCCGGGACGCTCTCACCCTCCTTGAGTACCTTAGTCCTAAACACAACGCACGCAGCAGCACAACACGTCATCAGCCCAAGAAAGGGGAAAGTGTTCCCAGCAGCGGGTCGCTCACCGAGCAAATGACAGTCGACGCCCTCTCCGCGCCCGGCCGCCTGCGCATTAGCGACGTGCACTTTGGCAGCTTGCTCAAACAGTGCCTTCCTCTTTTCCACCTTATCCGCTCCATCTTCCGCCAACATTGCCTGGAGGAACGCGTCGCTCTCGCTGGTCACGCCCCGGATGACCTCCGTCCGACCCTTGAAGAACCGGCGCGTCGTCGCGCTTTCGTACGTACCCCCCTGCCGCTGCCAGCGCCGCAATCGCAGGAGCCTTGCGTACGCAAGCTGCACCAGCAACTGCCCCCATGCATCGGGCGATACGCGTGCCGCTTTGATCACTTGTTTGCCATACCCAGTTTTGACCACGCTCATCGCCTGCGACGCGATGAGCTCCGCCACATCTTTCTCCGCACGTGCGATGCTCCGCTCGAGCTTTGAATCGAGCGTTCATTGCAGCTCCTCTGATGCGGAGGAAGAGGCCGCGGGCGAGCCGTGGTCGAATGCCGGGTGCTTGCCGTACCCAGTCTTGATCCCGCTCATCACTTGCGTCGGTCAATCTCATGTTGACATGCACCGCGGAAAAATGGAGCGCGCATGGCCACGGCTGGCAGACTGAAACGGAAGCCGTCGAGACTTTCGACCGCTGCGCTCTCGACATGACGCATGTTAAACCACTCGACGAGCTCCTTTCAGATGGCGGGATTAGCTTCAAGAATGTGAGCTGGCATTTACCAGGAGTGCTCACCTCCAGAGGCCAGCTGCGGAGCTCATGCGTGAGCCTCCGATCCTCCGCTCTCAAATGACGCTTGTACTGTGGTTTACGTGCGAAGTGGAAGACGGTGGGAAAAAAACGGGGAGGATGTCCATTGGAGAGATGAGGTCGTTCGTACTTAATAATGACGCAGCCAGTCTTGACGTATCACAGTGCAACAGGACACCCTTAGACTATGTTGCCTTGTAAGGCGCAGAATGTGCAGCCATCGATCTTGGTTGGTACGCAGAAGGAGGACGCCTCGAACTATAGGTTTTGTTGCAGGGCTGTGCTGAGCCCAGGGCCGACGAATGAGGGTGGCTCTCTTGGCGAGGGTGCCGTCGTTGTTGACCGGGTGAAGCTTGATATAGAAAGGATGGGAAAGAAGGGAGCAGAGAACGCGCTGGGGTTGGGTATTATGTAAGGTAGGAAGCAGGGCAGGGGAAGCCTTGTCATCAATCTACGCAAGATCAGAAAAAGACGGTGAGGCGGTGTTTGGGGGGCTTTAGTTGAAGTGCATCACAGCCTATCACAGCGCCGAATAAGAACGTGGGATTTCTGTGAGCCGATCATAGAGAGTTCCCGTATGGAGGGAGTGGAAGTGTGGACTGCGGAGGGAAATGAAATGGAATTGTTTGCTGCTGACACCGCGCGGGCTGCGGCGAGCGAAGGGCACTTTTTGATAGAAGGAATGTCTCCTTCCACAGTCGGGCAATTTTCCAAAACTGTGCTTTGTATTACCGTACATACAATACGAGCATCGATGGTCGCTAAAGGGCCACCGCAATGATGAGAACTCGCTTCTCGCTGCCGAGACCATCAGAATGACTAGAGTAGTATACCCACTTAGATCAGGTCACCCGGACATCCTGTAGTACTGAATGAAGAGACGAAAGGGGTGCGCAGTGGAGACGGACAATGCGGAGAATGGATGCACTGTGTACTTTGGGAGGCCCGGAAAATTAAGATAAAAATAAGAATACAGTCGACGCTCTCATAACCATACCTCTTGAGAGAGGGTCTAGATGTCTCGAGTTTGAACTTATGGGGTATGTGGATTCTGATCCTGACGGACACTAACAACAGGCCAGCTAATAACAAGGCAAAGTTCCGGATTGGAAAGTCCAATGAGGTGTCGAGGAATGTGGGTTTTCTGGGGTATGGGTTATGAGAGCTTAGACTGTAGAATGCATTTACTCTTCCGAACGTGAAACCCTATTTCTCTGAATTTTGGGAGCGATGGATTTGTTGTGCATACTATAAGTTCTTCAGTTTGATCGGACGGAGCTTGCCGCGATGATGCAGCAGATCCAGGTTAGTAGCGGGGTTGTGCTGAGCCCAGGGCTGGCGAATGAGAAAGGAGGCCTGCTCGGTGAGCGGTGCTACTGTGGGCTGCTGTCATTGTGAGCTGGCATGAACTTGATGTGGAAGAGGTGGGAGAGCAAGGAGCGGACAGTGCATCTGCGTTGAGGTAAAAAGTATGACAGGAGAAGTCTTGAGGTTATCGGTGAATATATGCGAGAACTCAGAGACTCGGAGTAGGCGGACTCAGAACGAGAGGGGGTGTTTGGGGGCTCACAGTAGGTCGAAGTGGGTCAGTAGTACTCAGTACTACAGTAGTGTCGAATAGGA
>Ga0307509_10003964_pt1 | contig 21837 bp, 18 predicted proteins | sample 10_EM_MG_FD_202245 | JGI IMG/M metagenome (GOLD analysis project Ga0307509, IMG submission 202245) | Populus trichocarpa ectomycorrhiza microbial communities from riparian zone in the Pacific Northwest, United States - 10_EM | ecosystem: Host-associated > Plants > Roots > Unclassified | place... | reverse complement strand
CCTGGTAGTTCGTCATGTCGAGCTGGAGCACGCCGACGACGTTGGTCTGCGCGCGCTGGAAGTCCTTCACGATCGCCTGCGAGCCGAGCAGCCCGATCTCCTCGGCCTCGTACGCGATGAATTTGACCGTCCGCGCCGGACGGTAATCGGCGGCGAGCAGGGCACGCGCGGTCTCGGTCAGCGTCGCGATTCCGGACGCGTCGTCGTCGGCGCCGGGCGCGTTGCTCGAGATGCCGCCCATCGCGATCGAGTCGAGGTGACCGCCGATCACGATCACCTCGCTGGCGAGCGTCGTGCCGGGGATGGTCATCACGACCGCCTTCTGCGGGAAGCCGTGATCGACGAGCTGGACCGTGACCCCGCGGCGGGTCGCGAAGCTACGCCAGCGCTCGGCAAGCCACTCCGACGCCTGCGCGCCCGCGGCCGACTTGTAGAACCGGTTCGGCATCGCCGACAGCTCGCGGATGGTCTGTGCGATCCGGGACTCCTCGAGGAGTGGCAGCACGCGCTCGACAGTCGGCGCCTGGTCGAGCGTGTAGTCGCGCTTCGGTATTGGCTTCGCGGTGGCGAGCGCATCCTCGAGCGACGCGTGGACCATGAACCCGCCGCACCGGTGATGCGCGAGGTGCATCTCGTCCGACAGCGCGGCGAGCTCGCCGTCGTCGACCTCGAGCACGGCGATGCCGTCGCGGTCGCTCGCGATCGTCGCGTGGGCGTTGTCGCGGTCGACCGTGCCCAGCGCGGTGGGCAGCGCGTCGCTGCCGATCGAGATGTAGGTACCTGCCGACGCGGCCGTCGACGCGGCGAGGAACACGGCAGCGAGGACGTTGCGCACGTCCTCAGTGTAGCTCAGTGATGGTCGTGATGGTCGTGGTCATGATCGTTGTGGCCACCGCCGGCATCCTTCCAGCCCCAGACCTCGAGCTTCGCGTTCCCGCCGTGCGGGAGGTTCTTGTAGGTGACGTCGATCTTCTGGATCACGCGGTCGTCGCCGGGGAGGTCGATCACGCGGGTCCGGTCGCCCTCCTTGAAGTAGTGCTTGACCTCGGGGGCCCACTTCTCGCCGTTGCCGAACGTGACGTTGAAGCTGAGCAGCTCGAGCTCGCTCTTCTCGACCACGAGCGTCAGCTTCGAGAACTTGCCCTCGTACTTGCCGACCCGGATCGTATCGTGGTCGATCTTGCCGTTGACGGTTTGCTCGCCGAGCTTGACCCAGCCCTTGCTCTCCCACGCGAAGGCGGTGCCGAGAGCGAACGCGGCCAGGACGGCGAACGACAGCGTGATGGTTAGCTTCTTCATGGATGACCATGAGAAGCGGCGCGTGTGAACCGAATGTGAAGCGCGTGTTGAGCTTTGTTGCCCACCTCTGCTCACCGTGCCGGTGCGCTCGGTGCCGTGCGGCGTCGCTCAGGCAGCCGCGAGCAGCAACGGCGCGCTCGCATTCAGCCGGTGCGCAGACGCCGCCGCCGACGCGATGCTGAACATGTGAAGGATCAGGCCCGGCAGGATCAGCGCGTAGCCCATCCCGACCACGAGGAACCACATCACCGCGGCGAGCGCGCGACCGGTGTAGAGATGACCGGCGCCGGGAAGCATGAGGCTGAGCGCGGCGGCGAGCATCGGGCTCGCGTTCGCTCGCTGGGCGTGGAACGGCACGAGCGCGCGGGTCAGGCGCGGCGGTTGCGCCGTCGGTGCCAGCTTCTGCCGGCCGAGCATCGTGTACGTGACGGTGCCGTCGTCCTCGATGTCCATCGAGAGACGATCGTGAGCCGTGAGGTCGTCGAGCACGCGCGCGGCGTCCTCGATCGAGCACGGAGCGAAGTAGGCCAGCGCGGGCGCGGTGAGCTTCGCTTCCGTCGTGAACGCGAGGTCGAGGAGCCGCCGCTCGATCTCGCGGTCGTCGATGGTTCGGTTGGTCACACGCTCCGATGTAAGCATCGTGCGACTCGCTGTCACCACCCGTTCGGTCAGGATGCTCTCTCCGTGAGGGCTCAGATCAGACGGCTTCTCATACTCTGCAGCTCGTTATGTTGGTCGAGGGAGGCGGCGCAGATGGTGAAACCGAGCGTGTTGATCGTCGACGACGATGCGATCTTGTTGCGGGCCCTGGACCGGGGACTCCGGCGGCGCGCAGAGGACTGGGACCTGACGTTCGTCGACGGCGGGGAGCTGGCCGAGCGCGCGCTCGAGAGCCACGCGTTCGACGTCGTGGTCACGGATCTCAGAATGCGCGAGCCCGGGACAGAGGTGCTCGCGTGCGCGCGTCGCGCGTTGCCCCACGCGGTCCGCGTGATGATGACGTCGGAGCGGATCGACTTCCGGGACTTCGACGCGCACGTCGTGCTGGAGAAGCCGATGTCGCTACAGACGTTCGAGGACATGCTCGAGGCCGCGGTCGCGGTCGCGCGCGTGCTCGCCGGCTAGGCGCAGCGGTACCAGATCGCCTTGGCTTCCGACGTGCAGCGCTTGAACGCGACGTCGACGCCGAGCGTCGTCTCGCTGCCGCCGAGCAGCAGTACGCCATCGGGCGCGAGCGTGGCGCGCATGCGCTCGAGGATGTTCTGCTTGGTCGGCGCGTCGAAGTAGATGAGGACGTTGCGGACGAGCAACAGGTCGATCTGCGGCAGCGCGGGGAACGCGGTCGCGAGGTTGATCTCGCGGACGTCGAGCATCGCGCGGAGCTCGGGCTTGATCTGGAGCTCGAGCCCGTGCGGGACGAAGTACCTGGCGAGGAGCGCCGGGGACAGGCCGCGGCCGGCCTCGAACTTCGAGTACACGCCGTGGCGCGTGCGAGCGAGCATCTCGCGCGACAGGTCGCTCGCGATGATCCGCGCGCGCACGCCGGGGAAGTGCTCGCGCAACAGCATCGCGATGCTGTACGGCTCCTGGCCGCTCGACGCGGCGGCGCACCAGATCACGATCGGCCCGGTGGCGCGCGCGATGAGACGCGGCAGGATGTCGGTGCGGAGCGCATCGAACGGGCGCTGGTCGCGAAAGAACGAGGTCTCGTTCGTGGTCAGCGCCTCGACCACGCGGCGGTGGAGCTCGCCGAACGGACGGACGCGGAGATGCTCGACGAGGCGATCGAGCTCCGCGAACCCGGCTTCGCGCGCGAGACCGGCGAGGCGGATCTCGGCGAGGTACTCCTTGCCGGGCTCGACGAGGATGCCGGCTCGTTGCTTGACCATCGTGCAGATGTACTGGAATGCGTCCGGCCGCATCGTCATGCCACTCTCGCCCGGGTCGAAGCGCGGATGCGCCGCGTGATCTCGAACGCGATGCGATCGAGCGGCACGATCGCATCGGCGAGGCGCGCCTTGACGACCGCACCGGGCATGCCCCACACCACGGACGAGGCACGGTCCTGCACGATCACGCTTCCGCCGTGGTGCTTGATCGCCTCGCAGCCGCGCACGCCGTCGGCGCCCATGCCGGTCAGTACGACGCCGAGGCAACCGGCACCGTACGCGGTCGCGACCGAGCGGAACAGGACATCGGCCGCGGGGCGGCACGAGCCCTCCGGTGGATCCTGGTTCGTGCGGACGGTCAGGCCGCCCGGGCTCTTGTCGACGACGAGGTGGAAGTCGCCGGGCGCGAGGTAGATGCGACCCGGCTCGACCCGAGCCGGCACCTGCACCTCCGAAACCGCGAGAGCGGTCGCCTGCTGGAGCCGGATCGCGAGTTGCGCGGTGAACGTCGCGGGCATGTGCTGGACGATGAAGATCGGCACGGGCAACGCGGCGGGTAAGGCCGAGAGGATCGTGTGCAGGGCGGACGGACCGCCGGTCGACACGCCGATCGCGACTGCGGTCACCGGCGCTGTGAGCGGCGCGGGCAGGTCGAGCAGGATCGGGATCGTGGCGGTCCGTGGCGCGGGACACAGCGCCTTGATCTTCGGGATCAGCTCTTGCTTCAGGCGCGCGCGCGCGGCCTCGAGCCCGGCGAGGCCCTCGGGCTTGGTCAGGTAGTCGTTCGCGCCGAGTGTCAACGCTTCGATCGTGGTCGCGGCGGCGCGCGACGTCGCCGAGCTGAACATCAGGACCGGCAGGCCGGGCCTGCGCTTGCGCAACTCGCGGAGCGTGGCGATGCCGTCGAGCTCCGGCATGTCGACATCGAGCGTGACGAGATCGACCTCGACCTGGTTCAGGCGCTGGAGCGCGAGCTTGCCGTTCGCCGCGGTCGCGACGACCTCGAGCTGCGGATCACTCGCGATGACCTCGCTGATGAACCTGCGTACGACGACGGAGTCGTCGACGACCATGACCCGGATGATCATCGCTCAGTGCCGCAATCCCGGGGACGTGGTCCCCTCGAACGAGATCGCGGGTATGCGGACGAGCGTGCCGGTGGTCTGGCGGCGCGGCGCGGGGCCTTCGCCACGCTTGAACTGGAACTGCCGCATCTGATCGTCGAGGGAGCGCGACAGGTCCGCGAGCCCGGTCGCCGCCGCGCGCGTCTGCTGCGAGCACTCCGACGTCGACCCCGCCGACGCGGCGACGCTCGTCACGTTTTGCGTGATCTCGTTCGACGCCTCGGCGAGCTCGTGCAGGTTGCGGCCGATCTCGTTCGTCGTCGCGGCCTGCTGCTCGACCGCGCTCGCGATCGTGCTCTGGATGTCGTTGATCTGGCCGATCACGAGCGTGATCTCGCCGATCGCGGCGACGGCGCTCGTGGTGTCCGTCTGGATCGCGGCGATCTTGCGCGTGATGTCGTCGGTCGCGCGCGCGGTCTCCTTCGCGAGCTCCTTGACCTCGTTCGCGACGACCGCGAAGCCCTTGCCGGCCTCGCCGGCGCGCGCGGCCTCGATCGTCGCGTTGAGCGCGAGCAGGTTGGTCTGCTCGGCGATCGACGTGATCAGCTTCAGCACGTTCCCGATCTCCACGCTCGACTCGCCGAGCTTGCCGACGAGCGCGTTCGTGCGCTCCGCCCGGACGACCGCCGCCGTGGCGACGCGTGCGGCCTCGGCCGCGTTCTTCGCGACCTCCTTGATCGTCACGCTCATCTCCTCGGTGCCGGCCGCGACGGTCTGGACGTTCTTGCCGGCCTGCCCCGAGGCGGTCGCGACGACGCCCGCTTGCCGCGAGGTGTCCTGCGCGCTCGCACTCAACGTCGCGCCGACCGAGGTCAGCGCCTCCGACGCCTTCGACACCGCGACCACGCCCTCGCCGATCGAGCCGAACGCGGCGCCGATCTTGTCGAGCGCACCGTGCAGCGCGCGGGTCATGCTCGCGATCTCGTCGTGGCCGCGCGTGGTCGCGCGCGCGGTGAGATCACCTTCGGCGACGCGCTCGAGCGTGCGGACGACGGAGGCGAGCCGGCGGGTCAGACCGCCGGCGAACCAGATCGAGCCGAGGATGACGAACGCACCCGCGCACGCGCCGACGATCCACGCGAACCGCCGGATGCCATCCGCGCTGCTCGCGATCTCGGCGTCGGTCTCGTGGGTGAGCACGATCCAGCCGTCCGGGCGCGGGACCGAGGCGTAGCCGACCATGTCGTACTCGCGATCGATCGGGTCGAGCTCGTGACCGTAGCTCGACGGGCCGCTCAGCGAGGCCTTCGCGACGGCCGACGTCGCCAGAAGGTTCATGGTCGGGAGCTCGCCTACGTTGGGCGCCTTGTCGATCAGGCGGCCGGTGCGATCCATGACGTAGATCTGCGCGGTCTTGATCCCGGTGTGCCTCATCAGGTCGAGCCCGCGCTGGACGATCAGGGTGAAGCTCTGGTCCCACGAGATGTGGTTCGCCCACACGCGCACGAGCTTGCCGTGCTCGTCGAAGATGCCGGTCGCGAGCATCACGCCCCGGCCGTCGCCGCGGATCGCCTGGGCGACCAGCGAATCGATCTCCGCGCCGGCCGAGGTGTAGTGGGTGCCGGGGCGCATCGCCAGCGTCGCATCGAACCACGCCTCCCCCTTGACCGACTTGCCGACGAGGTTGTCGACTTGCTTGTGATCATTGGTGTGCGTGTTGGTCGCGACGATCTTGCCGTCCGCATCGGCGATCACGATCAGGTCGTACCCGCTCGCGTGCTCGATGTACCTGTCGGCCAGCACGGCGAGCTCCTCGGTCGTACCGGCAGCAGCGGCAGGATGCCGCACGAACAGCGCGAGATCCGCCTGACGCTCGTCGAGATACATGTCGAAGTCGTTCGCGATCGTCATGGCGCGTCCGGACAGGCGTTCGCCGGCGATCGACTCGAGCTTCTGCGTACTCTCTCTCGTCGACAACACGCTCAGGACGACGAACGGGGTGAGCGCGAGCACGCCGAAAGCGATGAGGAGCTTGACGCGCAGCGAGCGAAGGCGGATCCGGATCATGACATCTCCGTGACGATGCGCTCGAGGACGAGCGCGAACAGCAAGTGGTCCGAAAGCTTGTAGGCACCCGCGACGACCTCGCGGAACTCCGCGGGAACGTGCTCGGGGATGGTCTCGTACCGGCTGGCATCGGCCACGAGGACGTCACCGATCGCATCGACGAGCAGGCTGAACACGCCATCGGCGCAGCGGACGACGACGTGGTTCGAGCGGTCGCCTTCCGCGCGACGCGGCATGCCGAGGCGAGCGCGCAGATCGATCGTCGTGACGATCTGACCGCGGAGGTTCATCAACCCGGCGATCGCGGCGTCGGCGAGCGGCACGCGCGTGAGCGGCTGTGCGCGCAGGATCTCCTGGACGTCGATCGCAGGGACGCCGAAGGTCATCGCGCCGACCTGGAACGTACAGAGCTGAGTCACGCAGTCTCCATGCTCGCGGCGAGCGCCTTGACGTCGACGATGTCGGTGACCCGACCGTCGAGCACGGCGGGGCCGCCATCCGTGCAGTGCTCGAAGATGTCGACGATCCCGTCGACGATCAGGCCCACGTCGCGCGTACCGCTGCACACGATCACGTTGAGCAGGTCGCCGGTCGCCTCGCCGAGCCGGACGAGCGGCAGCACGCGGTCGCGGTACTGGATGACCTCGATCCCGGCCGAGTGCTCGACCGACGAGACGGCGACCTCCTCGAGCCGCGTCACCTGATCGAGCTGCACCGCGATCCGGCGGTCGCGGCCGATCAGCGCGACGAGGTAGCGCTCGGCGGCGACGACCTCGGCGACCACCTGTGCGACCGCACGCGGCTTCACCGACCCGAGGCTGGCGCGCGCCGCGATGCCCCGGACGTCGAGGATCAGCGCGATCCGGCCATCGCCGAGGATCGTCGCGCCCGCGTAGGTTGCGAGCGAGCGCAGCCGCTTGCCGGTTGGCTTGACCACGATCTCCTCGGTGTCGTGCACGATGTCGACGACGAGCCCGAACGGCTGGCCGTGGTGCTGGAGCACGACGACGGTCGCGCCGGTCGCCTTGCCGCCGAGCACCGCGCCGAGGTAGACGAGCGGGAGCAGATCGCCGCGCAGGCGGATCACGGGCGTTCCGGAGATCTGCTCGATGCGCTGGATCCGCACGAGCTCGACGACGGCGCTCTGCGGGATGGCGTAGCACTCGCCATCGGCGCTGACGATCAGCGCGGGGATGATCGCGAGCGTCAGTGGGATCTTGAGCCGGATCGTCGTACCGGTGCCGTGCGTGCTGTCGATCTCGACCGCGCCGCCGATCCGCTCGATGTTCGTCTTCACGACGTCCATCCCGACGCCGCGCCCCGACACGTTCGTGACGGTCGCCGCGGTCGAGAACCCGGGGGCAAACACGAGCGCGGTGGTCTCGCCGGGGGTCAGTCGCGTGGCGCGCTCCGCGGTGAGGAGTCCGCGCTCGATCGCCTTCGCGCGCACGCGGTCGGGGTCGATGCCATGGCCGTCGTCAGAGATCTCGACGATCACGTGGCCGCCTTCCTGACGCGCACACAACCGGAGGAGGCCCTCGGCGGGCTTGCCGTGCGCGAGACGCTCGGCGGGTGCCTCGATCCCATGATCGATGGCATTGCGGACGATGTGGGTGAGCGGATCCTTGATGGCCTCGAGGATCGAGCGATCGAGTCCCGTGTCCTGGCCGTCGAGCTCGATCCGGATCTGCTTGCCGAGCTCGCCGGCGAGGTCGCGGACGACGCGCGGAAGCTTGTTCCACACGCCGCTGATCGGCTGCATGCGAGTCTTCATCACGCTGTCCTGGAGGTCCGACGTGATCGTGTCGAGCCGCTGGACGGTCGGTGAGAGCGCGGGATCGCCGCACAGCTTCACGAGCTGGTTGCGCGCGAGGACGAGCTCGCCGGCGAGATCCATCAGCCGATCGAGGAGCGCGACGTCGACGCGGATCGTGGCCTCCGTCGCGTCGTGGACCGCGGGTGCCGCCGGCGCGGATATCGGTGCGGCAACTACATGCGCCTGCCCGAGTGCGTCGAGGCGGTGCGCGAGCGCGGTGTAGTCGTCGTCGCCGTCGGTGCCGGTCTGTTCGACCCAGTCGAGCATCTGGCGGCACGCGTCGACGACCGCGAGCTGGGCGGAGATGATGTCCACGGCCAGCGGAAGCTCGCCATCGCGGACCTTCGAGAGGAGGTTCTCCGCGGCGTGCGCCAGGCCCTGTAACCGCGCGAACCCGAAGAACCCTGCGGTGCCCTTGATCGTGTGGACGGTGCGGAAGATCGCTGCGATCGCATCGGGCGACGCGCCACCCTTTTCGGCGGCGACGAGCTCGCGCTCCAGCCGATCGAGGTTTTCCTTCGCCTCGATCAGAAACTCCTGGAGGATTTCTTCGTCTGCTCCCGCCATCCAGAGCTGTCTTCGGCCCCTGTGGGTGGGTGTGAAGGGCTACACAGCGAGGGCCGGCGGACGATTTAGAGCCTGTCCGCGCATGCTTCCGGCCGATCGCATAGCAACGTCGTTGTCGCGTATCACGACCCCGATGATGGGGCGCACGTTCCACTCGAACCCGGGCGAGCGCCCGGAGATGTGGCGCGCCGCGGTGCTGAGCATCGCCGGCGCGCGGCCGATCACGATCGCGCTGTCGTCGGATCGCGAGGGCTGCGCCACGCTCACGGCCGCGATGCTGAAGTGCGAGGAGCACGAGCTCGATCTCGACATGATCGACGACTTCCTGCGCGAGCTCGTCAACATGACCGCCGGCATGATCCGGAGCGAGCTGCGGCTCGATGAGAAGCTCGGGCTGGCGCACGCGAGCGCCGGATTGCGCACCGACGTCGCGTGGACCCATCACGTTCTGGGAAGCGAGTCGATCCGGCTCGTGTTCTCGTTTGCCTGCGTCTGAAGGGGAGGGTTGTATGAGAATTCTGACGGTTGATGATTCCAGCACGATCCGCACCATCATCGGCAAGACGCTCGGCGAGCTCGGCTTCGCGATCGAACAGGCGGAGGACGGCGAGCAGGGCCTCGCGAAGCTCGCGACTGGCCCGGTCGATCTGATCCTGCTCGACGTCACCATGCCGGTGATGGACGGTCCGACGATGCTCGAGAAGCTGCGCGCTTCGGGCGACAAGACGCCGGTGATCATGCTGACGAGCGAATCGAAGCGCTCGATCATGGTCGGCGCGATCAAGCTCGGCGTCAGCGACTACATCCTGAAGCCGTTCAAGGGCGACGAGCTACGCACCAAGGTGCTGAAGGCGCTGCATCTCGACGAGGCCACGTTCGCTCGCGCGGCCGCCCCCGTCGTCGCGCCGGCACCGGTCGCGATCGCGGCGCCGTCCGGCGACACCCTCGACATCCTCGTGATCGACGACATGGAGAACGTCCACAAGAAGCTCCGCACGCTCCTCCCCGAGGTGGTCTCGATGAAGGGTTGTGCGAATGCGCGCGATGCCATCCAGGCGTGCCGCGACGCGAGCTATCGGGTCATCGTGATCGACCTGGTGATCCCCGACGTCAACAGCGTGACGCTGATGAACCAGCTGCGCGAGCTCCAGCCGCAGGCGGTGATGACCGCGCTCGCGCTGCGCAGTGCGACCGACGCCGCGACGGATGCGAAGACCCGCGGCTTCGACGACTGCATCTGCAAACCGTTCGACGCGGCGCTCGTCGAGCAGTGGCGGATCAAGTACTTCGCGAGGGCGGCCGCGTGATGGTGGCTGCGGCGAGCACCGCGGAGAAGCTGGTCGGCGAGCTCGGCCGGATCGTCCTCGGCCGGATCTCGGCGGGACGGCTCGTCCTCCCGGTCATGCCGGCGGTCGCCCAGAGCTGCCTCGCGATCCTCCAGGATCCGAACTTCCAGCAGAAGAAGTTCACCGCGACGCTCGAGCGCGAGCCGCTGCTCTCCGCGTCCGTGCTGAGGTCCGCGATGAGCGCGGCGAACGCGAACGCGAACGTCAAGACGCTGGACCAGGCGGTCAGCGCGCTCGGCATGCAGAAGCTCAAGTCGCAGCTCGTCGAGTTCATGACCCGCGAGCTGTTCAAGAGCACCGATAGCCGGATCCAGTCGGCGACGAAGAAGGTGTGGGAGCACTCGGTCGCGGTCGCGACGCTCGCCCGCGAGATCGCGGCGATGACGAGCGGCGCCAACAGCGACACCTGCTACCTCGCGGGCCTGCTCCACGACGTCGGCAAGCCGATCCTCGCCGCGATGCTGCTCGACGCCGAGCGCAAGCTCGGCAAGGCGAAGTCCGGTTGGCTCGACATCGCCGTGTGGACCTCGACGATCGAGAGCGGCCACCGCAAGGTCGGCGTCGCCCTCGCGACCGAGTGGAAGCTCCCCGACGAGGTCACCTCCGGGATCTCCGACTGCAGCGAGTACGACAGCGAGAACCGGATCAGCGCCGCCAACATCGTGCGGTTCGCGAACGCGCTCGCGAAGCGCGAGGGGTTCACCACGACCACGGTCGACCCTGCCGATATCGACGCGCTGATCATGATCGGACGCTCGATGCTCGGGATCGACGACGACGTGATCGCGAAGGTCGTCGCCGGCCTCGCCGAGAGGGTGGCGCAAGCCGCATGACTCCCGATACGAAGCTGGTGGCGGAGGTCGAGCGCCTCGTCCTGGCTCGTGTCGCCGCGGGCCGGGTCGCCGTGCCGGCGATCAACCTCGTGGCGCTGCGCTGCCTCGACGTGCTGCGCGAGCGCGACTTCGATCATCGCCGGTTGATCGCGGAGATCGAGCGAGAGCCGATGATCGCCGCGCTGATCATCCGGACCGCGAATGCCGCGGTCTACGGCGGCAACAGCGTGACGAAGCTCGATCAGGCGGTGTTTCGACTCGGCGCGCTCCGTCTCGAGGTCGTGATCCTCGAGCACGCGGCGCGCAAGGTGTTCGAGGCGAAGGGCCCGTTCGCCGAGACGAACCGGCGGATCTGGGATCACTCGGTCGCGGTGGCCCGGCTCGCCCGCGACCTCGCGTCGTTCGTCGGCCGGCGCGACGCCGACTCGTACTACCTCGCGGGGCTGCTCCACGACATCGGCAAGCCGGTGGTCGCGTCGCTCTTGCTCGAGACCCAGCGCAAGGTCGCGCCCGGGATCGCGAGCTGGCTCGACATCACCACGTTCGAGCGCGTGATCGGCAACCTCCACCACCAGGCGGCGAAGCTCGTCGCGAAGGCATGGAAGCTTCCCGATGCGATCATGGTCGGGCGCGAGTCGTCGTACGACATCGCGGACCGGCGCTCGCTCGCGAACGTCGTCCGGATGACGAACGCGATGGCGAAGTTCGAGGGCTTCACCACAGGCACCGTCGATCGCGCGGAGCTCGAGATCACGATCGCCGGTGGCTCGACGATCGTCGGCATCGATCCGGAGGTGGTCGCGAAGATCGCCGCAGGTTTGAAGGAGAAACCGATCGAATGACCCCGTCGCTGCCATGGTCCGATGCGCTTGCCAGGCACTCGGTCGATCTCATGACGGTGATCGATCGCGAGGGCCGCGTCGTGTGGGCGAGCAACTCCAGCGGCGAGCTGCTCGGCTTCGACGCGACCGGTGCATGGGTCGGAGCGCTCGTTCACCCCGACGATGTCTCGGAGCTCCAGGCCCGCGCGGGCGAGTTGCTCGCCACCGATGGCCACACCGTGCGGGTGACGCACCGCGTGCTGCACCACGACGGTGCGTACCGGATGTTCGAGACCGTCGCGAAGAATCTCATGCGCGATCCTGCGGTGCGCGGCGTGCTGCTCCAGTCGCGCGACGTGACGAGTGCGTCGCAGCTCGAAGCGATGATGGCCGAGAGCGCCGATGCGGCCTACGACCTCGCCGCGGTCCGCGAACAGCTGATCGAGCAACTCCACGCGCTCGATCAGAGCAAGGCCAGGCTGTCGGCCGCGCTCGTCCACGATCTCAAGACGCCGCTGACGGTGATCCTGCTGTCCTCGAAGTACATCGTCGAGGACATGGCCGATCCGCAGCTCCTGACCGAGCACGCGACCGCGATCGAGCGCTCGGCCGAGGTGATGCACCGGATGGTCCTCGACCTCCTCGACGTCGGCCGCAGCGAGGACGGCCAGCTCGTCGCGAAGCTGACCGACGTCGACCTGCGGGCGGTGCTCGTCGAGCTCGCCGAACGCGCGGCGCCGTTGCTCGCCGACAAGAAGCAGATTCTCACGATCGACGGCGACGTCGGCATGGTTCGCCTCGACGCCGATCTGATCTGCCGCACGATCCAGAACCTGCTCGACAACTGCTCGAAGTACGCGCCGCTGCGCTCGGAGATCGATCTCAGGATCGCTCTGACCGACGCGGGTGAGGTCGAGCTTGCGGTCGCCGATCGCGGCCCCGGCATTCCGGATGGTGCGAAGCACCAGATCTTCGAGCTGTACACGCGCCTCGAGCGCGACACCGCCCAGCACGCGCGCACGAGCCGCGGCGTCGGGCTCGCGTTCTGCAAGCTCGCCCTCGCGGCGCACGGCGGTGCGATCTGGGTCGAGGATCGTGTGGGTGGCGGTAGCGTGTTCCGCTGCCGCTGGCCGGGGCGCTAGTTCGTGACCGATTCGCTTGCGGCACGTCTACGGGTCGCGGTGCAATGACCCGGATGGGTGGGCCCGATGTCCGTGCCGTGCTCGAGCTGTTGCCCGATTTCGTCGTCCAGTTCGATCGGGAAGGCCGCCACGTCTACGTCAACCCTGCATTCGAGCGCACGCTCGGTGTGCCGGCGAGCGAGGTGCTCGGCAAGACCGCGATCGAGCTCGGCCCGAACCCCGAGGCGAGTCGTCAGGTCCATGAATCCGTGCTCCGCGTGGTCGCCGAGGGCGTGCCGAACGTGTTCGACCTGACGTTCACCGGTCTGCACGGCGAGCTCACGTTCGAGGTTCGCCACCTGCCCGAGCGCGACGAGGCCGGTGCGATCGTCGGCGTTCTCGGGCTCACGCGCGACGTCACCGAGCGGACCCGTGCGATCGCCGCGCTGCGCGAGAACGAGCGCGCCTATCGCTCGCTCGCCGAGAACACGCCCGACATCATCGTCCGCTGGGATCGCGACTTCCGCCGGATCTTCGGCAACCCGGCGTTCGAGGAGATCACCGGCATCCCGCTCGAGCGGCTGATCGGCGGCAAGATCGGGAGCGAGGTCGGCGATGCGGCGAAGACCCCGCGCGGGTCGTACCTCGCCGAGCTCGGCAGCAACGTCGAGCGCGTGTTCCGTACCGGCGAGGCGCACACCGTCGCATTGACCCGGACGGGCGCGCAGGGCGACCAGATCCTCGAGACCCGGTTCGTGCCGGAGCGCGACGAGCGCGGCCAGGTCACGACGGTGCTCGGGATCGCGCGAGACATCACGAAGCTGAAGGACTCCGAGCGCGAGGCCCGCACGCTCGCCGATCACTCGCCCGACCTGATCTGTCGGTTCGACGCGGGCGGCCACTACATCTACGTCAATCAGACGCTCGTCCAGATGTCGGGCGTGCCCGCATCGGCGTACGTGGGACATCACGTCGGCGAGGTGATGCACGACCGCACCGGCAAGGCCTATCCCGGGTTCGTCGCGCTGCACGAGCTGGTGATGAGGGTGTGTCGCGATCAGTACGCGCTCGAGACCGAGATCGAGATCCCCGTACGCGGCAAGATCTTGCGGTTCGACGTCCGCTTGATCCCCGAGCTCGCCGACGGCGGCAAGCTCGCGAGCGTGCTCGCGATCGCGCGCGACATCACCGGCCGGCGCGCGCTCGAGGAGCAGCTGCTCCATGCGCAGAAGCTCGAGGCGGTCGGCCAGCTCGCCGGCTCGATCGCGCACGACTTCAACAACATGCTCGTCGTGATCCAGATGCACGCCAGCATCGCGTTACGCCACAAGGATCTCGATGCCGTGCGGTCGAGCGTGCGGGAGATCGTCGAGGCCGCCGAACGCGCGGGCAACCTGACGCGCGAGCTCCTCACGTTCAGCCGGCGCCGGGTCGCGAGCCTCGTTCCCCTCGATCTCGGTCGCACGGTCAACGCGATCGCGAATCTCCTCGGCCCGATCCTCGGCAAGAAGATCGCATTCGATCTCGCGGTCGCGCCGGCGTTGCCGGGCGTGCGCGCGGATGCCGGCATGATCGAGCAGAGCGTGATGAACCTCGCGATCAATGCGCGCGACGCGATGCCGGCTGGCGGCACGCTGCGGATCACGGTCGAGCCGATCGACATCCCCCTCGAGCACGTCACGCGCAACGCGCTCGCGAAGGCGGGCCCCCACGTGTGCTTGTCGGTCCACGACACCGGTTGCGGGATCCCCGCCGAGGCGTTGCCGAAGATCTTCGAGCCGTTCTTCACGACGAAGGCCGCGGGCGTGGGCACCGGCCTCGGGCTCGCGACGGTGTTCGGGATCGTCCAGCAGCACGAGGGCTGGATCGAGGTCGACAGCGTCGTCGATCAGGGAACGTCGTTCCGGCTGTTCTTTCCCGCGCTAGCTCGGTAGGTGAGAGAGCGCCCAGGCGCGATCGATCACGTACGCGTCCGGCGCCGGTGGAGACAGCGCGGCGAGTTGCTCGTAGTCGGCGCGCGATGTGGCGACGCCGCGGATCACGCGCTCGCGCACGAGCCAGTGGAGCTCGTGCTCGTCGGCGCGTTCGAACAGCGCGTCGCCGACGTTCACCTTCGCGAGCTCGATCGCCCAATCGAAGAGGCCCGCGTCGAGGATCTTGATCTTCTCGACCAGCGCGTTCTGCGACGCGACGATCCGGCGGATGCCCGTCGCGCCAGATTGGCGATATGCGGCGATCGCCTTGGTCATGGCGTCGGGCCGCGTGACAACCTGGCAGTAGAAGTCTGCGAGCGGATCGACGTAGACGAGCGTCGCTGCGAGCGGCGTCCGGCGACCGCAGTTGCAGATCAACACGTTGAGCGCGCCGGCGAGCAGCCGCGCCTTCGCATCCGGATCCGTACGCGCGTTGATGCTCTGAACCAGCTCGGCCTCACGCGAAATCCCGCACGCGGGGCAGCGGACCGGAACTTTGCCCGTGACGGCTGGCATGTCGTGTCATGATAGTGCGCGATGCTCTGGTTCGGCGGTGTCCTGTTCGTGACTTCGTTGTGGGGCCTGGTCCTGTGGGGCTCGATCAAGCTGCTCCAGCGCGACAACCCGAAGAACACGCTCGGCACGGCGCTCGGGATGGGGCTGCTGTTCACGCTGACCCATCAGTTCCCGCTGCCCGGCTTCCTCTACCTGATCGCGTGGGTGCTGCTGATGGCGAGGTTCGTCATGTGGCACTACCAGCTGAACATCGTCGGCACGCTGCTGGTCACGGCCGCGACCGTGTTCGGGCCGTGGTTCATCAGCGAGCAGCTCATCAAGCTGATCGGCAACAGCGAGATGCTCGACGCGCTGATCTTCTACGGGTTGCCGGTCGCGACGATCGGCGGCTGGTTCTACTTCCGCCAGAAGGAGAAGCGCGCGGCCGCCGCCGATGCGCCCGTGCACGGGATCCCGAAAGCGATCGCGCGCGTCGCCACGCCGGCGGAACCGGCGCCGGTCGTCGCGGCGCCGGTGAAGCCCATCGCGCCGCCCAAGTACGAGCCGACGCCGATGAGCGACAAGCCCTCGCTCCTCACGTAGTCGGGAAGCCGCTCACTGCAAGAGCGTGCAGCCGTAGAAGTCGCCGTCGTGGATTTCTGCTGCGACCGTGGTCGTACCAGCCAGGTAGAGCGCCCCGTAGGTGTTGTCGCCGGCGCCGTAGTCGTAGGCCTCGACGCTCGTCGCGCCCTTCGTGAACACGCTCACGTCGAGCTCGCCCTGGTCGATGTCGGCCAGGCCGGCAGTGAGCGTCGCGGCATCCGCGTACGCGACGCGGATCGCGGCGAGTGCGTTCGCGGCCTGGTTACCGGTGAGCTGCGACGCCATCGTGACGGTGCGCTGCGAGGTCCGGACCCAGCTCGCGTCCTGGCGCAGGTCGTAGAAGTTCTGGTGGAGCTCGCAGGTCTGGGTCGAGACGGTGCAGCTATCGATGTCGGAGTCGTGGAGCGCCGCGACCTCGGTCGCCGCCGTGCCGTCCGTGAAGATCGCGCCGTACGGGTTGTCGCCGGCGCCGTACTCGACCGCGACGAACGCGCGCGCGCCGAGGAGGTCGTAGATCCGGACGAGGTCGATCTCGTTGGCGTCGGCGGCGGCGAACGCATCGGCAACCGTCACGACGTCGGTGTGCGCCGACTCGTGGAGCGCCGCGATGATCCGCTGGTCCATCACCGGGTTCGGGCCGAGCGCCTGGTACTGCGCGAGCGTGTACGAGGTCTTGTTCGCGATGAGGTTGGGATTCGTCCCGTTCAGGAAGTCGTCCTGGAACGTGCCGAACAGGCAGGTCGACGGTGCCGCGCAGCCCGCGCCGTCGCAGTCGACCTCGATGCCGAACGGACCCTTCACGCTCGCGTCGTGACCCTTCACGAGGACGCGGTAGTCACCGGCGCCGAGCGCCTTCGTGATCGACGACAGGTCGGAGTTGCCGCTGTCATCGTTGCGCGCGATGTACGAGCCCCACGTGCCGGTCGTGGTCTTCTTGTAGAGGTAGAGCACCGTGTCGGGCGTGGCGTAGTGCGGGACCCGCGACGTGAACGTGTGGATCGACGCGTTGCCCGACAGCGAGAACGTCCAGGTGTGATACTCGGCGCTGCCCTTGAGCGACGCCGTCTGCGCCGTGGCGAAGGCGATCGCGCCGTGGTCGGTCGGATGAGCGAACGAGTCGGCCTTGCCGTCGATCGGCGCGTCCTCCTCGGAACCCTTCGAATCGGTGGTGGCACAGCCGGCGACGAGCACGAGCGAGAACAGGACGGCACGCATGGCGCGCTGCACTACAAGCGCTGTTCCAGATCGGAGCCAGCGATCTTCGCGGGTTGGGCCGGCTGGCGACTCGGCTAGCCGGCTATCATCGTGATGAAGGTGATCGACGACAAGACCGTCACGGAGGCGGCGGGTGTGGCACCGGCCGGCGAACCGAGCGCGGCCGCGGCGCTCCCGATCATCGAGCGCGAGGTCTACGTGCGCGGTGCGGAGATCGCGCGCGGGGGGATGGGCCGGATCGTCGAGGCCCGCGATGGCCGGCTGGGCCGCACCGTCGCGCTCAAGGAGATCCGCGATCCGAACCCCGCGCTCGTCCGCCGGTTCGAGCGCGAGGCGTTGATCAGCGCGGCGCTCGAGCATCCGGCGATCGTCGCGGTCTACGAGGCCGGGCGGTGGCCGAACGGCGAGCCGTTCTACGCGATGAAGCGCGTGATCGGCCGGCCGCTCGACAAGGTGATCGCCGAGTCCACGACGCTCGCGGCGCGCCTCGCGTTGATCCCGAACGTGCTCGCCGTGTTCGACGCGCTCGCCTACGCGCACGGCAAGGGCATCATCCATCGCGATCTCAAGCCGGCGAACGTGCTGGTCGGCGCGTACGGCGAGACCGTCGTGATCGACTGGGGGCTCGCGAAGGATCTGCGCGAGGCCGACGAGGCCCTCGTCGAGCGCGAGACCGATGCGACGGTGATCGGCGCGGTGATCGGCACGCCCGCATACATGCCGCCCGAGCAGGCGCGCGGCGAGCGCGTCGACGCGCGCGCGGACGTCTACGCGCTCGGCGCGTTGCTCTACACCGTGCTCGCGGGCCGGCCGCCGTACGTCGGGTTCAGCACGCAGCAGATCCTCGACGCGGTGAAGACCCGGCCGGCCGGGCGATTGCGCGACGTGCCCGAAGATCTCGCGACGATCGTCGAGACCGCGATGGCGCGCGATCCGGCCGAGCGCTACCCGACCGCGAGTCAGCTCGCCGAGGATCTCCGGCGGTTCCAGACCGGGCAGCTCGTCGGCCGCCACGTCTACACGCTCGGCGAGCTGTTGCGGCGGTGGTTGCGCAAGCATCGCACCGTAGTGACCGTCGCCGCGGCGATGCTCGTCGTGTCGGGCGTCGCCCTCGGCCTGGCGTTTCGCGCGGCGGTGGGCTCGCGCGATCGCGCGGAGGCCGAGGCATGGGCGACGCGGCAGACCCAGGCCGCCCAGATCGTCGAGCACGCCCACACGATGCTACCGATCGATCCGAACGAGGCACTCGCGACGCTCGCGACGTTGCCGCCCGACGCCGGCGCCGACGCGTACGCCGCGGCCTGGCCGCTCGCGGTCGCGGCCGCGAGTGCGCCGCGCTCGCACGTGATGTTTCGCTCCCCCGGCGCTGCGTATACCTGGCTCGGCTACGCGCCCGACGGCACGCTCGTCGGGCTGCGTCCGATCGGTGACCGGGTCGACGCGATCGATCGGTTCCGCGACGGCGTCGTCACGACCGAACCGACGCCGCTCGTCGCGCAGTACGTGAAGAGCCTCGCCGGCGCACGCGCGCGGATCCATCTCGACCACACCTGCAGCGAGGTCGATCTGGCGACCGGCGAGCGTGTTGCGTGCCCGGCGACGCCGACCGTCACGTTCGATAGCGTGCATCACCAGCTCGTGACGCTCGGTCCGCACGGCGAGCGCCACGTGCGTGTGCTCGAGCCGAACATCGGTGGGCTCGGGGTCGACATCGAGAGCACGCTCGTGGTCGCGCCGGATGGCAGCTCGTTCGTGCTCGGCATCAACACGGGCCAGCGCGTGACGATCGTGTCGGACCTCGCGCTCGAGCACACCACGATCTTCGCGAGCCGGCTGCTGATCGCCGTCTACACGAAGCCGCACCTCGCGAGCGTGGTCACGGAAGACGCGTTCGACGTCCTCGATCCGGCCATGCCCGTGCTGGTCTCGGGCGGCAAGTCATTTCAGGACCGGGCGACCCGCGCGGTGGTGTCGAGCGATGGCCAGCGGCTCGCGATCGCATTCGCTCACAGGGTCGACATCCACGAGACGAGCTCGGTGCTCGCGCTCGCCACCGCGCCGCTGCCGCACGACATCGCTGCGATCGCGCTATCATCCGATGCACGATCGGTCGCGGTCGCGTTATCAGATCGGAGCGTGCGAGTGCTCGCCGCGACGGGGCCCGACCGTGACTCCGACTGGTTCGAAGGCCTGACGATCGAGGCCGACCGCGCGCTGTACACCACGCGGGGAAGGAAGCTCGCAGCGACGCGTGTGGCACCCGGATCGCCCGCGCGGACCGCGTACCTCGTCCGCGCGGAGCCCGAGACCATGGTCGTGGTGGCTCGCACGAATGGCGCGAGCCCGCCGCTCGCGAGCGCCGGTGACACCGCGGTCGCGGTCCTCGAAGATCGCGTGCTGCGCTTCGATCTGAGCCGCGGCTCGGCGATCGAGCTCGTGACCCCTCGCGTTCCGGACCGGCTCGCGCTGTCGCCGGATGGTCGTACCGTGCTCGGCAGGGCAGGCGCCGATCTGATCGTGTGGCGAGATGGCGTCGCGACGGTCCTCCCCGGCACGCTCGGCGCGGTCGGCGACGACAACGCGGTGATCCTCGCGAGCGGCGCGACGCTGACGATCGGCGATCGCAGCGAGCCGCTCGATTGCACCGCCAGCGCGCTCGCGGTGCGCGGCCGGCGGATCGCGGTCGGCTGTACGAACGGTCAGGTCCGGGTGATCGGCGAGCGCAGGCTCGCGAGCGTGCTCGGGCCGAGCCCGGTCGTCGCGCTCGCCATCTCGCCGACCGGTGCGATCGCGGCGGTCGGGGCCGATCCGGCGATCCAGGTCTGGACCGACTCCCCGTTCCCGATCCTCTTGCGCGGCCCGAACACCAGTACGACGTTCCTCCAGTGGGTGAATCACGGAGACATCCTCGAGAGCGCGACCCCGCGCGACACCTGGCTGTGGGAGCCGCACCACGGCATCGGGGCACCGCTCACGGAGGGCCACCGGACGATGCTCGGCGACGCCTTGTCCCTCGAGCTGGTCGAGCCTCCGCGCTGGCGCCTACTCCCGACGAGAGATCCGCTTGGTTTTCACGCCTGGCTCGCCTCGCAGCTCCATTGAGCGAGTCTTTCGGCCAGGTTGCGATGGTGAGCCGGCGTACGCAGATCAAGGGGTATGTCCAAAATCCTCCCGATCGTCCCGATGCGCAGCGGCGTGCTGTTCCCCGGGGTGAGCTTGCCAATCACGGCAGCCCGCCCGGGCACGCTCCGCGCGATCGAGGCGGCGCTCCGCGACCCGGAGCACCGCGTGTTTGTCGTCGCCCAGCGCGATGACGTCGATGAAGTGAACGCCGACGGACTCTATACGTTCGGCGTGATCGCCACGCTCGGCTCCGTCCAACGGGGTATGGGCGGCGTGCGCGTCGTGCTCGAAGGTCTCGAGCGCGGGATCGCGATGCGCGTCGTCAATCACGATGGCTACCTCCAGGCAACGGTGACCGAGCAGGCCGAGCTCCAGCCGCTCGACCCGAAAGATCCGACGTTCCTCGCGCTCTATCGCGAGGTCCGCGACCGTGCGGGCGAGCTCGCGAAGAAGCGCGGCGTGCCCGAAGAGACCGTGGAGTCGATGCTGACCCACATCATGGAGCCGGGTCGCCTCGTCGACCTGGTCGCCGGCTACCTCGACATCCCCGTCGCGGATCGCCAGGCCATGCTCGAGACGCTCGCGATCGAAGATCGCCTGCGCCGCGTGCTCATCCATGTCGGTCGTCAGATCGAGGTTCTCTCGGCCCAGGAGGACATCCAGAGCAAGGTCAAGGAGGAGCTCGGCGATCGCCAGCGCGAGGTCTATCTGCGCCAGCAGCTCAAGGCGATCCAGAACGAGCTCGGTGAAGGCGACGAGGCGTCCGACGAGGCGCTGAAGGAGCTGAAGGCGAAGCTCGACGCACTCGCGCTGCCCGACGAGGCGCGCAAGGAAGTCACGCGCGAGTGGAGCCGGCTGACCCGCGTCGGCAAGGAGTCGATGGAGTCGCAGGTGATCCGCACGTACCTCGAGACGGTGGCGGAGCTCCCGTGGGGCATCCGCACCGACGAGCACCTCGACGTCCAGCAGGCCGCGAAGGTCCTCGACGAGGATCACTACGGGCTCGATGACGTGAAGGATCGCGTGCTCGAGTTCCTCTCGGTCTACCAGCTGACGAAGAAGCAGGACCAGAAGGGCCGGATCCTCCTGTTCACCGGTCCGCCGGGCGTCGGCAAGACGTCGATCGCGAAGTCGATCGCTCGCGCGATGGGACGCAAGTACGTCCGGATCTCGCTCGGTGGCGCACGTGACGAGGCCGACATCCGCGGCCATCGGCGCACGTACGTCGGCGCGCTGCCCGGTCGGTTGATCGCGGGCATGAAGCAGGCCGGCAGCAAGAACCCCGTGTTCCTGCTCGACGAGGTCGACAAGCTCGGCACCGGCTATCACGGTGACCCGGCGTCGGCGCTGCTCGAGGTCCTCGACCCCGCGCAGAACGACTCGTTCACCGATCACTACCTCGGCGTGCCGTTCGACCTCTCCGAGGTCATGTTCATCGCGACCGCGAACTTCATCCAGAACATCCCCGGTCCGCTCCTGGACCGCATGGAGATCGTCGACTTCGCGGGTTACACCGAGAAGGAGAAGCTGGAGATCGCGAAGAGCTACCTCGTCAAGCGGCAGCTCGAGGCGAACGGTCTGACTCCCGAGCAGCTCACGCTCACC
>Ga0307509_10003963_pt1 | contig 21842 bp, 20 predicted proteins | sample 10_EM_MG_FD_202245 | JGI IMG/M metagenome (GOLD analysis project Ga0307509, IMG submission 202245) | Populus trichocarpa ectomycorrhiza microbial communities from riparian zone in the Pacific Northwest, United States - 10_EM | ecosystem: Host-associated > Plants > Roots > Unclassified | place... | reverse complement strand
GATCCCGAACTGGCGCTCGCGTTGTTCGTCGCTCCGACGTTACTCGATGCAGCTTACGATGCGTCGCCCCGCGACCTGCGGCGCAACCTCGCACCGGTCTTGAGCCTTGCAGTCGTGATGGTCGTGCTCACCGTGGGCGCGGTGGCCTGGGTCGCGTGCCTGGCCGTGCCCGGGATGGGCTGGGCAGCGGCGATCGCTCTCGGTGCGATCGTGGCTCCGCCGGATGCCTCTGCTGCGTCGGCGGTGTTGCGGAGGTTGCAGCCTCCGCATCGGCTGCTCGTGATCCTCGAAGGCGAGAGTCTATTCAATGACGCCACGTCGCTCCTGATCTACCGCGCCGCTGTCGGTGCCGCGATCACGGGCGCGTTCTCGGGATGGAGCGTCTTGCCGACGCTGCTGCTGACGTGCGGTGGTGGGATCGTCGTGGGATACGTCTTGGCGCGAGTCCAGATCTGGCTGTCAGCGAAGATCGAGGACGTTCCCATTAACGTCCTACTCCAGTTCATCGCCACGTTCGCCGTGTGGATGCTCGCGGAGCGAATCGGGCTGTCAGCGATCCTCACAATGGTCGTATTCGCGATGACGCTCGCGCGGCGTTTGCCCGGCCGGATCAATGCCAGACACCAGCTCGCGACGTACACGGTCTGGGAAGTCGCGGTGCTCGTACTCAACGTGTTGGCGTTCGTGCTCGTCGGCTTGCAGTTGCGCGGCATCGTCGAGCGCGTGCACGGCGGCGAATGGCAAACCTACGCGCTGTGCGGTGGAGCGGTCGTCCTGGCCGTGATCGTGGTGCGCATCGCTTGGATCATGCTCCACACCGCGTTCGATCGCTGGCGGCTCCATCGCTCGGGACATCAGCCGCCGCCGGAAACGGCTCCGACCTTTCGCGCTGCGATGTTGTCTTCGTGGTGTGGCATGCGTGGCATCGTCACGCTTGCAGCGGCGCTCGCTTTGCCCGAATCGCCATCGGCGTTTCCGCATCGTGACCTCATCGTATTCTGTGCGTTCGCGGTCGTGCTGACGACGTTGGTGGTGCAGGGCATGACCCTCGGACCGTTGATGAAGCGGCTCGGGCTACGGGACGATGGAACCGTCGAGCGCGAGGTCAACATTGCCCGGGCGGAGACCGCGCGCGCGGCACTGCGAGTTCTCGAGGACGACAGCGCGAAGTCATTGTCCGTGGAGATTCTCGCAGCCGAGTACCAGGCTCGCCTGACTGTCGCCGAGGCCGAGGACGCGAGCGAGGCAGATGACGCAGAACGAGCGAAGCTGACCGCCATCCACCAACTCGCGGTCGACGCACAGCGAACGGCGCTGGCTCAACTGCGCGTTGACCATAGGATCGGAGACGACGCGTTTCATGTGGTCGACGGAGAGATTGCGCTGCTCGAGCTGACGACGGAGACCAGAGTTCGCCCACTGCTCGCCGCCGTGTCAACGACCGGCGAGCGTTCATGACAGGTGGTCATGGGTCCATGCCGAGTAAGGCAGCTAATCAGTCACCCTCACGATTGCTACAGATGAAGCATGCAGAATGCACCAAGCAGTCGGAGAGACATCCTTCGGGGAATGGCACTCGTTGCAGCGGCGCCGGTCCTCGTAAAACTCGCAGGTTGCTCGAAAGAACAACAAGCGTCGGCGACTTCGCCGACAAACGCGTCCGTTACGCCGACCTCGGCCGCGTTGCCTCGTCGCCATCTCGGATCACTCGAGGTCACGGCGTTAGGCTTTGGCTGCATGAACATCGCGTGGGCGTATGGGGCGCCGACGGATCGGAAGGATGCGGTCAAGCTCGTGCGCGCCGCGTACGATCGCGGCGTTCGCTTCTTCGATAGTGCGGAAGTCTACGGACCCTTCATCAGCGAGGAGGTCGTCGGCGAGGCGCTCGCGGCGGTTCGCGACGACGTCGTGATCACTTCGAAGTTCGGCTTCGAGGTCGATCCGGTCACGAAGGAAAGACGTGGACTCAACAGCCGACCCGAGTACATCAAGGGAGTCGCCGAGCGTTGTCTCAAGCGGCTCAAGACGGATCGGATCGATCTCTTCTATCAGCATCGCGTCGATCCGAATGTGCCGATCGAGGATGTCGCGGGCGCGATCAAAGATCTGATCGCTGCCGGCAAGGTGCGCCATTTCGGACTGTCGGAGGCCGGCGGCGCAACGATCCGCCGCGCGCACGCGGTGCAGCCCGTCACGGCCGTGCAGAACGAGTACTCGATCTGGACGCGTGATCCCGAACACGAAGTGCTGCCGACCTGTGAGGAGCTCGGCATCGGCTTCGTGCCGTGGAGCCCGCTCGGCATGGGCTTCCTCACCGGCAAGGTGACACCGTCGACGGTGTTCGACGCGAAGAACGACATGCGGGCCTCCGCGACATTCCCGCGCTTCACCCCCGAAGCGTTGCGCGCGAACTGGGTACTCGTGGAATTGCTCCAGCGTGTCGCGAAACGGAAAGCAGCGACCCCGGCGCAGATCGCGCTCGCGTGGCTACTGGCGCGGAAGCCATTCATCGTCCCGATCCCGGGGACGACGAAGCTGAGCCATCTCGAGGAGAACCTCGGCGCTCTCAACGCGAAGCTGTCCGCCGAGGACGTTCGCGAGATCGATGACGGCTTCGCCAAGATGACCATCCAGGGCAAGCGTGCGCCCGACGCGTTGCTCGAGATCCACGACGATGGCGCGAACCTGGGGTCCAGCTCGGCCGGCGGTCACGGCAAGTCGCCGCTGCCGAACCACTGATTGCACCGAGCCTACCGTGCCCACCATCAGGAACCGAAGCTCCGTCGTGCTCGCGCTTGTCGTCGCGTGTGTTGGGATCCGCGTTCGACCGCTTGTGGCGGCGCCGAAAAGCGAGAAAGCAGCCCGTATGACCGATCAAGACAAGGCGACGCTCGTCGAAGCTCATCGTGAGATGTATCGGGCGATGTTGTCGGCGCGCACCGATCAACTGGCCGTGCTCCTCGACGACGGCTACTCCCTGACTCACATGACGGGTTACCGCCAGCCGAAGCGGGAATGGCTCGAAGCGATCGCCGCCGGCCAGATGCGATACCACGCGGAGCGAGAGAAGTCGGTCACGGTCGAAGTCACCGGCGATACCGCCGTCCTCGTCGGTAAGAGCGTGGTCACGGCGACCATCTACGGAAGCCACGGCACCTGGAACCTTCAGCTCGCGACGAAATATCGCCGTCGAGATGGCCGGTGGCTCGCAGAGAGCACAGTCGCTACGACGTTCTAACGGGAAGGCGCAGCTATGACGAAGTTACGCGAACGCTCTCGCGCAACGGCACCCCGAACGAGGCGTTAAGCTTCTCGCACCCGGATGATCGAGAGCACCCACCGACCCGCGCTCCAGACCGGCAACCCGAGCCAGGGGCGCCGCTCCTCATGATGGACATGCATCACACCGGCAAAGTCATCATGGTGTCCGCGGTGGCCGCGATCGGTGGCTTCCTGTTCGGATTCGACACGGCTGTCATCAACGGTGCGGTCGACGCGATCCACGCGCACTTCGCGCTATCGTCGTCGGCCACCGGCATCGCCGTCGCATGCGCGCTGATCGGCTCCGCGGTCGGTGCGTGGTTCGCCGGCGGGATCGCCGACCGCATCGGCCGGGTACGCGTGATGGTGGTCGCATCCGTGCTGTTCACGGTCAGCTCGCTCGGCGCGGGTTGCGCGTTCACGGTCTGGGACTTCATCGCGTGGCGCGTGATCGGCGGCATGGGGGTCGGCGTCGCGTCGGTGATCGCCCCCGCCTATATCGCGGAGGTCGCGCCGGCGCACCTGCGTGGTCGGCTCGGGTCGCTCCAGCAACTCGCGATCGTACTCGGCATTTTCTGCGCGCTGTTGATCGACGCGTTCTGCGCACAGACCGCCGGAAGCTCCTCGGCGCCACTCTGGTTTGGCGTCGCCGCGTGGCGATGGATGTTCATCGCGGGGGTCGTGCCGTCGATCGCCTACGGTGTCCTCGCGCTGCAGATTCCCGAATCGCCGCGATTCCTCGTGCGACGCGGCAAGCACGAGCTCGCGGCCGTGGTGCTGCGGCAGATGCTCGGCGACATCGACATCGACACCAAGATCTCGGAGATCGCCCGGTCCGTGAACGCGGAGCACGTGCCGTCGCTCCGCGATCTCCGCGGCCCGCGCTTTGGCCTGCTCGGCATCGTGTGGACGGGAATCATCCTGTCGATGTTGCAGCAGCTCGTCGGGATCAACGTGATCTTCTACTACTCGACCACGCTATGGCACTCGATCGGACTCTCCGAGGCCGACGCACTCACGATCTCGGTCGTCACGTCGGTCACCAACATCTTGGTGACGCTCGTCGCGATCGCGCTCGTCGACCGAATCGGGCGACGGCCGCTACTCCTCGTCGGCTCGGCGGGCATGGCGCTTTGCCTCGGCCTCATGGCGTGGTCGTTCTCGCACGGCGCACCGGGCCCAGAGGTGCGACTGCTCGCGCCGTTCGGGACCATCGCGCTCGTCGCGGCGAACGGTTATGTCGTGTTCTTCGGGGTGTCGTGGGGGCCGGTGGTGTGGGTCTTGCTGGGCGAGATGTTCTCGAATCGGATCCGTGCCTCCGCGCTTGCCGTGGCCGCGGCCGCGCAGTGGGCGGCGAACTTCGCGGTCAGCGTCAGCTTCCCCGGTCTCGCGAGCTCCTTCGGTCTGGTCGGTTCGTATGCGATCTTCGCGGTGTTCGCCGCGCTGTCGTTCGGCTTCGTCACGCGCCACATCAAGGAGACGCGCGGTCGGGAGCTCGAGGAGATCATTGATTGACGATGGCGCGCCGGTTCACGACGCTCATGCGCTGCGTGCATAACTCCATGCTCTTGTCGCGCATAGTCTTCGCGTGACCCGCCCAGTACCTTGGCGTCATGACCGAGCGGAAGAACGGCAAGAGTCCCTGGCTGCGCTTGAACAATGGCGTCGAGATGCCGGCTCTCGGCCTCGGCGTGTTTCAGAGCCCGCCCGATCAAACGACCGCGGCCGTCGAGGCGGCACTTCGCGGGGGCTATCGGCTGATCGACACAGCTGCCGCCTATATGAACGAAGCGGAGGTTGGAGAGGGGATTCGCCGGAGCGGACTCCAACGTGCTGACGTGTTCGTCGAGACCAAGCTCTGGATCAGCGACTACGAAGATGCGCTCCACGGGTTCACGAGGAGTTTGCGCAAGCTCGGCCTCGAGTACGTCGACTTGTACCTGCTCCACCAGCCGACGCCAACCGAGTTCGATCGCACCGTGAAAGCATACCTTGCTGCAGAAAAGCTCCTCGCAGATGGTCGTGTGCGCGCGATCGGTGTGAGCAACTTCAGCGTTGCGCACCTGGATGCTTTGATGCGCGAGGCATCCGTGACGCCGGCGGTGAACCAGGTGGAGGTTCACCCGTTCTTCACGCAGCGCGGGCTCCGCGACGCGCATACGGCGCGCGGAATCGTCACGCAATGCTGGTCCCCGATCGGCGGCATCAATCGGTACCGGCCTGCCGCGGACAGGAGCGACCCGTTCGGACATCCGACGATTCACGCGCTCGCGGAGAAGTATCGAAAGACCCCGGCACAGGTCGTGTTGCGGTGGCATCTTGACAACGGGCTGGCCCCGATCCCGAAGTCGGTTCGAGCGGAACGGATCGCGGAGAACATCGACGTGTTCGATTTCAAGCTGACCACCGAAGAGCTCGCAGCTGTCGAGGCGCTCGATCAAGGAGTGCGTGGCGGACCTGATCCAGAGTCGATCAACCACAAGACCTATACGTTCAGTATCCCGGACTGACGGCCGAGATCGAACGTCAGCATGGAGTGAAGTCCAGGGAGCGAACCATGACGAGACAACGACCATCGATGGAACGTCGCGCCTTCTTACGTCTCTCCGCGGCTGCAGCCGCGGGGGTGACCTTGGCGTGCTCGCGTTCGCTGGTAAGTGCGGAAGCAACCAACGGGGCGACGGGGAGTGCGAGTAGCATGCCGACACGAAGAGATGCTCGGAAGAAGACGTTGCTCGTGTTCTTCTCGCGCGCGGGGGAGAACTACTTCAACGGTGGTCGCAAGGTACTGAAGGTCGGCAACACCGAAGTCGTCGCGAACATGATCCGCGACGCAGTCGGCTGCGACGTGTTCCGCATCGAGGCGGTCGATCCGTACTCCAACCGCTACGATCCAACGGTGCAGCGGAACGTGCGCGAGCAGGATGCGAATGCGCGGCCTGGCATCGTGGGCTTACCTGCTTCGATCGCCGCGTACAACACGGTCCTGATCGGTAGCCCGATCTGGAACGTGCGCGTTCCGCGGATCATGCTCACCTTCGCCGAGCACTACGACTTCGCCGGCACGATCGTGCATCCGTTCACCACTTACGCGATGAGCGGTTTGGGTCACTCTGTCGAGGAGTACACCGCTGCTTGCCGCGGAGCGACGATCGCAGACGCGCTGGCCATCCATGGTGAGGACGCTGAGGGGAGTCACTCGAAGGTCGAGGAGTGGTTGCAGCGCATCAAGTTAATTGCCTAGAACGGCCAAGGCACGGGCGGGTCCGTGCGGTCCTAGCTACTGCGGCTTCGTAGTGGGCGCTCATCGCGCGAGGATCGTTCCGCGCGCTCGCCGCCTCCGCAACTTCGCTCGCCCGCTGAACGCCAAGCCCAAGCATGCACAACGCGAGGACATGCGCGGCGTCGCCGAGCCACATGATCACGCTACCGAGCCCGGGTCCTGGCTGGGTCCTAGCTCCGAGTCAAACAAGTCGCGCAGATCTGGACTTGCGAAGTAACCTGGCGGAAGCGCAAGGGAATCGAACCCTCCAAGCCGCTGCTCGCGCAGAGCTTCATCGGTTTTGAAGACCGAGCTGCACACCAGTCACAGGTGCGCTTCCACCGCGGAACGTATCACTCGTCGGTGGCGAGTTGGACGATCGCGTCGCGGACGAAGCGGCACGCGGGGTCGGCGTCGAGGGCGGTCGGCCACAGGAGCTCGATGGTGCCGGGCTCGTGCGGGAACGGGATTGGCGCGGCGCGAAGGTGGCCACGGAGTCGAAGGATCTGCGTCGCGACGATGCGCGGGATGGTCGCGACGAGGTGGCCGCCGTCGACGATCGCGCCGATGCCAGCGAAGCTGGCGACCGAGCAGCGAATCCGGCGCTGCTTGCCGAACGATTCCTCGACGATGCCGCGCAGGTCGCCGTTGTAGGACACGATGACGTGGTCTTGCGCGAGGTACGCGCCCTCGGTCGGTCGTGCCCCGAGCCGGACGAAGCGCGGATCGAAGACGCAGACGAAGCCGCCGCGGTGGAGCGGTCGACGCGCGACCGAGGCGGGCAGCTCGTCGGCGACGGTGACGGCGATGTCGACGCGACGCGTGGCGAGCGCGTCGGCGACGGTCCGGAACTGGATCGGGCTGCAGATCAGGCGGATCCGCGGCGCCTCGACCTCGAGGAAGCGGAGCAGGTGAGGGAGGAGCCACTCATCGGCGATGTCGGCGAGGCCGATCCGGACGACGCGATCGGAGGTCTTCGCGTCGAACCGCGCGGGTTGGAGCGAGGCCTGGAGGATCGCGTCGAGGTGCGGGCGTGCCTCGGCGACGAGGCGCGCCCCGCGCTCGGTCAGCACGACGCCGCGTCCGTGGCGGATGACGATCGGCTCGCCGACCGCGGCCTTGAGGCGCCCGAGCGCGGCGCTGATCGCGGATTGCGTGAGGTAGAGGCTTTCGGCGGCGGCGGTGACCGAGCCGGTGTCGGCGACCGCGACGAGCACGGGGAGCAGGTTGAGGTCCAGGCTCCTCGCATTAACAGCGCTCATGGATGGTATGTACCCTATTCGCTGGTTCATGCGTGGGACGTGGTTAGAGTGAGGCCATGACCAGTCCACAAGCCCTCGGCGGCACGTTCACGTTTCCCGGCACGAAGCTCTCGGTCCATCGCCTCGGCTACGGTGCGATGCGGCTGTCGGGACCCGGTATCTTCGGTCCTCCTGCCGACGTCGACGGTGCGATCGCGCTGCTCCGCGAGGCGGTCGCCGCCGGCATCGATCACATCGACACGAGCGACTTCTACGGACCGTTCGTCACCAACCAGCTCATCCACAAGGCGTTGCATCCCTACCCGGCGGGTCTCGTGCTCGTGACGAAGGTCGGGGCGCTCCGCGGCGACGACAAGTCGTGGTACCCGGCGACGTCGGCCGCCGAGCTGACGGCCGCGGTGCACTCGAATCTGAAGAACCTCGGCCTCGACGCCCTCGACATCGTGAACCTGCGCTGCGGCGTCGCTACCGGACCGGACGGCACGTCGATCGCCGAGCGCCTCTCGACCCTGATCGACCTCAAGCGGCAGGGCCTGATCCGCCACATCGGCCTCAGCACCGTCGACCTGGCGCAGTATCGCGAGGCGCGCGCGTTGACCGAGATCGTCTGCATCCAGAACGAGTACAACATCGCGAAGCGCGACGACGATGCGATGATCGCGGAGCTCGCGAAAGACGGCGTCGCGTACGTGCCGTACTTCCCGCTCGGCGGGTTCTCGCCGCTGCAGTCGTCGACGCTCGCCGAGGTCGCGGCGGCAGCCGAAGCGACGCCGATGCAGGTCGCGCTCGCGTGGCTGCTCCACCGCGCACCGAACATCCTGCTGATCCCGGGCACGTCGTCGCTCGCGCATCTGCGCGAGAACCTCGCCGCGGCGAAGCTCCAGCTCACGCCGAAGATGATCGCGACACTCGACCAGATCGGCGCTCGGTGATCGAGCGGATGGCCATCGCGCGACCGGCGTGGTCTAACCGTTGCGATGTCGCTCCAGTGGTTCCCTGGTCACATGACCCGAGCACGGCGCGAGCTCGCGGCGCTCATGCCGTCGCAGGACGTCGTCATCGAGGTGCTGGACGCACGGCTGCCACGGGCGAGCTCCAATCCGGTGATCACCGAGCTGCGCGGCGCCAAACCCGCGATCAAGGTGCTGACGAAGAGCGACCTCGCGGATCCCGCGGTGACGAGCGCCTGGCTCGCGCACTTCGCGACAGAGCCGAACGTCACGGCGTTCGCGTCGACCACCGACAAGCCCGGCCTCACACGCAAGCGCCTCGCCGAGCTATCCCGTGGGCTCGCCGACCATCGCGGCAAGGACAAGCCGGTGCGAGCGCTGATCGCGGGCGTTCCCAACGTCGGGAAGTCGACGCTGATCAACACGCTCGCGAGTCGCGCGGTCGCGAAGGTGGGCAACAAGCCCGCGGTCACCAAGGAGCAGCAGCTCGTCAAGCTCGACAGCGGCATGCAGCTCACCGACACGCCGGGCTTGATGTGGCCGAAGATCGACGACGAACGCCGCGCCTTCCGCCTCGCGTTCGCGGGCTCGATCCCGGACACCGCGATCGACTACTACACGATCGCCCTGTTCGGCGCGGCCTATCTCGTGTCGAACTATCCCGAGCTCGTCGTCGCACGCTACAAGCTCGACGCCGGCCCGCGCTCCGCCGACGACCTGCTCGTCGAGATCGGCCGGCGTCGCGGTCTCCTGCTCAAGGGCGGCGCCGTCGATCTTCACAAGGCGGCCGAGCTGTTCGTCCACGAGTTCCGCGCCGGGACGATCGGCGCGATCAGCCTCGAGACTCCCGCGCCGACATAGCGTTAGATCAGATCGGCGGCCAGCAACCGTGCGCGGGTCACCGCCCACTCGCGGGTCAGCGCCTCCGACGGCGCGCCGACGACGCTGACGGCATCGAGCAGCGGGAACGTGCGGGCGGGGACGCGCGGGCTCGGCGACCGATCGGCGGTTGGCATCAGCGTGTTGCGCCCGGCGAACGCCTGGCGACCGATGGTCACGATGCCGTCGGGGAACCGCGTGCACATCGCGGTGACCGCGGGCTCGAGCGCGGCGCGCGGGATGGGGCCCGACCAGCGGCTGAGCGCGGTGAGGCCGCGCAAGATGTCGTAGAAGTAGAACCGCGGGAACGACAGCGCCTGCCAGCTCGGTGCGACCTCGCGCTCGGACGCGTTGTGCGCGGTCGGCGAGCCGTGGACCAGTGCGCGAGCGATCAGGAAATGCGCCGCGCGATCGAGCGCGGGGCCGGGGTGCGCGAGGAGATATTCGAACGCGGGGACGGTCGCGACCATCGAGCTCGGCGACTCACCCTCGACGAGATATGCGGTGTCGTCGCAGTTGAGGCCGCCGTCGGTCATCTGATACGTCGCGAACCAGGGCTCGACCCAGGGCAGGGCGCGATCGACATCGATGCCGCACGCCGCGAGCAGCGGGACCATCGTGCCGAGCGCGCAGTGACACGCGACGTCGCGGTGCGGATCGTGACCGGGCGCATCGCCGGGACGGATCGGGAAGAGGTGGAGCAGCCGATCGAGGCCGGCGGCCATCGCGTCGGCGACGCGGCGCGGGATCAGGGCGGTCTCGCCGAGCTCGTGGAGGAGCAGCATGTGCCACCACGGCGAGTCCCACTTGGGCCAGTACGGATCGAGCTCGATCGCGCGAAGCGCCGCATCGGACGCGAGGTAGGCGACCGAGCCGGCGAATGCGTCGGTGATGGCGGCGGAGCGCGGCACACGCGCATCGGGGATCTTCGCGAGCGCGTCGAGCATGGCGCGAGTGTAGACGCGATTGCATTCCCTCGGGTCGCCGCCTAGCCTTTGGCGATGCGGTTCAACGCTTTCGTCGCAGTCGTGGCCGCGTGCTCGAACAACGAGGCACCGAAGCCCGCGGCGAAGCCGGCGAACCCGTTCGAGACGTTCGCCGAGACCTCGCCGAAGGTCGGTGAGGTCGCGCCCGGGTTCGCGCTCGCCGATACGACCGGCGCCACGGTCAAGCTCTCCGATGCGATCGCCACCGGGCCGGTCGTCCTGGTGTCGGGCTCGTTCAGCTGCCCGCTCTTTCGCATGAAGACGCCGCGGTTCGAGGAGCTCGCGAAGCGGTGGGCGGGCAAGGCGACGGTGCTGTTCGTCTACTCCGAGGAGGCGCATCCCCGGGCGGCCGCGAGCGCGCGCCTCAACGGGTTCGCCGATCAGGTCAAGGCGCTCGACAAGGATGGTGATGGCGCGATCACGGTCGCGGAGTACGGCACGTTCGGGCCTCGCTACATGTTCGACGCCTTCGATGTCGATCACGACGGCGTCGTCCGCTCGCACGAGATCATCGCGGCCCGCCGGATCGATCAGTTCGCGCAGATCGACGCACCGCGCACGCTCGACGAACGCATCGCACTCGCCCGCAAGTTCCGCGCCGAGGTGCCGGGCACGATCCGCGTGTTGATCGATCCGCTCGACAATCCGACGACGAAGACCTTCGGGGAGCTCCCCAACTTCGCGTACGTGATCGGCGCCGATGGCCGCGTCGTGTTCAAGGAGGGCTGGGCGGCCGTCAAGGACGTGGAGCGCGAGCTGCAGAAGCTCACGGGACAACACCCGGCCGCGGCTTCGGCACCCGACCTCTCGCTCCTCGCCACCGCCCTGCACACCGGCAAGCCCGTGCTCGTCGAGCTGACCGCGCCCGGCTGCGCGGCGTGCGACCGCACGACCAAGACGCTCACCGATCCGGACCTCGTCGCGGCACTGTCGCGGTTCGAGGTCGTGAAGCTCGGCGTCGATCAGGATCCGGCGTGGCGCTTGCTCGAGGATCTCGACCTCGCCGCGACGCCCGCGTTCGCGCTGTTCGATGCCGGCGGCACGCTCACCGAGCGGCGCCAGGGCGAGCAATCGAAGGACGAGCTCACCCGGCTGCTGGCGCCCCACTGAGCAGCTCGCCGAGCTTGCGCTTTGCGTGATGGAGGCGCGACCACACGGTGCCCTCGGGGACGCCGAGCGTCTCGGCGATCTCGGCGTGGGTGAGACCGGCGATCGCGAACAACGACAACACGACGCGGTGCTCGGACGAGAGCGTGGTCATCGCGCGGGCCACCGCATCGACTTCGACCGGGTCGCGCTCGGTCCGGATCCGCCGATCGAGCTCGCCGCGCCAACCGATCAGTAACGCATCGCCGGAGCCGTGGTCGAGCGAGGCCAGCTCTGCGAGCCGACGGCGAAACCACAACCTCATCACCCCGTAGCCGGCGGCCGCGCCGACCCCGACACCGGTGAGGCTCGGGTTCCTTCACTCGATCGTACGATTTCGGCGAAGTGCCCGAACTTCAAAGGACTCGATGCTACGGTGGGCCATGGAGTGCCGGTCCGGCTGCGGTGCGTGCTGTATCGCGCCGTCGATCTCGCCGTCGCACCCCGCGCTGCCGGACGGCAAGCCCGCCGGCGTGCGCTGCCCGCACCTGACCGCCGAGATCCGCTGCGCGCTGTTCGGCAAGCCCGAGCGACCGGCGACCTGTGTCGGCCTGCGCCCGCAAGCCGAGATGTGCGGCGCGTCGGCGGAAGAGGCACTCGCGACCATCACCCGGTGGGAGCGGCTGACCGCACCGGGCTAGATCTTCTTCAAGCTCAGCAGCGCGGCATTGGTCATCACCGGGTCGGGTGGTCGGCGCGTCGTGGTGCGAATGGGCTTGTTCGGCGGTGGTTTCCGCGCCCTCGGAGGAGCGCCGTCGAGCGGTGCCCGCTGGAGCGTCCGCGGGATCACCGGGCGCTCCTTCGCCGGAGGCACGCTCGACAAGTCCGGTCCGGCTGCTTCTCGATCGACGAGCGAGAGGTGCCACGACGACGCGGCGCGCTCGGCTCGGTCGAGCCGGCCGATCGCCTGTTCGGCGCGGAGGCTGAGCCGTTGCTCCGCGCGGCGGCGATCGCTCGCTTCCCGGAGCGGCGGATCGACGAGCGCGAGCGTGCGCAGCCGGGTCAGCGTGCGAGAGATCGTGGCGTCGTCCAGCCGGAGCTTGTCGGCAAGCTCGCTCGTGTTGTGTGGACGCTCCGCCAGGAGATCCAGGACGTCTCGCTGCGTATCGCGCACCGTCGTCGCCCGTACGCGCTCGAGCTCGGCCCGGTAGCCATCGATCACCTCGACGAGGACGGAGATCGCAGCGTGCAACGAGGCATTGTCCGGATCGCGAGCGACGAGCTCGTTGCGAAGCTCGCGCAGCGAGGCATCGTCGAACGCATGGAGCGCCGCACCGAGATCGTGTGCGGCCTGCTGGATCGTCTCGAGGCTGGCGAGCTGGGAGCGGAGCGCGGTGAGGAACGAGGAGATCATGGACTTGTCAATCAAACGTCAATCATATGTTAATCATTGCGGACGCGACAACCAACTATTTAATCGTAACGATTTCAGGTGATTGAAACGACTCGTGCGGGTAGAGGTGGGCGACCGCGGCCCGATAGCCTCGCGAGACGACCCGTTCGAGGAACCTGTCGTTCCGCGTCTCGGGGTCGCCGCCCACCAGGAGCAGCGCCTTCGGGTGCAGCCGCTCGATCTCCGCGAGCTCGCTCTCCCCGAGCTCCTCGCCCCCGACCACCGCCGAGATGGCGCCCTCGGAGGACAGGACGAGCACGAGCCGCGCCGGTCCGGGATGGATGTCTTCGAGGCAGACGGCGGCCTGGTGGCGATACCTCGTGGGACGAAACTTGTCGGCCACACGCGCGCGGCCATCGAACGCGTAGATCCGGCGATGGACGCGCTTCGCGCCGTCTCGAACGTGACCGATGCCCGCGATCACGTGCGTCCTCCACGTACGGCTGATCCGCACGGCCCAGTCCGGATCGGCCGACAACGCGAACTCGCTCAAGACCAGGAACTCCGGCCGCGTCTCCTTCACCAGGGTCTCGACGGTCCCGAGACGACTCGCGACCGTGGCGTGGTCGCGCGGCGACGCACCGAAGAAGTGCGCGGTCTCGTCGCGAGCGAGCTCGAGATCGGCCGGCGAGCCGAACGGCGTGGCGATCGCGACGGTGAACTGCGCGCCCCAGCTGCGCCGGCACCACTCGACGGCGACCCCGCACGCGCTCGGAGCTGCGACGGTCATTCGCCTCAGGCCGTTGTCGGCGCGGCCGAGTCGGTCGTCGAGCCTTCCTCGCGGAACCAGCTCGTGCGGCCCGACCACGAACGAACGATGCTCGGTCGCGGCGCCGCGAAGGGCGCGGAGCAGCGTCGCACCGTAGGCTTCGTCGAGCACTTCGACGAGCGCTCGGACGAGAGCGCCCCGCGCCGGCGAGCTCGAAGCCCGCATCCACTGCTGGATCGCGGCGATCGGCTCGGGAGCATGGTTCGCGACGACGTGCGGAAATCCGCGCAGCACGTCGCCGATCTCCCGGCGGAGCGCGAGGAAGGTCGGATCGGCGGCGAGGTCATCACCGTCGCGCGATCCGTGACGCAGGTAGACGAGCGCCGCCTCCACGACATCGATCAGGCGCGTCGTCCGGGCGAATGCGCGCGCCAGAGCGAGCGGGGCGTCGCCGCACGGCGGCTCCATCGCGACGTCGCTTCGAGCCGAGTCGACGCCACGGGTGACGGCGTCTTTCGCGCCGCGGGCAATCGCGTCGCCGAAATCCGCGATCGCACGGCCTCCACCGCCGCGGATCAGAACGGCGTCCACCTCGCGGGGGACACCGTCGATCGTGATCGGCGGATGTTTGCCCTTCACGGGATCGAGCACCGAGAACTTGTCTGAAACCTGCACGAGCTCGAGCTCTTTCATCCGAACGAGGCAGCTCGCGAGGAGCTTGTTCAGCGGGAAGCGGCCCGGACCGAACGTCGGGCGAAGATCAGCGATGGTGACGCGGTGACCTCGTAGCCCTCGTGCGTCGATCCGCGACTCCAGCTCGGCCGTGAGCAGCTCCATGTACCCTTGGTGCATCGCATCCGGGTCCGCGAGTCGTTCGAGCGCGTTGACTCGATCGACGAGCTTGTCGAGATCCGCGATTCCACCCATCAGCTCGACGAACGTCGTGGCTTGATCGAAGCCGTTGATCTTCAGGCGCAGCGCATCGGTCAGGCCGCCGTCGCCACCGCCCTGGATGAAGTACTCGAGCGGCTTCGTGACCGCGTCGATCGGATCGCTATCCCAGTAGCCGGGAAACGGCGAGCTCGGGGCCGTACGCAGCTCGCGACCGAAGCCGACCGCGAGGATCACGGCCGAGAAATGATCGCTGTGACGCTCGCCGCCCTTCCTCCAGACGACCTCGATCAGCTCGTCGCGCTGGCGCGGCGGCCACGACCATTCGACGCTCGAAGACAGCTGGAGCTCGATCAATCGCGTCGTCCCGGCACACGCGCGGAACTGGTGATCGAGCTCGTTCGCGATCTTCCGCGCCTCGCCTGCGGTCCACGTCATGATCGGTAGCGCCGCACTCGGCTCGAGCCAGTCGGGCGCCGGCCACGAATAGAGGTTCGGGTGGAGCAAGCGATTGCTGCCGCGCAACGTCGCGACGGTCTCGCTCTCCCGCTCGATCACGGTGGCGCGGCATCCCGCGTGTGCAGCACGTACCGCGGCGGTCAGGCCGGCCGCGCCCGCACCGACGATCGCCACGCGCGCGCCGGCGCACAACACCCCCTCGAGGAGAGCGTCGATCAGATGAATCGCGCGTCGCTGTTGCGAGCGTACCGTGACCCCACGCTCCGTGACCCCGACGACGAACACGGGAAGACCAGGCACCGGCGCACACCGACTCAACACCGCCCTCGAGCTCATACCTGTCTACTGTATGCGAGGAACGCGAGCTCCGCCTGGACGTCGCGCTAGTCGTCCTGTTGGGCCATCCACAGGACGAGATCCCACGCGTTGCGGATTCCGCCGAGCAAGAGCCCGATCATCGCTGCGGCGGTGAGCGTCTCCCCGGTCTGCGAGCGCAGGTGGAACGCGATCGCGGCGCCGATCATCACGAGGTAGCACGCGACCGGGATCCCGAAATACCAGGCGTAGTCGTCCCAGCCGAGCGAGCTCGCGCGCAGCTGCTTGAACAGGCGGAGCGTCAGGAGATAGATCACGCCGGTGATCCCACCGACCGCGAGCACGCTCGCGATGCCGTCTGGTGACAGCACGGGCACGGTCATCACCGCGGAGATCACGAGTACGGTCGAGAAGAACGCGACCGTCGGGGTGATGAACGCGTTGACGTTCTTCGCGCCGCGCGTCTTGATCACCTTCGTGCCGAGCGAGATCACGACGAACATGAGCCCGGTGAGGCCGGCGGCGCCGCCGCCCGTCACCAGGTAGAAGTCGTGCCAGCCGTCGAGCTGCATCGCTACTGCGCGCGCTCGAACACGAGGTAGCGGTGCTCGAGCTCGTACTCGAGCGTGGCCTTCTCGCTGGTCGCGAGGAAGGCGGCGCACGCGTTGCCGGGCGTGTCACCGAGCGCGACCGTGTCGGTCGGCGCGCACGTGGCGATCGGCGCGTACGGCGCGACCGTCGACCACAGGCTCGCGCCGGGCACGAACGCGTGCTCGAGCGAGTTGCGCGCGAGTTGCTTCAGCTGGCGATAGGTGAGGTGCTGGTCGACCGCAGCGCGCGTGTACTCGCCGGCCATCGACGACCGCGACACGCCCTGATCGTCGGTCGCGAGCGCGATCGGGACGCCGGCCGCGAGGTACTGCGACATCGGGTGGTGGGTACCGGAGATGTCGAGGATCTGGGTGTTGCTCGAGAGACAGACCTCGACGAGCACCTGCTGCGCGGCCATCTCCGCGAGCAGGCCCGCGGGGTCGGTCTCGTTGTTGATGTCGAGGCCGTGGCCGATCCGCTCGGCGTGGCCGGTCTCGACCGCCGCGCGGATGTGGAACGTGTTGGCGTTGCTGCCGGGCGGCAGGTACGCGGCCGATAGCTCGCCGGCGTGCAGCGTGACGTGGAGCGGACTCGTCGTGGCGTACTGCGTGTGCAGGAAGTCGAGCATCGCCATGTGGAGGTTGTAGTTCGTGATCGAGGCGGAATCGTCCTCGGGCGACGACAGGTTCGCCGCGACGATCTGGTTCGACGCCTTCGCCATCTCGAACGCGCCGACGAGCTGGCCGAATACCTGCGCGGCGGCGCCGGTGCGCGAGACCTGGGCGATGAACCGGACGGTGACCTTGCACGCCGACGGCGGGCTCGCACCGGAGCAGCCGAGCTGGGCCTGATAGCCGGCGCGCGCGGAGGTCACGACGGCGACATCGTTCGCGACGGCGGTCGCGAACCCGGCGTTCGTGGTGAGCGTGGTGTAGAGCGCCGGCAGATCCGCGGCGGCGATCGTCCCGCTCGACAGCGAGTCCATCAGCGTGCCGGTGTTCTTGCCGAGGTTGAACATCGTCTCGATGTAGAGCTCGTTCTCGTCGGCGGCGCGCGTCGCGACATCGGCGAGCGTCTCGTCGCGATGGGCGCCGGCCACGAGGCCGTACTTGCCGAACGTCGCGAAGAAGTGATCGTGGCCGTTCTCGTTCCCGGCGACGAAGTCCTGCATCGACCACGCCTGGATGATCGAGTCGTAGAACGTGCCCATCGTCGGGATCGCGACGTTGGTGGTCGAGCACGACGAGTGATTGACGGCGGAGTGGCTCGAGCTGTTGACGCAGTCGCCGTCGGCGCGGCCCCAGTCCATGTAGGTCTCGGCCCAGACCGCACCGGTGAGGTGGTTGTGGAGGTCGCCGCCCTTCGGCACGCCCTTCAGGAACAGGGCGAGGGTGCCGGCGTCGCCGAGCGCGTGGTCGAACTTGTCGGACGCCGCTTGCTCGGCCTCGGCGGCGCATTCCGGAGCGGTCTTGGTGCACGGCGTCTTCGCGTCGATCGTCTCGGTCCGGTCGCCATCGCGGGGGCCGCCGTCGACGGTCTCCGTCGGATCGTGGCCGCAAGCGAGCAACATCACGAGCCAAGCGCGGCGCAGCATCGGCGGAAACTACACGGCCGGACAGCCGGACACCAGCACCGTCCTTGGCTTGGGTCGAGGTCGCGAGATCCTTCGTGCATTTGGCACGTTGAACCACCCCATGCGATCCGTCCTGGTCACCCTCGGACTCCTCCTTTCGGTGGGCACGGCCCACGCCCAGTACACCCATGCCGCGGGCCAGAACGCGCCGATGGCGTCCGCGCCGCGCACGGTCTACGACAAGGACGGCCGCGCTCACACCGAGATCGTGCAGGTCGCGCCGAAGGCCGACGCGTACGGCAACGCTCAGGGCAACGGCTACGACCTCGCGGTCGACGGCGCGTTCAAGGGCCAGACCGTCGCGGTGATCCAGCTCTACACCGGCGAGGGCTTCGACTTCTCGCTGCCGCGCGCCGCGCTCGCCGAGAAGGGCTTCTCGGTGTTCCGGTGGTCGAACGGCGTGCCGACGCCCGCGGATCTCGAGAAGGCGCTCGAGAAGTCGTCGCAGCTGTGGCTGATCTCCGGCTCGTCGCAGCTGCTGACCGACGCGCACGTGAAGATCATCAAGAAGTTCTTCGACAGCGGCCACGGCGTCTACATCTGGGGCGACAACGAGCCGTACTACGCGGACGCGAACTTCGTCGCCCAGGCGCTGCTCGGCACGACGATGACGGGCAACGTGATGGGCGACAACGTCGTCGGCGTCGAGCATGCGAAGGGCGGCGTGGGCCTGCTGCCGAACCACCTGCTCACCACCGGCCTCGAGCACATCTACGAGGGCATCACGATCGCGACGATCGCTCCGGCCCAGGATCTCCAGCCGCTGATCTACGGCTCGGCCGACAACCTCGTCGCCGCGTTCTACGATCACGCCGGCAAGCGCGCGATCCTCGACGGTGGCTTTACTCGGCTCTACCTCAAGTGGGACTCGGCCGGCACCGCGCGCTACGTCAAGAACGCCGCGGCGTGGCTCGCGAACGCGGAGCGGTTCGGCGACAAGGTCGTCGCGGTGAAGACGCCGCCGGTCGTGACGATCGCGAAGCCCGAGGTCCCGCAGCACACGGTCGTGATCGGGCAGGCGCCCGCCGACGACGACGGCATGCCGTCCGCGAAGCTCGGGCTGATCCTGATCGCCGGCGTGCTCGGCCTCGGCCTGGTCTGCTTCATCCCGCTGTGGTGGCGCTCGCGCGTGTGAGGTAGCGTCCCGGGCCGTGGGCTTCTGGGACTTCTTTCGACAGAAACCAGTCGGTGAGGATCGCGTGGCGCCGCCCGAGACCCCGGGTGCGGGGGTCGGTGCGATGCGCCGGGGGAAGAAGCACGGGCGCTGGAAGGAGCGCTCGGACACGCCGTTCAGCGAGTGGAAGGACGGCAAGACCGTTCCCATCGACTACGCGTGGACCGAGCTCGACTACGTCGATGGCGTGAAGCAAGGCGCGTTCGTCGTCTGGTGGGGCAACGGCCAGCGCCGCGAGGACGGGGTCTACGTCGCCGACAAACCCGATGGCCCGTTCCGCCTGTTCAATCGCGAAGGGGTGAAGGTCTCGGAGGGCACGTACCGCGCCGGCGAGCTCGACGGGTTGTGGCAGCACTATCACGACGACGGCATGCGCGAGTACGTGGGCATGCTCGCCGACGGCAAGCGCCATGGCACGTGGGAGGAGTACTACCCCGACGGCTCGCCGCGGGCGCGCGGGAGCTACGAGACCAGCGAACGCATCGGTCCGTGGTCGCTGTGGGACAAGGCCGGCATCGTCGAACGAGGCGAGTATCGCGGCGGGAAACGCATCGGCACGTCGGCCCTCGCGACGGTCGAGGAGCTCGACCTTTCGGACAACGATCTCGACGAGCTCGCGGTGCGGGTCCTCGCGCGCTCGCCGTACCTCGGCAAGGTGCGCGAGCTCGCGTGGAGCGGCAACGACGCCGACGCCGACGAGCTCGAGCCGCTGCGCGAGGCCCTCCCGCACGCGAAGATCGGCGACGCTCCGCCGCGCGGCAACGTCGTCGTGATCGACGCGTCGGCCTAACCGCCGAGCATGGCGAGCAGGTCGGTCGTGTCGGCGCGCGTGCGCTCGCTCACGTTCGCGCACGCGAGGAGCGCGCGACACGCGCTCGCCGCCTCGGCGAACCGCTCGAGCGTCACCGCCGCGACGACCGTCATCTGCAAGGCGATCACGTTCGCCGGATCGACCGCGAGGCAGCGGGTCGCTTCGGCGAGCGCGTCGGCATCGGCGCCGCGGGCGAGCGCGAGCTGCGCGAGCTTCATCCGCGCGTCCGCCTCTGCCGAGGGTGACAGGGCAGGGGCCTTCGCGTGGAGCGCGAGCGCCCGATCGAGCGAGTCCGCGGCCGCGGGATCCCCGACCGCCTTCTGGGTCGCGCCGAGCTGATAGAGGAGATAGGCGTCGCCGGGCGCCTCGCGGGTCGCGTCGACGAGGAGCGCGAGGTTGCGGCGCGCGCGGTCGGTGCCCTGCGCGGTCGCGCGCGCGTAGCCGTGATGGAGAAAATGGAGGTCGCTCGCGCCGAGCGCACCGCCGGCCGCGACGATCGACGGCGTGACCTGCTCGTGGATCCGCCCGCTGTACCGGATCTCCGGCGCGCGCCGGAACAGGCGGACGATCGGGAGGTCCTGGTACGTCGTCACCTCGCCGGGCGGCGACAGGTTGCGCTGGAGCAGCGAGACGCCGGCGAGGCCAAGCTCGTCGGCCTGGGCCAGCTCGGCCCGCAGCCCGATCCGGATCTCCCGCGACAGCTCCTCGTCGGCGTCGAGCACGAGGATCCAGTCGCCGGTCGCCGCGGCAAGCCCGACGTTGCGCGCGGCCGCGAAGTCGCGCGGCCACGAAATCTCGATCCACGTCGCGTGCGGCGCGAGCTCGCGCGTGCGATCGGTCGACCCGGTGTCGACGATCACGAGCTCGTCCGCGAGATCGCCGAGGCTCGCGAGACAGCGCGGCAGATCGCGCTCCTCGTCGCGCACGATCATGCAGACCGAGAGGCGCACCCTGCTCAGGCGTTGCGCTTGCCGATCGCGGACCAGCCGATCGCGGCGCCGATCAGCGTCGCGATGCCACCACCGAGCGCAAGGATCGCGAGCCCGGTCGCGGCCTCGGCAGTGTGCCCCTCCGTCGATCCTTTCTGGGTCAGGCCGAGCATGAACATGCCGGCGACGCCGATCGCTCCGCCGAGAAAGGCCGGTCCGAGCACGCGGAGTCGCGCGGATGCGCCGATCGCGATGCCACCGAGGACCGCGCCGCCGGCGCTTCCGAGCAGCACCGCCTTCACGAGATCGTCGAGCGTCGAGTCTTTCTTCAGCATCAGGATCGTGATGACGGTCGCCGTCATGAACGCGGAACCGAACGCGCACAAGGCGGAGTAGAGAATCCACGGGGCTCCGGACGTGGTTGCCTCGCCGAACATCTTCTCGGACACGAACGCGCCGGCCGCGGCTCCGACCACGAGCGCGGCGGCCATTTCGGCGATGAACTTGCCGACGCCGGTCGGACCCGAGTGCCACATCAACTTACCAGCATCGCTCCCCGTGACGGTGAGCACGAGCGTGAGGACCACCAGGACCGCACCGATCGCTGGCTCGATGATGGTCGAACCTCGACTAGCGCGGGCCGCGAAGAAGCCACCGACGAAGGATCCCAGCGCCCAGCACAGCAGCGCGACGGCTTCACTCGTCGTGTGCAGCTTGGTGATGAGAATCGAGCCGCCGAGGAGGCCGCCTGCCGTTAGGAAATAACTGAGGACCACCGACGCGATCGAAAATCCACCCATGGGCCGACGCTATCACGGAGCGGTCAGCCGCCTGCGACCCAGACCGAGGAGTCCTCGCCTCAGTAAGCTCCCGAAATCGGGCGGGAGCTGTGATCGCCCGTGGGGCGATCCACACACGAATCGACCTGACAGCGCCACACGGCCGCCGCATACTCGGGGGTAGCCCGGGAATCATGCCGATCGCCGCACCTCGAGGACGACGGGTCAAGCCGGATTGGACTTGGCTCGGCATCGGGATCGCGCTGGTCCTCCACGCGACGATCGCGCTCACGCTCGGCGGGATCTCGGTCACCGAGGTCGGTGGTTTCGGCCAGACCCCGAAGCCGACGCTCGCGGACGGCCAGCCGCTACCACCGATCAAGAGCGGCTGCGTCGGTGACGCGGCGTTCGC
>Ga0307509_10003962_pt1 | contig 21846 bp, 17 predicted proteins | sample 10_EM_MG_FD_202245 | JGI IMG/M metagenome (GOLD analysis project Ga0307509, IMG submission 202245) | Populus trichocarpa ectomycorrhiza microbial communities from riparian zone in the Pacific Northwest, United States - 10_EM | ecosystem: Host-associated > Plants > Roots > Unclassified | place... | reverse complement strand
GTAACGGCGGGGTCACAAAGTGAAAACCCGCCCTGCCCCGCCCCGTAACGAACACTACCCCCACCTGACCACTCTCATCAAAGACCTGAAAACGGCATTTGAGATCTCGGACCTCGGGGAAGCCTCATTTCTACTCGGCCTACATATCACGTATACATCAGACGGTATTGCTCTTAGCAGGAATGATACATCGCTACTATCCTCTCTCGATTGGGAATGGAAAACTCGAACACGGTATCCATCCCCTTACCAAAAGGCATTACACTTACGAAAGGGATTACGGAACAACCAAAAGAGCAAGTTACCACATACCAATCAATGATAGGTTCCCTCATGTACCTCGTTACGGGTACAAGACCCGATCTAGCGTATACGATTTCATTTCTAGCACAATTTTCTTCTTGCCCTACCGACGAACATATAAAGGCTGCTAAACACGTCTTTAGATATGTTAACGGAACGCGAAACCTTGGCCTATTGTACCTGTACACAACAACGAACGCTATCGATGTTGATGTTGACGCTGACTTTGCTGGCTGTCACGATACCAGAAGATCCACCTCCGGTTACATTGTTCTATTCAATAACTGTTGTGTATCCTGGCTCTCAAAGAAACAAGCCTCTGTTGCCAAATCAACTACCGAAGCAGAATTCATTGCCATGTCCTATGGTACCAGCCATATTCGATGGCTGCTGAAAGGCCTCACCGACCTTCGCCTTCATGTTCCAATCGCTATGCACACTGATAATACCGGTGCAAATTTCTTGGCTGTCAACACTCAGATCAACGTTCGCACAAAGCATATCGCCGTCGACTTCTTCATCACGCGCAAAGCTTCTGAAGCCAACTTGTTCGTTCTCCTTAAGGTTGAATCAGTTAACAATCTTGCTGATATATGCACCAAAATCTTGGCAAAACCTGCGCATCAGCGAATGGTTACTTTATTGGGCTGTAGATAATGTGGGGAAGTGTTGAAATTCTTTTGTATATTTCATATGTATATTCAACACGGCACCCGGGGGAGCTGAGTTTAGCTTGGTGCATCGAACCAAATACCGTGAATAATGGACCCAAAGGGGGTGAATTGGTTGCAACCGCGTTCCCTAGCTATCATCTCCTCTCTAAACTAACTGTATATGCAGGGGTAACTTATATGATGGAAGGTGATTCATCGACCCACCCAGAAGCTCTCTGGATTATAATACGACAGGGCCCTAGCAAATGTAATAGCTTGCGATCATTTTTGCACTACTTGTGCAAATTATTGGTCATTAACAGGTTTTAGGACAGGCTATGCTAAATGCCGAGCACTACCGGGTGGGAAATGTAATTAGTTCTAGATATCCGGATATCCGGTTTGCTGGATCCTGCGCTATCTATTGATATATTTTTGTTTTAATGTGTTAGGAAGTGGGGTGGAAACCGGGATTTCAGAGGCTGTGAATTTAGGTCTTCTCAAGTGGTGGTTGGACTAAAGATTATTTCGACTTCGGCCTCCGGAAGGAGCTGTCATCCACGAGTGTGTTAGGGGCCATACTCAAGCAGATTGTATGGATTAAATGGGGTTCCGGGAGAAATAGCGCGAGCCTGCGGGGATCAGAAAAAGGCCATTGGTGGACGGGGACGGCGACTTTCTGATGTTGTGAGGATGCTGCAGACTACTTCTTCCGAAAAACAAACATTCATTGGCATTGACGCTCTAGACGAATGTGTAGCAGGACATCACGTCAAGCTTCTTGGTTCACTGAACCAAATCGTGCAAAGGTGCCCAGCACCCGAATATTCGTGACTGGTAGATCACACATTCGGGCTGAAATCGGAAAGCGTCTTGCGGGGCGAGTAACAAGTGTACCCACCACTCCTAGGCGAGACGATATCACCAGTTATCTCCATAGTAAGCTAGATGGGGGCGCAATCACGGGTGCGATGAAAATCAGTCTAGAGGCAGGCATCCTGAGGAGGGTTCCTGACCATATTTCGGAAATGTACGTAGAGGCACAGGCAGTGGGCGGGCTCTCTTGAGTTATCCACTGACATCACATAAGTTACTGTCCAAACTTCGCGATTGATTTTCTTATAAGTCTGGTCATTGTGATCAAGAGTCTTGCGTTACGGGGGCAATTTCTATTGTATTTATATGAGCCCGTGTATCTGGGGATTTTCCTCGTATTCCCATTTTCAACTGCCTTCTTGGTATGTGTACTCTCTCTACTTTCGTTGTTCATTTGTTTTTTCTATTGTTTCCTTCTTTCTCTCCCCTTCTGAAGTGTGAAAATGAGGGGTGTATAGATATAGAGAAGTGATCAAGTACAAGTATTCCCGACATCCGTGAAAAGCGACGTAAAAGCTAGTTGTTATGAGGGCTGAAGTATAGCGTACAGTCCCTAAATCACTTGGTATACATCTATATTCACATGAGAAACGAAAAGGTAAAGGAAAACAAGAGTGTAGAAAAAACAAAGCTAAAGTACACGGAAAAAAAATCTATTGTAAACCGAGAACCGGGATGGAATGATGGGATATCATAAAAAAAAGGGGGCAGAATCTTCATGCTGCAACCATGATCCTGGGCTACAATAACCCACTTCAACTAAGATGATCCCGGGTCCGAAAATAGAGAGAGGGGAGCAAAGGTCACTACTCCACTACCAGGATGATAGTGGGGGGCCGTCTATAAGAGACATGCAAATAGATAGGCGAGGGGCTTAGTGTGAAAAATCACCCCGAAAGATGGCAGTTGCATAGTTGTCAAGTGAGAAATGGGGGAAACGAGAGAAAAAATGGATAGGAAGAGACTGGATGCTAGGGGGTTGGACAAAATCTTAAGGAGATGGAGAGGCAGTCGGAAGGGGACAAGGGGTAGATCCGTGATTGTACTCTAGGAAGGCTGTGGGGGTTGGGGCCGGAGGATAGGAGAAAGTCTTATCATATATTCGGTATCATTACGATTAGCCGGCATGAGGGTAAGGTTTGGTAGTCAGGTATCAGCTCCGACACCTCGATCACTCTTGTTAATAGGATCCGAGAATATGCTAGGTCTCATATGTTAAGCCTATTGGCGTTGGTGTCTTCCCGCTCCCTTAGCAGCTTCGCCACTGCTTCATGTCCATTCTCGGTAGCCCACAATATTGGTGTTCGGCCGTACCTGTCTGGCATATCAGGGTTGACATCTTGGCGTCCCAATAACAGCTTCACCACTGCCTCATGTCCATACCTGGCAGCCCACGATATTGGTGTTCGGCCGGCATCGTCTGGCTTATCAGGGTTGACATCTTGGCGTCCCAATAACAGCTTCACCACTGCCTCATGTCCATACTCGGCAGCCCACGATATTGGTGTTTGGCCGGCATTGTCTGGCTTATCAGGGTTGACATCTTGGCGTCCCAATAACAGCTTCACTGCTGCCTCATGTCCTTTCCCAGCAGTCCATGATATTGGTGTTCGGCCTAAGTTGTCCGGCTTATTGGGGTCAACGCCCTCCAGCCCGAGTAGGAATTTTACCGCTGCCTCAGATTCACTCCTAACAGCCCAAGAGAGCGGCGTAGTACCAGTTTCATCCACGCCATTTATATCGACACCATCCATGATTATCAGAGCCCTCGCAACCTCAACAAGCCCAAACATAGAAGCATAGTGAAGTCCCGTGAACCCGTAAAAGCCTCTATTAGAGTGGATATAATACCAGGGGAGGGCGTGTTCTAAAAGTAGCCAAATCGATATATGGCATTGGTAGTGGCTGAAGAGTTTCAGCGCAAGCGTTTTCCCACTATTCGAGAGTTCCCTTTTCAGGTGGACTCCCCAGTATAGGGATGAATATTCCAGGAAGGGCGGGCATTGAGCCTTCGGAATGCGGGACCCCGAAAGGGCCATTACCTGGTGCGAACTTAGATATGTCAAACAGGTCTCCGCAATTGTCGAATGAGGGCTCTCGAAAAGATGGCGATGACTGGTCAAATACTCTTGTAGCGTGTAGTGAATGAGTCGAACAGTTGATCCCTCCTTATCCACTACAACAAACCCTTGGCAGCAGCTTAACACTGTTCGCATTGAGGGAACGTTGTCATCGTTGCAATGTGCCAACCCTATTTTCACGCCCAAGGCCTGACATAACTCCTCCGCTCCCATTGGTCGTTCCGAGTGACTTATCCACATCAAGGCCATCATTCCGAGTCTACATTTCTGACCACCCTGAGCCTTGATCCGTTCTAATGTCGCGCCGTAAGCATCTTCTAAGCCCAAGCCATCCGTCATTATGCGAAGCCTTTCTCGTCGCTGATGGATGGTAGTCTCCAGCAGAATTGCATCAAGATTCAGAGAGACTAGTAGAAACCTGGATACATATCTGTTAACGGATATCTCGGATATGATTTTTCATTTAGCCGATCATACTCACATCTCCGACACAGTTTCCGGAATCTTCTTTACAATTTCAGCTTCCAATCTCTCATCCATCTCATCCAAGGTTGTGTCTTCGGCAAGTTTTGTCTGAATGTATTGTGCAATATCATTCCTCCTCGGAATTATCGATAAAATGGCTACCCCACCAGGCAGGTGCTTTCCCACTTCACCACCAACATGTGGTCTCCCGGTTAGGAACAGCCGGGTGGCCGGAGAAATTTTGATGATGTCCTTAAGTGAAATAAGGATCTTGGTTCGATGCAGTACTGGGCATTCGTCCAAGGCATCCAGGCAGAAAAACGTGGGACGTATCAGCAAAAGGCTCCCCAACAGCTTCACAATCTCATGCAGTTGTAGCCCCCGACCACCGATGACTCTCTTATGCTTCTCGAACGCATCCCGGATTTCTTTGGGAATCTGCTTAAAACCGCCGACCACCTGCTTCAGTAAAGCACCCAACATACCCCCCGCTGAATGCTCATTTTGGGCCGCGAAGTCAAAATAAAAACACGCCACGGATATATCCTCTCCGGCCTCGCCGGCCTCATCGCACAAGGTATCTATTACAAGTGAACTATAATTGTAGTTTGTCAGAAAGAATTGCTTGAACTGTACCCCCCCTGGCAGATACCACTACTCTTACCTGATGTAAGTCTTGCCGACCCCCGGATTGCCCGAGCAAAATAAGGTCGCCTTTTGCGACCCACCTTGGTCACTACGGCTCTTCCAGGTTCGAAATTCCTCTGTCTGTAGAACCCAGTCGCCCACGTTTATAACCCGGCGTGATTCAAGGTCGGAGTGGCGCAAGCGGGGCTCGAGAGGCGACAACCATGTCAGGATTTCACCCCTATCATCGGCGACAGTAATGGTTGTATTGAAAGAGTGGTTGTTGTGGTTAAGAAAGTTGGTGTTGTGATTTAGGAAGCCGGTGGTATTAAAAGAATTTGTATTACTGGTACTGGGGCCCTGATCTTGAGACATTTTTCTGTTCGTTGAGCTTCGAAATGTTGTAGAAGATAAGTTGATAAGGTACTGTGGTGTTAGGGGGTAGAATTGCAGAGAATGGGAGAAAAGCGGGGTCTATTGCGATTGCCCTGCCTAGGCGATGAATACTTGGTCCAATCATCATTCCTCCTCAGCTTTGTGAAACCAATATCACGCCTGTGGCTAGGGCAGCCCGGGTCATAGCATCAGCCACTCCACGACTCCCAGTAACTTAGTAGGTGTGAGCATTTTATTGCGTGCGTGAAAACCCCTCCAATGCGGACCCCGCGGGGCTGTGGAATGGGCAACCTTTGCGTGGACTATACATTCATCATACAGAATCTGATAAAAATTAATCATCACTAATCACAATTTGAAGTTCTGTAATATCAAGTTGCCTTCCTTTTGATCGTAAGGATAAAGAAGGTATTTATCGGCCTCTCCAATTGTACCAGTACCCCTTAGACACCGGTTTAGCCTCTTTCACCCTGATACCGTAAAAACTCAATTAATCGAACCGTGCGCTATGTCGTTTGAGTTTCCTCCTCTCGTAAGGTCTGGGTTTTTTTGTTTCTTTATGGTCTTCATAGGGGTTAGGGAGATCGTCTCTCTCCGACGTCCTCCGCTCCCATTCCAAAGCAGGGAATCCTCGGTCGGGGAGCACTCGGTTTTATTACCTGGGTTTTTACGGTAGACCCCACCGCACAAACCACCCTGCCGGCAACTCTTTCCACCCCCCCCCCCCCAAGAGTCTTCATATTTCTAAATCATTCAATCCTAGGAGTAACCTTGTGATGCCAGCCTACAATCAATTGATCCAAGTCCGACCCGGCTATCTAAGCCTTTCCTTAACAAGTTGGCAATACTGCAAACTTAATTCCCAATATGGTAGGTTACCTCCCTAACTTTAAGGGAGCCATCATACCCGATATACGCCTAGTTCTTTCTTCTCCCGCAGTGCACTTGTATCCTAATGGGCACTCTAGTCGGCACGCCGTCATAAGATATCACTCGTTTATCTCCTCTTGGATCTTCGCATATGAAGTACAGTATATGGGCGATTTGGATCTATTATTGTTGGAAACTGTAGTTATGGGTGCACTCTCCTCTCATCTGTTGCTGTAGTTACGAGTGACACCTCGTGACCACTTACGTCACCCCCCCCTGTTCCTTCTTAAATCCTCGCTTCCCTTTTCTCTTTCTCTTTCTCTTTTCTTCTTTTCTCTTAATAGTCTTCTTGTTTAATAAGTATAAACAAGTATTTTGCTTTCTCCGGTGACCACTTTGCCTTTGAACCTGAGGAACTACTCGCTTGCCCTCTTCTGCACCCGATAGTTCTCAACAATTATGAACCTAGTTTAGCGGGGGTCGCGCTTAGATGGTTCTGTTCTCGGCACGTGACCCTGAAGGCAGGTGAATTTATGCTGTCGACACTTTTTAGCCCTTGCGAAGAAAAATTAATTTACTAGGGGCCGCTTTATCTCTCACATTAGTCAAATCAACAGCGCCGCAACCTTCCCTTTCAAGGGGCATCTGGTCTGATGCTCCAACCGGACATCACAAACCAATACAATAAATCACCCCAGCTAGATCGTCAGGACTTTGTCATACTCTGGGTGTTAGCGTTCAGGCGATACAATACTGGGCGGGAAATTGGCAGTCGTAGGGTGTGGGCAGTATCTTGTTCTGTTCTCAGGAATTTGATGCCGGGTAACGATTGTTTTTACGGCGGGAGCTCACGCCGTGGAAAGTGATAACGAGTTATGTTTCCTAATAGAATACTGATTTTAAGCGGCGGACTTTTGATGATTAGGGGTTCGGAAGAGTAGTGGACCCTTTGTATGTGCCAAGGGAATGGAACCGTTGCATCCAAACTGACTAGGATGTGACACAAAGTTTTTGTTGAGCCGCAAAGTAACCATGGTATGATATCATAAGCTATAAAGTTATCTTTTGCCCAAAAGTTACATTGAGTGTTTTTTTATTTTCCATCAAATTTTCAGCTCTCTATTCTCTTCCACACTATTTCTCTTCCTTTCCCTCTTCCCTCTCTCATGAATTGAGGGGTTCTCCTCCCCTGTGTAGCACCCGCATTGGGTCCCAAGCTTTCCTCTGCTCTTCCGCATCCTTTCCCTAGCCAAAACTCTTTAATTCCAACCTCCTCTCCTGCGATCTTTCCCCCAACTGGCCCCCTCCTCCTTCCTCCCTCTGCTTTAACACCATCCCTTTCCCACTTTCCCTTTCCCTCCATTGACCACTTTCTCATACCCCACGAGAATTCTTCCATTCAGTTGTCTCTGCCAGCTGCATTGAGCGGTCGAGTACTCGGTCGAGGTGGCTTGGCGCCACAACCTTGCCCGCGCATCTCAATTGTGAGCATCTTATTCCCCCTTTTGCTTATAAAAATACTGAGCCTCATTCCGGGACTTGATCCTTTATCCTCTCATTTAGTACGTCTTTGAGATAAGGAGTCGGGCACTTATTCCGAGACTACTGCGGAAGGTTAGGTTTGTTTCTCTGGATGCGCAAGCAAAGTGCTAATGGCGAATACCATGATCGTTCCCCAACCACTTTCTACAACTCATTCAACGATCACTGGAATCTGGTTAAATGATCGGAATTCGCAGCAGATCAAGGCTCACTCAACTGGTCCCTCTCCTAATCCCCAAACCAGATTCTTTCTCATGGATATTCCTGCTTATATTCGAGGGCCCACGCGAAGCGAGAAGCTTCGGATCGCAAAAAATTACTTGCTCCAAGGCTATTTGACTGCTCGGAAGGCAGAAGAACGGCTGGTACACTCTTGACCGAGACAAATTTTGCCCATCTGGTGGTCTGCACTGGGCACCCATTCTTGAAATAGTCGAGATTGTCTTTGGTGAGGTGAGGTGGAAGGCTGTGATATCTGCTAAGGGGCCGGTATGGATACCAGTGATACACCTCTCGCATGGGCCGCCGGTCGCGGGTACCCGGAAGCAGTGGAGGTGACCCACGAGCAGGGTGATGTCAACCTCGACAAACCGAATGATCATGGCCTGCCACCACTCTGATGTGCTCTCAGGAATGGGCATGAGGGAGTAGTGAGAGTCCTGCTGGGGCGGAGCGACTTTAATCCCAACTCACGGGCTTTGGGTGGTCCAAGGCCACCGCATTGGGCTACCTGGGATGGGTACGAAGGAGTGGTGGAAATACTGGTCGGACGGAGCGACGTCAACCCCAACGAACTAAGTGGCGACGGCTAAACCCTACTCTGGCATGCTGCTACTGCCGGGCACGAGGGAGTGGTGAAAATTCTGCTAGGACGGGGCGGCGTCGACCCCAGCGAACCATATCACCGTGGCTAAACACTATTCCGGCGGGGTTGTTAGACATCGCCATGCGGGAGTGCTGGTGCTGCCGCGGCCCCCAGCACCAACCCAAGGCTGGGAAAGCATCAGCCTCCTTACCGTCTCCGAATACAGATGGCCCATCAACCATTCCGCGAAACCACACTCATTCTAGAATCCCCTCTGCCTCCGCCATTTCCTCGCTTTTGTCCTTCCCGTTCAAGTTCAGCCCATTACGCCGAATTCCATCATGTAGTAATTACCACGTCTCCTTTCTGTCTAAGGTAAGCCTGCCACAGAAACTCAACTTAAATATTTTCTTTTTGTTTGAAGGAGGGGGAATTGGATGGGAATGCCCACGTTTATCAATACCGCGCCAACTTCTCTACGGATTCCCCCCCTGGGTTAGGCTCGTGTAGCTAAGAGTTTAGCCTCTACCGGGAATTATTTCTATTATATTAACATGGGCTGGTAAAGCTTGAAATTTCCATTCTACCCTATTCTCCTCTTATCTACAGTACTTTTCCTGTTGTTCTTTGGCTGTCAATTCTATTTCCCATTCCTTGTTTGTTTATGATTTTCTACAGTTTCTTAATTTCAGTTTCCTTCCACCCTTCTAAGTTGTACACCTGAGTGCAGTTTATATATAGAGATAATTTAAAATGCGAGTATTTCTGGAACCCGAGGGAAGAGATGTATCTTAAGTGCTAGGTCAAGTGCGATGACGATCGGATTCCAGTATGCACATGGTTTACCGGGGATTATTCTTGGATGCTAAGTTTGAGATGAGGTGCGGAGGCTGCCTATACGTGAGGGAAAATTAGCTCACTCAAAGGACTTTTAACTCTGGAATTAGCTCCCATTCCCTCAGCAGCGGTATCCTGCCCTGGCTTGTCAAGAGCGAACCCGCAACTCACAACGCTATTGGATGTCAGGTTATAAGAGAGGCAGGGAAGGCATTGCATCCATTTGTCCACAGCGACCTTTTTCAATCGGAGCATTGTGGTCGATGCTCATCCGGGTATCACGAACTTAGACCCTCCCCCGGCTTGGCAGAGGAAGCGCTGCCATCCTCTGGGCATTAGTGTTCCAATGATACTGTACCCTACCGCAAATTCCAGCTGTTGAGCGCAATATCGGAGAATAACCTATTGCTCACTAGTATTAGCTAACCGGTAATAGTGTGTTTTTCCATGGGAGTTACTCTTGTGGAAAGCCCTGATTAGTAAAACTTTCTCATCCCAAGCGAGTATAGGCGTGATTAGATGACAGTTAGGCAAAAGACTTAAAGGCGAGGTTTCGGTCTTAGGTGGGGGGGGTGGTCTGTAAGAAAATTATAATAAAGTGCGGTTAAATCAGATCTACAATATTCCTACCGAACAAAAAAAAAAGGGGGGCAAGTAATCGTGCACAGTACCACGGGCAGTCAAACTAATGAGAACAACTTGTACCTCGCATCAAACTACATACCCGAGCTTAATACTAAGAATGCCAAATAAGGCAACCTCAACAACCAGGAATAAAATATACCCAGCCTTACTCCCAGAGCGAAAGGGTGCTGCTGTGGGGGTGGGAATTGGCCGTATCATTTGCGTCCGGTGGCCATCGAGGGAAGTATTTTTGCCGATTTTCACTGTGCCTGCGAGTAACCAAAATACAACTCGAACGTGACAAAGCCAACCCCAGAAAGCCTAATAATCACGGCTAGGTACCACTCTGGCGCGCTACCAGACCTGGACATACCCCCGGCATCACCTAATTCTGACGAGGCATCGCCATCCTTCCTCTCTTCGAAATAAGTGGTTTATGCGCCATTTACTGGGGGACCACGACGGTTCCATAAATACGTCTATGATCCCAACTTGATCCCTCCCCCCATTCCCACTCAACCACAGCTTAAATATTGTCTTCTAGCTGAAGGATTTGACATTTGATGGGTGTGCCCGTACCTATTACCGGTTTAACTTCACGAGAGTAGATGGTAGTCAGGGTTGACAGGTAAAGACAGATGTGAGAGTTGTCGGGACTGAGGAGTGTACTGGGGTTGATCGTGAAAGACTAAGAATGTCCCTAGCAGTCGCATTTGTTCTTGGTCAGAATCTTTCCCGGAGATAACTTTAGTTATGTGGCCATGTCATCTGTTATTACTACAACAGGAGTAAGCGGATAAATGAGGATATAGATTGAGGGAAACCAGGTGTTGGAGATGGTAGAACGATCAAGCTGATTCCTTCACATCTCATATATACTCATGTTTTGGCTACTTGTTGTTTGGTAGTGAAAGTGGACAAGGCCCCCGACCACCCCTTGCATATAGTCCAGCCCTACTCTAATTCCGGGTCCCGATCATTGCGCTATTTATTTCTAATTCTTTGACATCACATAAGGTCTAAAGCTCTTTATTGATTTTCTTATAAGTCGAGTCACTGTAGTCAAGACCCCGGTGGTTCGGAGGCTATTCCTGTTGTATTGATATGAGCCAGTGTGACTTGGGACTTCCCTCGTATCCCCATTTCCAACCGCATTCCGAGTGTGGGCCCTCTTTCTACCTTTGTTGTTGATTTGTTTTTTTCTATAGTTTCCTTACTTCTCGCCCCCCCCCCCCCCTCTGAAGTATGGATCTGGGGGCTGTATAGATATAGAGAAAAAATGGTCGTGCATAAGTATTCCCGACATCCGTGAAAAGTGGCATAGAAGGTAGCTGCTAGCTGAGGTACAGTGTACACTCCCTAAATGACCTATTATCTAATAAAAGGAGAAACGAGAAGGGAAAGAAAATAAGAGTGTTGAGAGAACAAAGTTAAAATACACGGAAAGGAAAATCTATTACAAACCGGGAACCTGGATTGAATTTGATACCATAAAAAGAGAGCCAAATATTCATGCCGCAACCAGGATCCTAGACTGCAATACCCTACTTCGACTAAGATTATACCGGGTTTGAAAATAGAAGGAGGAGTGCCGGGATTATTATTCCGCCACCACGCCGACAGTGAAGGGCCTTCTGTAGGAGAAATACGGATAGATAGGCAAGGGACATAACTTTGTGGAAAAAATTACCCGGAAAGATAGCAGTTGCACAGCTATCGAGAGAGAAAGGGGGGAACGAGAGGCGAAGTAAGAGGACGATACTGGATGCTAGAGAGTTGAACAAAAGAAAATGAAGATCGGGAGGTGACCAGAAGGGATGATCGTTCACTCTGGGAATGTTGCGGAGTTTTAGTAAGAGAAGATCGGAAAAAAGTATTAGATATCTTTACGATTGGGGGGCATGCGGGTAGGGCCCCGATGTCTACTATAACTCTGGCATGCTGGCCACCCCTGTTAACAGGATACGAGAGTCGGGTAGGCCTCATATGTCAAGCATATCGGTGTTGATATCTTCCTGTCCTCTTAGCAGCTTAATCACCCTTTTTCGTCCCAACATGGTAGCCAACTGGAGAGGTGTGTAGCCCCACATGTCTGGCCTATCGGGGTTGACATCTTGGCGTCCCAATAACAGCTTCACCACTGCCTCATGTTCATTCCTGGCAGCCCAAAATATGGGTGTTTGGCCGCGGTTGTCTGGCTTATCAGGGTTGACATCTTGGCGTCCCAATAACAGCTGCACCACTGCCTCATGTCCACTCTCGGCAGCCCATGATATTGGTGTTTGGCCGCGGATGTCTGGCTTATCAGGGTTGACATCTTGGTGCCCCAATAGCAGCTGCACCACTGCCTCATGTCCTTTCCTGGCAGCCCACAACACCGGTGTTTGGCCGCCGTTGTCTGGCTTATCAGGGTTGACATCTTGGCGTCCCAATAACAGCTGCACCACTGCCTCATGTCCCTTCCTGGCAGCCCATGATATTGGTGTTTGGCCGCGGTTGTCTGGCTTATCAGGGTTGACATCTTGGTGCCCCAATAGCAGCTGCACCACTGCCTCATGTCCATTCCTGGCGGCCCACAACACCGGTGTTTGGCCGCCGTTGTCTGGCTTATCAGGGTTGACATCTTGGTGCCCCAATAGCAGCTGCACCACTGCCTCATGTCCATTCCTGGCGGCCCACAATATTGGGGTTCGGTCGTCGTTGTCTGGCTTATCAGGGTTGACATCTTGGTGCCCTAATAACGGCTGCACCACTGCCGCATGTCCATTCCTGGCGGCCCACAATATTGGGGTTCGGTCGTAGTTGTCTGGCTTATCAGGGTTGACATCTTGGCGTCCCAATAACAGCTTCGCCACTGCCTCATGTCCGTTCCTGGCAGCCCATGATATTGGTGTTTGGCGGTACTTGTCTGGCTTATCAGGGTTGACATCTTGGCGTCCCAATAATAGCTGCACCACTGCCTCATGTCCATTCTCCGCAGCCCACAATATTGGTGTTTGGCCGCCGTTGTCTGGCTTATCAGGGCTGACCTCTTGGCGTCCCAATAATAGCTGCACCACTGCCTCATGTCCATTCTCGGCAGCCCACAATATTGGTGTTCGGCCGCCGTTGTCTGGCTTATCAGGGTTGACATCTTGGTGCCCCAATAACAGCTTCACAACTGCCTCATGTCCTTTCCTGGCAGCCCACAACACCGGTGTTTGGCCGCCGTTTTCTGGCTTGTCAGGGTTGACATCTTGGCGTCCCAATAACAGCTGCACCACTGCCCCATGTCCATTCTGGGCAGCCCACGATATTGGTGTTTGGCCGCCATTGTCTGGCTTATCAGGGTTGGCATCTTGGCGTCCCATTAACAGCTGCACCACTGCCTCATGTCCATTCTCGGCAGCCCACGATATTGGTGTTCGGCCGTCATTGTCTGGCTTATCAGGGTTGACATCTTGGCGTCCCATTAACAGCTTCACCTCTGCCCCATGTCCATTCTGGGCAGCCCATGATATTGGTGTTCGACCGTGCCCGTCTGACTTATCAGGGTTGACATCTTCGCGTCCCAATAACAGCTTCACCACTGCCCCATGTCCATTCCCCGCAGCCCACGATATTTGTGTTTGGCCTCTATTGTCTGCCTTATTAGGGTTGACATCTTGGCGTCTCAATAAGAGCTTCACCACCGCCTCATGTCCATTCCTGGCAGCCCATAAGAGCGGCGTAGTTCCTGTTTCATCCACGCCGTTTATATCAACACCATCCATGATTATCAGAGCACTCGCAACATCAGCGAGCCCAAATGCGGACGCATAGTGAAGTCCCGTGAATTTGTAAATGTTTACAAGAGAATAGAAATGATACGAGGGGAGGGTATGTTCCAAGAGTAGCCAAATCGATATATGGCATTGGTAGTGGCTGAAGAGTTTTAGTGCAAGCGTTTTCCCACTATTCGAGAGTTCCTTTTTCAGGTGGACTCCCCAGTATAGAGATGAATATTCTAGGAAGGGCGGGTATTGAGTGTTCCGAAGGCGGGATCCCGAAAGGGCCATTACCTGCTGTGAATTTAGATATGTCAAACAGGTCTCCGCAATTGTCGAATGAGGGCTCTCGAAAAGGTTGCCATGGCTGGTCAAATACTCGTGGAGCGTGTAGTGGATGAGTCGAACAGCGGACCCCTCCTTATCCACCACTACAAGCCCCTGGCAGCAGCTTAACACTGTCCGCATAGAGGGGACGTTGTCATCATTGCAATGTGCCAACCCTATTTCCACGCCCAAAGCCTGACATAACTCCTCCGCTCCCATTGGCCGTTCCGCATGACATATCCACATCAAAGCCGTCATTCCGAGTCTACATTTCTGACCACCCTGAGCCTTGATCCGTTCTAATGTTGCGCCGTAAGCATCTTCTAGGCCCAAGCCATCCGTCATTATCCGGAGCCTTTCCCGCCGCCGATGGATAGTAGCCTCCTCTAGAATTGCGTCGAGATTCAGAGAGACTAATAGAAACCTAGATATATATTTGTCAACGGATATCTCGGGTAGGATTTCACAATTAGCTGATGATACTCACATCTCCGACACAGTTTCCGGGATCTTCTTTACGATTTCCGCCTCCAATATCTCATCCATCTCATCCGGAGTTGTGTCTTCCACAAGCTTTGAGTGGACGTATCGAATAATGTCATCTTTTCGGGGACTTATCGATACAAGGGCCACTCCCCCCCCAAGATGGCTTCCCACTTCACCACCGACATGCGGTCTCCCAGTTAAGAACACTCGAGTGGTCGGGGACATTTTGACAATGTCTCTAAGTGAGAAAAGGATCTTTGCTCGATCTGGTGTAGCACATTCGTCCAGGGCGTCCAGGCAGAAGAACGTGCGCCGCATAGATGCCAGGCTCGCCAACAGATTTACGATCTCAGGAAGTTGCAGCCTCTGACCGCCAACCTTTTCATACTTTTGAAAAGCATCGATTATTTCTTTCGGGATTGGCCTAAAGCCACGAACAACCTGCTTCAGAATGCCCCCTAAGATACTTGCCGCGGACTGTTCCTTTTGGGCGGCGAAGTCGCAATAGAAACACGCGACGGATATATCCGCCTCCGGCCCACCCGGCTCCCCGCACAAGGTATCTATTACTAACGAACTAAAATTGCCGATCGTTAGAAATACTATCCATCTTCGCGCTACCCCCTCAATCTCACGCCTCTTACCTGATGTAAGTCTTGCCGACGCCCGGATTTCCCGAGCAAAATATTGTCGCCTTTTGTAACCCACCTCGACCATCACGGCTCTTCCAGCTTCGGAACTCCTCTGTCTGCATAACCCAGTGGCCCACATTTGCGACTCGGCGTTCTTGAAGGTCATAATGGCGTTTGCGGGGCTCGAGAGGTGACAACCAAGTCAGGATTTCACCCCTATCATCGGTGACTGTAATGTTGGTATTATTTGTATTGAAAGAGTGGGTGTTATTATTGAGAGAGTTAGTGTTGTGGTTTTGGGAGCCGGTGGTATTAAAAGAATTCATATTACGGGTAATGGTGGCCTGATCTTGAGTAATCTTTTCTGTTCCTTGAGCTGAGGAATGTTGTATGATAGAAGATAAGTGGATGAGGTTCTGTGAGGTTAAGCGGCGGAACTCCAGAGCATGGGGAAAAAGCGGGGGTTATCCCCATCGCCCAGCTTAGGCGATGAACACTTGGCCCAATCATGCTTCCTGAACTTTGTGAAACCAATATCGTGCCTGTGGCTAGGGCAGGAACTAGCGCTTCAGCCACCCCACACCTCCCCGTTAACTCTATAAGCGCCCCCTTTTTACTTTTTTTACTTTTTTTGTTAAATCCGCGGTTTATTGGTAGCTAGCTACAGGAAAATCCATGGCATGCAACCTAAGTTATGGCCTAAAAACCCAAATAACAAAAGAAATTTCACCCCCCTTCCCAAAGAACAAATAAACGGTAAATACCATATCCAATCCTGTCATAATTGAGAGCAATCTGTATTTCATAAAACCAAACCAAGTTGGCATTTTCTGTCTTTTAGGAAATCCCCCATCAACACAGGAAATCCTATTCTTATTATCACTTCCCTTCCATAACCACAGACAGAAAGTGGAAGAGCCCCCAATCTGGGGCTATGAAAGAGTATGAGGTAGTTAGCAGTAGTGGGATGCTAGCCATTTTAATCTCAGAGGATGTCATTCCCGCACACCCATGAAGCTCCAAGTTCAGTGGCCGGGCAGGATCGTGAGATGGGTTTGTAGTGTTGAACCCTACTGCTGACCTTCCTAAATAGGAAGGTGAAAGATGGGGTGTGGAAAATCGTTGCGTTCAATGCCTTTTATTTATAACTATGCAGCTAATGGAGCGAATACCTATCCGGGCTTGCCCAAACATACAGCAGTACATTCCAAGAAGTACGCCAGTCCCAACACCGCCTAGCCAGCAGTACATCTGGAAAAGTACCACCTGCGCGATTCCTAAACCGCAGTGCGAGTATCCGGCCAGCACACAGGAATCAAATAATAAATGTCATAAATCGTGACTAAGCAAGGCAGATTTCACATGGCTAATGCTTATTAGTTATAAGGTATGTTGGATTCCACACTATGACGTCGCTTGACTGATAAGTTCTCACAGGACAACGCACTTGCGAGTTATCGTTATATTATGATTGGTTAGTTGTTTCATGACTCACGATTGTGACGTCATATGATGTAATGACTTTCGCACATGACTCACATTATGAGTGATGGGTCTCACGCATGTGACTCATTCGAGCACATGACTTGGTTTATATGTTATGATTGGTTAACGGGATGTTGCGCAGTGACTCATACAAGTCATCTGATAGATTTCACGCTAAGACTCATTATGAGTCATAGGAGTTATGTAATGCGAGGTGATGAGTCACCTGGGTGAGGGTTGTGAGAAGATGCCTATATAAGACGCGTGGTTCCGACCAATGGATAGGATCTTCACGCAACCATCTATGTACTTTTCTATACTCAAGATATTCCAATACGATTCCTATTTACTCTCTTAACATATACTCCTCCTTTAAGAGAGTCTATGCTCTAGGAACCCGGAGACTATTGTAATAGTCTCGACGGGCCGCCTGAACATAGGACTATTGTGATAGGCCTATCCAACACGACAATCCACCCATCTTACTATCTGACGAGATAGTATTCTTCGCCAGATTACTCAAGAACAGCAAGCCAGTTCCGTACTATCTGAAGACATAGTACTTCCCTACACCCTAGTGTAGAATAGAGAAGCTCGCTTACTCAGAAGACGACTGTTGTAGCCTGTTGCATATCTGCTTAATAATAGGATTGTTACATTTGGTTGCGTCTAGCCGCAACACCCAACAACAACACGGCCCATCAACCGGTCGATCAAGAGATGGACCTTACTGAAGAGGAAATCAACCTAGAAGGATTAGGAGACGCCGATCTCAGAGCATTCAACATTCGCGAGCAGCAAGCTCCGATACAGACAGTCCCGAAGAAGAAGACGCAGACTTGCCGGACAAGACGGACGCAGTATCTACTAGGAGAAACACGATTTCGTCCACATCTACACTTAATCCAGACATGAGAGGCAAAGAAGCTGCCCCACCTCTACCATCCGACCTCACGCCAGAACAAATACAACAAATCATTGGAGCCTTAACCGGAGGAGTTGGAAACACAAAGAAACCCAAGATCAAGGAACCCAGCACATTTCATAGAGAATGACACCAACTCAGGGGATGGCTAGCCAAGCTATCCGTATACTTTAAAGGGGTAGGATGGGAACACAAATATAACAACAACAAAATTGTCTACGTCCTCAGCCTCATAAGAGGCGAAGGGCTGAAATGGGCGATTCCATACATCGAAGACGACAAGACGTAACCTGGAGCAGCTGGGATGACTTTAAAAACGAATTGCAAGGACAATTTGGCGAAATCGACGAACAAAGAGCGGCAAGAGCAAAACTCATGAGGATAGTTCAAGGATGGAAAAGAGCAACAGAATACTGGAACGAATACAGAGAGACATCACTAGTCAGACCGGAATGGATGATGCAACCCTGACTTACCACCTGATGAGGGAATTTAAAACGGAACTCCAAGACGCATTGTGAATGGACAGATCAGACTCGCAAGACCCACAATTCATAGTGAACTGGGCCATCAACAAGAAGAGAAAGATCGCAGCCATCAAACACATGCATCACGGGACAACCAGCAAAGAAAAAACTATATCCCCAGAAACCCCAAAGAATCAAAATGGGACCTCTCAGCCTCAGAACGATAACCAGGGCGATCCAATGGAGTTGGATGCGACGTGAAGAAGGCCTGGGTTCAACATCTCGGCCAAATAATACCAACGAAGAATGAGAAGCAATTTATGTCAAATGTGCTAAACCTGGATATTGAGCGGCGGCATGCCGGAGCCAGGCCAACAGCAAAGAAGCAGCAACCTGGGAACCGAAGAGGGACAACAAAAAGCAATGGAGACCACCAGCCAAAGCAAGAGAGATGGAGGTATCAAACAAGCTGGGAGAAGAGTCGGGAAACGACGAAAGTCCCCAGTAGGCAATAGTCTGAGGGGCAGGACCAAACCAAAGCCCATTGAGATGAGGAACCTGTACGCGGCACTGAATAACACGGAAACACTAAACAACAAAAATGACCATATTATGGTCCTGAAACGACTACATGGCACAACAAGACAAGTCACGATCAATGCAATGATCGACCCAAGCGCAACTGAGAGCTTTATCGATAAATAGTTCTGCAGCAAATACAACATCAGAACCATGCAAGCAAAGCCAATAAGAGAAGTTTACCTGGCAGACGGTCGACCCAGCCCTATGGGACCAATTAGCCATACAGCGAAAGTACCTATGGACATTAGTAGTCATAGGGAATTGGCAACCTTCCAAGTGGCTAAGCTACCCAACCATGAGGTTATCCTCGGGATGCCATAGTTAAAGCAACAAAGTCTCCAAATTGACTAGGGCCAAGGCAAGATTACCTTCGAAAGCGAACAGTATACAACATGGTGGTTAAAACAATTACCAATAGTATATGCAATACTGGCAGAAGAAGCCCAAGAAGAGAACTTGAAAGTCGAGTACGGAATGAGGAGAAGCAAGAAAGATCGAAGGATACGAGTCAGGTTACTCGACCCTCAAGCAATATTACCGACGCGAGGATCGGCAAAGGCAGCAGGACACGACCTGTAAGCAAACGAAGAAAGGATCATTCCAGCCCGAGGACAAGAAGTTGTCACAACCGGAATATCAATCACACCACCAAAAGGAAGCGATGGACGGATAGCACCAGGCGGCATGGCAGTTAAACATGAGATTACTGTCAATGCCGGTGTGATAGACTCCGACTATACCGGCGAAATCAAAGTAGTACTAGTCAATATGAGCGACCAGGACTACCGAATCCAAAAAGGCAATCGAATAGCACAACTCATCGTGGGAAAAATAGTCGAAAGCGCCTGTTACCAAGTTCTCAAGTTGGAAAAAACCAATACCGTAAAAACTCGAATAATTGGACCACCTAAAATGCGGTTAATTTAAAGTGTGTACAAGTGTGTATTGCGCAGTGATCTTCTTGTCTTAGTTAATATGGGTTTCATCATTTCTTGGCAGCTAATGATGCTGTGTTTTCTCTCTTTTTGTCATCATCTATACCCTAATTAACTGCCATGAAATGATGAAACCCATATTAACTAAGACAAGAAGATCACTGCGCAATACACACTTGTACACACTTTAAATTAACCGCATTTTAGGTGGTCCAATTATTCGAATTTTTACGGTATAGGTCAACAAGGATTCGGGAGAACGGGAACTTCCAAACTACAGATCAGCGAGATCAGCGCTCAAGCTTTCGGAAAGTTTTACCGACGACCCGACAGGACCACAGGGATCCGCAAATACAACAAAAAAGAAGGATCAATAAGCCTAGAATCAGTCCACATTAGCACTGAGCTAGCCATCAAAAGGTGAAAATACCAGAAGGAGAGGAATCTCGAGGAAATTGTGCTCCAAGAATACCATGAATTCTTGGACGTATTCGAGGAAGAAGAAAAAGCGAAACTACACCCTCACAAATCAACAGTGGAGCTGGACATCAAACTGCAAGAAGGACAAGGAGTGCCAGTCAAAAAGATTTATGCACTATCCCAGGAAGAACTGAAGGAACTCTGGAATTACATTAAGCAAAACAAAGAACGAAGATGGATAAGAGAAAGCTACTCGGAAGGAGGATCTCCGATCATGTTCGTCAAAAACAAAGACGGAATGCTTCGACTATGCGTCAACTATAGGGCACTCAACTATGTCACCAAAAAAAAAAGACCGATATCCCCTACGCCTGATAGGGGACGCCTCCCACGGTCCCCTGATGAGATACGTGCGGGATAACTTTGGTGTTCTTCCTTTTGTTACACGGTTGCTATGAGGGATTTCCTTTGTAAGGTTTACGACAAATTGTATTGTTTCCTTGGTTACGCGGATATGCGACTCATACTGGGGTATGAGTCGGGCGGCAAAGGCTGTGCTAGGATTTCCTTCTATATAAGAGGGGGCTCCGCCCCCTATTTCCTTCATCTTTCTCGTCCGCTCCACCTCCAGCGATTGAAATCTCAACACCATGGGAAATCATCGTGAGAGTGTCCTCCGCCTCTGATCTACCCCGTCCGTGGCAACTGCTCGGGGGTCTATCACGCCTTCATCTCCTTCCTCTCTCTGGGGCCTTTGGCCTCCCCTCCCGGGGGTTATGGATTCCTTCCTGGCTCTGTTCGTCTTCGTTGAGCACGCTCGCGTTGATGTTCCTACCCCTTACCCCGCACTTCGCGACGCGTCTCGCTTAGCGTCTTGCACGGTCGGCAACCCTCCTTCCTCCGTCAATACACGGTCGCTAGTTTCGGACTATCGGTGAAGTAGTTGCCCTGGTGGCCCTGCTCTCTGGTATTGCACTCTCTCCTGTGGTGCAGGATCGGTACGGTCGGCATTCGAAAAACTGTGACCCCGTCTCTGTCCTCCGTGTTCGTACTTCTCGGTTGTTTGGCGAGCCCTCCTCCTCCCGCTTCCCACGCGTTAGATCCGCTTGCACCGTACTGCTACGCCCTCGCTAGCTGGCACCTTATCTGCCTCCTCGGCTGGCACCCTACTGCCCCTTACGATAGCTGGCACCTCCACTGCCGAGCGGCTCTCCTCGCCGGGTGACTCCCCTCGTCCTCCTCCCGCTCCTGCGATTTACTCTACGGTCGCAAACCTCGTGAGTAGGTTACGCTGTGTCATGGTATAGCACTACCTCCTTGGCCCATGCTAAAATCCGAAAGCGTTGCCGAATACTGGGGTCTCTCCGTCCCCGACCTGCCTGCCCCTGTAGCCCTCCGGGTTTGGGGTTCAGTGCGTTTCCGCTAAGGCGTCCGGCACTAGTAGTTTTATCTTTCCTTTCCGTCGGCACTTGGTGCCGTAAGATTCTTTCCTTTGTTATGGGGGGCCGCCGAAGGGTTTTGTGATCGTTCCCTGTTTTCCTTTCTATACTTGTCTTTCCTTACGTGTCTGGAGGAAGGTATTGCTCCGTCTTGCTTTCGTCTTAGGTGCTACGAGGGGGGAGGATGGGCGCTGGTTTGGAGGGGTTCGTGTTTTCCCATGAGGGGGTGAAGCGGGTCGTTGGATTGATTACAGGTTTTGTTTACGCCATAGCTAGCGCTCCACGCGAATTTTTGTACCTTAAACAACGAATTATATGATTAA
>Ga0307509_10003961_pt1 | contig 21848 bp, 23 predicted proteins | sample 10_EM_MG_FD_202245 | JGI IMG/M metagenome (GOLD analysis project Ga0307509, IMG submission 202245) | Populus trichocarpa ectomycorrhiza microbial communities from riparian zone in the Pacific Northwest, United States - 10_EM | ecosystem: Host-associated > Plants > Roots > Unclassified | place... | reverse complement strand
TCTGACTCAGAGACAGTGGCGGAGCTGAAATCAAATCAAATAAACCAAATATAAATCAACTAAACATAGGAGATCCTGCACTGCCCGCTCTTGTGTACCGTTACCGGAACATGTACACATGTTACAGTTCCCCAATGCTGACCCCAATGGGTCACTTACCTTGATGTTCTTCCGGAGATTAGGGTGTGAAATGGACTATCCAGGGGCACTGGGCCGACACGATGCGGGTTGTATTGCACCCAACGGACTATGATGCAACCATTGTGCTGGGGCCATCTGCGGGCGGACTGGGCGGCCAGGATGCTCTAGATGGATTTCCTGCGTTGAGACGCAATCCCTATCCCTCCGGAGCAAACACTTTTTTTACCGATATACTACAAGAACGAAGAATTATGAAGCAAGCTAGCAGGTCACAATAGTGCACAGGAGGCAGAAAAACTTGCAGAAATAGCTACTGCGGAGGATTATCATTTTGGGCAGAATGGAAGGAAGAAAGTATAGAGAATGATAATGGCAGTATCTCCGATGATGACTCATAAAAGAAGTATACCGAATTGTTTGTTGTTGATCAGGATGGCAGGCGAGCATTTGGATCAGAGCCAAAGGGTATACTACATGGATGTGGACTGTTTGAATCTCAATATGCACAGCCTGGACCATGTTGAAATCAAGGCATAGATCAATTGGCAGGCTCCGAGAAATCTGATCCTGAAGAAACAATCTGAAATAGTAGTGTCAACATGTATGTTGCATGCAACACAGATGAGGAGGAAGGATTACAAGATGGTGAGGAGGAGGTTCCAGGTGAAGGAATGAGCAAGCTTGAAAATATCGACCACCCAATTGACGAAGAGTCCGGCTGCAAATGAGGCTCAAGGAGCCGCCTGAAAGAGGGTTATTTGGAGAAGCAGCCTCTATTGGGAAATACTGATTCACTACTGGTTATACTTGGAACCAGGGGAAGAGACCAGCCAGGAACTAATACCGCAATTCAAGTTCCATCCAGGAAGCAAGCCGGCACTTGGGGGAAAGAAAAGAAAAGATTGTGTTTCTACTAAGATAATTTAGTGTAAAATAATTATAAACTCATAGAATTTGACTGCATAATTGAGAAGGCCTTTTTAGTATACCCTAAGTTACCCTAGTGGCCAAGACATGCTGACAAGGTGTCAAGTCAACAATGTATGCCGTAGTAAATGATGAGCCGCGATGGATTGATTGGAAAATGCCCCATGTAATCAGGGGAGTGCATGTGGGATCGGGCGGACAGGTCCATTTTCTGACACTCGTCCGTCTGATGACACGTGCACACCCCCAAGTAAATCTATGGGTGAGTATAAGGATTCTATGTTTTCAGAGGCAGAAATTCAAGAAGTCTGGATACATTGTCCATTTATTTGAGCTCTTACCATAAGCTAAGGGAACAAGATCATCGTCAGGAAAATCATATGCACAGAAAAATCCTATGCATACAAATTATACGCACAGAAAGATTATACATACAGAAAATAATATGCTCAGAAAAGGTCTTCCGCCCAGAAAGATCATACGCACACAAAATCACATGGTCAGAAAAATCATCAGCTCAGAAAAGTCATACGCCCAAAATAATACACTGGTATTGGTCTGGTAGATAATACGCACTAGTGCAAAGGCTAGTTGCATTGGCTCTAGTTAGTCGAGTTGTCTGATCATACCGTGATTTGTCTTTCCCTATACGCTTTCTGTTCCCCCTTCCCTCTGATTGACAACCAAGCCTTTCGCCCTGCCGCCCTCTGAATCGATGTCCTGCGCTGCGCGCTCTTCAACCAAAGTTCCTCCTTGCCCGAGTTCCTCCCTTCCCAAGTCTCTCCTTAATCACCATCCACTCGAGCTCATTTGGTTACCTCTATCTTCCGTCTATACCAAACACACTCCTTTCTATCGTGCTTTGAGGGGGAGAGAAGCTTGCTTTGAGCGAGTTTGTATGGCTGGAGAAGACTATATCAGGGCTATCAAAAATCAAGAAGAGGGATGCTGAGAAGCGCAAAGCAGTAGCGCAAAGGATGCAAAGCTGCGCATCACCTCTACAACTCTGAACGTGGGAGTCAAGATATTGCAAATTCTACCATGGATGCCAAAGGTGTGTTATTCTCTGCTATTTAACCGATCACTCTACAAGTGCTTGATATTCGCAATTGTGGTACTCAGCTTTCAACTTGGTCTCATATCTATATTCAGAACATATACTGATGTCCTGGTCGCTTGAATTAGATTCGGGGGAACCATGTCTAGGGCGGGATATGGATAATGTTCATTCAATGAAAAGGAATATTTCCCACCTGTTGAAAACTCCCAATCATCGAGACGTCTGATACCACCAATCTGCGGATTTTGACGTTCTGGACTCACCCGTTTGGCGACCTAAATGGCCGCCGGATAGCAACATGAATGAGCATTTCTCGGAGGAAAATGAGCCTCAATTACACAGGATCACCGATGACATTATCGTAATCAAGGACAAGTAAGTAATTCATCATTTGGACTAAGATTAGGTCTATATACTCAACAATCTTTAGGCAAGGCCTCCCATGTGTAATTAACGCTGGGAATAGCAAGACATGTGACCGATTACCGCAGGTTGAACCAGCTGTATCCAAAAATGTTGGGTGACGGAATACAGCGCCATATCATAACCAACCTGGTGCAACTGGTATGCAGAAGTGCTATCAGCCAAGTGAGATGGAAGGCGCTCAAACCACTCATAACGTAGCCAGTGATTCTATGAAGGATGCTACAACCCTGAGCTCTCCTGCAGGAAACAGGAGCAGCGATCATAACCCGGACAGTACTTTGGGAACAAAGGCTGTCTTATTCGGCACTGTGCCTTCGTTCCATGAATGGGATCACAAACGCAGAATATTGAACTTGGACCTAGGCTAGCCCAGTGATATAACACGAAATCAGCAATTGACGTAGTAAATGAATTCAGACAACATCCTTTACGATGGACTCAAACGGTTGAGGCCGTATTGCAGACTTTCCACCCAGAGGAGTATTCCAAATACGCAGCAGTCTATGAAACCATTTACGATAGCAAAGCTGACAATGTTGACAAGGCATTTGGAATATGGACATTGTGCTCACTTGTCATCAACGCGAATACCAATAACCATGAGGATCTGGAGGACAGATGCCATGGGTGGTGTGCAATAGTAGTATTGGGAGACTTTGAGGGTGGTGATGCCTCCCTTCCAGAGCTTGGAGTCAAGATTGATTGTACTCCTGGTATGTAGTGACTCTCGCCCATCCTATCCAACCACAATTCGTGACCAAGATATATTCTCTAAGTTCCATTATTTTCCTGCATTCCTATGCATTGGAACATTATACTGGCTCTTTTGTGAGACATCAGTATAGTGTTGTCCACTTTACAGATCAAGCAGTGGACGATACATATGTAGACAAGACGGGGAAGCCATTGTGGCTGTTCAATAAGATTCCTAAATGGTGGCAGAAGTTGCGCATGCATCTGAGTGTATAATAATGTTCCTAATCATTCATTTTTCTATTTAGTATGGGTAGATACTTTTGAGCTAGGCCTGCTCTCGTTTGCAAGGCTGTGCTCCCAAAATCATAGGTCCAAACCATATGCACAAAGCAGTGCCCTAAACCCTATGCCCAAAACCATATGCCCCAAACCATACCCCCAAACCCATATGCCCAAAAACAGATGCCAAAGAGATTTACCGAAAACTATAGCCTTTTGTACTCCATACTGAGCGCCCAGTTTAACCAACTATCTCTAAGTTTTGGGTAAGTGATTGTCTGAACCGCAGACCAGATTCTAATAGTGGCTCGTATTTGGGTGGATGGCTTGCAAGGCATGTGAGACGTGATACCTAAACCAACTATCTTAGAATGAAAAGCCCAAAGGTGAACGCCCAATGCCATAAGCCCAAAGGCATATACCGTGAATGAGATCACGAAATAATAAGCTGAAGACCATATCCTCAGAAAGATCGCAATTGTACATGCATAACTATGCAACTAGACACTTAGAGTTATGTACCCGGAATCATAAGCTTAGAAGTACTTAGAAACATACTTAGATTATATACTTGAAATCATATACTGAGAGTGATATTCAAGGACTATTTATCTGAAACTAGAAGCCCAAATCACCATAATAATGTGAACACTATATTAAAATCCTATCTTTTGTAATAGTTGCTGAATTGCTATATGGAATATCCTAATAGTGGAGTCATCATATTACACATACAAAGTAATTAGGGGGTGTTTGGCCTGCCAATTGTGATATCAAATTGGGATTTCTAATCAGAATGCACAGGCCAAACACCCCTTAGATTTCAACCTGCTATTTGTTTAGTCACAGAATATCACTCATATGAATAAGTAGGGCCCCCCTCCGGGGCAAGAGGGGTGGATGAGAAGAAGGGGGCCGTTGAGGCAATCATTGGGGAAAGTAAATACCCACCCTGCCCCATAGCCCTGCCAGGGTCCCGTGTCAGACAGGGCAGGGAGGAACCGCAAAGAGTTGCCCCCGGGCCGGAGTAACTGTAGGGTAACAAGGTGAAAAACCCCCTCCGCCCTGCCCCGTAACGAACACTACGAATGGTTAGCACGTACTGGGTTACTATAGTAGATACTTGTAGGCTATCTACACACAAGATGCTGAATATCAATATTGCAGTACCTGCCGAGGCTTACTGAGATCATCACACTGCGGAGTAGAGATCTTATCTATATAATGAGTTATCATAAGAAAAGTCTTAATCAATTTTACACACATTTATATTGAGGCTTCCTAGACAGGCTTTTGAGCACGATAAAGTATCCCGGCCTTACCCATCTCTCTTATTCTTACAGCTTTGGTACTCTTCCACTGTAACTGGTACAAGTAGTATGGTTACAGATGAATTTCCTTTAGGATTAGTTTTTGGTTTCAGGATACGAGCCTTGTAGCTGTAGCCTTGTTATGTATGCAGGAGGTATCGTGTGATACCTGAGTTGTTTTATGTTGGGTTTCGGGATACGAGGTTGTGCCTCTCCCTGATTCCTTTTCGGAACTATGATTTTATACTTCTGCTGTTTGAAGTTTTGTTTCAAGGGATCGTTTGATTCCTTGAATGTTTTATATATTGCTTTATGGGATCAATTTGATACCATAGATGTTTTATGATACGAGCTGTGCTCATAGGAGTAAGGCTTTAGGAAAAGCCCCCCATGAATTTAAAGGCTACATCTTTCAAACTTAGAAAGGGCAGACTTCGACCGACAGAGTTTTCAATATATACTTGGTTGAATAGTTACCTCTTCAGTTCGCGACGATAGTGAGAAGCCACCAAACACTTCAACACCTTAACAATATAGTAAAAGGTTTTGTCTAAAAACCTTTCGGAATCTCCATATTATCAATCCGCCTAGGCCACTCTTTGGCTCGGATTTCAAGTGCACAACCCGGAACGGTTTCTTAGAAGTTCTCAGTATACCGAGAATGGATAAGGAAAGGTTACACCCACTATAGGGGGCTTTGTTCTGTGTCCTTTCATTTTTTGTCTATTTTTTTCATATTATTTATTCGTTGCTAAAGGTACACGAAACCCCATAAACTGCTAACTATGGTGAAAACAAAACGCATAACCAATTCAACGGCCCACTTCACATCTACATAGGACAAACAAATATCCCCTACCAGTAGAAAAACAATTAAGGGACGAAAGACTCGCCTTACTCTCACCGACATATGTTCTGGCCCTAACCGCGCACCTGCTACCAACATCCGGTAATGGGGAGAAAAGCATCTGAAAACCTCAAGTGGAGAAAGTCAACCCAAAAATGTACTGGGAGAAAGAAACACTTTGGCAGCCCCCTCTGGAACAAACGCCAGGCACGGATTGAGCACCCCGGGAGCTCAAAAAGAAGAATAAAATACTGTTGTGTGAGCTTGGCACCAGGTACAAGGCTGATCAACGCTCAAGGGAGAGAACACTCTTAGCAAAGAGACAGCTGGTGGCAGCATTGGGAAACTCCCATGAGGCAGTGCAATACGATGAAATATGGGGAGCTAGGCGAGATTGCAACTGTTGAATGCAGCCCGAAACCGAATGAATGTAGAGGTGCGGAGCCACCCTGCGAGAAGCACTACTCAGCAGTGATGGGGCCAGCCAATCACAAGGCAGATATGGTGGCACCTATTGGGACGGAAATGTGGCAGCTAATGATGGTGCAACAGTATGGTGGAAGACTATCCAAATGTGGGAAGCAGTAGTAGGAAGACTTGCCCAAGACCTAGATATACAAACACGAAGGACGGAGACAGGGTCACGATCTTTTGAAAGCTAACAATACCGACCAAGCATCTTAGCAGAGAGTGCAATACCAGACTGCAGGGCTACAAGGGCAAGTGCTTCACCCATAGCGCAAACCAGCGACCGTGTATTAACAGTGAAGAGAGCATTGCTTATAGTGCAAATTACTAAGCGAGACACCTCTCCTGGAGCTGTGTAAGGGGGACAAACATTAAGGCAAGTGTGCTTAAACGAAGACAAAATCAAGCCCTTGATGAGAGGGCAGGCCTGAGGCCCCAGAACAGTGAAAAGTGAGAAATCAGTGCGTTCAACCCCTAGGCAAAAGAGCAATCAAGGGGATTGAGCGGCTGCAAACACTCTCAGTATGATTTTTGGCGCTGTTGAGATTTCAATTACAGGGAGCGGAGCAGACATGTCTGATACCTAACAATATGCGGCTTTGTTTATTTTTATTATGTTATTAGATATTTGTTGTTAAGGTACAAGATACAGCATGAAGTACTAGCTATGGCGAAAACATAACCCAAAATCCAAATGCTAAAAGCATAATATCTATTCCCTATCTGCTTCAATTGGGGGTACATGCTGGGCCTTGTCGCACATACGGAATTAACATCAAACAAGGAAATCAAAGAAACTCTCCTACCACCAGTGGGCACCAATCCAACATTGTAAGTAACATAAAGGATAATAGCACCTAGGCCCTCTGAGATCATCAAAAATACCTAAAGGAAACCAATGACGAATTGTAGGAGCTAACCATCAGTGCAGCACAGGGGGAGCGGTAGAATATCCTCCGAGGGAAAGCGGTCTTCCTCAACCAAATGGAGCAGGCAAGGGCACCTAGGGGAGAAGTCGAGATCTAGATGCAGGAGCAGTAGAGGTCTAGATGTTGGGGTAGAGAGCTAGGTTAGAGAGGGCTGGATGGTGGCAGTCTCCTACGTGCCCCTTTACCTGGCAGGACAGGGTAGCGTGAACAAAGGTTTCAGGGGCCTCATGGCAGCTAGAACAGGTGGTGGAAGTGTCAGTGTCCCATGAGGGATGGGCTCGAATGCAGCTTCCCCCGGCCCTCATCGGGCCAATCGTACCCGCTTCAAACCTATTGAGGCCCATGAAGTGGTAATGTTCCTAACATTAAGCGCGGTGCCCGCCTTACATAGCAAGGAAATCTGACAATACCCTTGCCAAGCCCAACTCATAACCCTGTATGAGTAGTATATCTGCATAACAAAAGAAACAATATGATTTATCCTGATCTCTATCACGGAAAATCCCTCATAATAACAGTGTCACAAACCAAGGTTTAACAAAGAAACCAATATTGTTCAAATGCTTATCTCACCAGGTGATCATGAGACCCCCCCATACCTGCTGGCGCGTTACTTACAATTTTAGGCTGTGAGAGATCTTCTCTCTCCATTCCCAGTCGATGTTACAGTGTTTAGACTTCCTATTGAAGTAGGCCTTCACTTTCTGTGTTTGTACGTATGATGGGGAAAGCTACAGTTATTAACCTTTTGGTCTCACCATGGTCTCATCATCCTTTCAAATGCACATGCTGTACCCTGTTTGTTAGTCATCGCTAGCTAGCTGATTATCATTAATACTGCCCTGTGTTTGCTGTCTTTATAGTTTTCTATTTAGTGGTTTTCTATCCCTTCTGTCTAGCAGCTTGTGCATTGATCCAATAGTTGCTTTGATTAGCGGAGTATGCTGAAGTGTTTCTTCCTCCTTTCCTGCGTACCTTTTCTAACTTTGGAGGTTTTGCTTTTTGGATTAACTTATCTTACGTTGTTTGTGTAAAGCTGAGAAAGGCGTCTTGTCACGGTGGGACATAGGTTTTAATTCCTTGGAGTCAGATGTGCTGTTAGACTCATCCCATAGGGTTCTGGGAGTAAGGATTTTTGCCATGAAGAGTTGAACTCGGTGTGTTGTTTGGAATTAAGGTTTTCTTTACGCTATATCTCACAATACATGTGAGTTCTTGTACCTTAACAAGTAACACATGAAAAAGAAAAGTGAAAAAAAAATCAAAAGATAAAATGAAAAACAAACCGTACACCTGTTGGTTACCCACTTGATTTTGTCGTCCTCCCGTACCTGGCTATTTAAAAAGTCTCTGGACTCTCTACACTTATCCATACCTAGCTTAGCACAAAAGCTTCCGCTGACTTTTTCAATTGCCACGTACTCGAGTACAGAACTTGTATTTTTCTTGACATTTGTAAACACAACTGCTATTGCATGCCACCAAAATTCTGAGGCTCTGGTTGATCTTTTGCCCGTATGCAATTCTGGTTGTGTTTATAAATCTTAGAAAATTACGAATAGAGTCTATACATTACTTGTACCAGTACCTTTATTTGGTTTTTTAAAAAAAAACATATATTCTTTTCGGGTTTCCTGTGGCCTTATCAGGCTTGTCTACCCATTTACTAACTATTCATCCCCCCAAACTCAACTCACTATCCGCCAACTAACTAACCACAACACATGCCATCCGCCCAACCGGTGCAATAATTGTAGACATATATCAAACCACACACCCGGCCGCTCACCCGAACCCATCTTTCCCCACAATCAAACACCATATCAGTACGCCTAATGGCTGAGCTGGACCTGTACCTGCTGCTCGCCCTTTGTCTCAACAAAACCCAAAACACACAAACACAACAACCAAATCAAAACCAAAACCAAAACCTCTCCCTTTCCACAACCTGGCGCCACTATTACCAACTGTCAGGCCACACACAAGCCCTGAGCGTATTCATGGTTGACTTTAGCGTCCACGGTCTCTGTCCACTGCGAATCCTAAACCCCTCCTGACCCTGGCCAACTCTCAAAGGTAAGGCCTATGACCCCTCTCCACATATTCTCTCCTATAACTACCTCTGACCTGCACACAGGTACTCCCCCCTCTGGCATCATAGGAATCACCTACCGTCCTATTGCGCAGACCCACCAAACTCCTATCCTCAAACCTATATTCCAGCCTCACCACATCCCATCCCCTGACTCTAGGCCCGTCACCCAACCTAGACCCAACTAGTGTCAACCCATTACCTCTACCCACATCCAAAGTAGGCCCCAAAGGAGCCACCACCACCGCCCTATTGACCTCAACTAGAATCACCTCCACCTCTTCCGCTTCATCCCCGCTCCCTCCTTCATCCGCAACATTTAACCTCCTCTTCGTCCCCTTTGGCAACCTTACCAACGCCACCTCAAGCACCTCCATCTCCAACGCCACTCTCGACTCAGCCACCGCCCGCTCCGCCACACTCACCACCCAAACATCTTCCTCAACCTCCTCAACAATCATACCACCCGTCCATCCCAAGGGCTCAGCCACTACTTGTGGCTCACACTCCTGACCCCTCCCGGGAGAAGCCACCTCAGAACTATCTGCCTCCTCCTCTTTCTTCCTCCCATTTACCTCTTTCTGCAACACCTGATTCCTCTTCGATAAGGCAGAAACATGATGCCGCAACTTGGATACGTACCGGTACTTGTCCCATGCAACAAGTACCCGCAAACAGGGATTATCAAAATACTCGAGTACCGGTATATCGCAAAACATGTGTGTGCGCGTCCGAGCGCTCATACAAGTACAAAATAGACCACCCCTGTTTGCGGCTACTTGTTGCCTGTGGCGGGTATGTTGGCATTCCCGCTCCACAGGATTCTACCCTTGCAGTGGGTTGCTAGGGCCTGGTGCGACTTTACTGCGAGAACCTTTAGAATTCCATGCCCTTGGCGGTCAATCCTTTCCGATACCGGCACCATCGACCCGGAAAGATACCATCGAGAAAGTGAAACCTTCCCACAGGCGACCCCGATTGCAAAGCACCAGGTCTATACACATTCCAGCATACCGGTACCTTTTTAAACAATGTTAACAAATTGAAAAAAATGACAGAAAAAATAAAAATTTACTTCAACCCTCCTAGTATTTTTCTAGAACCTCCTTACAATTATTATTTTTAGCGATTTTCTAGGGATCCTTAGCTTAGAAAACTATCCCACAGAGCGCAATTATGGGGGTGGGAAAATAAATATAAGATATCGACTGCATTTACTCCTGTTTTACTTTTACTTTTACTTTTACTTTTTTCTTAGCTATTTAATACTTGCGGGAGAGAGTGATGATTCCCTGTACTCGTAATGTCCTGACGTTTGTGAACACAACTGCTATTGCATACCGCCAAAATTCAGCTTTTTTGCGCTGATCTTGGCATCATGCAATAGCAGTTGTGTTCACAAACGTCAGGACATTACGAGTAATGGTTTCACTTTTTCGATGGTATTTCCCGGTTGATAGTATCCGAAAGTGTCAACCGCCAAGCGCATGGTATTCTACTCGAGTAAAGGTTTGTTGAGACAAGCATGCACTGCTCGCGCCAATCCTTGAAGCCAGACTTTTCCCTACCTGTCGTTTTTTTGGACGAACCAGTTGTGCGACATGATCGGATGCGGGCCCCAGCCCGCAAAAGAAACTATACCAATACATGTCAACTCTGATAAGTGCCAACATGTTAGACAATTATCACACGGAGAAAGCCAGGTTCCCGCTTCTGCTAGAAATACATTGCTTTTTTTATCAACAATTCCAAGAGCATTGCGTCTTCCTATCGCTGATAGATGAGCGAGCGGCCGAAAATGCTCAATCCAACATGCGATGGAATTCTTTGTGCGGGGTACTACTCGAGTATGCTATTATGCTGCATGAGCGGTAAAAGCACGGCTTCCCTCTTCCTTCTGTCGCCAAGGTTCAGGGTTCGGGAGGCTCCTCAATTGTGGCCACTCTTGAGCCTCTGACCCGCAGCACCTCCAGGGGTTTCAAGAGCCCACAGTAACCTCCGCATCCCCCATTCGGTCCCCTCAAAGACTCCCCCGCATTTGTGATACTCTCTCACCCCGTCGACTCTCCACCGGCCCACTCAGCCGCTAACGCTAGACACCGGCGCATTCCTACGCGATAGCAGTCCCTACCTCGAATTGCAGGATCACCGCTCTACCCCCTACGAACTCCCGACCATCTTGCTTCATCTCCTTGGAAACCCCTCCTCTTCCCCGCTCCCTTGGCTCCACTCTGTATAGAAATATAGTATTATACTGGATGTGCTGTCAAGACTACTGACCCCTCCCCATTGTTCAGCGCGAGATCAAACTACGAGAACCAGCCGCTGCCGTACTCCCGCTCGCTTCCTGCATTCGCAATTCTGCTCTCTGCCGTAGTGCCCTGGTCCCAGCCCGAACACCAAACATCCGGTCCTCCACTCTCCTCCCAGTCTCGTCCCTAGCTGTGAGAGAGTAATCCCATCAGGATATGTGATGTTTGGATATACTGGTAGAACTGTCACTAGGGTTAGTGCCTTAGAGAATTGGTTATACGGCATTTTGGGATAGTGGACCAATCACGCGAGTTGACCACCACAAGCCGTATCTAGTTCTACATTGCTTTCCTTTCTCCATACAATGTCACCTACGTCGAACAACACACTTGGTTTCCTACCACCCTCCTTGCTCCCACCTTTCTCACGAAGCTCGTCTCATGGCAGCTGCATAGTGGTGCTTTTATGACCGCAGTTTTCCCCGCACGCGACCCAGCCTCCGTTAAGCCGTACTTGAAAACTGCCCTGCAAGGGCTCTTCTGTGCAGGATGAAAGCCCAGAGACCCACCACCTCCGCACAGCCCTAACCTGTGCGCGGCATAGCCCTGAAGGAAGCCAAGGCTCCCGCTAATAAGCATAGAAGGTCTGCACACTGCTGGGTAACTGAGGCCCTTGTGCGTTCACCGGAGGGGGTAGGCGGCCCCGGGTGGGGTATCCAATTGGAGTTTCTGTTGAAACCTGTAACTGGAGCAATTCATTATTATTTGGTTTCTATTCTATTCCTACTTTGCGTCCTTTCACTAATAGCATCTAGGGCATTCATGTTACCGGATCCTTTTCCTTAATCTCAGATGGGAATTGTCTTCCTCCGCTCGTTCACTTCTTCACTCTCTTTATCTTGTCTAAATAGTCAATTGAATTGCCTTCGCATCCTCATAGAAAATCAAAAGTTTCATCCTCATGATGAACCCGGTACGCACGTGTTATGAGATGTTCATTGAGAAACGACCGGGAGCTTGAATGAGGAAAGAGAATGAAGTCAAGGAGGAAATTGGTGTACATTGATCGGATTCGTATCCTGCTTGCCTATCCTCTTCATCTATGACGGGACACAGGGTTTACACACACACAATAAAAAGATCTTTCCCAAAATCCTCACTCACAGGAATCTACCCGGAGATGCCAATACAACAATGGTGTTCTGGTCCCCTTTGCGCCCAGTATTCCGATCCATCATCCGCTTTGCTTTCCGGACATATCAAAGCATGAATCCGAATACTCGCATATAGTATGCAAACTAGGTATACCCGTTCCTCCTCTTATATTCGTAATGAGTGACAAAGGAAACTGCTAACAAACGAGCGACAAGAGAAATAAGGTGCGAAGTGTTGGAGGTGCTACCAATCGTGTGCTCGTGTGTTGACGGGAGGAGAGGTTTTGGTGTGTATTCTCTATGGAGGTTGCTGGCTACCGTTCACTCTAAGTATGATAGTGAAAACTCTGCTCGTACCCTTATGTCTCCGCATATGCCCTATTTATCCGTTCTTGTCCTGGAACGTTCTTGATGTCCACACTTCAGTATTGCTCCATACATGTGAGCGCCCCCTTTGCCTCCGCTCTCTCTGCTCCCAATACAGTGCTCCACTACTAGGATTATTATGCCATCACAAAGGGAACATCTTTCAGTGTGGAGTGATCGCCGGTGATTTTCGACAACACGTACGGTAAGACCTTCGGCCGGTTGGAAGCTACGAAGATCATTTACGAGTAGTTCTTGGGTCCCACGGCCTTGCGCGACCACAATGAGGAATGGACGGAGTGGAGCAGAGGTGGATACCAAAGTACAGGTTAGACTGACCTGATGTCAAGAGGTGGGGGGGGAGGGCTGGCCGAGAGAATTTTGAGCTTTGGGGTTTTTAAATCTCGGAGGATTTCCTCCATCTGAGGATGCTGCTTGGGGGGGTCTTTTCTGTGGGGTCGGGTCTGTGTATATATTGGACACCTCTGATGGTATAGGAAAAATAAGGACCCCAAGATGCTTTCTACCGTGCATAACCTAATTTTACGAGTCTTACAAATATCTTTTCTCTCTATCGAGCTTTTGGTCAGAGGAAAGCGAAGTGCAACCATGTGCCCGTTTTAAAAGTTCGTCCCATTCACGCGCGACTCCCCCCCTTTTTGAGTCATATATACCGCATCTTCACCAAATACATAGAACACCGAGTGCTTGGCCATAAAGACTGGTGTTCCCGGCCATTGCCACTATGGAGCAACAATTCTAGACACATTCCAGGTGTACTGGTTCTAAGGCACCTGTACCGTCATATAACACCTTGGACAATGCAAGAAAATCATTTGAGCAAGCTAAGATAAGCCTGTGCACTCTAGGCTGGGAGAGCTCCGGAAAAACAATCCCATCTTTCCCCGCCATAACCCTTAGCTCTTTTGGTGTCACCTCCCAATTATCCTAAGCACAAAAGGTAAGATTCCAAGAGCTTGTTTAGACACCATAGTTCCTTCCCGGTACCCCATACAAATAATGGTTTCTCTTCCTTCCCCAAATCTTGAAACAACCCCTCCCACAGGTAGGAGAGCAACAAAACGGAGCGGTTGCTCCCTGCACCCCCGTTCTTGCCAAACAAGCTCTAGGTATGGCGCGACATGTCCAAGCCGGCCACTGTTTCCTAAGTTTTACTTGTGGTGCTCGCTCAGATCTTAACTACCATTCCTCCGTCACAGGAGGAGACAACATCATGTGCGAAAAACCCTAACTTTCTCACATTGAAGAAGCAGGAAACACGGTAAGAATAACAATAATTATATATATATATCAGAGTCCAAAATCCGGTCCAACTAAATAAATAAAAAAACCTCTCCCACAAGGTCCTAGCTGCGGTAGGCACCGGACGGTAAATTTCTCAAAGAATTGAACCTCAACATAACCGGCAAATTCTGATGAGGAACGTAAACCCATATCCGTGGATAAGTTAGCACCACAGCAGCGCCCCTCGCTCCTTCCAAGCCATCTTCCATCATTACACAATTTGGAATATTTTGCGAAAAGTGGCAGGGGAAAGTTTGCAGGCGTCCCTATGTGGGGTATACTACAGATTGGCTTGCATGCATATACCTTACAGATCGTAGCTGTAAATTTTAAAATCAACCTCGATAGACTAGGGCTCCACCACCGTAAGCGAGTTTCTTTATGGGATTGACTGGGGTCCTTAAGTTAGATGAGGGACCCACTCTTTTCCAAACCCGGGTCTTCACCATCAATCACTCGATAATGAAGCGAATTCATGATGTTGCCATACGCTGCTCTAGTGGTTTCTTCGTTGTTCAACTTTTATTTTGTCCTATACGCTAGCCGTTAACTCTCTTCCTTGTCACTAGTTTGAGTGCTCTGGGCATGCATGAAGAGGGCGGCTATATGAGAGTTGTGCCAGCCGTTGTATCTTGAGATAGGTCAATCGATCAACTGTTCCACTGCTAGAGGCATGCCTATTTGGCTTGTGAATTATTGAATATATTGTCTTCAGTAGTCCAAAAATAAGGTTTTTGTCTTGTATATTGCTTTCCTATGCCATTCCTAAAGTTGTGAGATTGGGATATGAGACGAACCAACTCGACTGATGAAGAAGTACAAAGAAGCGAACAATAGGGAAAAAGATATCGGGGATAGAGTAATATTTTCGGTGACCTATCCTCCCTACAACTACGGGCATTCTAAACACTTTAAATACAAAACAGATAGGTGGCTCTTCCAGGAGTCCACATAATACAATCACGCCATTCAGATATCTTCTGAGGCCATTCTCACAGAGCGGTGAGTTCTTCACCGCTATCCCTTACCGCTGTCCCTCACCACTTTACTTCACGGCCTTGCTGCCGGTTCGGCCCCACATCTCGCATAGCTTTCCGAAAGAGGAATGATCGGTGAATGATCCGACTGCGGAGCGAGTACCCGTGATTTTAACAATAATTCCTTTATACTGGGTTTCATTCATTTAGGTAGTGGTGTAGTGTTGGTTGGGCCTCAATTATGCGGCGGGGATTTGTATAAGTTTGGCATTCACGTACCTTTCATATTTGGAGGTGTATATCAGTGGGGAAATAATGATGCATTGTGAGCCGAACACCAGAAACGGGTTTTTCTGATGAAGGACGAGGTCACTGATACTTCTGTACCGAATATATCGGTCTATTTGTTCTCTTTTATTATTGTTTATTCTGTGCCCTCGAAGCCTTTAAAGTTCAAAGCACTATAACCGTTCTTCTCGCACACCTCCGAGCTTGTTCCAAGTCCAACATGTATTAACTGCCGAATTAGCTGTGCTTCCTGGCATTTTTTTAAGAGAAGAAGAGACACTTAAAACCTTTTCACCGTCCCACTGCCCTTCGCTCCTAGGAGCCCCAAAGACTAAGTCAGCCCCAAAGAGGATCATCCCATGGGTAAGATAATCTTTCTCATGAGCCTGAAAAGCTGTTCCTCTAAAAAATTAGGCTATGCTCAGTAGAAAGTGTCTTTGGTATCCTTATTGTTTACATGTCGCCAGCAGTGTCCTATATAAGTCGGTCTTTTGTGTGTCTCATTCCATTCCTTAAGCAAGCTTCTCCGCCAAATACGGCACATTGCCCCTCATAATTTATCACTTTTATGGTTCCGGCCGTCTAACCGTGCTCCGGTTTCTGCCGATTATACAACTGCTCGCAGTTCCAAAATCTTGCAGCACCCCTACTACATGCCTCCTCCCTCAACGTAACTTTCAAACTTAACCCAAACCAAAGTCCCCCCACATGAAAATAAAATTTGGAAAGAGTAGAAAGAAAATGGAGGACCTATTTGCAAAGACTTAAAACAATGTGTGAAGGGGGGTGTTTAAATAATTAGAGAATGCTTAGTAAGTTAGTGATTGTAATTCATAAATACACTTAAAATTGAAAGTTTCGTTGACCTAGTATATTACATTGAGCTAGGAAACGCGCCGTAGAAGTGCTGCAAGATTTTAGAACTGCGCGCAGTTGCATAATCAGCAGAAACCTTAGCACGATTATACCCAATAGTTTGATGCAACGGGGCAAGCCTTTGCCATCGGGCTTCAGGGTAAGCAGTACAAACTCCACCGGAAATCAGGAGGAGTCTAGCAACAGAACCTGAGAAATAGCGTATTCACCTTTACATTTATTTCCTTCCTTCTCCTGCAAGATTTAACTCAAACAAAAATAATATTACTAGCACAATAAAAGATATCTCTACCACCCTCCTGATTCCAACATAGACAGCGTTTTATTGTCGAGCATTTTATACCAAGGGGTCCCCCATTTCATCAATCGAGCTGTATTTTTATAGATAGCCGGAACCATACTTGAACTTGTAACAAAGAAAACACAATCGCTAAGAATCATGTGAGACCTAAATATTTCTTGAAAATACACCGGAAAAACTGCTCAGTTTTGGAATTTTTCTCCGACACCAAAGGGCAACCATGCAGGTGGCCGCGTCGCTTAAAAATCAGATAGGCCTGGTTGCCCTGTATTTCTATGAAAGATTAAAAGTAAATCGGAGCTTCCGGAAATAGGGACGAAGGAGAGCAAAAAGGAAGAAACCCCGTGGACCATAATATATCCTTCCCTCAGCAAGATTCCTGTAGGCGTCCTAGCCAACAACTACAAAACGCCTTTCCAATTTGCATCTGACCGCTTCTCAATTTGGATCTGAACAGGACCGCGTTTACCGATTTTATCGACATCATGGGGGTGTTCCATTATATATTTTGTAGAGGTATTAGCAAAGGTGGTAGTGGTGCGCTTATTTGGAACTATTAAATGAGTTGGAAGTCGAGTGAGAATCATAGAAAAACTTGCGTTGTGAACACCGCCATCTTGTATAGTACGACAATCCGCACTTTTTACTATTCCCCATTCTCCGGATAGTTAAGGCTGGGGAATCACCACTTTCAATGCCTTAAATTTCAAAATCCCGGACTGTATCTATGGATGTTGCTTGACTAAGTAGTTGGTCACCTACGATACTTCTTTTTAGACTTCGACGGCGAAAACAATGCATGGCGAGTGACGAGCGGTGAAACAAAACGCCAAGCAAACTTCGAATGAAAACGATCGCACACTCACGGGCGGGGAAAATCTTTTCACTAACAACTTCCGGCTCAGGCTCAACGACTATTTCAACAACTAACGCGAAGACAGGAGGTGTATCATGACAAAGTCCTCCTATCCTTCCAGGGGCTACCACAAAAGTCTCTTTCACAGTCTGTTCTTGTCCCAACTTTTCTGAACTCTCATGCTAACAAAATGAAAGAACCAACATCACTGTTCACAACCTCCGGACATTTCCTCTTTGGGTGTAAAAACCCTTTTACAACCTTTTCGCTTTCTTTCCGGCTTTCCTTACAGCCTCTCCGCCTCCCTTCCGACAGCTGCATTCCTGCACGGGAAATGCTTTCCACACACGCCCGAAGCCATAACACATGCCCGGCTCCTAAGCGCATTTCCGAAGCCACCACCAAGCGCGTCCCCGGAAGCTATTTAAACCACAAAGGAGATATCGGGAGAATATTGCGAGCGGCATCATTTCCAATACTTCTGACATTATTTGTCGACTGGCATTTTCTGAAATTAGGTTTAGGTTATAATTATTATGATAAATCCTTTCATACAAATATAAGAGTTACCCTGGAAAGTGAACGAAATAGAAAAACTCGGTTATACGACGTCCAACTCGTTAAGACAATTACCTAGGAGTCCACCTTGTCCCGAACTCTTCTTCTCGCATCGTATTTATCAAAATTCCCACAGAGTACTGAAACGCGGATTTCCGGCCGGAGGAGGATAATCTTCCGGTAAAGTCCCTAGACAAACCAAGCAAACCAAACAGAGAGAAATGATCAAACCGGTGGAATTGCCTTAGCAGTACCTAAGTGGGCAAACGCCGCTCGCATATATAGAAACTGGTAAAGTATCCTCGATGGTGATCACGGAAACTCTGGTGAAAGAAAACTCGTGAAGTGAAAAACCTTCTATGTCCAAAGTGTAGGTACAAAGCAGCCTTCGTCCGTGTTCCCTTGTCCTTGTCCCCGCTTAAAATCCCATGATACAGCCCGCTAATTACAAATCGCTCCCTGCCCGGGAGTCACCACACCTTCCACCTCCCCAGTAACTACTAACTAAACAGCTCGCTCGCACCCATGAGCATAAAGAAACAAAATATCTAGCTAACGATCCATAGTCGCACTTGTTCGCCCCACAGTACGGATAGACTAGATATTCCACCACTTCACTAACACAGTTGGAAATCGCACTTATCTGAATGAATCGTTATCGCATCATGAGACATCACTGATGACGCCCCGCACAGTCTCTGTCCGGAACTGCGGCTTCTCGGGATTCGATTTCTGCTGGTTGACCTCATCGCGTGTTTTCCGTATATCGGTACCCAGATAAGATCGAACTAGCAAATCCAGCTAGAGAATTGGTCCCCTTGGCATACAATAGATTGTCTAGTATATTAGTCATCCATTCTCGCAGAAATAGAGGGCGGTGTGAGTTCTTAATACCCTTCTGGAATCGAGCCAAAATTTATTTCGCAACGGTCCCGCACCGTCCCCCGTTCTCCCTGCAGCCTCCCGCCTCCCGCCGTTAGTGTTGGAGAATTCTGATTTTAGGCTGCTCACCACATACATACTTTCGTTCCCGAATAAGATAAAAGGTATCTACGATACTGCTAACTAGAGGGTTGCTTCGACAGCGTTCCACCACTGTTAGCTTCCTACGATTCAACACAACAACCCTGCATACCTGATACTAGTACAACACAGTCAAACACCGATCGCCAGACAATGAAACACGAACAACAGTTAATAGCCGAACATCTACCATACCCGCAGCCATCAACTCGATCCGAGGCATCCGGCATAACTGTACCCTCGGACAAGCAGCTCTTACCTCGGAAGTGTCTTCGCAAAGCGAAACAGAAGGATGACCTAGAGATGGAAAATGGGAGAAGAATCCGGCATGCGCAGGAAGTATGCCGGTGATGAAGGTTCTCGGCAGATAGGGATATAAGGCAGCCTGTTCTTCCCTTTGTTCGTTTTAGTAGTTCATCTCATACTCATCGCATCTGTCTCTCACGGTTCTACGGTCTTCACTTGTCTTGTCAAAGTCATTCGTTCTTGCATTCGATCTCTTTTTTCTTTATTGTTCTTGGATATCTTTTGTCTATTATCGTTGTTCGTATCAATAAACGTTTTGTGCCGTTCGGTAACTTAGGATTGAATCCACTGCGCCTAACCACCAATAATTGTTCAAAAGTTAGTGGGGACACCCTCAGTGAGACTTTTCTTTTCGAAAGACCTTGATTACCGTAGCGATTTTCCCCCGCCAAGCTGTCTCAGCAGGGAGCCGAGCATATCCACCGGTGATTGCTTATTCCAAGCACAAATTCGAAGTAAAAGTGCGTAATTGTTGTCCCCCCACCATGACGGCCTTGTGGCACCGCTTATCTGCTTATCTATAACTAGTGAGCTGTTATCTCATCCTATCAGTAATTGTACAGTATTCTTCAATTCCCATCAGAGTGGCGGTGCCCCGCATGGAAATGAAAGTTGGAAGTTGGAAGTTGGAACCCTTGGCCAATATTTGAAAGGGAAGGAAACACCATCACAGCGAGAAGCTCGTGTCATTATGTACCGCATTCTCTGGTTTTATTCGCCTGCCGCTAGAAGTTGAAATAAAGTAGCGGCTGAAGCAATACATTCAATACAGTCAGGAAGAGACCACAATAAGCCTGATTTTGGTCATAAAAGGCTAAGTGAAGGCGTTTTATTGCGAATTTGAGACGGATTACGGGGAAAACTCTTATTTCAACGTACTACTCGTCCCAGGCAAGAAGTACCCGGAAACAGGGGGGGTCAATTTTGTATGAGCGCTCAGATAATTGCAGGGGGTTTATCATACAAAAATCAAATCCCTGTTTCCGGGTACTTCTCGCCTGGACGAGTAGCGGCAGGAGAATAAAGCCAGGTAATGGGGGTATTCCTTGCTTTTCTCAGGCGCCTTGGGCATTGCTTCCAAGGCTGAGACCTTCTGACTTGGCGCCGTCACTCTAATCACACATGCTCTCTTACAAGGGAGCTCATCCCCACCTTAGATCTATCGTTGCAAATGAGGCCTCAGGGGTAGACGCACACTACGGTAGGGCTCCACAAGGTAAAATCGCAATGGTGATCTTTCAATTTGGGCTGGGAGAGGATTGGCTAAAAGGAGCCGGGATGGCGGGGGAGCCCGAGGGGACGATTTCCACTCCTCATGTCGATTCCCTGGCACCAAAGAAACTCTGAAAAAGTATGATCATATCCAAGCCGGAACTTCACAAACACTACACCATTTTCATTTTTTTGGCTTGGCCCAGACAGTTGCTCGATGACTGTTGAAGGGGTGTGTTGCTCAAAGTCCGACCAGGAGTTGTAGATTTTGGACATAATTGGCCGGATTCAAGCCCCGCTAAATTGAGGAACAACCGTTGCTATCCTACGGTACCTTAAAGACCCCTAATACACTGTCCACCAGTTGGCCTCAAATTTCCCGATAACGGGTTCATAGCTATAATAGAGAGAGCAATAACAGCAGAGCCTCCGACGATGAGTTGGAAATACTGGCAAAGTTATCCACGATGATGGCATAGTTATCGCTATTGTTCTGCTTGGGATATTTTTTGCTTTTCACCTCCGAACCTTAGCGAGATCAAGATGTTCATTCGCTTGGGGTCGGTTAAGGTAATTACTCAAACTTGGGGGGGCTAATCGTGCAGCCTTGCACCCGAGTCGACTGAAAATTGCCCAATCACCTATCAGAGCTTCACTACGCGAGCCCACCAAGATTTCTTGAAATGGCGGGCGGGTTCGAGTGTTGCATCCTGATGCTGAACCGTGTCACCCATTTGTTTGTTTTTTCGGTGGAACCAAAAGGAACTGGAATTTGATCCTTGATTATCCTCGTCGTGGGTACGGTGGAGATTGTATCTCGAAGTTGCTGCTTATGCGGGAGCCATGGTAGCCAGGGGAATCTAAGATACGAGAACACCTTTTGTTGCGAACCTTGGTCATGCACGGGTGAGAGGGTTATTGGGGACCCGGAGAATTTGCAAGGTATGCTTTCGGAAGTGAAAGCTTAGGGACAGAAGGGTTTACAGCGCATACATATTATCATGAGAGGTGGTAGGGGTCGAGCGATATTCAACGTGCTCAGGGCGTGACTCCGGAGGACTCGTAGGGGAAATTATTGGAAATGCTGCTCGCCAGGCTCTCCTGGTATTTCCTTTGTTCTTAGTTAGCTTCCGGGGAAGTGCTGTGGAGTCGGGCATATGGATATGGCTCCGGGCGTGTGTTTGTGGAAAGCATTTCCT
>Ga0307509_10003960_pt1 | contig 21849 bp, 31 predicted proteins | sample 10_EM_MG_FD_202245 | JGI IMG/M metagenome (GOLD analysis project Ga0307509, IMG submission 202245) | Populus trichocarpa ectomycorrhiza microbial communities from riparian zone in the Pacific Northwest, United States - 10_EM | ecosystem: Host-associated > Plants > Roots > Unclassified | place... | reverse complement strand
TTGACTGCTGTTCGACTTCTACATGACTTTGTGTGACTTTTCTCTGACTATTGTTTGATTTATTTTGGCCGCGTGAGATTCAGCCCTCTGTGGAGTCCAGTGTCTGCCAACTAAAAGTCATACTGTAGTCATGCAATAGTCGAACATTGAAAGTCAGACTTTAGTCTAAAACGGCACAGGTACGACTATGGCATGACTTTGCCAGACCTTTGCTTGACTAATGTAAAAATTCCGTTTTTACTGAGTGTGACGTGTGTGTACATGTGACTGAAGAGTATTTCCCAACATCTAAGTATCATGTTTTGAAAGATAAATAAATAGTTAAATATTTATAACAATCAAGTATTTCTTATGTAAATAATTTGCCACCCTTCGTGAACCACTTTGGCAAAGCATCTCAACAAATCCATTATGGCGTCCAGAGTTTGTGCTGCTCGTGTTACCCTTGCAAACCTGAAACCCGCACCTGGATCCCAACACCATGTAAGCTCACTCATTACGCGACCGAGTTCTTCACAACTAAATAATCGTGTAGCAAAAACGAGTCGGTAGAGGTCAAGGATCAGGATATGGGGGTACTGCTGGTCGTGGTTCAAATGGACAAAAGTCCCGCTCCGGCCCAGGCATAAGACCAGGGTTTGAAGGAGGACAGACACCTATCACGAAATTATTCCCGAAGCGAGGTTTTGTCAACCGGTGAGTTGCACCAGTGTACTGAACACAGTTATTAAAGGGCTATTTAAGGAACGAGAAAACTTGGGCGCCCGTGAATCTCGACAGAATCCAGCACTGGATAGACCAAGGCCGATTACAATCTACTCCAGAAAATCCGATTACTGCCCGGGATTTGCTTCTTACTGGGTGTGTTCATCAAGTCCACGATGGCATCAAGATTCTGGGAGACGTGAGCTTGAACCTCGACTTTTGCACTACATTGCCCAATACCTATCATTGCAGGGTGTTGAACACTTTAATACCCCGATCTATATCGTTGTTTCACGAGCTAGCAAGAGTGCCATTGAAGCAATAGAAAAGTGCAGGGGAAGGATTGTTTGCAAATATTACAACGCCCTAGCCCTTCAAGATTGTGTTGAAGGTCGTACAGATAGGGTGTCCGCTGCCCCTACGCGCCGCGAAGACATTGGTAAGTTCTTATTTCAAGATAACACAAAGGTTTGCAGTTTGTCTAATGTATGCAATTAGTTTGGTACGGGCAGCACGATAATCGCGGGTTTATGTCACATAGAACCCTCAAAAATCTCGGAGGTATGCCGTTCGTTGAAGAGCGGTGGAAGTTGTTATCGAAGGAACTGGGTAGATGGGAAAAACAAGCAGGTCTCGTAAAAGATTAAATAATGGTAGGGAAGTGATGCGATTCGTGTACTAGTATACACGCCATTGTCCAAACCTTGGCTACATGTTATGAAGGTTACAATATTGATACGTAGCAACATCCGCGGGCTCCTGGCGAACGTCCTGACTACTTGTTCTATTTAACAAACCTGTAGAGTTTAAATATCGAAAACGTGTCATTGAGAGCGAAAAGGTAATCACATACCCAAATTAGCTGTTATGATATTCTGTATCAACATCCATTGGATGGTTTGACATGTCGTGGCTGGGTGATGGAGAACGAGAGATTGATCGTGAAGGACTACGAGAGACATATCTGGACCCAGCATCTGAGGGTGTCCGACTGTGGGATCTGCTAGAGACACGTTGCGATTGTGTGGAACGGGAAATGCTGGAGTCCCTGCTGCCCTCTTTGTCGCTTTCATCGCTTTCACCTTCCATTGCAGCAAGCAATCGGCTTTTCCGAGGACCTATGTCGCCATTTTCTTCCAACACTTGCCTCTTCGCCAATCGAGGCATTATGATGTCACAGGCCCTCTCTTCAGTGAGAAGGTTGTAAACAAATTCATCCATAAACACCAAGGAATAACCAGCTGGAAAACAGTTAAGCCGTTTTAGTTTGGGGAGAGCAGCTGCTGTGATTACCCATATTTCGTTCACGGAGTTTTCTGTAATCTTTAAGGAGAGGTTCCAATAATTCGTAAACATCAACTGCCCGAAAGGTCATTCGAATGTAAAGTGCAGCCAGGGCGCGTAGGTATCTGAGTGGAGAGATCAGTTGAATCAAGGATGCAAGAGCAGATCACACTTGAATTCTTCCGCCCGAAGGTACTCGACAAGGATCTCTTTCTCAGGTTGAATTTGCAAAAGTTTGAGTAAAAGGCACAAAAATTCTGTTGGCCTTTGGTTTCCATAAACTCCACCAATAAATCGTACTTCTATAGCCTTGTCGATGAGAGATTCGGCTAAAAAAATTACAAAGAGAATAACAAAATACGGATGCTGAAATACCTGTTAGGGCGAAACAGTGTTCTTTCCAAAAGGTTGATTCATAGATTCGGTTTCTGATTACGGTTTCCACTAGAAACTAAACAGATGAGGGAGGGGGGATTTACCATGATGAGGAGATATACCTGAGGGTTTTGGCCGTGGATAGCTTGTGCACCAGTTACGGTGGTATTGGCCATGTTCAAGTGACGGTAATTACATATTACATACTCATTTACATACATGTATTAGTAAACAAAGAACATTGTTTGGCTTGACGAAACTTCGTGCTATGGTGAAGTATTGAAATACATTTTCCATTTTCTGCTGTTGATCTATTGTTATAGTACATTTTTATTTTGGCGCCTTCTAGCATGTGTGTCTCAGTGAACCAAATTATGTTCAGCCCGTTAAAAGTCTGAGGAACACCTCCCCAAATTTGCTGATGACCTTTGGTTTCAAGCTTGACGCCTGATTCGCAGAGTCTGTCCCTGGTGTCCGGACATTGGCCTGGGCCTCCCACTCAGTTCTATCTACGGACGCAAAGAACTCTGGTCCTCCCTCAAGAATTCCATTAAAATGGGGTCTTCATACAGAACTCAAACAGACTTGTACTTTGTTCTAGCTTCAAGTAGGCTCTCACAATTTATCCCATACGCTGTTGGTTTGACATGTCATTACTCATAGATCGCAGGATGAGCCATACTCTTTAAAGGGCTTTCCGCCTGCTAGCCTCTCCTCGAGAGAACGATATATCCCCAACGTTGTCAATGCTTATCCAATGAGTAATATTCGGCAGAATACCCTTGCAATGGATATCATGATATGTAGATGGATCCAGAGAACGTTGGGTTTGCACAAATATATGTAGACAGCAAAGAAAATGAATATCAAATTTGTTTGTGAAACGACGTTATGTAGTGCCGGTGGGCCTGACCTGATTTGTCCGCTTGTCCCCAACCCTTCCGTTACAGTAGTGTTCAAGGCTTCCTCTCTCACTGTCGAGTCGATGGCAACAACGGCAAGTTTGCCAGCCTACTCGCTGCCAGGTGTTGCGGTCTATCAGCCACCTCATCTTGAAGGTGATGCTGAGTTGGCGACAGAAATTCTGCCAGGGCCTCCGTCTTCAGCTGCGGCTCAACAAACAGCTCTTAAACGCGATCCCAAAAAGCCTTCCATTGCCTATTCCTATCTTCCTCCTTCTGATCCTGGATCCACGTATTCTGGACTAACCCATGGTACTTTGATTGGGCAAGACCTTGAAGGCCCCCACTCCAAACGGTCCAGGATTGACAAAGGGTAAGTGTCGTTTGCACCATTCACGCATAAAATGCATGTTAATATGCCAGTGACTCGCCGCGCCCCTTATTTTTTCACTACCGATACACCTACCTAACCTATGGCAAACCCCTTCCTCGTGGTATAGAACTGGTCGCGCTCAAAGAGCCTCAGCCCGTAATCAAGGGACCCATAACTCCCCCTCGATGGACCTCCTCCCGCAGATGGATTTCCCACCCCACGCCAGCTCGCAGTCCTTTCAGCTGGAATCTGACTCCGGAATTCTCAATGCGGACAAAGAGCCGTCTGATTCTCGGTCAAATTCTTCACTTAACCTTCTGGATCCTCCACCCCCTACTCTCATCCCAGCCCCTGTTGGAAGACCCAGAAGGAAGGATAAAGGGAAGGCAAAAGAGGCGGATAATCCTCCACTTAGGGTAAAGGAGGAGCCCAAGTCATTTTCGCTGCACACGCCTGACGTTCCGAATCCCAACAACCTCGTATGTCACTTTTTTTCGGTCTAAGTCTTCATTCCTCATCTGTGTCATCAGCTCTTCAATGAAGATCATTGCTCTTCTTGTCGCTCATACGGTTCTCTGGTTTACTGTGATGGCTGTCCCAGAGCATTCCATTTTTGGTGCCTGGATCCACCTTTGGAGGGCGTTGATGATGACAGAAATGCCCGTTGGTACTGTTCCACGTGTGTGGCACGCAAGGTGACTTTTGCTCATGTAACCTAGTTGACCATGTGAATGACCGAACACCCTTGAAACCACAGCATCCTCCTCGTAGAGGCCCACCGTCGCTGTTATCTGGGCTTATCTATCAACTACAGTCAATCAATCCGGTGGAGTTCCAACTTCCTGAAGACATCAGAACCTATTTTAAAGATGGTCAGTTACTTCCAACTTTCATTGACCTAAAAGCTTGCTAAAAGCTTGGAAAGTTGGCTCAGGGCCGAGAGGAACATATGTCGACAGTTCAGAAATTAAACCACCTCGTTTAAAGTAGTCGCAATCCATCCACCTCCTCCTCGATCGCTGACATTCGCATTTTCAGTCGCCATGGTCAGCTGGAAGACCGTGACCCCTATCGGCTGCGTGATAGAAATGGTGGTCCTGTTCTCTGTTTTCAATGCGGGCTTTCCTCGCTTCCCAATAGTCTTACCACTATCACACCCGCTGCGAAGCGCCCGCGAAGATCAATGTCTCAATCGGACCTCCCAGACGCATGGAAAAGTATCGTATCCTGTGATTATTGTAACCTACATTGGCATTTGGATTGCCTTGAACCGCCACTGTTAACGCTCCCCCAGTTAAATAAAAAATGGATGTGTCCCAACCACGCTGAACGAGTAATGGTGAGTTGCGCGTCTTTCTCCTACCATGGGCTCATTTTTGACAGGAACTCTAGCCACCCAAACGCAGAATCCCGAAACAATATACTGCTCCCATAGAAATAACCCAGCCACGAGAATACAACAATGGAAACATCGAAGTTATCCCTTCTCAGCTTTCTTCTGCTGTCGCAAATCGAAATGTGGTTGTGGACGAGGTTCTAATCAACGGTCGCCGGTATCGAGTCCCTGAGCGCTTTATAATCCTTGACTTCTGGAATAAGCTGAATAAATGGGACGAACATTTGACCAGGTAAAACACGAGTATTCATCAAGGAGACCGATAAGCTCATTCTTTTCCAGAGAAGGAGACCTGGCCTCTGGCACCTCCTCCCCTCTTACTTCCCTAAGTTCCCTGGAGGAGGAGGAAGATCATAGGATTTCAAATTCGGCACGAGTGCACAGGGAGATAGATGAAATTTCTGCCGCACAGGTATGACAACAATGCACGACATTGCCTGTTATTCTCAAAACGGCTACCATAGTTGCTATGTAATTTTTCCTGGGCTAGAAGACCTGGGCCTTCTCATAGCTATAACAAAAACTGCCATGGTGCAAGCAAGTCGGACCGCGGCACTCAAACAGACCAGGACCCACCCAAACCGCCGCCGACAAAAAATAAAGTTGGTAGGCCGCGGAAGGTAAACAAATTTGCCCAAGGTTCTTCTTATAGAATTAATCATCACTATAGCACCCTATACTTCCAGAGGTGGTAACAAACGGCGCTACCTCTAAGCGAGCAAGTGAATCGACAACCACCTCATCTAGTGTCACGATATCTGCTGTGAGGCGACGGCGGGTATCTCAAATTATCCACCCTGAATCAAGCACTCGGGAATTGCGGTCCAGAAGCAGGAATCATAACAACGATACTCCCGTAACAAGCATTTCCTCAAGAGTGATTAATATCTCTGCCCAACTTATGAAAGGACTGACATGTTTTCGTAGAGCTCCCTTAGGCAAGTAGATGATACGGGTAAAGATAACCTTTCCACCTCGGGAACCATCCAAGATGTATCCAAGTCAGCAATTGTGAATGTCAAGGTTGGTAGTATCTTTCACAACCTTTTCCATTGGCTGATGGAGCTTTTGTAGTTGGAGGAAATTGAAGGTCCATCGTTCGCTGGTTTTCTGTTTGCATCACCTAGCACAGGGGCAAAGGTACTACCATTTCTCCATTCGTTTCACTCGCTTCATGGACCTCTTGGCGCAGACAAAGCCCATTCGAACACCGCGTCAAACTAAACAGAAAGAACCTGACGCTTCCGTCAAGGATACGAAGGAGAAGAGAGGCAGGAAGCGTAAAGTACGCGACGATGAGTTGCCCATGTTGGAAGGGACGAATGGATCTGCACCTGCACCGATTGACCATCGACACTCTGGTAAGAAAGGGAAAGAGGAGATGGCCGATAAAACAGATCAGGTTCCAAGGAAATTGACACGAACTCCGGCCCGACATGGGCAACTGCAGGTGACTCAAGAAACCACCCCTATCTCGACCTCAGCCCCTCACTCTCCCTCCCTATCGATAACACCCTCCCTTAAAATTCGCCTTCCTCGCCTGAGTAATCTCAGCATGACCGCTAACAGCTCAATAAGTCTGTCCAACAGTCATTTAGAAACACCATCGCGACGTTAATTTTCCACGTCGTTGTGGTATAAATCAGCAAGTCATCGCGGTGCTGACCCTTGCTATTTATGATTAATTGCCAGTAACAAATACTAAGTTCACCTTATGAAACACAACATTTTTGTGCACGGCCATCTTACAGTAAGTATTGGCGCCACTATGCGAAGCGGGAACTTGATTCAATTCCCTGAAGGGTCAGGAATTAAATGAGTTCTTCCTGGGTGGGGGGAATAATGACCTTGGCTGGTTCTGGTCCAATCTAGACGATTCGAAAGCGGGATATAGTGTAGGAGCTTTTGCATAGGCGCTCTTGCTGCCTGCTTCCGTAGGCTTCTGTGTTCTGCTATGATATGGTAACTCCTCCATTTATTATCCATCCTTCAGTTCATACTCGAATGCTTTAGTGGCGTTTCAAATTGTCGTTCCTGCGTGTGGTGAATTTTGTGCCAGGGAGGATAATTTATTTCGCTGTTACATATGTATAAAACCTCGGTCGAAACATTGTCGAAGCTAAGAAGTCCAGTTTTCGGTCTGGCAACTAAAAAAAAAGGAAACCACGAAAACGTGGCACTGCTCGTGCATAGAAGAGGAACCTCCGATCTGGATCCAGGTGCGGGGACCAAAGAAACTGATAAGTTATGCAGTCGACATAACCCACCCTTTTCATAAAATCAACTCCCCAAAAACCATAGCCTGTAAGTAGTTTATTGACGTGGGCAGCGCGGCTTGCCCGGTTGTATTCTGGCAAGCAACTGGCATGTTTTCAGAAACTCGGAAACCAAGGTGGAGTCCGAGATCTCAAAAAAAAAAAAAAAAAAGAAGAAGCTGACTTGTTCAAAAATGCGCTATCAGAACTGAGGAAGAGTCATACTTACTTTCAAAGCAACGTAAGTGAACTTCAATCACTATGGTGTAGATTATGTAAGTAAGTGATACTTAGCTTATGTCAGCTTCAAAATGAAACCAACTGCATTTTGGGTTGATTTTGGACTGCAAATCCCATTTCGTTTCACCGTTCACAAAAAGGCTTTGGATCTATCCATAGCTTTAACTCGCTTTAAAATAAATTAGTCTCGAATGAGTCGTGGTGTTTCGCGCGGTGGATTCGGGCGGGGTGGAGGTTAGTCGTGCCTTCAAAAAAAAAGTTCTATTCAAAATATCTGATGACAATTGATAGCCCGTGGAGGTGGTAGAGGGGGATTCCAACAACGGGATATGGGTCCCCCAGACCAGGTCTTAGGTTCGTATTGTGGGAGATTATATCGACGACTAACAATTTTTAATTTATTTAGAAATGGGTACATTTGTGCATGCCGTTGAAGACGAAATGTTTTGTTCTTCTCTAATGCCAGACAAAGTTCCATACTTTAATGCCCCCATTTACCTGCAAAACAAGTCTGTCATTGGAAAGGTGGACGAAATTTTGGGCCCAATAAATGAAGTATTTTTCTCCATCAAGATGGGAGAGGGTATGGTTGCAAGTAGTTTTAAAAAGGGTGACAAAGTCTATATTGGAGGGGATAAACTTCTACCAATCGAACGGTTTTTACCTAAGCCAAAAGTTGCAGGAGGTGTGTTGAAAAATTCTAATTAAAATGGTCAAATTCATTTCGTTATCCACAGGCATCACAAGTAAACTCAATCCATTCCGAAAATAACCAACCAGCTAACATTTTTATAGAACGAGGGCGTGGTCGTGTGGCACCGCTGGGACGTGGGGGCCGTGGGGCTCCTGGTGGACGAGGCGGATTTTCAAGAGGTGGTGCCAGAGGTTCGTTTGGAGGTTCGAGAGGTGGCTTTTCCGGAGGTCGCGGAGGCGCGAGTGGATTTAGAGGTGGTAGTAGTGGTCGAGGAAGTGGATTTGGAGGTGGTGGGCGTGGTGGCGTAGGGGGTAGTTTTGGAGGTCGGGGTGGTCGTGGGGGAGGGTTTCGAGGCTCATAACCCTTATGTCCAGCCATATGCACGACATCCTTCCCGACCTAAACAGCACTCTATCGTGCGGTTATCTTCTGAAATGATTCATCGACTTTTGGTTTGAGGCTTGAGTTCTATGGTTTCAGGGTCTTAACTTCGTGCGCAATTGCTTTGACTCTGTGGCCGCGTTCTTGTTGTTGTGATGTAGTCTACATGGCGTAAGAGTTATATCCCTCACAACCCACGATGAAAAGCGCACCTGGTCAAGCTCATTGACAAGAGCCGAGGTCTTTTGGAAGGCTTGTTCAATTCGCTGTTGGCGATTGGCTGAATCGTTCCTTCGTCAGCGATTCATGACCGCTAATAGAACTACTCACATTCTGCATGCATGTCAGTTTCCTCAAATTGTTCTTCTGACGGGACGGGCAAATTCGCCGCATCAAGTTCACGATGATGTTCAAGAAGTATCTTCATTGTTGATTCCGTCTCTGCCGGAACCATTCTTCGGGTCTCTGCAATTCGCTTATGCCACTGCAACCTGGTGTCAGCCAGTGACCAGATCCGCCTATCCAAAGTTTCATCGAAGGGCTCCGTCTCTATTCAAAAGGGGTGGTTTTAGATGCGAAGAGGCTGAAAACGGTTAAAGTACCTCTGCCGTTCTCGTCCAGGGATTCAAAGTTTTGACCATTGACGCGAAGATTGGGCTGCGCGAGATTGAAGGTTTGTTCGACAAACTAAATAGGAGAAGTCGTCGAAACGTAATGCGAAGGAATCGTCTCTGGCTAACCTGTTCGAGGTGGAACAAGATTGCATCTTGTTCCTGAGCGAGGCCTTTGGAAGACACCATTTCGCTAAGTTTCGAGAGCGCAGCGTCCTTATAGTTAGACCGTACTTTTTGCCAGTCCTGTACAGAACCTATCGATACACGTGGAAGTTCGTCGCGGTTTTGCATGTTGATAAGTTGAAGTGCCTCTGATGCTTGAACCTCCCAATTTGCATGCCCACGTGATGGTGATCATGGTGTGTTTACTTATTTAGCAGCACCGCAGTGACCGCACTCAGGCTGCAATGTCGTTCAAGATCTTCTGGTTACTAACTATACTCTAGATCTCTCGATAATGCCTTGGTACAGTTCTTGGATTCCAGAACTCCCGGATTTCAACTTCGCAATTCCCGCAAGTATTCAAGGCCGCTTTCTTTCCTTCATTCTGAAGAAGTCTCTCGGGCATTTTCTTAAGCCCGGTCAACTCGATTACCATCAGATCGACTCACAGATTGGTTCAGGCTATGTCCAAGTCAACGACCTTGAACTCAATCCAGAGGTGTGAATTTCTCTATCAAATGCAAGACCCTTACTCACCACTTCGAAGTCTATCAATTCTTCTTTGCATGGATTACCCATAGCTTTGCAGGACGGAAGGATATCCTCAGTCAAAGTACGAGTTCCATGGCCTAATCCACTGGCATCTGCCCTGGGATTTTCTTTGGATTCGTTGCATTTGGTGTTTCATGTCGTCCCTATGCTTGAGCGTCCCACAAATGCAAACATCAACTTATCCCAATCTGTGGCGTCAGTGGCGGACACCTTTCTTCATGAGGAGTTGTCCCCACCGGAGGAAGCCACCCTGTGGCGATCGTTTCAAGAGGAAGCTGCTAACACGCAGTCCAATTATAATCTCGGACAAATCCCAGGAGGCCTTGAATTTTCTTCCGTCGTTCACGAGGATCGGCACAAATTCGAGATGGAACCGGCCGGAGTTTCGATTTTTGCAACGCTCATCGAAAATTTACTTGCGAGATTCGAATTCGATGCTCAAAACATTCAAGTCACCCTGGTACATCATGAAAATATGAGCTTAACACTTTCTCTTCAGGAAATTCGTTACCACACCACCTCGAAAGTTGAAAATTCTCCTGCATCCTGCAAAAACGATGTACCCCAAGGTGAATCTCGCACCCTCACGCTTACGGGCACCTCTATATCGTCGAAGGACCTTTCAGCTTCTCCAATCGCAACTCCCTCATACCTTGCACCGCACTCACTCTTAGCTCGAGACTCCGATGTTTCTATCCCCCGGAACTTATCTTGGTCCTCCGACTCCTCTATCGATGATGATACTCAATTCGCAATGTCCCAGTCCCTTGCATCACTTCCTCCTCAGATACGCTCCCCCGCAGGCTCAATTTCAAGCAGCATGTATGAAAGTGCAATATCGACAGTTCCACATATTCCTCAAAATACTGAAATCACCGCCGTGCTACCGGAGTCCTCTTTGGATAAAGCTCAAGTCTTGAAAAAACCCCTCAAGGCAACCGATGCTCTCTTTCCTAGCCAACAAATTTTATCACTTGGATCGCAGCCGATAACTCTCCGGGTTACGACCCCTCCACCTTCTGTCCAAGCTGAAGACAATCCTTTCGAGTCGACAGCAGATCTCGCTTACTCGGATGGTACCCAGATACGAGTTGATCTGTCAATCGGGATTGTTCCTTGTGCACTTCGACCACAACAAGTTTGGAACTTAATGTATTTGGCTCAAGCAATTTCACCATCCCAGGATGGACGCATGGAAGTATCGCATGCCCAACTACCAACTCTATCAAAGTTACCTCCGTTAAAGCTTGATGCTCAAATTCGGGGGATAGTTTTACTCCTTCTCCCCTTTTCTGCGGATAAAGATATAAATTCGAGCCACTTGATCCAATTCTTCAACCACCCTATTGTACCGGTGACCCTGAACTGTGGGTACACTCGCCTTTCCTTGGAATCCCTTTCCACGACGTTATCAATCTCAGACGCCCACAGCATGGAGGGGTCAAGCATACAGCAGGATAGTATCATATCCTTTGATTTCAGTCTTGCGGAGGTATCTGTGTTCACCATCAACTCTGTGTCTGAACCTCGAAGAGGTGGTACGACTGCAGGTGTCTTGGCTCTGCCTCTCCTTGTGACCGACCCCCACCTCGTCTCCCAATACTCAGGGACGCATTCCCATCCAGGGAGTACAGAAATTTATGCAAATCTCCCCACATTCGACATCATCGATTGGAAGGCAAAGAAGGTTCAAGCCTTCGGGATTAAAGTTTCACAATGGCGTAGTCAACCACCCAAGTTTAGCACTCCTAACCGCATAAAACCTTCTAACCAAGCAAATGTATCACACTTTTCTTCTAACCTTTCTCAACCAGCTGTTCGAATTATCGGCAATCGTATAATCACACCGACTCAGGATGAATCACCGTCTGATGTTGGCTTTGGCAGTGCTGAAGTGCAGATCGCGCCATTGAACATCCGACTCGACCTGGAATATGTTTTACAGTCTGGGGGTCCTGTTTCATTCTTTGAAGATGTATTGGCGCTTCAAAGTCGATCGGGCAGTGACCAGGATTCTATTTCATCGGGAAGAACAGTTGAAGAGCGTCAAACACTTCCAAGGAGCTGGATAATGGGAAACAGCAACCTACAATCCGACCCTAATCTTGGTTATGAGCGATCTGATCCCGAACTTCGTCACATTGTGAGTGGATAAATGATTGCTTCTTATGTTACATCAGCAACTCAGAAGACCCATACACAGGAACAACATCCAAGATACTTTCTGGTTTTTAAATTCCCTGTTGTTAGACTGTCTGTCCGCTGCCCACCTCCTCCACATCTCGACCCTCGTTCTGGTATTTTGGTTGTGGATGTTCATGATATCAGCTTACACCTGGGTGTAAACCCGAACGCAAATAAGAATCCCCTGCGATTTTTAGAGAGAGATACATGGAAACCTGACATAGCTGATGAAGCCGTTCTGTTTAGATTGGAATTTTCCAGAGCAATTCTTGCATCTGCAGCAAGCGGCAAGACTGTCGCTTCATCATTTGCTTCGCTTGGATCACTTGTTGAAGAGATCGATTCCACTTCTCCTAATTTCCGACCCTCCCCACTGGTACCTCGCATATCCATCATGAGGCCACCTTCTGGAACTCCTGCAGTCGCAATCAGTGTGGATATCCCGGCAGTCCATGTTGATGTCCAGAAATCAGGTGTTGATGAATTAGAATATTGGGCTGACGACATTGGCCAACTATTGGAGCGGCTGGGAGATGCCAACGACAGAGGCGAGACTGGAGACAGTCGGGACACGAGTCTCATTGGTAGCCGTTTCTTCGTCAGGTCTCGAGGTGGGAGTGGGTTTGACAGTGCTATGATCGGCAGTGGAAATGATAATGCAGAATCTGTCCTCAAGTTGTCCATCACTGAGAGCAAGTTTTCATCTCTTTCAGCATGAATTTTTTCTGATGAACCGGATCCAGCATTCATCAGATTGCGAGTTCCACGCACCGACAGCATGATACCTGAAACGCGACCTTTTGATATCAGGGCATCGGATTTAGATGCCCTTATTGAACTAAACGCCGACAATATGGTAAATAAAACTATACTCTACCATTCTCTATTAAGTGTTTTTTGCAGCGACAGACCGTTCTAACTCTGGGAGTCATGGATCTAGTGGTGGACAATTCTACTAGTCATGGGGTTGCGCAGAGGTTTTTAAACCTTACCGCCCCACATTCACTGGTTTGTATATCTTTCCCCTCTCCTTGAACACCTTCTCAATGTATCTTAGCCTATCTCTCCAAGGTCAAGTGTCAAGCTTCGACTTGCAACATCCATGATACCAGAGATCAAATCCAAGGAAACCCGACTTAAATTAACAATTTGTGGTTTTACATTTAGTTTTTATCCTGACATGCACTGGATCGCTGATGTGGCCGAATTTTTCAAAAATCCGCCTGGAGTAAGTTCCTTCATCTGGTTCCCCGAGAATGCAACGCGCTCTATTGACACGCATAAAAGACATTTGAAGTCGTTATACCGAACGATCGAACGCGAATATCAGTGAAGATAGTGGACGGTTCATTTCGTATGCTTGCACCCACATATCGCGGTGCAATAGTTGCCCATATGCAAGAGCTGGACTTCTCGACGGATGTCTTGGGTGATTCTAGCGATTCCTCTTTCCAGGTTCTCGCTACCAGTCTTTCACTGTTGACTACGGATGACGCACATACCATAGATATTGTCCAACGAGATGCACGAGGTCTTTCGACGTGGGTGGTAAATAATACAGGACAGTTTCATCTTTCTATTCCTGGCTCATCCTTTCCTAGAATGCTGGATATGCTCTGCTAGTTGAGATATTGGATTTAAGAATGACTGTTATCAAACAAGCTACATTTTGGAAGGTTTGACAATCGTACCCGTTCAACAAGGATTGAAACTGAAACCTTTCGCAGATCATCATTGATCATATTGCTGTTCATCTGCATTTGTGTGCGGATACTCTGATTGCAGTGAGCGCCTTCAGTGAGGATCTGAACGGATTGTTCAAAAGCGAGGATACGTATGGCTCTACCATTACTTTGATTTCTATATTCACATAACATCGCCCTTGAAGCAGCATTGCAAACAACAAAGGTCCCACCTTGGTGAGCCAACCCCGGAAAGACGGAAAGACCCTGTTGTGTATGTTCAAATCAATGCCTCTGTCATTTCAACATTAAGGTAGTTTCAGCGTCGGTTGAAGATCTTGCATTCAAAGTGGCACCTGAAATTGGACCTTCTGGCGATTTGATACAAGACGACTTGCCAACCAACCTCGACTACCTGGACGAATCTTTTGGCTCTGCAGCGGGTCTTCGGGAGCTCCGTGAAGAGGATTTGGATGAGTTTGACACTGACGACGAGAGGGGCACTCAAGGCGTCGATGATGGTCCTAGCACTGTGTCCAAGATCGGCGGCGAAACTATCAAAATATTCGAATCAGATGGCCTAGAGGCCATGGAACGTTACTTCTTGTCCATTCCACCTGATACCTCTCAAGGGCCTTCACAGTGGGCCTCCTGTTTGGTTTTCTAACTTGTTGTTGATCGGTTTTTCATTTTAGTTCAGGTGATGCAACTTTCAGTCTAAGAATACAAGACGGAGACATCAAGTTATTATTATACGATGGTTATGATTGGCCAAAAACGCGGAAGACAATCGAAGACGAAGTCAAGGAGATGAGAAAAAGATTGGCCAAAATCCGACAGCTTGTGGCCAATGGACAGATACAAGACCCAACTATCGAAGACACCAGTTCCCTTCTCTTTAATTCCGTCCATATAGGTCTTGAGCAAGATGAGGATGCCTTGGAGGATCCAGCTGTGTTAATCGCTGCCATAGACGAAGAACTGAAGGACGACTTAGATGCAACAAGTCAAAGTTCGTGGCAATCACTGCGGACTCCCAATCCTCACAAGTCTCGGAATCGCCCTCCCCGCATTCACGGAAAGCGCTTAACGCGATCAAAAACCCCGAGCATCGAATTTTATTTCATGGGTTTGCAAACGGAGTTTGAGCAGTATGGACCAAAGGACCCTCTTATGTCTCGTACTCTTGTGACTGTGAAGAACCTGGAAATATTGGATCATATCAAGACGTCTACTTGGAAGAAGTTTTTGACAGAACTCCGGTCAGACTCTCACGGAAATGTACGAGAAACGGGGTCAAATATGGTGCGAATTGAGCTCCAGGGAGTTCACCCTGTTTTGGGGCAGTCTTCGAAGGAAATTAGACTCAAAGTGAGTGATGCAATCGGTCGAATCTTTTATGTTTACTAACAGGAGCAGGCCAAGATTCTGCCTCTAAGACTCTATGTGGATCAAGATGCTGTAGACTTTTTGAAGAAATTTTTTAGTTTCAAGGATGGAAGTTCTCCAAGCTCAGAAACCTCGTCCGAGGGAGAAGCGTATATCCGTGAGATCTTTAATTCTATGATAAGACGGAACGCCTCTGATGGTAGCAATAGAACTTGCTGAAATCTTCCCAATCGACCTCAAACTCGATTACAAACCCCGTCGGGTCAATTATCGAGCGCTGAAGGAGGGCAGGACGATCGAGCTCATGAATTTCTTTCATTTCGATGGGGCGGAAATGACCCTTCGTCACATCACGCTGGCTGGCGTAAGCCCCGCCGTTCAGTGTCGCTGTTTGCTTTGTCATTGATAAGTTCACAGGTTACTGGATGGCCGAGATTGTTTGAAATGCTAAACGACCTATGGACTCCCGACGTCAAGGCCACACAGTTAGCGGAAGTGATTTCCGGCGTTGCCCCCATTCGGTCAATTGTAAACGTCGGTTCAGGGGTCGCCGATCTCATTCTGTTACCCATCGCTCAGTACAAGAAAGACGGAAGGATAGTGCGTGGGGTCCAAAAGGGTGCCACTGCCTTTATGAAATCCACAGCAATCGAAGCCATCAAAATGGGGGCCAAACTTGCTACAGGAACACAGGTCATTTTGGAACAGGCAGAGGGGATTTTAGATACCAAGTACAACCCTCTGGTCACCGCGGAACCTGTTCAGGTGTCGGACACCGTGAGTTTCGAAGAGGATGACGAAGACAGTGCAGAACCGATATCGAAATATGCCCAGCAACCAACGGATCTTAGGGAAGGTGTCCAATCGGCCTATGAGAGTTTGCAGAGAAATTTGAGCTCTGCCGCCCAGACTATCCTCGCAGTTCCGATGGAGGTTTATGAGCGATCTGGAAACGAAGTATTTATTCTTTGCTTTCTCACGTAGTATCAAGGCCTGACCAATGTGCTTTCAGGGTCCTGTCCGCTCCGTCATTCGTGCTGTGCCCATCGCCGTCTTGAAACCGATGATAGGTGCTAGCGAAGCTGTGAGCAAAACTTTGCTGGGACTCCATAATACGCTCGATCCCAATGTTCGTCATGAGAACGAGGCAAAGTATAAATTCCGATAACCAGTTTTGTGGTTTTCCGAAGGAATTAGGTTGTATCGAGTATATTGATGCACGCATGTGTATTCCATATCACAACATAGGAATTATTCAACCACACAGACAAAGGGAAGGGGCTCGGGAAAAGAGGCAAAGAATCAATCTATCTCCATGACCATCGACCGTCCCTCCCCTTTGACAAGGGCACTCTTGACCTTGACTGGAACTTGGATTTTTTGTCTTGTTGCCGAAGATTCGACTGACAGAGGTTCGTGTAGTTTGACGGACCCTTTGATTGACTCCACTGCCTTTTTGCGGTGAGCTCGCTGCTTTTCGCGACTCACAGCCATTCTATAAATTCAATAAGAAAAAGGAATTACATTTGGATAGAAAACGGACCTGTGTTTGAAGAAAGCACGTTCCCTCCGTGCTTTGATCTCTCCTACTCTCTTCATGGCCTTGACGGTCGTTTGAATTAATTCTCTGTCATATCGGACAGGAACATTTCTGCGCTTCTCGAAATCGATCGTGGAGTCCTGGAAGAGTTGGTCAGAAGAGTGAAAGAGAGAAATGATATAGTCACAATTGTCATCTCCTTGCCCGCCGCCTTCCTGAATGCTTTTGTCCATCGAACTTTTCTCGGATTTCGCTTCATCCTAAAGGATAGAGTTCAGCATTGACATAAGTTCGTTTGAAATTCCGAAGCATACTTGAAATTTTTATGGCATCTGCAATCAGGTGTGAGAATCAATGAAATTGAGAGAGCAAAGAAAAGCACTTTGAGGTACAAAATCTAAAGACTTTTGCATCATTTCGGACAAAGGCAGAGCCTAGAGCGATACAAAATCAGGGACACGACATTCAAAAGAGGTGAATGGGCTTACCATGTCCAGGATAGACGTTTGTCGAGCAGAAATAGCACTTTTCGATACGCATTACATAAATAAGGAGGATGCTTCACGAACTCGAAATTTGGGAGAGAAGTTGATTACGTAATATATATTTTAAATTCAGGTCGGCAATTGTGACGAATGCCGTCGGCGATGGGTTAATTTAAGTATATGATCTCCTTCATACCAACTAGCCCTAGATGATGCTCCATCACGCATCTCCAGGGGTGCGTAATGCTGCTCGCAAGGGCTCCAATGCCCTTGTACACCATGGAGGGCACAATAAACCTGGGACAAATCCATCCATCCAATCAGCATTGCATATAACCCATCCTCTGCCCACCACGTTCCAAGCAGTGAGCCCTCGCAACCCGCCCCACAAGCTATTCACTGCAACCAGCAATGTGCTCCAGTGGTTCTTCACCCAGCTATCTACCCCTGGAATCAAAGCACCAACCAACCTCGCTCAACTCCAACACTCTGGAAGCCGATCGTTGCATACTGTAGCTCATCGTGAGTCTATACAGAACCGCCTCTCCACTCCCGTGCGACATGCCCTCAAACACAAGCCCCAAGCCAATACTTTCTTGCGGAGTGCCTCGGGCTCTCTCCCTTGTTGTGGTAGAGTCGCCCAGGTTGGCCTTGGAATCGCCAGGAATTTTAGCACCACCCGTCCCATTTTCCAGCAGTTGGCCGATAATGTGCCTGTAGTGGGAAGAACGCTATACGAAATTGATTGGGATGTACGTATGCGGAATGAGCACAAACGAATGCAGATCATGTCTACAAAGTCTCCCAAAGAGGTTCCAAGGACTCAGGGAATGAACCGACATATCCCAAAGGAGCGCACTTCGAGCACATTCAGCCATACAGAAGGCCGAACTGCAGACAATGCAGACTTCCTGGAAGACATTGACCATTACTTTCCGTCAGTCAATGTTGCTGCTGTCACCACCTATCTGTTTATTCCTCTTGCTCCTACGCCTACTTTGCGGCATCCCTTACCATTCATACCTTTGCCCATGTCGACATCGACGCGCAGGGAACCAACTCTCCTGCCGCCTCTATCTTTCCTTGGCAATCTGAACGCGTTGCATTCTACTCACGCCTTGCGGGTATCTACTCTCTTCTCTCATTTGGACCGGGCCAACGTATGGGCACGTGGAGTTCAATGTTCTGCATATTCTCATGGGCATGATCACCGCCAACGAGACGGCAAGCCCGACATTGGTATTGGTGAGCAAGACGCATGTACCATCCTGAAGGTCGAATTCGCAGGTTGGACACAAGCTGAAGTGAGAGGTATCCTTGGCGAGAGTGGCACTGGTTGGTGTGTTCTTGAAGAAGTTACTCAAGAGGATGATATTTTGGATAATGATCCATTATCTGATAGTGATTCCTTGTCATCCGACCTTCTTGGAAGTGAGCCTGGCTTCTGTAATACCGACACTGGATTGGGATACACCATGACGATTGATCCCGCCGAATCATTCGTAATGCCCACGCTCGATTTCTCATCCAGTTTCCTGGCATCTTCGACCTTGTCACTATCCCAGACGACATCTGCCGATAACCGGTTTCTCACAGAAATGGTGAACAACCCATGGGCAGACGAGTCTTCACTATCAGGATCTTCATCCTTTGCCCACTCACCTCCATCTGATCTGGTAGTTGATCCACCCTCATTAAACGGGTGGTTTGGCTCTATCTACGGGTCCACATATGGCTTAAATTTCAGCTCTCCATCTGGATGGAATGTTGACAGTGAACCCTTGGGGCGTCAGGAATATGCCCCTTTGAGATATTAATCAGGCGACGTTAAAGATTTCTCACTGCAACACAAATAAGGCGTTGTAGTACCATGGATATGAACTTGGGCTCAAACATGATGCAAAGTAATTTTACGCCCTTTGCCACCTTCAAATTTTTTTAAAAATCTAGTACAATCACACATATGTAAAATGTTATGATAACTAATTAGGATGATTTCCAGTATTTCTTTCATCAACTGTGAGGCAGTCAGTGAACAGGTTGACTGCCCCTCCACTGGCCTCATTGAAAGAGGACTGTCCAGCTGTGACTTTGATCTTGAATACACCCTGGGAGGTGAACCCAGGGCATGTGAAGTAGCCCGATTAAAGGAGATCAGTGTGAGAGGCATTGCTCAGAGATTGCGATACCCCAAACCATTCTTATGTGCTCTGCGAGGACTCTATATTCGACGAAGCGCTTGACGTTGGAAAGGATGTTCGATATCACCGCTGTCTTTCAGAGTGATATGTGTGTTGAAGGGCGCCATGGATGCAATAATAGAATGGGATGATTGTAGCCACCTTCCTTCACTGATAACTGCCATACCGGTCCGGGTCCTGGGCATTTCAACAGATGTGCATGAATGAGACTGGGGTCCTGGAGGAGAGGACGTTTTTGGCTGAAAGCACAACTTATCATGCAAAGGTAAGCAAATATGTAAACCAAATGATAACTTGAATGGCAAGCAAGTGTGTTTTCCGAAAATTAGGCCACAAAACCGGTCCAAAACATGAGCACCAGAATAGCCTTGTACTGTTACATTACTTACGATGTCAAGAACTCGCCCATGGAATCCCGTTAACTCTTTGACGATTCTGCGTGTCTCGATATTAATGATGCGGATGACCATATTGTCGGAAACGACGGCCAGTAGTCCACTGTCCCGGTGAAGCGAGATAGAAACTGCTGTAGATGTCAACACTGGCGTATGCTCCAAATCAGTTGTTTGGAAATCGAAAAACTAGATCAGGAGTCATATCAGCTGAGAATAACCAAAGGCTTTATCAAGACGAGCGTTAATAAGTAGTCCCGTCTTAGGTCTAGCGTACTCGCAACGACAACTCACTCTATTTAAGGAATCAGCCGCTAGCCCTGTTATCGTCCTCTCACTTCGTTTTGCTGGACCGGAGTAGAATTGTGCTGAAGAACAAGGTCTGAGTGTATATGACTTGCATCTGATGCCTGATTGAATATTCCACATATGAACTTGCATTGCATGTCCATGGTTATTGGAGCTTGCAGCCGCCAGGTTTGGCGATGTCAATAATCGGGCCAGCTTTCTTTTCCATTGGCTTAGGCCTCGATAAAATCCGTTGAACAAAGATACAGAAGAGAAGAACCTCGCCGGGCGCAGTCGCGGGGTCATTGCTGAGGTAGATAAGCTCACCTTTACCGACCACGGCACTCCAAACTGGAGTGTTATCCCAGGTCAGATTCTTCTTATGTGAATGTAAATCTTGCTGATCATGTAGATATCGACTGATCTCGGGGTGCGCTTTATATGCATGCATAAATGTGCTTGTTTCTGGGCTGGTCGACTTGAATCGTATGCACGATGCTTGGAACTTGCTTGGAACATGGTAGTCCGCACTCATGCAATTCTGCGAACGACTTTCCATTTCGCAATGGAAGCGGGTATCTGGTACAAGCCGTTCACACTGCAGAAACTCTAGATCGGGCCATCATATCTAGGGAAACACAGGAGACTACGCGAAGGCGTTGTGTCAGTTCATTTCGGCCGTCAATCTCGAAGATACTTCGTAAATCCCCCTCTTTGGATGAGATTGTTCCAGCGCAGAAAGTGGGGTAAATAATCCAGCTCGACTTGTCTTTGTTATGCATCACGCTTTGTATGACGACATTTCTATTGGACTGCTTAAGAATTCTGTAGAAGCGTTCTATGCCGGGATACCAAGCGATTCCACAAGCTCTTACCACACTTTCTCCACCAAGAAAGGGAAGGAATAACATTCTGGCTCGGGAAGCTTCGCGCCTTTCGCCCAGCTCCCTCAAATGCTTGCACCCTTGCACGCTTTCGAAGCCAGCTATCGTTGAGAAAATTCAAAATAGTGCTTCTCAACTCAAATACGTTTTGAATAGAGCGGCCGTTACCATGCAATACATCGGTCAAGCTGCATGTGCAATGCTGCTGAGCAAATACACTGGATTACACGACCTTGTCTTCGGTCATACGGTATCTGGAAGGAATGTCGCAGGAATAGAAGAAGTTCTTGGACCTTGGTCTCATTTTGGTATGAGAATCGAAACACCATAAAGACCTACAACTAATCATTTCTCCCCAAGAATACAATTCTGTGTTGCGTTCTCCTTCACAAAGGCATGGGTAACATCGAGCTCTTGAGGTCCATACAAGAATGACCTTGATAGCCTTCCCTGGCAGCAGGTTTCTCCTCAAGCCACTCAGAAGCTCATGGGCATTAGAAATCTTTGGAACACATTGTTCCCTTTCCAGCTTTTGCAAACTGCAGATCTCCTTCGATCCAGGGACTTGACTGGAGATTTGACGAGGATCTCGCCAATGTAGAAGTAAGAATACAGGTCAGTGAGCAGGATTTCTGGGGGAAATATACTGACTCAGCCACTGGCATAGTACTATCCCCTCAAACATTGAAAAGCAGTATTGTAACTTTGGTATAATTCTGAAGTTCGCTTCTCAACTGAGCCACTTTGAGAAAAAGATCTGGAGCCAGTGGTGTGTAAGAGGGCCAGAGAACCGTGCTTAAACCATTACACCAAAAGGTAGAATAACTGAATAATTAATAGTTCAGCCATCCGGTTCTATATATGGTGTTGG
>Ga0307509_10003959_pt1 | contig 21854 bp, 21 predicted proteins | sample 10_EM_MG_FD_202245 | JGI IMG/M metagenome (GOLD analysis project Ga0307509, IMG submission 202245) | Populus trichocarpa ectomycorrhiza microbial communities from riparian zone in the Pacific Northwest, United States - 10_EM | ecosystem: Host-associated > Plants > Roots > Unclassified | place... | reverse complement strand
CATTGTGATCAACGCGTTCTCGATGGGAACGCTTCACCGTGCAGTTCCCATGACCGTGGGGCTCTGTCTCGGAGTCGCTGCATGTGTGCCGCACACACTTGCGTGGGATATTGTCAGGGACAGGCGCTACGACGCAAGCGAGCTTCTACGCATCAGGCACCCGGGTGGTGTGGTGGAAGTCGGCGCTGAGTTGGATAGTGGTGGGGAGGTGATGAGCGCTCGCGTCATGCGGACAGGGCGGAGGCTGATGAGAGGTGTCGTCTGGTGGTAATTTCTGCTGCCCTTCGACATCGTACCTGCTACCGTTTGGGGAGTTGCTAGGAATTGCAAAATTAGTCGCGTTCCTCGGAGTTTAGTCGCATGTTCAGTGGTTGAGATGGTCAAGCATGACCAACTCGGCATGTCCACTTATGTCAAGTCCTCATCAACTGATCTTCATTACCGTCCCATCCCCCACCACTGATCCAACATTTACATCTGATTGGGTCCCTATTGTTCTATTTCACAAACCCCGTCATGTAGTGAAGATGACCCATGTACACAGCGACAACCGATTCATTCTTTATTGACTTGGGCGGCCTCAATAATTCCCCCTAGTGCCGGAGAGTACGTCGCGCGTCGCGGGTTATCATTCGTGCCACGCAGACTCAAGAAGTCCTCGGCAAGGACCGCCATCGCGGTATTCGCCTCCGCGAGCTTACCGCTCTCGTCCAGCAGATATTCAGGCTCACTTGAACTAGCTCCATCGAAACTTTTGTTGACTGCCCTGTGCGTCATGTCCTTCGTCAAACGGTCCTCGGGATCAAGGTCAAAAATGACAGGGCGATTCATCTAGGTGACAGTAGAAGGCAAATGGGGCCCGAAAGACAGCTCGGTCCTCGGAAGCCCCAGGTATCACTACATACTCATTGCCGAGCGAACGTCAGAAGCAATGCAAGGCCGCCGCTCTATCCTTCGGGCACTGGCAGTGCCCGATTCCAGCGAGCTTCCTACTAGCCTCCGCGGATACAGGAGGTGTATGGCCAGGGTGGATACGAGCCGGGGATGCGCGGGGCAGGCCGGTTTTCAAACTGTACTGTACAGCTTCTAAGTTAGACATGGTGTTGGGTAGAGTCATGAAAGTTTCTTTTTCAAAGTTTCATTGTGACGCTACTACCCGCTAACCCCCCAGGACCAGAGGGTAGATTCACCGTGGATGTCACGGGCGTCCCTTTCTTCCCCGCAACCCCCACGACCACGCTAGCAAGTGTTTGCGAAGGGTCCGAAACTGTGAGGGTCCCATTCTTCAAGTCGAGCATGAGCGCTACGTTCCCGCTGACAGTAATAACCGCGGGACCGTGGCCGCCGAGGGTCACGTTCCCCAGGGGAAGTGTGCCGCCAGACGCGTCCCAGAATACTGCGGAGACGGTGCTGTAGCGCGCATCGAGGACTGCGGAAATGTGAGCATCGTTCTGGAGAAGGACGATCTCATGGCTTCTGCTCTTGCTCCGGAAGCTGTCGAATGTGGTGCCAGGGAAGATGGTATACGCCGTGGGCTGCGTCAGGTTTTGATGCTGGATCCATGCAGCGAAGATATCGACCGTCGTGGGCGGCTGTCTTGATATACCGATCGCGGACCATGCGCCCGTGCGGTCGCCGACGGACAATGAAAGCCTCGTCGACCCTGGCTCGAAGAGGTAGCCGATACCACCGTGCCAAAGCGATGACACGGTACCATCAAACGTTTGGTTACTAGGTGGGTTGAAGGTGTCGTAGTCGACATAGATAGCGCCTGAATGCAGTCTCTGGTCCAAGACGGAATAGACGCTCGCGTTGGTAAGAGAGGTGAGGTTAGCGATCATGACGTATTGGGTATCGTCGTCAAGAAAGAACCAGGCCTTTTGCCAGCTGAAGGCTTTGGTGAGTGGGTTGAGATATTTCATAGCCGCGGCGCCGGTTTTGCCGTTCGATACACCGCCGACGAAAGATTCGAGCCCTTCCCACTGGGCCTGAGAACAGTTGAGAGGCGTAGCACCATAGTCAACAGTGGTACCGGGAATGAGATTCCAATCCCACGCAGCAGCGATGTCTTCGTATTCGTTGCCTTGTAGGTACGTGTAGAGCGTACCGTCAGCGAGGTGAAAGCCGAATGGCTAAAGGTGGATGGAAATAAGTTGCCATCTTCGTTTCAGTTGGAATGCTGGGGACACGAACGTTTTGCGAGTTGGTGCATTCTGTGTTCTGCGTCCGTGTTGAATACATTTTCAGCGTGGAGACGTAGCCTGGACCACGCTGAACCTGATGATGCGTCAGACCAGATGTTCAGCCTATTGGTGTTCCAACTCGCCATGTAATCGTTATCATAGAAATTTATGTTGCCAACGAGTTTCCCCGAATTCGCATCATTGGTAGGCTCGACAAAGTTATTGTAGACTTGGACTATGAGACTCGAGCCCCACAGCTTCCCCAGTTGCAGAATTTCCGAGAGATTCAGGTTAAGATCGCCCGTGGCTCTGCATCAATTGTCAGTACTGGCCCTGCAAAATTTCAACGAGCCACTCACTGAGAATCAATGGCAGGGAAAGAGATGAAACGCGGTAGAGAGCTCTGATGCCCCTCTTAAGTCATGGAGTAGCTTACGAGAGATGGATGGCTCACGAAGTCCCAATGAAGTACGTCGGTCTTCACGTTGCGGTACACCATCCATTGATCACCGTCAATCAGAGTCTCAAAGGCACGCTGGGAAATAGGGTCTGCAGCATACTGCGTTCCAGCGGCATCGATTTGCAGCTCAAGAACATCACTGGAACTGGGAAATGATTAGTAGGCGGACACGAGAAAAGAGACGGGTTCGTTAAATGTACAAAACCCTGCCATAATTGCCATTGTAGAGAAGGCCAGCATGCTGACCGAAGCTCCCATCAGGCTTGATACCATCAATCATAACGCCGGCCTGTATTACGATTTCGGCGTTAATGCGACTGTAGGCCTCTGTGATAAGGGTTGTATTAGAGGTCAACAATGCAAGATCTACTCCAATCTTTGCCACGTCCAAGATATTGGCACCGGCCAGGAAGCCCTTCCCCTCGTAGAATGTGTCATATGCTCGCGCGGAAATGGATGTGCAATTATTGACTTGTGTTGGGCTAAGCGAGGAGTTAAACAACAAGCAGCTCTCGCCGACTAGGTTGGGGACAAGTACGACCTATACGGGTAGTTTGCGACGATGAGTCGGCGCAGAGGACTCGGGACAACTCACGTTTGAAAACCAGTTAGTATTCCAGAGGCCAGGAGTATCGCATGGGCACGTAGTGGTGCCACCTTGATCCAAACATCCAGGAATGGTAAAGTCCTGTGAGAACCAGAAATCCATCGCAGAGGAAATGACGCTGGTGAGGGCTGGGCTGCGGGCATATTTATCAGCGCCCGTGAGCCCACCGTGCCAAGCGGCGCTCATAGTTACTATGAGGCGTCAGGAGCTGAGAATGGATGAACCGAATTTTTGAGTGTACATACAGATTCGGCTCCAGTGCGCACTTGCGGGCCAGTTGGCCGGGCGCGCAGGACAACCGGCGGTATAATCGATTTCGGATGCAGGCCAGCTTCCATTGGGGCCTAACATACTTACCCTAGTGCATCAGGGTTAGGTGTGTAGGAGAAGTCTCGGCATAAATGACGTGCCATGAGGCAATCTGGGACACCTTAGTGGCAGATGCAGTGATAAATCCGAGCCTTCGTTGAAGGATTGTGTCCATATCCTGCTGGGTCTGCGGGTTCACAAGAGACGGCAATGGCGTCGACGATGGCGGTGGGCTGGAGGAAGGTGTTGAGCTACGGGACATGGTCACAGACGAGGGAAACGAAGTAGATGACTGGGATTGGCTAACAATCTTCGGCGCTTTGGGGCCAGATGTGGAAGCTGTAGAAGAGGAGGGGGTGCGTGGAGTAGTTTGTGAGCAGGGTTCGGTGGATGGCAAAAGAGAGGGCGTGGAAGGTCTAAGAAGTGCAGATGGCGTAAGGGAGAGAGCGAGGGTGGCCAAGTAAAGGAGAGGCAGGACAAGGTACATCGTGGAGAAAAGAAGAGCGGATTCCGTCTAGGCCAGAAAGGAGAGTGAGGACACCGAGAGACTTTAGTGCTTATAGGTCAGTGCAGCCTGAGCGGGTTTCGTCAGGACGGACATATTTGAGTCGAGTCCGCGAGGTCGGCAGAGGGTAGGCCGCGGCAGTCCGTGACCGCATGATTCGGAAGACGTGCGCGACTTCTTACGAGCTCTTTAGTATCCTCGGACACAGCCCATGGTGTATGTCAGCATGAACGCCTCTATGGTCTTCCGGATCACAGAACCTGTCCCTATCATGTTCACTCGAACAGTGATTAGAACTGACGACTTCTCATAAAAGAGCGCTACATTGAGCGTTAAAGTTTGACGAGCGGGAAATTTGGCTGATAGTACTGTGCAGGACATACAAATTAAAAGGTGATTTCACCCTCTAGAGAGGTGATAAGCGGAAAAATGGGCGGCCATCGGCTGATTTCCGAGGGGCTGGTTTAGCGGCTGATTCGCCACCCGTTTAAAACCGCCTTTGGAAAGGGTGGTTCTGACCCTGTAGTACTGTAGAGTTGCCTTGTCAGAGAGACGAGGTGAGTTACTCTCGTACGCAGCGTTGCACTTGAGATAACGAGATGGCAGAATGGTAGGCCAGTTGCGCCCCTCAATCACTGGCAGCTGTCAGAAACTTTCGGACCAACGCACCGAAGAGTGCGAAAGTTCACAGGCAACAACGCTGTTTGTTTCGGCGTGGCTCCATAGAGCAAACGTGGCAACGCCCATACAGTAATTGTTGACTGTGGTGGTGTACCTCTTTTCAATCAGCTGACCGAGTTTGTGCTGTAAGATGTATTCATTTGGCTGTATTTGCGTCACATGTTCACGTGATCTATTTGCCATATGGTCTACTGTACTTGGATTCACTTTTTTGGTGTGCACTTTGCGGTGCTGTTGCGCTTTGAAATATACCCGCTGTCACTGGGAGAGCTATTCTTTTTTCTCACCCGGATCATATTTGATTCCCAACAGCCCAGATATCGGGGTGTCTCAAACTCCACTTTCCCTCTCCAATTCTCGAGCACTGAACCACATTTGAATGGACTCACCACCGCGTGAGTCTCTAATCTTATCTCTGTTCCAAAGGCCCTTTTTGATCCGCCGAATCCGCCTTGCGTTTTTTTTTCCCACACTCAGTCTCTGTCTCTGACGTCGGCAGCAGCATCTCTCAAAGAATAGGGAATCAGTCACCAATGTATAACCCATACGCGAACCGGTATCCGTCATACGGTGCATACGGCGCATACCCAAGGCAATACGGAATGTACGGCGGGGGGTACGGGGGGGTACCGATGACCCAATCCTACTATTCCTACGCTCCCTCCACCGCCTACTCCACCTACTCCGACGGTCGATACACAACCGGAGGCCTGCATGCGGGCGGGCTCCACGAGAACATGTACTTCAGCCTTAATGGCAAGTTGATCAGGTCTTATAAAATTCGGAGCTACAAGGTGTGTCCGATTTTGGGCCTTTGAGCCACATCCCCGTTGTCGATGTTAACCATCGATTTCCTATCCATGGATCCAGAGAGCACAGAAACACGTCCTAGACTTGTTCCCAGAGGTGCTATCAGGCATCGCGTCCTCCCGCATCCAGTTTTACGTACTGCGTCCCGGCTTTTCCCACGGACAGTACACCGGCTTGAAGTCGTACATCTCGAAGAACGCATGGCGAACAGAAATAGACACTTTGCGAGACCACGAGACGGTTGGGATCGAGGTTCGACAGAGCATTTCAGTCGCAGAATCCGTAGCCAGCTTCTTCAATCGCTCCCGGGTCCTATAGGAATCGCAATTTGTTTTGGGTTTGGTTTTCTGTACTATATATTTCGTCGACGCGCAATGGTGTTGTACTAGTTCCCAACATGTTGTACTACTATACCGAGTCTCGTTTGTTGTGTAAACCTCACTACTAATACTATACGTTCAACGTTGACCACGGCCCCTTCGAGAAGCTGCCTCCTATCATAACAGCTGGGAGCAACTTGTCCTACGGGTGACTCGAGTCCTCAAATGACCAACGCATATAGTTTACGGTAGAGCACCGGGATTGTTCCAACAGCCGTTCCCGCGTGATGAAGTAACATAACTGGTGCATGCATTGTCCCCTTGTTGTAATCTGTGTTGGGGCGATGAGAGATATTGGGGATGGCAACTCTGCCGTGAACGCGCGTCCCCGGAAAGAAACCACCAAATGGCCTCGTTACAGCCAGCAGGCATTCCTTGATGCCGTTCTGACCTTCCTTATCTCTCATTATGCAGCACGTTGTCGGGCTTCCTGCGATCATATCGGAGAGCGCCATCATGATATTCAAAGGACATTTCTCCTTGGATGCCTTGGATGGACTTAACAATGGAGCAGACACTGAAGGCTATCAATTATCGCTAATTGTTTACTTGATTCAACCTATGCTCTTCTCCCATCTCTCTTCTACTGGCCGATCCCCAAATCTCTCAGCACATCTGAGCGCACTGAAGGATCAAATAACCCCAACGACGGATGCTGTACTTCGATACGTTCTCATGTGCCAAATTTGAGGCATCTCACTGAGATCAGAGTGCTTGTGCCCCTCTCGCAGTCGTAAAGTTCTCTCGTGGGGGTTTGTCTTGTCCCGGTGTGTGGTGGTTACGAAAGTTACATCCGTCATATCGGCCCAGAAAGGGCGAGTTTCATCACCGTCTTCAAGGTACGGCGCCTCAGGGATCAGTGGTTTGCATATAATATTCGGTGACACAAGAAACCCATATCGTGTGTCACGGAATATTAGAATTGGGAGACACTCGAGGTGCGAGGGGCGGGGAACATTTGATACGACCTATGTCAGAATAGTTTCCTAGTGAAGTTGAGATAAAATATATCTACAGTACTGTCGCCACGGCTCTGACTGCGCATCCATGTGTGCCTCACCGTGGCCACGAGGCAGGAGATAGGAGAGGAACGGAAAGTTCGGGCCGCGCGGCGCGTCCACAGACACTTTCTACGCGCGTCGCGACAATGATGGACGCGTTCTAAGCCCGCTCTAGACACGGCACAACTTTCTTCTCGAACAGTTCTCGACCCCGAGTATCTACTACAAACGCTTTAAATCACGACGTTTTTCGAATGTCATCGGATCGCGTCCTAGACTTTCTCACCGAGGAGCTCATAGTTGGGAAGAACATCGTATGCACCTCTTGTAGGATTTGTTACGTGCTAAATCCATGTCGACCTCGTTGTCTTTTCCAGGTAACCTATCGTTCTCTAAGTCATGCTCTCGGAATCCACGTAAACCAGGCCAAAAAGTGGGCTCTACATCCTTGTATCAGACCATCAATAACCTGTTCTCAGCGAACTCGCTTTCTACCACTCTGAACACGCAGGTTCTTTGGACGCTGCTCATGCGACTTATATCATCGGAGGAGAACCCCGTGTCTCGTACCTAGATAGCGTGCGAGATATGGACGAAATGCCGGTCGATGATGCAGAGACCGACGAAGGTTCGGAAGAAATTCTGGAGACGAAAATAACACTGGTTAGGGAAGCTGATCTTGAGGGTGCGGGTCCTTTCTGCTCTTGCGAGTGTCGCTTCTGATTCACTTCGACATTTCCCAGCCTCAAAAGAACGGTATACGCGCATTCACTTTGTCCATCTCTACAGCCTTTCGCCTTCACCCATTCGTGTAAGCAGGCATCGTTCTCGTCCCTTTCTGGCTTCACGCAAATTATTCTTTCAGGAACCAGCCCTCTTATGCGAGCCCGCGAAGAGTCTTCGAGAAGCGGGAGAGAGCCTTGGCACTGGCTTCACTGTTTCATTAGGTCGGGTCACGGGTCCGGGCTGGTACATTAAAGTGCGTTAGCCTCTACTCCCATCTCTCCAGTTGCTAACGATGACTGTGCCTTTCACCTCACTCTACAGAAACGAACCGATCTTCAGCCAGCACGGTCCTCGGCGAACATAAAATCCTCTGCCGCCGTCGCCTCCACTTCTAAGAACAAACTTCCTGGTCTGTCGAAGACTTCCTCTATGACGGAAGACACTAAGCCCGTCGTCAAAACCGAATCGAAGGACGTCAAGCCTGTGATCAAGGAGGAACCCTCGAAACCGAAGCCTTCCGGAAAACTCGACTTCTTCGGCAAAGCAAAGCCTGTGCCCAAGCCCACAACAGAGATGCCCAAAATTAAAATTGAACCAGAGGAGTCTTCGATAGCGTCCAAACCAGCCCCCAAGCCAGAACTCAAACCCCCGAGATCGAATGACAAGGCTGGTTTTTGGTGCTTTTTGCTACGCTTCGTCGACGAGTTTGACGAACATCTGGGTTTCTAGCCCCCCGTTGAGAGGAAGCCCACCATTAAGCTTTCGGATTCTGACGATGAGAGCACGAGAGAACGTGCAAAGCCGTCGTCATCTACACGTACCGAGCCCAAAAGCGTGGCGCGCGTCAAGAGGGGCGTTGTCATCTCGGACGACGAAGACGAGGAGTCGAAACCACCAGCGCCGCCCGCGCGCCCCAAAGCCGCGTACAAAGCAAAAGCGAAAGCTGCCACTCCAGATACTGATGCAGACAAAGACTTACGAGCGATGATGGACATCGACGACGGTAAGTAAAAAAGCTCCGTCCGAGGATGGTTGAGCTGACGGACTTTCGGTTCATTCCTCGCTCTCCCATTAGATCAAGTCACGAGGGTCTCTCGCACTGTTTCGGTCTCAGATCCAGCGACATCACCTCCAGCAACCGACGTCGAGATGGAAGATCGCGGGCAGGAGCCCGAACCAGAACCAGAACCAGAACCGGAGTCCGCCCGCAAGCCCGCCCGCAAAGTCAAACGCAAGCCGAAGAAAGAGGTGCCCGTGGGCCGCAATGGTCTCAAGAAGAGACGGGTGGTCAAGTCTCACATGACCACGGATGACAAAGGCTACTTTGGTGCGTCGTCACATTCCGTCCCCCGCCGTTGCAAAAGCTCCGAGCCGCTGATGGATGGGACTGCCTCGTATGGGTCACTCAGTTACCGAGGATTATTCGTCGTACGAATCCGTAGACGAGGAGGAGGCGCCTCCTGAGAAACCCGTGAAGGGAAAGGGAAAGGGAAAGAAGGTCACTGCGCCAGTCATGGTGAAGAACGAAGGTGAAACGGACGAAAAGACCACCAAGACACCTGTAAAGAGTGCATCGACATTAAAGCGCAAACCGTCAAAACCGAGCGTACAGAAGGGGGGGATTGCGAGCTACTTCACGAAGAAATGAGTGGACACGATTCTCTTTGATGATTTATTATATTCACTGCAAAGGATGCCCACTAATTTGTCGTTAAAAATAATGAAAAGGTGATTGGATATAATACAGTTTAACCCGCAAAAAGTGGTTCAGCCCGGGATCGAACCGGGAACCTTCTGTGATCAGATCACAAATGTGAGACAGAAATCATAACCATTAGACCACTGAACCTTTAATTTACCAGAGGATTTTAACTTATAAGTAGAGTGTGACTGAAACGTTACTGGATAGTGTCGTTATATGGGTTAAGCCCACAGTCATAAGCCTTATACTCTCTCTCCAGTGAGTTCACAATAATTTTGCGATCTGAAGGGTTTTCGGCCTCGATACCGCCTGGAAAGGGGTCCCATACAGGGTACAGAATGCCCCAGGCGCACGGGTCTGTGTCACGCCCGGTAAGACCCCCACGACCTGGAGGTGTTGTGGTACCAGACACAATTTCGGTGGTCGAGAGGCCAAAATTTCCATAAAATCCTCCGCCACTTTTCATTATTCTTTGTCTGCTGACGTAGAACTCCATTTTCCGAATGGGGGTGTACCGATGGTCCTGATGCTGGGGTAGCAGGTGGCGGCGCAGCAATGGAAGGACGTGGTCCAGAAACGGAGGGGGTAGAAGGCCATTGGGCGACTATTTCATCAGCTCGCAAATCGCAAAGTATCTGTTATTGGGGGGTTCCATGTTCTGAGACGAGAGGACAGGTCATAACCTGGAGCAGGGGAGCATTCGTCAGGTCCAGGGAGTAGCCTGCGCAGATATCGCTTTTCCTTCCTCATCTGGCTCAGGCTGGGGCTTTTGGACATTCCGTGTATCTCCCTTACTCCTCTGCACGTCCTGAAGACCCGATGCTGTCACTGGCTTTGACAGTGTCGAAAGAATTTGCGTAGGCCAATCGATTTTGGTCGGCTCATCTGCGGGTCAAAAGAAAGGTGTCACGTCCTGGTTGGTCCGGGCACGCAGATACGCGCAACGCCTCAGTACTCAGCAAGACATGATGCGAGGCGCAACGAAGTCGAGCGACTTTCTTGTCGCGCACTCGCTGCGGCATCGTGGTCGAACAACAGCTACACGATTTCCAGGTGACCCTTGCTCGCTGATGTGTGTAACGCAGTCCATCCGCACTTGCTCCAGGCATCCACGTTTGCGCCATACTCAAGGAGTAGCTTGACGACCGTTATCTAACCGTATTATGATGCTCTATCCGATGCGGATCCAATGCGTTGGGATTCGCGCCATGGTCGAGGAATAACCATGAGAGACAGAGGCGGCTGGACGGGTGAGGCGGTCGTGAGGCATGCCAGAGCAGCGAACCGAAGTCAAAGGTGACCCACTTGTTCAGGTCTGCGCTGTACTCCAAAGCGAGCTGATCCACCTGCGAGCGCTGGTAGACTGCAGCAGTCTCAACCCCTACTATCGCACTCTTCATCATGTGGTGGGTACAATGGTGGGGGAAATGGTGGCGTGATGGTGACAATAACAGGTGAAGGTATTCGACATTCGACACGCAGAGACGGAACGGGGAAACGTAAATATCCTTTCCCCGTTAGAGGCAATCGAGAAGGGTTACGGGTATTGCGGGTGCTGTGATGAAGAATATTAGAACTTCGGTCGGAGAAGTTCAAGGATTACTGAAGATAACTGACAGCTCCTCCGAGTCAGCTGCTCTCCATCTCGTTGTGTGGTAGTGAGTGGTGGTGAGAGAGATGTAGTGGCAAGGAAAGAGTTTTAACAGTAAAAAGACATTTTAACGCAGGTGGAACGTCCACGCTGCTAGTGAGTTCGGAGGTGGTCTGAGATGGGAGATAAGAGGGAGAGATGGATGGCTCCGCGTGAGCCGCTTGACTGATACTGAAGGAGAGGAGACAAGACAAGAAAATGGGGGAAAACGCGAGCACAGAACCTGGTGGCACTCGTTGCCCTGCCCAGGAGACCGGTCTGGTGCTCACGGTGTTGCGCGCGGATTTATATAGTTCGTTTTCTAGCTATTTACAATCTAAACTATTTGTCCATAGCTCTAAGAAGGAGGTCCGTCCTGGAAACGAGGGTTAATACGGAAAAATGGAGGGCGGCAGCGTCCTTGTGCGGCATAGCCTTCGAGCCCTCTGCCCTAACTTACCACTTCCCAGTTCCCACCGTCTCGCCACCATCTCTTCACAGCGAATCCCCCCCCTCCTCCCGGACGATACCATACTCGCGAGATGGCTAACCAGTCAGGATCCGTTCCTTTTCAAAAGCTTCTCGAATATGCCTTGCTGCAGTACGAGAAGAAGACGGGCGTCACTTTATCCAAACATCCTCTTGCCTTGCAACTCCAGAATTGCAACTCGGTCGAGGACTTTAATAACCATTTGCAAGATAAAGCAAAGGATGTCAGAGAAAGTGAAAGAATCACCAAACCGATGAGGACTATTGTATCAATTCTAACACCGCTCTCTTCTGCCTCCCTTCCCGACGCTGTCGTCCAGGTACGTTAGAGGGTGCTCATGGCCGCTTCATATTCTGACCCTTTTGACAGGCCTTTCCACCTGCGAAAGCCATACAGGCTTGTCTCTGTGTACTACTTGGCGTATGTGACGGTCTCTGGTCTATACGTAGATTTCCTTGTGACATCCAAGTGAACCAGTTTGCAAAGGGCGAGATATCCAACTTCGACGCACTGGTTGACTGGCTCGAGTCGATCGAAAACTTCATCGGTCGACTCGGTATATATACAGACATAACACTTCCGCCCGCAATGGTTGAGGTAGTGGTTAAGATAATGGAGGAATTAATCTCCACGCTCGCTTTGGTAACCATAAAGCTCAAGGAGCGAAAACGAGGTGAGCTCATTCTCGCTGACGTGTTACCTTACTCAGCTCCCCGCAGAAAAACTTAAGAGACTTTTGACGGGTAAGGCGGCAGACGAGGACATTAAGGAGGCCCTACAGAGGCTGAACAAACTTACGCAAGACGAGCTTAGAAATGCCGCAGCTCAGACTCTAGGTGTTGTCAGCGGTGAGCAAACGCACTCTGCTTGTGCTTGTAATCCCACGTCTACTAAATATTACCTAAAATGGGGAACGACGTGAAAGAGTTGAAACGTCCGTTATCTCTTAACATTTCATTTCCGCCTGGGAGCACTGAGATTATCTGGCAGGTGCCCAGTTACTCAGAGATATTCAAAGCTGGCTCTCCCCCCCGGATACATGGAAAATTTACAACATCTCCCGCGGATCACGGCACAAAGAGACAGGGTCCTGGTTTGTTAAGAGCAAGAGATTCTCAGAATGGAAGGCTTCTAGAACAAGTTCCCTCCTATGGATTAATGGGAAACGTCAGTTACCGCTCGGCGCTTACGTTTTCGCAGACACTGATAGTCTTCCCTTTCGAAGCGGGCACTGGGAAAAGTGTCCTTTGGTACGCTAATGTTAACCCGCCCGTATTTCATCTTGGGGACTCACATTGTTGGTCAGTTCGGCGATCATCGAAGACATCGAGGCAATGCGGAAGTCTGGGGGTGCATCACTCGCTATGTATTTCTACGACTTCAGGGACGATCTTAAAAAGGACCTCCGGGGGCTACTCTCATCGGTGTTGTTCCAACTTTGCGACCAGTCCGATTCCCACTACAATATTCTTTCCGCTTTCCATTCGACACACCGCAATGGTGCACAAAGCCCCCGCGATGAAGAGCTTATCCAATGCTTTGAGGACTTGGTGAAAGTGCCGGGGCCACCACCAGTTTATCTGATTGTGGATGGGTTGGATGAAAGTCCAAACACATCTACTCAGTCATTCCATCGTGACCAGGTTCTATCGTTTTTGGACGACCTTGTCAAGGCACAGCTTCAAAACCTGCGCTTATGCGTCACTAGCCGACCAGAGGTCGACATTAAAGCTATCCTCGGGCCTTTAGCTTTCCGTTCTGTTTCCCTGGAAAACGAAAGTGGACAAAGGAAGGACATTAAGGACTATATCGAGTCGATCGTTCACACGGGTAAAAGGATGAAAAGCTGGAATCCGAAGCACAAGCAACTTGTGATTGACGTCTTGACCAAAAAAGCGGATGGGATGTAAGGCATTTATATCTTCAAGCTATGCCTTCATGACACTCACCCGTACGGTTGGTAGGTTTCGATGGGTGGATTGCCAGCTCAAATACCTTGCCATATGCCTCCCAGTGAATCTCGAGCGTGCTCTGAACGAATTACCGGTGACACTTGATGAGACCTATGAACGTACCTTGGGGGAGATCGAAGATGCGAACTGGGAAGCTGCTCGGCGGCTCCTCCAATGTGTTGCTGCGGCTGCCCGCCCCCTCCGAGTCGAGGAACTGGCAGAAATTCTCGCATTTGATTTCAACACAAGACCGATCCCGAAATTCCGCATGGACTGTCGCCTGGAAGATCCAGTGAAAGCGGTGTTGACCATATGCTCCACGTTGCTTTCTCTTGTCGACGTCGAGAATTCTCGAGTCGTGCAATTTGGGCACATCTCGGTGAAGGAGTTCTTGACGTCCGCCCGCTTTGCTAAGAAATGCGACACACTTTCCAGTCGTTACCACATTTCCATGTCACCTTCTCATACCGTCATCGCCCAAGCATGTCTAGGTATTCTTTTGCACCTACCCAAAAACGTCACCAAAGACAGCCTGATGCAATATCCTCTTGCTGGATATGCTGCCGAGCACTGGTTTGAGCATGCCCGTTTTGAGGGTGTGTCGCAAAATGTAATTGAGGGGATGAAACAACTCTTTGACCGGACAAAATCACATTTTGGGATTTGGCTCTGGATATGTGACCCAACATTACCCTACGAAGAGCGATGGGGGACCAAACGAGCTGAAAAGCCTTTTCCACCCCGTTGGACTCCTTTACATTATGCTGCGTTTTGCGGCCTACGCGAAGTTGTAGAGGTCTTAGCCATTGGCCCCCAGGACGTGAACTCTCAAAACTTCGATAACGAGTCGACACCTTTACATATGGCATCTGGAGAGGGTTATCTTGATATCGCATGGCTCCTCGTAGATCAAGGCGCCAACGCGGCAGCCCAGGACCAGCGTGGGTTGACTCCACTCGATCTTGCATCAGAACGGGGTCATCTCGATCTCACACGGTTCCTCGTCGAGCACGGAGCCAATGCTGCCACCCAGGACCAGCGTGGGTGGACCCCGCTCCATCTGGCCTCAGAACGGGGTCATCTCGATCTCGCACGGTTCCTCGTCGAGCACGGAGCCAATGCGGCAACCCAGGACCAGCGTGAGTCGACCCCACTCCATCTGGCGTCACGAAGCGGTCATGTCGATATCGCACGGATGCTCCTCGAGCGAGGCGCCAATGCGGCAGCCCGGGACCAGCGTGAGTCGACTCCGCTCCATCTGGCGTCACGAAGCGGTCATGTCGATATCGCACGGATGCTCCTCGAGCGAGGCGCCAATGCGGCAGCCCAGGACCAGCGTGAGTCGACCCCGCTCCATCTGGCGTCACGATGCGGTCATGTCGAGATCGCACGGTTCCTCATCGAGCAAGGCGCCAACGCAGCAGTCCAGGACCAGCATGGGTCGACTCCGCTCCATCTGGCATCCCTCAACGGCTATCTCGATCTTGCACGGATCCTTGTCGAGCACGGTGCAAACGTAGCAGCCCTGGACCAGGGTGGGTCGACTCCGCTCCATCTGGCGTCCTCCAACGGTCATCCCGAGCTTGCACGGTTCCTCGTCGAGCACAGCGCCAATTCGGTAGCCCAGGCTACACCGCAGATATGGCAGTCCACAACAGCATGAATTCAGAGTCCTTACCGAGAAGCGTTGGTAGAAGGACATTGCTTTATTGTACGGTTATTATCATCTCGCGCATGCTGCGATGCGCTACGAATGAAATTTATATCGAAAATGGTGCCTTAGGTGAAACGGATAGACTGGCCGAGGTCCGGTCCAGTTCGGGTTCGGCAGCCTCAGGCCTGAACCAGGACCTGACCTGGAGGTCCGGTCCAGGCAGAACAGCGAACCTGGACCTGGACCTGGGTTTGGGTCCGGTTTGGGTCCGAACAAGGTTCAAGTGATCAGTGATCAAAAAAGCATTGAAATCTTTTCCGAGTTTGTGGTGTATGGGAGGTTCACTCTGTGAGACTTCGAGTCGGAGGGATCGTCTGAGAGCAAAGTGCAGGTCTGCAATCCCGAAGGAAAAGAAGGCGCACTGGGTGTGGACATGTATGTACAGGCGTAGGGTGGCTCTGGCTCAGCCGCGTGAACGTTACTGAATGAGACTGAACAAGGGGGGGGAAATACAATATCGGTGAAGGCAATGCGCCTCTCTACCCTTCGTAATCACAGTCCTAAGTGCCAGGGCCTCCCCCTTAAATATTTCATGTGAGAGTGTCTATTTATTGGATTTGAACAATACTGCAAGGTCTCTTACATGTCCACACCTATCCGTCTTTTCGATCCCGTGCTAATAACACGGTTCGTCACTTCCACCCCCCCTGCTGTGCCTACTTTACCCTTGTGACTGGCATTGAAACTCCACAAGTTCTCCTTAGATCGGCAAGCGAACAGCTCTACCCCCAAGGCGCAGATGAAGGCGAGATGACCTTTCGCAATGTTGTTCGCGTGGTGGTCAGGGGCATATTTGGCTGCAAACCACTCGAAGTTGCAACATGATCATCCGGCCCTGGAGAGGGACCTGCGCCTGCAAAAGTCCGTAGATCGCTTTAGCAGCAAGTCTACAGGCTCGGCATTGCGGTCTCGAAGGAGGCGATTGTGTCCTCGTCATTGGGGCTCCGGAGATTGGGCTTGCCAATCGAGGAATAGAGCGCGGCGTCGCCGTCCTCAGGCCCAAAGATTGAAAGATGGCGACGGAGAGTACAGACGAGGCCGGCTTGGGTAGGGTGCGACTGGCGAGGATGGCATGGGCAGGTTTCACGGGCGGGGGGCGGAATTTCGCAATTCTGTCCAAGTTGGCATAGCTGATCGCGTGTGGATGTTAGGGGGCGGCCTATTGTTGGAGTAATTTCGTCAACAGGGTGCATGTGGGGCCGAGGGCCAAACAGAGGAACCAGAGCGAGTTGACGCACACGGCAGAGTTTGGCGGAGAGAATGGCGTGGTCGGATCAGGAAGTATGGAGGGGACAGTGGTGAGAGCCGTTCAAATTGACGAGGATCTGATAGATGTTTACAAGGTAAAACGCTGAGATAACCTGAGAGTTCAGCTTGAGGTCCTGCACGGGCACTGCAACCAATGCCGCGACGGCGGCAGACAATAAACTAGTCTTTGAGGAGAAGATTGATGTCTGTAGATGTGTCAGATGTTGAATGACGACTCACGAAATTCAAGATCCCATCTGCATCTGCTTTCCAGTTATCCATCGTCTTCTTGTCCTCTTACCCAGCCATCAGTAAATACATCCAGAAAAGTGAACCGGATCGTCTACAAAGCCCGAATCTCCTCGGAACTGTTGGTGTTGTCCCAACTGAGGTAGATGGCCTACACGTGGTATTGGTTAGTGACTAGGTCAAAAGAGTGATTGGGTAAGGTTGGTACCTGTCCTGGTCCCCACACCGGGAGGTCCTTCCAAGTTGAATGGTTCATGAACAGGTTGGGGATTTGGGGATTTGGGAAAACCGTGCGGGATGAATGTAGGAAGAAGATGGCGTGAGAAAACACTCGATCGAAGCCGTGGACATGGCTGTCAGCGATGTGAGATTGACTGCGCTGATGGCACGTTGGCTCACCGTGCCTCGCCTCAGTGGGTGATTGCGGAGAGATCGTATATCAAGTCGATGACATGGTGTTACGGGAGAGGCCATGATCGGAAGGAGAAACGCTAGGGCTAGAAAGACACTCCGACTCTGTCACACAAACATTGTGGCCATCCTCGGGGCAGTCAGGTAGTGCTCATACGGATCTCTCATTCCGCCAACTGTGCTTCATAGCCTCTGTTTACCCAACACTGATGTACGTAAGCACAACGGTATGTGTGAAGTGATGAGATTTATCAACGGATTTCTCTAATCGGCAAGAGTAAATGGCCGAGCAAACCATTGCAATTGCTTGAGAAAGTTCCTCTCCTGGTCCCATCGCGCATGTAGAGGGACGAGCTGGGCGGGGGTCGGGAAATGGCCATGAAGCACAAGCACATAATCCTCCATCCCGTCGATTTGCGTGAATGTAATCTTATTATCACCCAGACGCAAGAAAGGCGAAAAGTCGTAAAGGTCGTCGGGAGACTAGACCTGATCAGTAAGGGATGAGCACGTAAAAGAAACGGGACACAGTACCACGTAAGGAGGGAACCCGGCTATGATGTTGTCGTTGATCGATCCCCATATATGAGGTGGCAAACTCGCCCACGGAACCGGCTTTACATTCTCGAACCATTGCTCGCGAGATAGGCCTTCTTGTGTCGCATAAGGCTCAAGTTCCCGCATCACGTAGCAGGCCAAGGTCACACATCTCACGCGCGAGATGTCCGAGCTAGATTGAAGTACAAATATGGACAGGATCAACACATTTTTCAAAAAGGAAAGTAAGGTATGAAACCACGCACTCGAGATTCTCAGGCGCATTGGCCCATTGCGAAATTCTGTCCCAGTCGACTTGAGGAATATGAAAACTCCACGTGAAGTCTCCAGGAACGTCCCACGCCCTGTCCATGCATAGCACCCTCATCTCCTTCCCAAACAGCGGCGCCAGCTCGTCCACCATCTCGTCTTCGAGTTCTTCAGCCTTCACTGTCTCGATTCCGGCTTCTGATGGCGCATTTCCGGATGGGAGAGAAGAAGCGCGAGAATGCGAGTCTGGAGTCGAAACCCCGGTGCGAGTCCCAAGAACCACGATCGGAGGAGGGCTGACAGAGTGCGAAATATCCATGTCGCTGAGTGGTTCGGAGCTCGGATGTAGCCTTGAACTGGGGACAGCCAGCATCGGCTCGCCTACCTCGCCACCCGAAACCGATGACGTCTGGCTGCCCACTCGTCCAAGCCGGAACGGGGGATCCACTGCCATCTCCGAACCGCCTCCTTTTTCTCGCTGCTCCGAGTCAAGAGTAACGGGGGCCAAGCTAGTTGATTCAACAATGTCCGATTGCAAAACGATGGTGGGGGCGTCCTGTTGAATTTCCGAAACAAGTGCTCTTCTTGGTAACACCCTTCTTGTATCGCCGTCAGGAGTGAGAGACCTCCCATGTTTCCCTATTGCTATGGATGCATCGGTCACGGAGGTGGTAGCATGCTCCTCAGTACCGTGAGACTCCGTCATGTTCGACTGGGAGCCAGGCTCGGCACTGTCGTGGCTTGCCACCAATATGGCAGAGGACTCGGTCACCGCAGCCGTAGTTTCCGTCGTCGCAGGTGCTGGGGGTAACATCTCCGTGTCTTTGATGGTGTGTGCGGAATCTACGTTAAACGCGGAAGACTCGCTGCCTAAGAGGGGCTGGATTGTGGTACCAGACACAATTTCGGTGGTTGGATGGCCAAGACTTTCCACGACAGCCTCGGCTACTTTTCCTTGTTCCTTATTATCCTTTGCCTGCTGAAGCGGAACTCCATTTTCGGAATCTAGAGGTACCGATGGTCCCGACGCTGGGGCCACAGGTGGCGGCGTAGCAATAGAAGGTCGTGGGCCAGAGAGAGAAGGGATAGAAGGGCTCTGTACAGCTACTACATCAGCTCGCAAAGTGCCCGGTACTGGGGATCTATGTTCTGAGACGAGAGCACGTGGGGCAACCTGGAGCAGGGAAGCATTCGTCGGAGACAACTGCAGAGATATTGTTTTTCCCACCTCATCATGCTCAGGCTGGAGGCTGCGGTCAAGGCCCGTATCTACCTTACTCCCCTGCACGCCCTGAGGATCCGATGTTATCGCTGTCTTTGGCGGTGTCGGAAGAGTCTGTGTCGGTGAATCGATTTCTATCGGCTCACCGGCGGATCTTTGTATCGGATCATCGTCCTCATCAATCACGATCGGCGCAATTGATGAACCTCGCTCGGGAGCAGGCGCCGGTGCACGACCGGTAATCCGTAGCTTGCGAGGGCTTGCGCTGGAGGAACCGCTTCTGGTAACGCCTTGCCTCAAGTCGCGATGAACAAGACTAGGGCTTGACGCCGTTGGTGTATGCAGGGGGGTTGCACCTGTAAGTGAAGGCGTACGAGCTGGTGCAACTTCTGCCGTGGCAAGGGCCGTGGATATGGAAGTTGGCACCGCTGGCGCGTTTGGCAGACCAGCTGTTGCAGTTGATGTGGGCGATGCGGTCACAGTAGTGGGAGGGTTTGCTACGGACACAGGTCCCGGAGATGCGCCGGCAGCAGAACTAGATCTCTGTTTTCCTGTGGCCAGTGAGGCAGCCCTCTTCTTCTCGCGTGCGTCCTCCAAATCTACCTGCAGAAAATTTAGCCCGTAAGATTGTCTCCTGGGTGGTGGCTTCAGTTGTTGGGCAGAGGATTGAGGGACGGGGGGCATTGGAGCTGGTGTCTGTACAGATACTGGAACCTGCGATGGGGGTGCTTGTGAGACTTGCGCTACCCCAGCATGCTCTGAGGAGGATGCGAGAGACGGGGACATGGCGTGGGAATCTTGACCATGTGGCATGACGTTAGGAGACGCGGATGACGGCGCGACGGATGCTATGACGACTTTTCGAGGTGATGGGAGTGCCACTTGGGGAACAGAGACGGGAGGAGAAGGTTGGGCATGGAGAGATGGGGACACGGATGACGTGGACGGGAAGGGGGCAGGGGATTGAGTATTTCGATTAGATCCTGGGACAGGGTTGACCCCATCCCCTGGAACAGGTGCTTGTGATGATGGAGACTGGCGAAGGGGCTCACTAGCCGGGATCGGTTGGCTTGGAGCTAATTGGGCCACAGCCACATCGTCACCTTGTATCTCGACGGGAGGAGCGACGGGTGGTACCTGAACAGCAGAGGTTGTTGGCTCGGGTGAAATAGATTGACCACTGGCGGGTCTCTCTACGGTCGGAGATGAACCCAGCGGCATGGACGCGGAATCTGATGACGTAGTTCCTATCTGCGGAGTCACTTCAATCTGAGACGCGGTATCAGTGTTATCAGCCTTCCATGGGGCAGATTTCTCGGTCGGTGTGTCAGGAGATATCACAATTGTAGTTGGTCCCGGAGATGGCGAGATGCTAATTGATGACAGTAATGAACGTAGTCTGTCTTATGGGTCTGAGATTGAGAAAAGCAAACAAGCCTTGCAACAAGAAACGTTGCTTACTGTTCAAGGATTGGTCAACGAAGAGATGTGCATATGGTGTCACACTGTTGACGAGCTTTTCAAAGGCGCCGAAAAGGGGTGCTTTGTCATCTGGGATGGCAGATCTATTGATGGAATCGAGCTTGCTAAATACACCAGGCGCAACATTCTTCAGCGAGTTGCGCGCAACCTACGAGGTGCAAGCGCCTTTAGATCGAGCCAGTGAGATTTGAGAGGTCGAAAACGCTTTACCTCGAGAACCTCAACTATCTAGACCAACGAAGACAAGCATGAGTACATCTACCTATGAGAATATGAGCGAGGACGCACCAGTTGTTGTGCTTCGGCATAATAGGCCCTCCTGTCAGACAAGAAGGCGGCAAGCTTACCCGCGGAAGTAATAAAGATGTCTCCATCTGCAGGATTAGACAAGCGGCGGGTGTAAACACGATAGATTTGCGAGTTGCTCTGGATAAGATCTGGGGATATAGTCTGAGGCATTCAAGCCGCGAGACGATGCTCCACGGCTCAGAGCATAGGGGTGCTGACTTGGTGGTCACGTGAGTTAGTTCACCCCGGAGCGATCGGACCGGAAAAAGAAGGGATCGGAGCGACGCGCGTTTGGAAGTCGCCTTTGCTGGTGGAGCTCGTGAATCTGAACAGAGCCAAGCTGAACAGCACAGCAGAGACGAAGGGCCAGGCTGGCTTCAGATGAATCTCTTTCTCGCCAGCCTGCGTGCCTCTCCAACGAGGTCCTCTTCTATACGCACCATCTTCACAACACAACACCCTTCCTCTCTTAGAAAAACGCGTTATTACTCCGTCATCGCGCATGGACACCCTTCACTTCATTTTCAACAACCCAGACAGTCTTGGCCTGGTACCCAGCACTCAATAAGCAGTGACACGCTTGGGAACAAGGTCGTACGGCTAGACGGTTCCCCCGACGATACCGGCAGCTCTTCTGCAGGCTCATCCACCCCACCATCCTCATCATCTTCCAGTGGAGATAATCCAGATGGTTCAGACCCACCCTCGCCACCATCGGACCCGTTGTCACCACCAACATCAACCTCCATTTCCCGCCAATCTGTCCCCGAAATTTACCCACAAGTACTCGCCCTTCCAATCGCTCGAAGACCTTTATTCCCCGGTTTCTACAAGGCAGTCGTCATCCGCAACCCTCAAGTCGTCGCAGCCGTGAAGGAAATGATGAAGCGCGGCCAACCCTATCTAGGCGCGTTCCTCCTCAAAGACGAACAGGCAGACTCGGACGTCATCACGGACATTAATTCGGTTCATCCCGTCGGTGTATTTGCGCAGATCA
>Ga0307509_10003958_pt1 | contig 21855 bp, 29 predicted proteins | sample 10_EM_MG_FD_202245 | JGI IMG/M metagenome (GOLD analysis project Ga0307509, IMG submission 202245) | Populus trichocarpa ectomycorrhiza microbial communities from riparian zone in the Pacific Northwest, United States - 10_EM | ecosystem: Host-associated > Plants > Roots > Unclassified | place... | reverse complement strand
GTGTGCGAATCCTGCTATTCGTATACAATCCAGGTATACTCGCTCCTCCTCCGAGATTGATAATGACTGACAAAGGAACTAGTAACTAACAACTAAGAAATATAGGAAAGGTACGAACAGGTAAAAATACTTGGGTGTGGAATGATCACCGGTGATTTCCAACATGTATCAGCCCTACCCCAAACCTCTCTAGCTACAGACGAGGAGTCGTACAAAATCACCCCCCCATACCCTACCCCAAACCTCCTTAGCCCGGCATGTAAACATAGGCAGATACCGGATGCTCAACTTCCGCCTCGCCCACAACCATCTTCTCTTGGGTTTCCTTGTTTGTGGCCTCAGCTTTGATAAATTTTCTACCGCTGGCCATGCCGGTATGATGCAACTTGGTCTCAACATCGCCGTTCGGTAGTACCATACCAGCGGAGTTACACGAAAAATATCTAACCCTGGCAATGTTGTGCTCCGCAGTCCGGTTTCAACAAGCGACCTCACGGCCGCAGATGAGAACATTCCATGAGTGATAGTTACGGCAAGGTTGCCATAGCTAGAGAAGGTTCGCAAGACGTGAATTGGATTGCAGTCCCTCGATGCACGGCCATATCCTTCGTTGCTAGCCAGTGCTCTGATGAGAAGTTCGGTTTTTGCGTTAAGAGGAATATCATGGTCGGAATGGACAGACTGTGCGATACTGGTGCCGTGGCGTTGGAGATAGTCAAATACCGGTTTCCGTGGCTCTGACCTATAATGTACCGAACAGATGCAACTTGTATAACTTTGTAGGTAACTCAACCGGCACTTATCCGAGAGTTTGAACGGAGGTGAAGATCTTCTCATCTTTGAATCGGATAATGCTTGACAAACGAAACGTAAGCGTCTTCCCTAACAATTTGGTGTCAGGATCATGGAAGTGGAACTATTCTTTTGAGGGAAGGACAGCAATGTCTCTCCTCGATGGCATATGTACTTGCATTGGCGCCTCGATCTTTCATTGGAACGTGTTTTCACAGTCGATGTAGGTGCCTCTGGTCAAGAATTGTGAAGTAACCTCCATAATTGGCCGCCGATTCCCCAAGATTCTGCAACACACCTCCCCCATCTTTGCCGAGTCCTAGTTTAGAACGGCATTGATTTGGGCTTTGGTTTCAACAATATCATTCTTCCTCAAAGGCTCCGTACCGGGAAGCAGGCGGAAGCTATTGGAGCGGTGAACTAGCTTGAGAAGATCGCCGTCAGGGGCGTTTTGGAATATTGCTCTGAGGATAGCTTCCCACCCAACCACAATAGCGAAATGCACCGGTGCGTAGAGTGCCTTCCAAGGGTCGCCCGACGAAAGCCTCGCCATTGCTCCCAATCGGGTGAAGGAAATCGGGGATTGCCTGCCCGGTAACCTGTGCGCATCCGGCGCCAAATACATCTGTTACTGCCGCATCGAGGGGAACTTTTTCATCGCTAAACCCGAGACGGGACTAAAAAATTTTGATTCTATCGTTACTTCCCTCCTTTAAATCGCGGATAGATGCAGAGCAATTCGCGGGATGATAGCGGAACCACCCGAATGGCAAGAACGCGGGCTGCCCCAGTATGGTGCGCTCCTCAATGAGGCCAATGAGGATCTCTTTCTGTTCCGATATATTAGTCTCGACATTGTTGGCATGGCGGCTGCCGGAGTGGTTTTTCCCATTGACAACAATGGCAGTTTTAGCCAGACCCTTTGCGTTGATGATTTCGACGCCCATGCCATGGGCTGGAGAAAGACTCATCTCATTGGATCGTCCTGGAATTTGTTGCCTTGAACGAAAGCATCGTTGGTAAATAACGCATGTCTCCACGAGTAGGTTTCACCTCCAAGCAGCCTCAGCCACGGGTCTGAGTCGGGAATGGCACCCTAGGAGGCGGAAGCCGAGAGCCTAAATGTAGGTTTTCCGCCCTCCTCAGAAACGTTCAACCCGCCAACTTTCTCAATGCCATCCAGAGATTATTGCCAGTTTCCCACCGAAATACTAAACAACGGGGATCGCGCTCTCACCACCGCCGTAGAAATCTGTTGTCAGTGCAGCGATGTGCCCAATGTGGATTCCGTCCAGGATATCCTTGATAGGCTCATTGACTACGGTGGAGTATTTGGCAGCCTTAGGTCCCTGAAGAATGCAGGTTCTTCCGACATCCTGGCCAGCAACAGCCTCGAGATCTTCGGATTGCCAAAGTGAATCCTTCTTAAACCAGGATTCGAAATTCTGGTCTAGTGCATGAACAAACGGAACAGTCTTCTGGCAGCGCCATTGGCATGGAAGGAGGAAACGCCCCATACCCCGTACATTGATGAGGTGGGTGTTGGCATCCGGATAATGAGCTAGAATCTTTTCTGTAGTAGCTGAAGGATGATTCAAATCGGCGCAGTTTTGGAGCAAGGAAGCCTAGCCTAGCCATCAATGAGAGTGAAGCGTTCCTCAATTCGTCGAATAAAATCCCCAGTAAGCCGTCGTAAAGATGGGTCGATGCAGCGGGGCTCATTCTTAATGTACATGAGCTCAACCGTTCGGTGGACAACCTCGTCATGGGTCATGTCTTCGAGATCAACGGCCTCCCAATTGGGATTTCGACCGAACTAAGTCTTTTGGAAACTGGCACTCAGGCGCCTGATGATATACTCACCTCGCTTCTCAAGTTCTACGAGGCGCTTGGCCTTGTCGGGTGAGAAAATTGTGCGGTCCAGCTCTGCCCTATTTGGCGGGCGGGTTAGTTGAATTACATTTGGGTATCAAAATCCCGATTGAAACCCACCAAAGTCTGACACGACCAGTAGCAAGCTTGTGGATTGGCTCGCCCATCACCGGCCGTACTGTAATAACACCACCGGCAGGGCCCTTATAGGTCTTCTCCCAGTCCTTATCATCCAATCGGTCTGCATCGCAGATCGCTTTCTTGGCCTACAACACTATATCAATTAGAATGAGCTCGATTGTGGGATGGGCCAAGGTAGACCTACATTCGAGCTAGTATGTGCCTTCTATACAGTCATCATTCCGCTACCAAACAAAACACCGTCGAAAGGTATCGGAGGGCACTTAAATTTCTCTGACAAAGCTCCTGTCAAATAAGGATATGCATCTTCCACCCCACAAAGTCCAGAGCCAGAAACACGGGGAATGTTAGCCAATCTCCGGATGCGTGCATACATCTGGAGGATGTCTTGATAGAAATCTTCAAAAGAGTGATGACCTCTTCCTCCTGTCCACTGCAGAATCACTGGGAAATTTGGGTTAGCCTTTGCAATATTGATGACTTGTTGGATAGCAGCGATAGAGCAGGGCGTAAACAAAGATGTGTTTCAAACCGATGGTTTCAATGTACTCGTTGGCAGCCTCGATAGACAGTACCCCGGGGCCAATAGTCAGCCCTTCAATCGGAACACCAGCGGAACGAAGCTCTTGGAGAAGTGGGATCTACCATCCCATGGCTCGGGGATTCGCGTAGGTAGGATTAACCGTGATACCGCCACCAGGGATCTTATTCTGTTCAATTTTCTGAGGAGCTGCAGTAAGGCCCTTGGCATTGTAATAACCACCACCTGCCAATTTCGTCAGCATACAATATGCAAAATTCCAAAGAAATGATGTAGCTCACCGACCAATTCAATCTGACACCCGGCCTTCATCGTGGCCGCAACAAAGTCCCATGGGACAGTACTGTACATGGTGTCATCCCAGCAACCATGATAGGTGGCAGTCCAAGCAGCCGAGAAAATTTGGTATCAACGAAGGTCGCTCCCTGTTTCGTTCGTACCAATTTAGCGATAGCGAATGGTGGTGGAGATAAGGAGGGCATGCTCAAGTGGCCCGTGATTGAGAACAAGAGGGCGGAGAGGGGATGCAGAATGAGGAGTGAAAACCCCCGCTAGTTGTTTTTGGTGTACCGTACATGCTGAAGATTGTCCAGCAAAAGGGAGCGGGTTGGGCTCCATGGAGGTTCTTTATAATCAGTAATTAGCACAACTCATCAGGAATTGTGTAGGGGGCAGGGAACTCTAATACAGTGGGCAACCAAGTAAGAAAGAAGCGGCAATGGAAGGAAAAAAAGGAAATGGCTTCGACGGGAAACTCACAATTTATGTGAAGAAAATTATCGCGAAAGATATTTCAAATTCGTCAGGAGGGCCCGGGGGTAAGAAGAGGAATGGCGGGGAAAACAAAAGAGAGAGGGAAAAATTGGTAATGTATGGGATATAATTCTAGGGGTACTGTCACGTGGTGGAGGAGGCGATTAAGGAGGATAGCTGGAGGATGAGAGAATGATGGGGGAGGTAAGTAATGGAAAAGGAGAGGGGCCCATGAGGAGAATCATTTTGTGAGAGGGGGATCAGAAGCAGGGTGTTCGGGGGTGCACAACAGTTCGGCATGTATCATATGCCTCGATGTGTCTTTTGAATGAAATGAAGGAAAGCGGGTTAAATCGTGCCTCTCGGGAACCACGAGCTACTACAGCAGCCCAGGTATCAGAGTGGCGGCAAGAAAAGGAGAAAAAAGGAAAGGTAGGAAAACAAAATATTCGGGTAACGGTATCTACTCTGCGGAATGGGAGAACTACGAGCAAACAACTGTCACTCTCAAGAAACCTCAGAAAACCACACAAGGCATGATGAATTCAGGCTCACTAATCTACCTTGAAAACCCAATCCACATAACCACACAAAAGAGAGAAAATTTGCACCGCAAGAAAGGCAAACCTTCTGGCTTGTCTGACTAACTAGGTATGTATGATACAGGCCCAATTTTCCCTTCCTCGAACCACAGTCAAAACGGTTCCTCCGTTGTCCTGCGTTCCTTCTTCACCATTCTCGTTGTTGTTGCCGTGGGTGGATGGGGAAGCCCGCAAGAAGGCCAAGAAACTAACCTACATAGAACGCCGTGGCTGCCAAGACTAAGCAACAACCACTACTGCAGAAATGCGGCATCTCTCCAAGCGATGTCAGTAGTAACCGAACATTTAGCCCTGCGCCTTCCGCCACAGGCCTTGCAACCCGACCACTATACATTTGCCATAATAATAAAAATTAAAAAATAGATAACACATTAGGTGTTAATTAGGATTACATGCTTATTTCCTTTCTGTTTTTGTAAAGAAAAAAATAACTTTAGTTGCAGTTTTGTAGGTAATTTGGGGAGTTGGTGTGGGCAAAGAAGCGCCAGTCCTTGCATCGCCATGTTCGCATACTTTGCAAAGGTACAATACCCTAGCTGCCAAATATCAAACCCATGATGCAGCCCAATGCCTTCAACGTCAAATTATTTTTTACAATAAAGATGCCAAAGAGATTTACTACGATGTTGAGCCTGATGAACCCTTTCCATTCCACTGATCACCTGATTCAGCACGGAACCCAGCATACTGGTGGCGGCCTGTTCCTTTCGCGCCGCCAAGTCGAAGTAAAAGCACGTAACGGCGGTATTTTGTCCTCTGGTCTGATCACATAACCTGTCTACCACTAGCGAACTGTCAGCGCCCCTTGTTAGCACCGATCCACTTTCTCTCCCCGGATAATATTCCTTGTTACCTGATAAATTCCTTGCCAACGCCAGGGTTCCCGTAGCCGAAGAGAACTGCCTTATCACCTTCACCTGTCCCACCCACTGTGCACCATATTTTGAAATTCCTCAGCCCCATGAGCCATTCCCCGACACCCTTGACAGGCCGCCCTTGGATGTCGTGATGCCGTAAGCCCGGATCGGGGGGCGATAGCCAAGATAGAAGTAGAGACAGATCATTGGCGAGGGTACAGTTGTTCTACACATTATTATATGAGTTCGTGGTATTAAGGCAGTTTTTGCTACCGCTAATGGTATATTGGGACATCTCTAACTCTTTATTGTTTGAGAAGTGGATTTATTAACATAAAATTCGCACAGCCCACTGTCTGTCCAGGCACTCCACTTATATCGTCTAACCGCCCACCAGAGAGAGGATCAAGATACTTCACCAGCTGAAAGATCACCTTCTGCCCCATGCTGGTAACCCCGGTCAGAGGGTCCATTCGAGATAGCAAGCAGTCCTCCTCCCTCCAAGTCTCCAATTTATACCCTCATCCTCAGACGATTCGATGATCCGCCTAACGTTACGGAAATACCGGGAAAGCTCCACCGTGTTTTTTGAGCACGGTCCAAGCCTTATAATGCGAGCGCTAGGTTTTCTTCACTAATCCCAGTACAGGTTCCAATTTCGGAGTGGGCTACCCCCCCAAGCACTTCTGGGTATGCCAATAGCTGTGCATTTCCATCGCCATCAACTTAGTCATCTCGATACCCAAGTACCTAGTGAGCGGCGATCCCCCCCCCACAGTCCGCTTGTGCACATTATTCCAAAAGTTCCATTGCTCGACCATACACTCCGGACTGATGTACACCATGTAGCTGACGGAAAAAAAGGAAAAAAAAACAAACAATAATAATAACCGGAAAACACTTAATCAAAGACAAAGAACGAAACACTTGAACAAGCAAAAAAAAAAATTCGTGACTATACCGAACCGTAATTGGGGAATTATCAAGAGATATTTATTACCCAGTGCACACGGGTACAACCACCTCTCCACCTGTTGGAGGGAACACGGGCACGGGGGAGAATGGTCCGGAAGATCGGGATGGTATAGAGGGGAAGAGTGACGGGCAAGGGAAGACGGGCGGATCTGCAGGGGGGTCTATCCACGCCGTTAGCGGCCGCATCAACAAATGGAAAGGTATGAGAAAACCTTCAACAGCTAAAGGTAAGATCTTTTTGTTCTCTGGTGGCTTGATGCCAATCCTTGTGGGAAATGCCGAAAAGCATTTTGAACCAGCGCCTCAAAATCCACCTGACATCGCGACTGCGACGGTCAAGGGCAGCAATGATATCGTCTCCACCGATATTGTGGGGGGCCTCGCTGCGGGCCTCCACTACCCCTTTCCACTAATTTTCACATGAATTTAGCTGACTTTCTCCCACATAGAATTTGGAAAAAAGGAAAACTTACCGCCTCCTCTAGCCTATCCATCTCCTCCGGGCTTCTGAGACCAGAATCCCGGAACTGCTCCTGGCCGTCCCTTATCATGGCCCGACGATCCGCCTGGTGGCACTGGTCATCTGTGGCCTTTGCGTAGATTGCCTTGAAGGCTTCACCGACGACAATATCAGGGACAGGGCGGACTCGTCCCTTGCGCGCTTCCTCCAACCTCCTCTCCGCCTTTATACACCGCCTCAGCAACCGCTTTGCCACCTAGGTCATCTCGTAGCGGGCATCTCGGAGAGCCTTGACCATTCGATGGGCCGTTTGGCCTCGGTGGGATATCCGGTTGCTGCTCGTTCCTATTCTTTTCTTGGAAACTCTTGCAGGCTTTGTTGAGAATGCTCCTGCTCGCCATACCCACGATACTTCCTTTGTTCAGATAGCTTCCGGGAGCAGGCTTGTTTGTCGCTTTGAATATGCGCTGAGGATTCGCGCATATGACATCGGCTTCGGACGTTTGGTTTGTACGTTCGGGAAAGCATTGCGAATGCAGGAATCCCCGATAGTTTTGGGATCATGCAGCTTTCGGGAACGCCGGGAGGAAAGCGGAAGCACTGTAAGGCCAGCGTGAAAGAGCTGGAAGCTCGGAGGTGGGAAAGTGTTTGTCTTTCTTTTAGTTAGCAGGGGATGCTCACGGGGGAGGGAGAGACTCACATGGGATAGTGTGACGCCTGATGGATATGATGTCCCCGCGATTGATATGTACTCCTATGATCGCCCTCAGTTAGTTAGTTAGATAGAGTGCGGAAAATCTGGGTTGCCGAGATAATGATTTACCGTGAGGTTTTACGCAGTGGACTAAAACAGCTTAAGTGGAGTGAGGATCATGATTGTTTGATGACAACTTGATGAAAGGAAAGGCGTGAGGAAGGTTGTGTACAGGAAGGAAGGTTTGAAGTGAGGAAAAGGTATGAAGGAAAGAAAAACAAGTGGGGTGAAAAGAATTTCAGTGCTTGCGCGTCCTTTGACTAGTGCGTACGTATGCCTCTGCGGCCACAAAGTGCGGCCACATCCCGCATCAAGTGCGGGCATCAAACTGCCATTTCCAACATAGAGTATCGTGGAGTCGTTGAGCGAGAGACCGTGGTTGTTAGGTAGTGAAGAGTTTTTCCCGCTCCAGAGTGCGAACATGAGGCGTGAGTCACTTGGCATTTGCGTTTCGTCCCACGATTCAGCACTCATCGCGAATCATTTCACCATCGAAGTGCAATAAGCATTTTTATAGGTAAGTAGGAGTTAACAATGTTGGGTATGAAGAATAGGTGGTGTAGGTGTTGGTAGTGAACCGACATTGATGTTTATCACAATGGCTGTTGGGTGCGACTATCTTGTCGGGGGTGACGAGTCTTGCTGCGGGCTCCATTGTCATAGCGAGCATCAAGGAGCTATCCTGTTTGCCGGATTGTAGACGGTAGCGATCGGTAAGGTAATTTCCGGCTGTGGCAATATTAAAGCAACTAGGAATCTTGCAAAAGATCATGGGGGTAATCATAGAGCTAGGTTGCTTGCCGAGCTGTCCGTTAGAGGTTTTCTGCATGGAAGATCCCAGTCAGTGAAGAGGGGTGTCTTCTGCTTTTTCAGGAGTGTTGCCGAACTCCCTTTGTAAATCCAAAATCCTATCCCTTTAGTGCAAGCTAAAAATAAGATACAGAGACAGAGGTTCCGAATGGTCGGCCGAGGACTGGCTCGGACTAGTTAGACCAGGTGTAAGTCTAGTCTAGTCTAATCGTGGAAATTAGACTGACCGGACAGTCAGGATTGTTGAAACTGACTGGACTTTGCTTGGTCAGAGTAGGTGGACTGGGCCAAAACCAAGTGATAGAAGGTGCATTGGCTTGCAGCTTATTCGTTTAAAGGCAACAACCAAATTGATAAAACTTCTGTAGAGATAATAGATGAAACGCTAAGAGTAAAGAACAAGAAGACTTTGATCGCTAATAGGGCTGTGTGGAAGTTCCCTCTCATTCACCCGCACTCACGAGCACACCCCACTCACTCATTTACTAATCGTAGAGACAGGAATATGTATGAAGCAGAAAAGCTCGTTCATCTTGCATCGATCGCAAGACATGTCCTTTCTCTTCAAAGTATATTTCCTTCTGCCATGCCTGGACCTTAAAGCCAATATTGGAGAAGAAGGTTGTCGTGACTCCCATTGCTCATAGCACACCCGAATCCTGCACCTTTTTCCCCCTTCCCTAGCCCTTTTCACAAACTTCCATTCAAAACACGCAAGGCAAAGAATATAGCTCATATTACTCATCGCATTCGAACATCTAGCGTGTGCACACTCCTCTCTGGCTTTTTGACAGACTTCTAGGCTAATAAAATAAAGATAAATAGCATCACAACCCCCGTTGCCCATTCCATTCGGGCATCCTGTGGGGTTATGCAATCATGTTATAGAGACTGGTGTGGCACCAGTCCTGCACAAGCCTGGACCACTCAAACTAAGCCCGTCTAGTCGTTAACACCAATGTCGACCGACAGACTGGTCCAGTCCTCAAGACTTGACCAGTCGGACTATTCGGAACCATGATCCCAAGATCTTGAAGCTATCCTAGCCAGGTTGTCAGAAGACCCTGCATTCTTCAGCAACCTATGGCTGCCAAATACTCCACCGTCGTCAATGAGCCTATCAAGGATATCCTCGACGGAATCCACAATGGGCACATCGCTCAACTGACAACGGATTTCTATGGCGGTGACCAGAGAGCGATCCCTGTTGTTTAGTATGTTGGTGGGAAACCGATAATAATCTCTGAATCACATTGAAAAAAATGATGGGCTGAGCATTTCTGAGGATGACGGAAAAACTACATTTAGGCTCTCGACTTGTACAGTTGTGTTCCTCCTATCCAGGTGAATGTAATAGGACCTTTAGCTTTGACTATGCTACCGACTTGAGTTGTAATATTATGATGGCTGAGTCTTGTGGGGAATCCCGGCTGCGCCCGTTGCTTCAAGACCTCTCTTGGCCAGAGTGTATTCTAGCCCATGACACAACCCTCGCACTGATACTTTACTCGGAGTGGATAGAAATGGTCGGAAGACTTGGGGCTCTGATCAATTAGTGGTCACAAAACAGTTGCCGTGTTGCATGATGTCGCTAACCTAGGGCGGTTGCATTCTGGGTTCTGCTGTGATTCTAATATTATATATGGATTTTTTTATTAGGATTGTAAACAGCTAAGCTGAGACTAAATGTGATTGAATCAGGGCTTTTGGAACAGTTCTCCCAAGATACCCATCAATTAATGGATCGGACCGTGTACTGATACTTGAAGATAACCACTTTTTCAATCTAGGTTTATAGTTTCCACTAGGCCAAGGATTCCTCTACCGATACAAACCGCCTCCCCACCGTAGGTACTTCACCTAGCCCTGCGGGTATTTTTTTCTCTTTCCTGTATTTTTTTAGCCGACTGAGGGCGACAACAAAACGCCAAGAGTTCACAGGAGAAATATACGACATCCAGCACACTACTCTGGGGTGAGCCAAGCGGGGAATTTAGCTCGTTACTCTCACCTAGCTTACGGTCCCCACTAACTGTAAATATAGGAATATATGTACTCGAGTAAAGTACAACAAAGTCGTCCCCCTTTCTCTCTATGGATCGCCACACGTATCTATCCCTTTCTACATTTTTCCGTTTCTGCGTTCTCCCGTGCTAACAAAAGAAAGAGTCCGTAGTCTCCAGGTATCCGGTTCAGTGTTCCCAATCGTCTGGGGGCGAGCCCCGTGGGGGAACTGCCAAGAGCCCCGGACGGGACGGGACGGCTATGTATAGTCCGTCCGGGGCAGCATAAGGGCAGGACGGCGGGCCCTACAGGGTGAGACATGTTAGCTCAGGGCAGGTGGGGCGGATGGCTGAGGACGGCGGGGGATTGTCGGAGAGGACCGGGAATGGTGAGGGACGGCGGGGGACTGCCGGCGACGCCACGAGTGATGTCTCATGATGTGAAAAGTATCCCTTCGGAGGTGTAAGATCTCGACTTGGCTAGTACAGGAGGTCCAGGCTCTAGGACTATAGGCCCCTATAGTCCATCTGGGCCTCGCTTTCCGTGGCGCAGTCCGTCCTAGCACCCCCAAAAAGACGGACGTTTGGGAACACTTATCCGGTTCCGCACCTTTGACTCTCTAGGCATCTGACTCTCCCTTCCGGCTCTCCCGCTCTCCTTCCGGCGGATGTATCGATCCAAAGCTCATTCCTGAAAAATATCCAAACTCTGAGACAATAGCTTGAGAATGCCGAGCGGCATCTCACGACTTCCAAGATTTGTGACACACTCGAGAACATGTCGCTCCTCTAGCCACTTGCGAAAACTCCCCAGTATTGGAGGTAAAACAAGCCCTGTGATGATACATCTGTTTCCCACTACAACTCCGGTGGCCGATATTGCGGGACTGGTTTCCGGGGAACTACAAACGCCCCCGGCAGTGATATTACCCCTGGTTCCAAGTGGATGTATGCCTTCCTACTTAGTATGACAGAAGCTCTTCCCCTACATACATTGCCACTCCCGCTGTGAGTTAAAGTAACCTTTTGGATATTGTAATGAGATCTGGATGGGAGGAGTACGCGGTGGAAAGATGAAGAAGTTCAAAGAAGCCAAGGGGAAAACGTGTATTTATTGATCGGAGATGTGTCTTGCTTATCCTGATATCTATGGTTGAGTGGGAGCGTTAAATACAGACAACTTGACCACCCATCTTGGCCTGGCGGGAATCCTTCTGGAGACGATATGACTCCCCAACACGCACTGTGTTCCGACCCATTCTTCTCTCTGCTCCCCGTGCATCGCCGGCTATATCTGCGATCCTTATACTAGCAGGGTTCCGAATAGTCCGACCGGTCAAGTCTTGGAGGCAGGACCAGACTGGCCCGTCCTGGTTGATGTCGATGACGGGACCCAACTAACTTGGGTGGTCTGGTCTGGTTTGGACTGGTCCCAGACCAGTCTTTATAAAAGATCGCATGAGAGTCGGAGTGGCACCCAGGCAAGCGCTCTGTGGAAATAGATGTATAGCTATAGTAGGATTTTAAAGCCGCTTGCCACGGTATAAATCAACAGGCCCTCAATACAGGTTGATAGAACATCCTGGAGAGGATAGCATGTGGTGGAAATGCCATTACCCGATGGATAGGCCGCATCGAATACCCGTATTGTAGCAGCTGGTCATGAAATATCACTCACTTAATGCACGCAAAATAGTTCGATACTTGAGAACCTATTTTCGCTACCCCTGATCAAAGCGAGGCACTATCTCCACTGTACAATCCATGGAAACAATAGGTTGTATTAAGAAAAGCCTTATTTGAACGTAACATATTGTGATAAAAATAGCATATCCGATTGCTTGGCGGGCCTGGTCGGACTAGTCCTAGTCGAGTTGGTTTCAATAATCCTGACTGTCCAGTCGGTCTTATTTCCACCATTAGATTGGACTTCATTTTCGACTGGACTAGCTAGTCCAGCCCAGTCTTCCACGGACCATTCGGAACCCTGTATACTAGTATACAAACCTCGTATACTCGCTCCTCCTCCGCAAGCTCCGTTACCTCTATTTTACTCACTTTTCGTTGCAACCAATCAGATCCTCGGATTTAGAAAAACTCAACACCACACATGATCATCAGTCCCGGTGGCAAATTTGCCCCGGCCATGAACCATCCCTGTCACCTATCTGAAATAGCTTCCCAAATGGATGATACTCTTGAATCCCCTACACCTAGGGTGTTTAGCCCGTGGTATCATGAATTTATGCATGGTATTAGTGGCATGATACCAAAAATGTCTCTTCCGGAAGAATCGGCCCTGAAAGACAATATATTAAATCCAGAAGAAACCAAGATGTCTGATGGAAAAGTTTTAAACCTCACCTTCCAACTCTACGTTCTAGGAGTCATCCAAGGACTACAACAGGAGGTAGTCAACCTCACCAGTAACGTGAACACACTTGTTGCCACGGTCAAAACCCTCTCACACAACACCAAAGACCGGTCAACGAATGTGGTATCTTCAGCGGCAAAAACAACCCGCCAAGTCAGCCTATTGCAGCGCCCACAAACGAAATTGTATGCGGAACTGGCAGCACAGCCGCCTAAGGCCCCAGCGAAAGTGAGGAAGAGATCAGCAATACAAGGACCCACCCCTCTATAAAACCCCAAACAGAAACTGACCAAAGAGCCTCGAGCACCGGAGGACACAAGTGCAACACCAGCCAAAGGCAACAACGAAAACAGCACTGTTTCCCGCCCAAAAAACACCACTATCACCAAAAGACATATCTACGCCACTTGAGCAACGCCGGCCCCACTACCTGAAGCTTCGAAACTTGAACCTACAATAAGTATGGCGATTACAAAGGAACTCGAGAAATGTGGATGCTCAGCCCACACCAACCTCCAAATCCAAATAAACCCCATCAACGGTACTGTTTCCCTGACCACTGCCCCTGGCACCGAAGCAGCCGAATACATGAATTACCTCGCACCGATGACCACAGCCCTTTCAGCAACCATGCCGGAAGCGCTCAGGGACTACAAGGAATCCAAAAAAGCACCCACCGACACACAGGTTGTTATCCACGGGATCTCGCTAGAAGCATCATCGAATGAGGAAGACTCCCTCTATACTGTCATGAAAGAATCACTGTTCTTGGACCAACAAGTCAATATTAGCTCTGTCAGGTTCCTCCAAAAGGACCCTAAAATAGGAGAAACCAAACGTTACACATCCGTGGTCGTATCTCTACCCACGGCCAATGTGGAAAAAATAACACCCGCTATTCTCGTATTCGGAAGACACAAATCCTCTGCGGTCATGTGGCACTCCAATCCTACAAAACAATGCCGGAAATGCTACTTGTACGGACATCCTGATGAGGGGTGCAAAGCAACAAAACATACCTGTCCTATCTGTGCCGGTGAACACCGACTCAAGGAGCACAAATGCGCGTCACCAACGTGCCCCAAAAAGGGTGACAAGAAGATCGTCGCGAATTGTTGCCCTGTTACCCCATCCAAGTCCATAGCTTGTGGCGGGAACCATCCCGCATACGCCGCTGAATGCCCAATCAAGTTTAAGGCAAATACTCATGCTAAAGCTCATCATGACCGAAGGAGACCTTCCCAAACTCTTGAGGACATCGACACTAGGAAATAATCATGGACGAATCTAACGATCCGCCCGACCACACTCCTTTACAAAATGTAACAATATTGCAACATAATTGCCGGGGAAGGAATTTGGTGTTTTTAACTTTATTTTCACTCATTAGGAATAGGAATGTTTCTTTTGTTTGTTTAAAAGATCCGCCATTATTTCAAGGTGACCTGCTTAGGCCACCAGGTTATCAATGTTTTTCATCTAATGTTATTGGTGAGAAGAAAATAGTGGCTACTTATGTTAATTGTTTTCTTACTGAGAGTTTTAATTATTTGTATGTTTCGCCTGCCGCTAATGTTCTTCATTTATTGAGGTCATGAAATGATGGGGGCAAGGCGGTAGGGGGACATGAAAGATTTTCCTTGATTAATACTTACAACAGACAGGTGGATGGTAACAATACGGTGTCACCCGCAAACCTGTTCACGAACAACACAAACCCATCCCTCATCTTTGGCGACCTTAATGTGCACACAATGTACATGGATCCGGAACGAGACATGTCAACTACTGAGAGGACAAAAGGGGAACACTACTTCCGGGTAGCGAGAGTTCATTGATATGCAATACTCAACGAACCTGATATATATACAAGAACACCAGATAACAACACTACAAGGCCATCGGTTATCGACTATACCTTAGCCAATAATCTGTTAGCCGAATTCGTCAAAACATGGAGAACCAACATCCCACACAGCGGTTCTGATCACCACTTCCTTATCCATACGATCTCCTCGACTCCCTTCACCCTGACAAGACCTTCACCCGACTGGAACAAGATTACCTGGAGAACAGGAGGAGAGGCCAATCTGGTAATTGAAGACGAGTTGAAAGTACTAATAGGCAACGAGGGTTAAGGTAGAAATAGTACAGTATTCAAGTGGACTAAGGAAGGGGATTCGGGGAACACAATCGAAGACTTCGAACACAACCTTTCCCTTTTAATACACACTATCAAGAAAGATGCACCGATCAAGAGGCCATGCAAGTTGTCCAAATCATGGTGGACACCCGAACTTACACTACTCAGGAAGGATTTCACGGTCAAAACCAGAAAGGCCAAGCAAGACTCCGGAAGAGTGGATGATGCAAGACAAGCCAAGAGGAAATACCAGAACGAGGTCAAGAAGGGCAAGTCCCCTCACTGGTAGACCTTCCGGGAAAACGCGAAGAAAAACGAGTGTGGACAGCACATCTATTGACAAAGAAAAGAGTAGGATCAACAGTACCCGGCAGACATAACTACCCCAGTGCAGCCTCACTAACTCTTGCAATAATGCAATACTTCTTCCCCCAAAACCCAAACCTGGTCGACATGGAACCGCCTAGGTACATTGGGTTGGAAGAAAAAGATACAGTTGACGCTTCCGAAGTGGCACAAGTCCTCTGCAAGTGTAATAACACGTCCGCACCAGGACCAGACCAAGTACCATATCACATTTGGAAGGGGATACATAGCGTGAGTTCTCACATCATACCCGCCCTCATCAATCGCATGCTCACATGGTGCATACATCCACCGGCCCTCAAAGACTCGGTAGGAATACTACTCCCCAAACCATCGAAACGGGACTATGACGCCTTTGCGAGCTAGAGAGTTATGGCACTAATGCAAACATTTTCGCAAATAGCCGAACGCATAATCAACCAACACCTCATCAAATTTGTCACGGCAAGCGGACTTTACTCAATAAGACCAACCGGCAGCCTCCCTCAAAGAGCCACCTTTGACGTCAGAATTTCCCTTACACACTGGGTCTAAGAAGCACAGGTTGCAGGCCTCAAAGCCAGCACTATGTTCCTGGACATCAAAGGCAGATTCGATAATGTTGCCCATGGTACATTACTTTGGAGGCTTCGGTCGAAGGACACCCTCGTGTATATGACCAGATAGATCCCAAACTTTATAGCATACAGACAATGCGCTATCATCTTCCCTGGCTCACCAAGGAATATAAAAGGCATCAATACAGGGATCCCTCAGGGCTCCCCACTCTCTCCAATCCTATTCATAATCTACGTTGAGCCCCTTCACTCCTGCTTGGACCCCCCCAGGGAACATATTATTTCATACGTTGACTACAACCAGATTACGGTCAGCATGCACTCATGGAAGACGAACACCCGGCTGCTGGAAAAAGGATTGGAAAGGATCCAGGCGGCAGCTTCAGCAATAGGGCTGAGCTTTTCTACACACAAAACAGACCTGATGCATTGGAGGACACCTAAGGTGTGCGCGGATAAATGCGAGCACCCTATTGTCATTGACGAACAATGTGTCGAACCGGCCCTGAAAGCAGTCAAGTGGCTTGGATTTCATTTCCACCCAAATCACAGTACATGGACACACTTCGCGAAGAGACTCGCCCTGGCACAAGCTGCCTTTGAAAGGATAAAACCACTCTCCTCACTAGGTGGAAGACTTACACCATACAGTGCGAGAAGAATGGCCAAGGGAATCATAGTCCCCACGCTGTTCTATGGAGCTGAATTTCTCGAACCCAACATCACAATGTGCAACACAATGGAGACGTTGATGAACCGAGTGCGGAGATGGATCACACATTGTTTCTATTCGACCAACACGATAGGCCTATCGGCAGAGGCTTGCCTAATGCCGACTGACCTATACCTCGAACAAATCAGCGACATGGCCACGATTAGATTGTCAACAGCGCTCCCTGACAACAATATTGCCACGGCCCTTTTCCCCCCTGGCTTCCGCTATGCGATAGCCTCCATTTCCCTTCCAACAGGCGGGCTGCCTTCTTGCAGGCGGGAGGCATCAAACCTAAGACCTGGGACTCCACATCTTTTACTTCGTTCCAAAGGGTGTTACTGATCGATCACATGGCCAGAAGAGCTCGATTGATCTTCAAGCAATAGCTGGTCCCAAGAAAACCCAACATATGGTCACCTCCTAGTGGCGAAGAGTGCACGTACCACGATGACATGATCAAAGTGGTTTGGGAAGCCATCTACGAAAAATGGAAATTGCGCAACTACCCTGACTACTATGGCTACAGGCCACCGTTCAGAACATGCTGGCGATTCATGACATCACGAAAGTTTACTGCTGGGTGCATCCATCAGATGAGGGCCCGTAAGAGCTACCCTAAAGCAGACAAGGATTGGACGGACCCTGATGGATCGTTTCTATGCCCGAGGTGTGATGAAGAAGAAGTGAGTTTTAAACATTTTATAACCGTATGCCCTGCTCTGGCGGAACGTAGAATAAGGGACTCGGAGTTTTCATTTGATATTTCCCCAGATTTATTGGTATGGAAAGAGAAAAAGACAGGATGGGATATGATGAAGCTTTTGATTTCGTTTATTTCCTTGCATAGGTTAAATCTTCCTGATGATAAGAATGTTTTTGCATTTACGCAGGCAACACAGATACAGTCTTGAAGTTTGTTTCAGGATGGAATTGGAAGAATCTCATAGGTTGGGAAATACTCATGTTGATTTTATACTTAGGTATTAGTGAATACTTTTTGTTTTATTTCTTTTGTTTTGTTTTGATTTGGGTTTTTATTTGCCATGGGATATTTCCCGAATGCAGCGGTTGGACCCTAGGGAGTGCTAGTCATGTACCTAAAATCATACCACGGAATTAACAAAAAAAACAAATCGCTCCTCCTCCGTGATTGCTAATGAGTGACAAAGAAACCAATAACAAACAACTAAGAACTATAGGAAAGGTACGAACACACAATATGCTTGGGCACGGAGTGATCGCCGGTGATTTTCAACAGTGGATATGTGGCCATCGTAGTTCTAAAGCAGCTCTAACGCAAGTTATCCGGTGTCTGAGAGTTACCTTTTCTCCTGGACTCCCCAGTAGACAGAACAATATTGTGGAAAGAGTTGGTCATAGACGTCCGGAGAGAGATTGGCGGGAAGGACCCCGATCTGTTGGCAATTCAGATATGTCAAGCAGATCTCTGCAATTGCTGAGTAAGGTCTACAAATATCGCGACGGGCCGAAAGGGAACCTTTAAGAGCAAAGTGGATTTGTCGCACAGATGCTTCCTCTTTACCTACCTGAATTAGCTCTTTGTAGTAGCCCACTAAAACGGTTATCGAAGGGATGTTGAGGTTAAATCTGCCGAGCCCAGGCCGTCCGCAGATTTTTGTTAATTTCCTTGTTCCGGTCTTGAGGTGGTATCATAGCCGCACGCCACCAAGCGCTCGTTCGGGCCTAGCAGGTATGGGTGTGGCGTCCTGTGGTGACGCGAACAAAACGGGAAAAGTAACGAAAAGGAAACCCATTTCCCCCCCTCCCCCCGTTCCAATTTACAAGTACTATTAGATGGCGCCTTAGGGCCCTGTCGATTCTCCGGTCCCACTTTCCTCAATTTGAAGGAGGGCATCCCAAGTCTAAGGATTGCAAAGACCCCTGCTCGCTTTTCTTTGATAGATCTCGCATTATTGTTACGGTAGAGCTCCGTTATTGCCTTGTAGAGTCTTAGAAAACTGATGGGAGATATTGTTTTCTGTGAGTAGCGCAAGCCTCATTAGTCCCTGTCCTATTGTGCATCACTTTACGCCTATCTCAAAAGAACTACGTACAGTTTATCAATCATTCACAGAAGAGAGTCGAATATAGCAAAGGATGAAAAAAGAAAAAATAGCAACAAAAGAAAGGCATATGTAAGGATTTATATAGAGAGAAAAATTAAATAGACGATGAAAGGCGCAAGTTAGAACCCGATACCCCCCACAGCAACAGAACCGCTTCATGCCACTCACCAGACTTTAGTGGACTTTGGAATCAGAAACTCATAAACCCCGATTCGATTGAGTATATGGGGAGTTTTAGACAAGTGTGATAATGCATATGTGCATTCTCTTCTTATGGGATTCCCTTCGCCTACGAGTGAGTCGAGTGACAATGTCCAAGCGCAATTTCCGCGAGGAACGCCCGCAGACGGTTGGAATCACGACCTAGACTAGGTGATCCCTCATGGGCCCCAAATCGTGCTGCAGGGTATCTCTCCCCGCGGTTATAGCAGCGCCATCCATGTCATGTGGTGCCAGCGAGCTGCGAAGATGCGCGGTGTTTTGCCGTTATGATCAGGCCTGTCGGGATTGACCTCTTCCCGCCCCACGAGTATTATTGCAACCATTTCAAATCCCTTTTCAGCGGCATACGAGAGTGGTGTCCTGCCGTCATTATCCGACCTATCAGGGTCGACCTCTTGGCGCCCGAGTAGTATTTTCACCATTCCCGCCAAGTTGTGCACCTCGTTGCCCAAATCCCCACTCCCAGAGGCATACGAGAGCGGGGTTCGGCCGTCCTTATCTGGCTTGTCAGGGTCAACCTCTTCTCGTCCGAGTAGAATTTTCGCCATATCCTCGCGTCCTTTTGCAACGGCATGCCAGAGCGGCGTTCGGCCATCATTATCCGGCGTATCAGGGTTGACCTCTTGGCTCCCGAGTAGAACTTTCACCATTCGTGTCCACTCAGGCTCAGTCACAAGCCAACTCTGACCCCCAGCAGCATACGAGAGCGGCGTCCGGCCGTCCTTATCTTGCTTGTCAGGGTTAACATCTTCTCGACCGAGTAGAATTTTTGCCACACCCTCATATCCTCCTATAACGGCATACCCGAGCGCTGTTCGACCATAATCATCTAGCGTATCGGGGTTAACCTCTTCTCGACCGAGTAGCGATTTCACCATATCCTCAAATCCGTTTTCAGCGGCATACGAGAGCGGTGTTCGGCCGCTGCTATCTAGCCTATCGGGATTGACCTCTTCCCGACCGAGTAGCGTTTTTGTTTTCACTACCCTCTCGGGGCCTCCTTTAGCGGCATACGAAAGCGGTGTTCGGCCGCTGTTATCTGGTGCATCGGGATTGACCTCTTCCCGACCGAGAAACATTTTCACCACACGCTCGGATGCGCGCTCAGCGGCATGCGAGAGCGGTGTACGCCCAGTATTATCTGGCTTATCGGGGTTGACATCTTCTCGACTGAGTAGCATTTCCACCACACCCTCACGTCCCCACAGAGCGGCATACAAGAGTGGTGTTAGGCCTCTATCATCTAGCCTATCAGGGTTGACCTCTTCCCGACCGAGTAGCATTTTCACTACCCCCTCGGATCCTCCTTCAGCGGCATGCGAAAGCGGTGTTCGGCCCCTATCATCTAACCTATCGGGGTTGACCTCTTCCCGACCGAGTAGCGCCCTCACTACACTCTCGGATCCTCTTCCTTCAGCGGCATACGAGAGCGGTGTTCGGCCCTCCTCATCTGGCGCATTGGGGTTGACCTCTTCCCGACCGAGTAGCGTTTTCACCACACCCTCAGATCCTGTTCGAGCGGCATACGAAAGCGGTGTCCGGCCACTATTATCTGGCGCATCGGGGTTGACCACTTCTCGACTGAGTAACATTTTTACTGTGCCCTCATGCCCACTCCTAGCTGCATGAGAGAGCGGTGTACAGCCGAAATGATCTGGCATGTCAGGGTTCACCTCGTCCCACAGGAGTAGTATATTTACCACCTCCATATTTCCCCTCTCCGCGGCATGAGAGAGCGGTGTTTGACCGAACTCATTGGCCCCATCAGGGTCGACACCTTCCCGCCCCAGTAACATTTTAACCACTTCCTCATGGCCATTGCGAGCAGCCCATGCAAGCGGAGAATCTTCCAAAAAGTACCCCTCGCCGGTAGAACAACCTTGCATCTCTATTAAGGCAGCAACAACCTCAACAATTCCGAAGAACGATGCGCATTGTTGCCCGTTGAGCCGGGTGGGGGTATTGCACTCCTCTGGAACATAAATTAGATCGTGATCGTATTCTATAAGAAGTCTTCCGGATATATGGTCATCGTATTCTTGGAGGAGCTCTAGCGCAAGTGACCTGGCACAGTCCGAGAGCTCCCTTTTCGCGTGGACTCCCCAGTAGAGAGAACAATATATTAGGAAGGGCTCGAGTTCATCAGGGTCGACACAAGTTTCGACCACCAGGGCTTTGACCTGTTGGGAATGCAAATATGTCAAACATATCTCTGCAATTGTCGTGTGAGGCCTACAAAAAATATCGCGACGGGCTGAAAGATACTCTTTGAGGGTAAAGTGGATTAGCCGCACAGTCGTTCCCTCCTTATCTACAGAAATAAGGCCCTGACAGCAGCCTATTAATGTTCCGATTGAAGGAATGTTGTCAGGATTGAAATCCGTGGAGCCCAGCTCAACTGCTAGGGCGTGGCAGAGCTCTGTTGTTAAACACCGGCACTCCGTTTATGACACGCTGTTTGGCATGACTCATGTTCTGCTATTGTTACTGGTTTCTTGGAAGGTGCTGGAAGTTTGTCGGAACGTTTAACCTGAATGGTGCACTCATAGCCTTTGCGCTAGGAAGTAAATGAGTGGGCAAGAAATACCGACAGGGAAGAAACGAGGAGGTAATGAGGTAATATGCCAAAGTGGGAAACAATGGCGTGATCGTGTTAGGGAAAAGGACAGATTGCTTTGTATTGATTTTGTGTATTTAAACAACTCCCCTCAGCCCACATTGTTAAAAAGATTAGGTCACTGAATTATAAGACAATCCTGGATATACTCGTTCACCCACCTGGGCCACTTTCTAGTCCGAGAAGTGCACGCTTTCACTTATACATTTTGTTA
>Ga0307509_10003957_pt1 | contig 21856 bp, 25 predicted proteins | sample 10_EM_MG_FD_202245 | JGI IMG/M metagenome (GOLD analysis project Ga0307509, IMG submission 202245) | Populus trichocarpa ectomycorrhiza microbial communities from riparian zone in the Pacific Northwest, United States - 10_EM | ecosystem: Host-associated > Plants > Roots > Unclassified | place... | reverse complement strand
CAATACCCCCATCCCCCCCCTCCCTCCCCTCCTCTATACCCACTCCTCTCGCGCTCTTTTCTACGACATGGTCCTCGGCCCCGATGATTCTGGTCTGTTTCTCCACTCTCCTCGTCCCCCCACCACCCGAAAGACCCGAGGGTCAAAGCTAACGCATCTTCTACAGGCCCTCAATACCTCTCTCCGCGTTCCAGCGACGTAATCCTTTCCGAAATTCGCCCCATCCAACTCAAGGCAGAAGCCCTGCGCTCTATCAACACGTTTCTCGACGAGTTTCTATGGAACATCCTCAGTACCGCTCGTTCGTTGGTCACTGATCGCATGAAGGCGGGAGTCCTCAAGATCTTGCCGACCAGTCTGGGGAAAGCGGCGTTGCTGGAGGCAGAGGTTGAGCTCAAGGCATACTGGGAACGTACTAGCCCAACTACAAATCCCAATATTGGAGTCAACGACGCGCTAGACTTCCCACTCCAGTGGTCCTACGAGGTATCCTGATATTTTGGCGTCTCCATGGTGTTCACGCTAACATACCAATTCGCTTCCCTGCCTACTAGCTTCTGCGACTCAAATGCGAAGCATATTCAACTCTCAACGATGCAGACGAGGATATCATTGCCGAGTCGAGACTCGGCATGCGTATGCGTGAAGCTGGCCATCTCGTCCCTCCCTCGGCCGTTTTGGTGGCCCCTGCGGCCTTGTATTTGACTGCGGTTTTAGAGCACGTTTGCGAGTACGCCCCGCTCCACTTTTGAATAGGAACCGCATCGCTTACCCCGGGTTCATTAGGCACATCCTCTCGAACATCAGCCGGGTCGTTTCTCGTGATAGCAGTCGGACGTCCGCAACCCTCAACGATCTTTTCGTCGCAATATGCGAAGACGTAACCCTTTACGGGACATTCAAGGCCATGAAAGGTATGATGGCCCACCAACTCTTCTCCTCTCGGGACTCCGGCTGATTGAAAGCTCTAGTGTATGACCAGATAGACAATCTAATCAAAACTCGACCTCGCCGAAGCAAATCGATTAGCAAGTCTGTGGCCGAGAAACTGGCGACTTCCTCTCATCATTCGGAAACCTCCTTGAATAGCGGCTTGGGGCATTCTCGCAATCGTGGCTCAATTGGTGATGGGAAGGGAATCCCCGGTTCCCCTGTCGACCAGCGCTCAGGGTCGAGGACTTCTATGGATCACCCTCCCTCGATCCACAAACGGGCTGAATCTGCTGCGAGTGGTTACTCAGAGAGCTTGAACAATAGTTCCGTAGAGCTTGAGGTGCGTTTCCCCGGGAATAATCCTCTGGAACCTTGAGGCGCTTACCGATCTGTTATACCCGCGTGTTTCAGGAGCGCATACTTAACGACGAGTTCGACGAACTCATGCGGTCCGGGGCGACCATGAAAGTCTCTCTGACCCCCGACAGGCTGAAGACTATGGAGGTCGGTCCCTCATCCCTGGTGCAACAACGCGATTCTGATACCGGTTTTAGGTCTACAAGGAAGAGAAAAACCGCCGTGTGGGACGCAAGACCGCGAGCAAACGTGGGATTGAGGAAAAGTCCATTGGTAACCGCCCACCGCTGCCTGGGCGGGTCGATGTCATTACTGAGGACGACGAGGACCCGAACTCTCCCCTCCTTTCTCCAACAAGTGGGAGGGTTCTTCCCATGAATCCGTTATCGAAACGCGCGGATGCTTCCCAGCTTGACACAAACGGCCGTACCCGCACTATATCAACCTCTCAGATCCAAGCGGGGGCCATCCAGAATCTCACCCGGAAATACTCTTCGCTCTCTGCAAAGGGGCCCCTCCCGGTCTCCCAAAAGCGCTCCGGTCCCGGTCCAGGGCCCTTGGAACTCTCTGACAGACCCAACCGTACCCGGAAAGTCCAGCGCGACGTCAGGGACATGGATCTGGACGACATTATGAACGGTTCGGATGAAGAAAAGGCGGAGTCCCGCACGCTCAACAGTTTCAAGACGCCGAGGCCGGCAAAAATCTCCAAGAGTGCTCGTGACCTAATCGACTTCCTCGATGAGGGTCCCCCAACAGACCTCACACCCCCTCCTCCGCAGTCTCAGGTTGCGTCGTCCCCGAAGTCCACCGGACGCTTCCGGCGTATGGTATCCAAACTCACAGGGAGTTCGAGCAATGAAAGACTCCGAGAGGATGCAGCGAAACTCAGGAAGCCAGGTCCGCCTGGCTCCGTGTTAAATGTCACAAGCGGCACAACAAATCACCCGCAGAGTCCCATCAAGCGAGTGCCGACTGTCGTTGTTGCCACTCCCCCCCCGCGACTGCAGTCCATACCACAACAAGTTACTCCTCCCGACTCTCCTCCCACGGTTAATCAAGATTCCCTGCGACCGATGCAGAGGAGGACATCCGTTCGAAAGAAAGTTCCGCCCGTCGACCCCGACTTGGAAACGTCCGGGCTTAGCCCAACGTCCCTTTCCGCCCCCCGGGTCGTCTCCAACGAGTATTCCCGCCCATTAACCCTTACCAACGGAAACGGTCAACTAAACAGGGTGGATGAGGTTCATAAGCCTGTTTCACCTCCCTCCTCATCTCCAGAGCCGCCGGAACCCCGAGCTCGCGCTGATACTATCCCCAGCGACGAGAAAATCGCATTCCAGCGGCCAACTCCCACGCCACCGACAAAGATCACGCTCGAGACTGTCGCTCCCACCCCCGTGTCGCTCCCAGTGACCATTCGACCACCCTCCTCTCAACACATTGAATCATCTTTGAACGCCGCCCATGTGCAGAGTCTACGTCAGTTGATGTCTACCGCGACCACTGCTGATGAATGCAGAGTGCTTGTTGACATGTTCCTCGCACGGGTTGGATTCCCCATCGATCGAAGTACGAACATGGATCCCTACCCTTCCCCCATCTCCTCCACCGACCCGAGCGACGTTGATTTGGAGAGTTCCGTCATCGAGACATTGCTGGGAGGTGACTCCTCAAGTAGCCATTCAACACCGGTTCACAGCTCCCAGCCATCAGAGGCTTTCCAAGCTGATGAATCCGAGGTGGGGACCAGCGACGGGGAAACTTGTGATGAGGACATCAATTCTAGTATTCGACACTCCCCCTCGAGGGTCGCTCGGGATGCCCGTGTTAATCGCACATTCCCTCCACCCGCCCGTCTGCTCGCCGTTGCTTGATCCTGCTGGACTCCCTCTTCACCTTGTTATTCACTGACATTATTCCATCTCTTACCTTCGCTCTTCACTCATCTGAATTCCTATGCTCTATCTATCCTATGTCTACGGAACTTTCCCCTCGTTCGTTTTCCCCGTGCCCATCTCACCCCTCCACTCCCTCGTGATATACCTCACCCCCCCCCCTTCTTAGGAATGCTACACACCCACTACGACAGTCTCCCCTCATTTCTCTCGATTGTTGTGACCTTTAATGTAGGGCACACGTGCTTCTTGTTTTTACTTGTACATTAAAATACACGAATCTGAGATTTCGCAAGTGCAAATGCCCCCTGTTCTGATTCTACTCTACCGCAACAGAGACCGCGATACCCATCGCCGCCAGCTCTGCACATAAATACCTAAACACGTATGGTACCGCGACCACATCCAGGTCACCACCTTTCGATGTTGATCCGAGGAAGTTTGTAGAGGGGACCGAGAGCCGAATATCACCAGGGATAGTGAACTTTTCGCTCGTTCCATTGGCGAGAGATTGTCGAGCGAGTCGATCTTCCTCCTCTGCCGCCGCACGACAGACCCGGCAGTATTCTCCGCCTGGACCTGTCGGCTTTGCAAGGCTCTCCGTCGCTAATGTGGTTGATCCGAGGCCGATGTTGTCATACCCGAGGGAGATCATGCTTCCACAGGTTCTGCAGACCCACGCGGTAGAGTAGTCTGAGCAGTTCATCAGCCGATCCTGTAGCAGAAAAGAAGTCCCGTGCGCAATAAGCGCATCTCGCTCCATCTCCCCAAATCGGATACCACCCGCTCGCTTTCGTCCCTGTTCGTGGGTGACAAACCCACGTAAATTTAAATTCCCAGGTAAGTGGAGCTTCTCATGTCTGCAATCAAAACCACGAACCTTGACAGGCTGTCGTGTCAACGGGTCGATCGGTCCAGTCGTTCGGACCTGGAACTTGTCCAAGACCATGTGTCGTAGGCGCTGGTAGTAGACGACTCCAATGTAGATATCCGCGGCGAACTCTTGGCCGGTGATCCCGGAGTACATTGGCTCGTTGCCATAGTAGTTGTACCCTGCGGCCTTGAGCTGTTCGCCGAAGTAATCAATTGCAGTATCGTCTTCACTGAATCTGAGACCGAGTGATTGTGAGTGTCCCGGGGGTTGGGGAGCTAGTACCGCGATCTTACTGGAATGGCGTCGCATCCTGCGCAAGGCCGTGCATTGCCCCGGCCTTCCCTGCCATGCTCTCTACCAACATTCCGATCGTCATTCGACTCGGGAACGCGTGGGGATTGATAATAACATCCGGCTGCATCCCGCTCTCGCTGAAGGGCATATCCACCGCCGGCCATTTCTGAGAACAGACCCCCTTCTGACCGTGTCGGGATGAGAATTTGTCACCTATGATCGGAGAACGTGTGATACGAAGCGTAATGTGGACTTTCTGCAATTCAGAGTCGCCGGCATCGCTCCCTGATGAAGGACCGTTAGTCCAGAGGTGGTATCGCCGAGTGGTGGGGGAACCGACCTAACAGCCTCACGGTGTCAACGTATGCCACTTCATCCCCCTTATACTTGACAAATCGAGTTCGACCGGTGGTATCGTCAATATACGCGGCGATGAGGCAGCCAGGTGCGAGACGCGCGCCAACGAATGGAAGGCCATCCCAGTCGATCGTTTCGGCGGCCGGGTGCTTATAGTCGCCCTTCCCCATCCGGACGTCGGGGCCGATGCCAAAGTGAAGCGTTGGATTGAAACCCTTCAATGCACCCTTCACGTCTGCGAGGTCGATCGGGTATGACTTGTAAACAGTCCCGTAACCGAACCCACGCTCGTGGGCAGATTTGTTCAGGATCATGGCATCCTCCATATCGTACCCAGTGTATGATATGACGGCCACGATCGCGTTAGTTCCATTGGGGAAAGAATCCATGCCGTATGTGTTATGCAGGGCCGGTCGTACGACAGGTGACTGTCCAGTCTGCAATCTGTAGAGCTTGTTATCTGTTCGATGTTGGAGCGCCGTTGATGGTGTTCCCATCGATTGTTTACCCATCTTTTAGGGGTATCAGTCATTTGAACGTGGAGGGACTGAGAGACTTATACCTGACACTGGTAGATGTTTCGTGGACTCTAGAGGGTGCCATCAATCCATAGCGCTGATGGTCTTGATCGTTTCAAAGTACATTACCTGGTTAAAATCTGAGAACGGGGTCAGGTTGGCAAGGATGGACAGGAAGTTCGTTGGTGCGTGTTCCACATGGGTCGAGACCCCCGCTTCGATCTCCGCCGGGGTACACGCGATGTCCATATACACCTGCTCGAATGAGCCAACTTGATCATCTCGACTGTTCGCCAGGTATTTTACGGGTCGCATCATCCTCGCACGTGTGGAAAAGAGATATAGGCCGGGGTATTGCCCGCCGCGAGATAGTGGAACCATCCCAATCTCCAGATCAAGTGGTACGTTATTGACACCCTCGGTCTTCCATATCCGCAAATTCGTCGCAAGTTGTTTGGCTAGTAACGGGGGCGCCCACCCGATAACCTTGCCATCCAGTTGAACACAAAGGTTCTTGCGACCGTCGATTTGAGAGGCAAATGATTGCGTCATTCCATGGGACACGAGCAGCTGTGGAATGTGGGAGACGGAAAGGGGAGAACTGATGATTCGACACGTCCTGCTTAGATGGTTCAGCAGACCACAAGGGGTACCATCGGGCGTGTGGACAGGACAGAGGAACCCTGTGGGAAGGCGTTAACCGATGTTATAGGAATTCGGATTTCTGACTAACCCCATGCTTCGGGTAGAAGTTTTCGAACAGTGGTTGTCTTCAGCTCCGCGAAGAAAGCCCCTCGATGTATTGACCGGAAGTGGCTGATGTACCGTTGCCAGTTCAACTTCTCCGCGACGATGGTAAATCCGGATGCTTGCTGCAGGTCCAAGCCTGTTGGAGAAATCAGGTTTCCCGTGGCGAGGAAATTTGTCATTTTCGAGCCAATCTCGAAATTCACTCGGGTCAGAACCTTGTTGAAGTACCGATCTACGAGGTGCACCATTAGCTTCCACAAAGGGGAGCGACTTCAGTCACCTACTGTCAAGGAAATCGGCCTGTCCTTTCTGAACGTCGGTGGCTATCTGGGACCGGATTTGGTTCAAAGCCTCTTCCAGTCGCTCCTTGATAATCATCCCATAGAGCGAACCAGGAAGTAGGACTTCCTGGTTTTGAGGAGAGTCCGGATTGTCAACGCAGCATTCTTTAGAGACCAAGGCGTACAGTTTGCGGAGCATAAAGCTGGTATGTATCAGTTTGAGGGAATATTCCGATAGGGAAGTGGAACACACATAATCATCTTGAACTTCTCTCGGGGAGATTCGATATGGGCGAGGATCAGCTTCCGAACGAGCCAATGCCCGACATTTCCATGGTTCCAATCCTCCGGACGCCCCAAGACGACACGGAACTTGTCGCCGAGATATTCGAGACATTGTTCGCCAGTGTAAAGGTTGTACATCTTGTAACTGCGAAGCAAGAGTTCCACACGGTCCGTCAAGAACGTATTGTCGTAGTCATCCATCATGATACCCTCAAAGATCTCTTTATCCGAGGCTCCAGTGAGCGCTTTTAGGATCAGCATGATTGGGATAACGTATTCTTGCTTCCGCCAACTGAACCGAAGCATGGCGCTACCGTTGGTGAGGTAATGGAGTGTGTTCGTTACGCTTGTTTGGTCAGGTCGGACACAACGGATTTGTACAGCTGAGGGGGTGTATGAAGGGCCTCGATTGGTAAAGGATGGTCGGGAAAGGGCAATAACCTGGTTTCTCCGGGGTAAAATCAGGTAGCGAATCAGACGTTCGTTTCCGTTGACAATGAAATAACCACCAAACTCCTCGGCCTCCTCGTGGCGAGCCACGAGTTCAGCGGAAGACATGGAACGAAGGTTACACCGGACAGACTGGAGATATGTGAGACGCAACCCAGATGACCTGGTCTGTTACGCACCCGAACCATGATTGGAACCAGACCACAGTCTCGCATAGTTGAACGGACAACTTCGCCGTGGCTTTCTATCTGCCAGCAGATTTTGGCAGACATTCGTCCTCTATACGAGGTCAAACGTTCCCGTGCCTATAGCGGTGCATGATTAGCTTTGGGTCCCTCCGCCAATGCACGTAGTGGACCTCTGAAGGAAACACCCTTCGTTCTTTTGCGGTTTTATCCTTGTCTGAAACCATTGGCCGAGCTATTGTGACTTGCTCGATCCAAACTAACATCGATTCCGTTCAGCGCGGTGGGTAGCCGGGTGTATGCGACAAACTCACTGCGCATACGGGTTCCCCAGGCTTTCTCACCACCCTCCCCGCCAGGTACGCCAACTCCACTAAAAACTACGCGTTCGCCAATGTCCTTCATGGCGAGAGATAGCAGTCCTTTACCGTCTCCATCGCCAAGAGGCAATCCGGAGTCGTCGAAGAGAGCGTTGAAAGATTCGAGATGGGGGGTGACGAACTCGTTTAGAATAGGTACCGATGCGCCATTTTTCGGAGGGTGTCTGAACAACCTCTCCCTCTGTAGCGTCTCGAAAGTGCTCGGCATTAAAAAGAAGTCGAAAAGTGATCGAAATTCGAAATTGGTGGTCGCGGGGTTGGAAATATTTGAAACTCCGAAACGAGTCAGCTCCACTCAACGGCAGCGGGCGCTGCCTCAAGTAGCTTGACCTTAGCCTGTGTCCCAGACCACCAGATTCTCGCGATAACTCATCATGTACGGCTCAAACTGGGGAGGTCAACAGCAGGGTCAACCTAGTGGATCAACCTTTGGTCAGACGGGTGGATTCGGCGGCCAGACTGGAGGTGCGTAATTCCGCGTATCGCGCGTTCTTTCCTTACCCTTTTCACTTGGACCCCTAGGGTTTGGCCAGACCACGGGTGCTTTTGGGCAGCAGCAGCCGCAGCAGCAACAACCACAACAACAGCCTGCAAATCCTATGTTCGGTGGCTTTGGCGCGAACCCAGGCACAACGCCGACGACCGGTTTTGGCACGACAGGTGGGTGGCTTCAAGATCCGACTCATCAATCGATCTCATGCTCGTCTTCATTTCAGCGGGCGGAGCATTCGGCCAGAATCCGCCAAGTACGACAAGCGTGTTCGGTGCCCCAAAACCTGCCACTGGTTTTGGTACGAGCGGAACGTTTGGTTCAGCCGGGTTTGGGTCAACGGCTGGTACCACTACCGCAGGTGCATTCGGCCAGCCGAGCACAAGCACTGCAGGAGGTTTCGGAAACACCGGCATTTTTGGTGCCAAGCCGCCTGCATTTGGAACAAGTAAGCACGCTCCCCGGATCCTACAAATGTTTGTTTTGACGCTCTTCCAGCTGGGCAATTCGAGGGTACTGGAAATATCACTACAGGAACATCGAACCCAGTTTATGTCGCATTCAACGAAAAGGATGCAACCAATTCGAACCTCACCTTGGCGTATCAGAGCATAACTTGTATGCCAGCTTACCGCGGTTACTCATTTGAAGTAAGTCTGATCTTTCCCTAGGATCGCGAGTCTTCGGTTCCTTCTTCGCCCCTTGGAAAGCTACCACACCTCCCGTCACTCACCCGCGCTCTTGGCCCTCCGTAGGAACTCAGGTTGCAAGACTACCAACAGAATCGTAAGGCAGCCCCCACGGGAGGAGGGTTTGGTTCTGGTGCGTTTAACTCGACAACACAACCTGCGACAACGGGAGGCTTGTTCGGCCAGACCCAAACCACACAGCCCACTCCTTCTGCTTTCGGTGGTGGTGCCGGCGCTTTTGGAACCACTGGAACTACCACCGGAACAGGATTTGGTACGTTTGGTCAGCAACAACCACAGCAGCAACAGCCACAGCAGCAGCAGCAGCAGCCACAGCAGCAGAGCGGGACCGGGTTCGGTGCGTTTGGTCAAACCCAACCTCAACAATCGACTGGTTTCGGCACCGGTGGATTCGGCACTACGCAGCCGCAACAACAACAGCAGCAACAACAACCCAGTGGTCTCTTCGGCACAGGTGCCAATGCTTTCGGTCAAAAGCCTGCCGGGGGCGGATTCGGTATGGGCACTTCGTTTCAAGATTACTCCTGCCACTAACACTTCTAAGGGACCACAACTACAGGTACTGGTGCTTTCGGTTCCGGAACCGGAGTCTTTGGTCAGACGCAGCCTCAGACCACCACTACCTTTGGTACTACTCCTCAGCAACCCCAGACAAGTACTTTTGGCTCCGGGTTCGGTACCAGTAAGTTTGGAAGTACGATTCTTCTCACTTGTTCTAACCGGCTCTCCCTAGCCGCGAACAAGTCGATCTTTGGACAACCCGCCGCAGGGGGATTCGGTGCCACTACCACCGGAACCGGAATATTTGGCCAACAACCCCAACAGCAACAGCCTGCTCAGCCGACGACTGGACTGTTTGGCAACACCACGACCGGAACCACCGGCACAGGCTTGTTTGGTCAACAGCAGCAGCCCCAGCAGACAACAGGGCGTGAGTACATCGACCCTTCGTTATCTGATCCCCTCTCATTGTTCTCAAGTCTTCGGCACTGCCCAACCGCAACAACAACAGCAGCAACAGCAACAGCCCGGCGGTCTGTTTGGAGGGCAGACCCCGGGACTGTTCGGACCCGCACAACAGAACCAACCCGCTCAACAGAACCCACTGGGTGCTGGTATTTTTGGCCAAAAAACGACCACGCCAGGCACTGGACTCTTCGGATCTACCACTACCTCTACAACCCCTGCCCAGACGGGAACATTGTTTGGGAGTGGGACCCTGGGACAACCGCAAAACCAACAGACCCCTGGTTTCGGGAACCTGTTTGGAAAGCCCGCGACGACTAACGGTACTGCTGCTCAGCCCTCCACCTACGGTGGCTCTACCCTGTTTGGAAGCACAAACCAGACCTCTTTGTTCGGCGCTAATACCACTAACGGGACCGCTCAAGGCACCCTCACCCCGACGATCGACCAACCAGTCAACACGAACATTCCTATCTTCTCCCTACTCCCCTCTGGTCCCCAGCTCAACTCATTGGACGCTTCGCTTGGGAAGAAAAAAGCCGAATTCTTTGTTGACGTCCCGACCCGCTCGTCTATCCCTGTGGTCTCTAGGGGAACTATGCCTGTGAACTCGAAGATTCGAGGAGCCGGGCGTGGTTTCACCTCGTCGACGTACATGGGTGCTTCTGCGAACAATCTGGGTTCCAGCCTCTCGTTCTGGTCAAGCAAGTCAGACGCTTTGAGTCTGAACAAGAGCTCTACCCAGCGCGGTGGACTCACTACAGACACCTTCTCTAGCCCTTCTTTCGGTAGCGGAAATCGGGACAGTGTCAAGAAACTCGTGATGGACAAGAAAGTTGACCTCTTCGACTGGGCCCCCAAGTCTGCTGATGTCACCTTCAACCCCGCGCTGAGCGTCGTCGCTCGTGAGAAGGAGGCAGTCACCGGTCCTCTTGGCGCTACTCGCAACACCCCCACCACCCCCATCATCAACCCCCCCACTCGTATCCATCCCCGAACTCCAAATCGTTTCACTGCTCAAAGCATCACGGATACGACTGACGAGCAATCTGGCGAACCCAAGGAGGGGGAGTATTGGTCTGAACCTCCCATGGATACTCTTTCCTCTTGGGGTCACAACGAGTTGATCGCCATCGAGAAGCTCGTTGTCGGCCGGGTTGGGTATGGCAAAATCACGTTCCTGGATCCCGTCGACCTCACCGGATCAGGGAGCGTTAAACAACTGTTTGGAGACCTTTTGAGGTTCGAGGATAAGGAGTGCAGCGTCTACCCTGATCTGGACAACATCGACAAGCCCGCTCCCGGGTCCGGACTGAACGTCAGGGCGAGAGTGGAATTGGATGGATGTTGGCCCGTCGACAAGGCCACCCGGGAACCGATCAAGGACGAAAACCACCCCCAGATGGTCAAACACCTGAAGAGATTGAGGGGAATGAAGGAAACGAAGTTCGAGTCCTTCGATATGAAGGATGGGAAGTGGACTTTTACGGTTGAACATTTCTAACTTCTTTTTCCTCTTCCCGACCTACACCACACATCCCCATGCACGTGTTCCTGACGCAGTTACTCCTACCACCCACTTCCTTTCCGAGTTTCCCTTTCTGATACGTTGACGATCCCTACTAGGTAGTTCGGACCGAGAGTGAGGCTTTATCTTTGTCGTTTCGCCCCTCGTGTAAATCCTCCGGTCCCATGCAATATATGATATCTTACGCCCCCGTTATTCGGATATGTGCGCTCGCGGTGTGACGTGAACCTTTGAAACATTCCGACTCGGGTATATATTGGAACTTCGTGTGCTTGAGTAAAATTACAAAGGGTCAACGAGATCGATAAGCAAGATTGTGAGTCACTACGTGCATGAGACGCCATAAATCTCATGCACACTGTACACCATAGAGTTGTAATGTGTTCTCGGGAAGCGTCGAATGGAAAATAAACAAGACGCCATCTAAAACCTGGTATAAAAAAACACCCATGGTTTCGTAGAGATCGAGCATGGGGAAATTAAAGGCATACATACAGATCATGAAGGGAGGAAGATCGCATCGCCACCGGCAAAGCTTAAAAAAACGGAACAAATAAAAAAAAGAAAGAGCGAAGATCTTCTACTCTACCTTCGCTTCCTACCACCACCACGGTTGTTAATGAAGCCGGAACCCCTACCCCTCATCGACGTCGTAGTGGTCTGGACGGGTGGGGGTGGTTCACTCACTACCCCGGGCGGAGGCATGACTTCCGCTTGCTGTTGCTGTTGTGATTGCAATTGTGGCAAGTTCACAGCATTCGTCCTTCCCGTCCCAGGAGTCTGAGTCGGTAACATCACCGGTGCGGTTCTACCGGTCCCCGGCACAGCGGGTGGTAATGTAACTGGTCCATAAATCGGGGTCAGCAACCTCCCAGGCTGGGCGGGTGGGGTCGACAAACCGCTGTCCGAGGACAGATTCGACGAGACCTCATCATCTGTAGAAGTCGCTGTCGACGGAGGTCTCCTATTCCGGCTTCCTGTACTAGGCATGCGAGCGGGGGTTTGATTGGGTGTAGCGTATTTAGACTGGCTCGAGGTCCCCGACATGTTCGAAAGCGCCTTCTTGGAGAGCGAAGGTATGACTGGTGCGGTTGGGGGTTCCTCGACGTGTGCACTGGGGAGGGATTGGAAGTAACTCCACCCACCACCAGGACTAAGCGGTTCTGGGTTCAGTGCTGCGACGTTTTGCAGAGGTGAGCGACTGGGCCTAAAAGGTTCCGGAACCGTCTGTGCGGGCGAAGAAACGAAGGGGACGAAACCGGGGGGAGGCTCAGATACCACCACAGCGGGCGATTGCACCGGCGCAGGTGCAGGATTAATATTCGGTAACGGTCGGTGATGCGCATCCTCTGCGCTCAACATATCGTGCTGACTAGTTGTAACCCCCGGAATATTGAGGGAATCAGAGTAGGTATTCGAAGTTGGGCGCGACTGTCATTGGGGAAACCTGTAAACCACGGGATCGTGCGGAAAAAATACGGGGGAATACATACTGGTGGGACAACGTCGAACTTGTACTCATCGCTGGACATCGAAGCCGACTTGTGCAGACTCGGTGCATGGTCGAGGGTAATAACAGGAACATGGTGGGAAGGTGTATAGGCGGCAGCGTTCGACTGGAAGACATTAGGGTTAGATTGCATGGACTGCGATGGCAAAAGTCAGTAATTGTCAAGGGTACACCTGTGTGACACCGAGAAGGAGCTCACTCTGATACTAGCGGTATTATTCGGCGAAGCTAGAGCTGAAGCCCGTTCTTCCGGAATCGGGTTCAACGCCCTCTCACGCCCGCGGTCTGGGGAACCAAGAATATCCATCTGCGACATGGCAGTCGACGTCTGCGACCCCGAAGACCTTCTCCTGCGGTGGTGCGATTCACGACGATCGACGACTGGAGAGTACGAAGTTCCGGTGGCCGTCGAATCTCGATCAGAGTGATGAGGGTCCGATGCGGGAGGACGGACCGTGAGCGGCTGGGTGCGCGGTGACCTGTGAGGTGGTGAAACCGGAGTCGGCAGTTGAGGAGGTAGAGCCGCAGGGTATGCAAGGTGAGGTGAAAATTCGTGTGGAGAGGGGATACGTATGCCGTCCCTATCACTAACTGGAATCCATACGTCAGGAGGGGTATGTCCTTGCCTATGCATCGGCCTGGTGCCCACACTCGCGACGGATATGGGACGAGGTGGGATCGCGGGCTCTGGCGTGGGTACGGGTACGGGTAGTGTGGGTTTCGGCGGAGAGGGTTCGGGGGTTGGCATCCGCAAAGGTGTGGTGACTGTCATGGGGTTCAACGTCCTCTCATCTGGCGGGTCCGTGACTCCCGGAGCTCTGCCTCCTTGGGTGCTGGGAGGAGCGGTAGTGGTGGCGGTCCTGGGAGGAGGCGAATGTCGACTCCTCGTTGAACGGCCGTAATATTCGTCGTCCTCGACCTCCTCCACGGCCGCACCTCCTTCCAGGTAGGCATATCCTCGGTCGACATAATCAACTTCCTGTCCTCTTGCCAGACCCTCTTTGAGACCGACCCTTCTGCCTTCCTCACGAGCGATATCCACCAGCCTCTGTTCCCTCAGCCTCCTCGCGATACTCCTGGCTTTGGCAGCAGCGTGTTCCGCCTCGTCTCTCATCTTCTCGACTTCAGCCAGAGCATCCTGGGCTTTATAAATCTCGCTTTGAGCCTTCTTCAACTGAACCTGGTATAGCTTCAACTCTTCCGCCTTCTGCTTCATCGCCTGCTCCAACCTGATCCTGGCCTCGGTCTCCTCCTTCAACTTGTGGGCAGAATGGGCCGCCCTGCGTTCCGCGTCGTCGGCGCGCTGCTTCTGCTGAGAGAGCTGAGAAGACAGTGTTTGGGCGCATTTGGTGTAGTGCGACGTGCGTATTTCTTCTTCGACCAGCATGCGAGCGAGGTCTCGGCTGGATAACCCCGCGTAGGTAGAATCGGGGCGTTCCTTGTGTCTGTGAGAAGATCGACGGCTTCCACTGGAGCTGCTGCTGCTGTGGCTCGAGGAGTTGGAGTGTTTGAGGGTTGTGGGGGAGGTGGGGTCGATTGAATGGTCGTCGTTCATGTGCCCCATTGGTATAGTGGACATCGCTCCAAAGCCTCCAAGGCCTGGCACGAGAGGAGACGTAGGAGATAGATCGTCCATGACGGACTAGTGGTGCCAGAGGTGAACCGATAGGGGAATTATAGACTGGGGATTAAGGATAGTAATGTGGTGTGTCCGCAGCGGTTTCCGTCGAAATCTTCGCTTCGTTTCGCCGACCCGTCAAGGACCGAGTCGCAGAGATAATAGTTGGTTGAAGCGAGGAGGAGTTTGGTGGGGGTAACGTATGACAGTATGGCGCCGTTTGCGTGTTTGGGTGCGTGTCCGGTTACTGACAACCGGACGATGGGTTTTCAGTACGTGTTGGTCGGATTTGGGAATGATAACCGAGAGAGATAGGGCGGGACGGTGGGTGGCAGGGCAGAGGGGGAAAAGAAGGATGTGAAGTGTGGGGTACGTACGCGTCACAAACTGATTATAAATGCAGCGATGACCGACCGTATCTGGGCTACAGCCGCAGTTGTGTGAGATGGCAATGGGGAGAACGAAGGGCGAGGTCCGCCCTCGGCGGGGTGAGGATGCTAAGTTCGTAATAGTTGTATCCAGCACGCTCAACTGTCCAACGATTTGAAATGAAAAAGTTCAATTCGGGAAACGCGCGCTCACATCTCTCTCTCACATGACCCGGCGGTTTGCACTTGATTCTGCTTTGCTCTATCTACTTACACCGGAGATACGTGGCACGCAATACGTCGAGTAAGCGGGGGAAATGAACAATCGAGGGGGACGTGAGGATATAGTGACAGTGGACAGGGCGAGAGGAATAAGGAGTAAGTAATAAATAGGGTCAACCTAACTGCACAACTGGAAGGGATATTCATCAGAGACACACCGGCGGCGGCTGGCCCACGGAGAAAGGTCCTTGAGAATGGGCAGAGAAAGGGAGGTGGGCTAAGGTATACCGTAACTGGGTGTGAGAAAACGAGAGAGACGGGTAAAGTGAACTGAACTAACGACGGTATAGTTTAATGTACGAGCCATAACCCTGGAGAAGATAATGGATGAAAGGAGGGGAATGAACACACGGTGAGTAAAGGATGGGAAGGGATGAACGCCAGTGAGTACCAGCGGGGGATGGGGTGTGAGGTAAGCAAGCAGTCGGGCATAACAAACAGAACCTGAGAAACCAACAAATGAAACCAACACGTATCTTCCAGTACAGCAGACACACTGAGTAAACAGTACATTTCAAGAGCCAACAGCCATCAAGCGGTAGCCCCGGCCGGAGGCGATTCGACCCGCTCAGACGCGCAAAGGGGCAGAACTTGGTGCCCCATCCTACATCTTGCGCAGCGGGTAGTTCTCCTGCAACTCTTTGTCAAAGCCAAGAGGATACGAGGAAAGGTCCGCCGTCAACGCGAGGGTATCTAAACTCGCTCGTTGCCTACCAGGGGGGAGGTTGGATGACGTGCTGCTCCTTGGTTCAGAGGAATCGATCTGGAATGGGAACGACCCCAAGCCAGCCGACAGCGTCGAGATTTGGGATCCCGTGGACATACCTAACGCCTTCCTGTCGGGCGGTGGAGGTAAAGTGGGATCTCCAACCTGCTCCTTTCCCTCTGAGCGGGGCGGGGCAACGTCGGTTGGCGAACGGGGACTCCTGGCAGGAATGCCCGAAATAGGGGACGGAGGGACGAAGGGGAAGGATTCCAGAATGGAATCTTCCCCGGCGGAGGCGGCCGAGAGGTTAGACCCGCTGGAATCCCTGTAGCCATCTTGGAATCGAGAGAAGGCACGTTGCTGCTGTTGTTCGAGAGTCCCCAGAGCCTTGTTTGCGTTGGTGGGCGGAGAAACGAGGCGCGCACTGGCCATTCGGTGGAGACTCGCAGAGGTATCAGCGGTCATCGGTGTAGCCATGGGGGTGAACAAGCCAACGTTAACCCTGGTAGCACTTCCGATATCGGCAATGATAGAATCCGCTTGAGTGTTGACGCTCGTCGGACGGTCATTCCAGGGTTGGAAAGGGGCAGCGGGGGTCCAATCGGAAATGGTGGACGCAGTGGAACCGTGAACGCCAAAGGTCGAAGAAACATCGGGAGACAGGTGAGGGGTATGTTCATCAGTGAAGGGGTTACCATTCACGACCACCTCCTGTTCCTCCTCCTTGAGAACATCTGCAGGACCGAAGGAGGTGTTGGCGAGGGGAGAGCGGACGGGAGGCCGCGAGCTTGCGCTGGTACGGAGGGAGGATTGTTGGCCAGGAGACTGGGGTGCCCGAATGACCTCCGCCTTGACGACACCCAAAACCTGCCTGACTTGACTACGAACCGGGGTGATAATCATGGGAACCTCGTTGAGGAAATCACTTCCGGTACTTGCGCTAGTCAAGTACGAGTGCCTGTGAGACCCTGCGGTCAGGTTGCTAGCTGTGTCGGAACGCAAGTCAGACTGGGAGACGGAGAGGTGCTCCAGGTTGAGGTCGGGACCACGCTCAGGACGGTTTGGTAATGACGAAGGACTTGAAAGGATAGAGGGGGGATCGACCGGTGGGACCAGAGCAATCTGGATGACATTTGACCCGTGGGTACCCGTCGTCTGGATGGATTGAGCGTCGTCAAAGGGATTGTGGACAGTGGATAGGATCTGGGAGGGAGAGCAAATTGCCTGGCCCATGACGACGTTTGTATCATAAGAACCGTAAGTGAGAGTGGACTGGGCGCCGGCGGCGTTGTTGTTTGGGTTGGGGACAACGACCGCGTCTGGTTTCTCGTTTGGATCCGGTCGGTTGAGGACGTCTTCAGCACGGGCGGGGACATCTTTGGCTTTGGGAGTGAGAGAAGTATCTTGCTCCGCCTTTACCAGAAGGCGACGACGGTACCATAGGGCGAGAACGCAGATAGCGACCATGAAGAGGAGGGCTCCGACGACAGCACCCGCGAGACCGCCCTTGCTCAGACCACCAGAGGAAGGAGATTGAGCGTGGGGTATGCATTGGAAGGTCTCACATTGTGTGCAGGTTCTATTTGGATGTCAGAAAGAGGTTGCTTGGGTGGAGAGCCAGAATACCTGAGGGTCTGGACACAGCTCTCGTTCGGCGCGCAACTACAGGGCGGAGGATCTTGACAGACGATTTGGGGCTCAGCGCATGCCCTGGCCTGCAAAATATGATCCAGCTGCATGAGAGAGAGAGATAAAGGGAAGGAGCGTGGGGGTTTCAAGAGCGGCTGGAGCTGTCAACGCCAACCAACACGACAGGCAGAAAGAGCGGGAATAAAGCAAGAAGGAAATGTCACGCTCAACTGTGACAACCCCGTGACATCGTTACCAGTCCTCCGCCATGTCCCTCGTCTCGGTAAAGGACCTCACTTTTATTCCCCAGGGAGCCCAGGAGCCTGCTCTGGACAATATCTCGCTCTCTCTTCCAAAGGGTTCGAGGACTTTGCTGATCGGTGCAAATGGAGGTCAGCATCTCTTTCTTTCTCTTGTTCAAAAAACACACTGATATCGGGAACAGCTGGGAAATCCACCCTCTTGCATATCCTCGCAGGAAAGAAGCTAATCAAGGGTGCGGACGTAACGATCAAAGGCCTGGATGTCTTCCACCAATTTCCAGAAGGCGTAATTTGTTTGGGTACAGAGTGGTGGGTCACCCTACCCATCAATCCAATCCAATTGGTACGCCAACTTACCCGTTTCTAGGGCCATGAATCCCGTCGTTAGGAGCGACATCATTGTATCTCACTTCCTCGACTCCGTCGGTGGTTATCGACACAAAGAACGAAGGGATCTCCTGCTTGATTTGCTTGACATTGATCTCGACTGGCACATGCACAACATTTCTGATGGCGAGCGACGTCGCGTTCAGCTCTGCATGGGGCTTATGTCCGCTTGGGACGTTCTGCTCCTTGACGAGGTTACCGTCGATCTTGATGTCCTTGTCCGCCATGAGCTTCTCGAGTTCCTCAAGAAAGATAGCGAAGCGAGGGGTGCTACCATCATCTGTACCCCCCCCCTTCTTCCCTGTTCAATACGTACACCTAACTCTAAATTCTCCAGATGCCACTCACATATTCGATGGTTTGAATCACTTCCCAACTCACGTCGCTCACCTCCGTCTCGGTGCATTCATCCAACCGCCGACACCCTGGAACGTGGGAGAATCCACCGATCTTTACCGTACAGCTTTGCGATGGCTAGCCGAGGATCGCGCCCACCGTCGCCAGCTCGAACTTGACGGCCGAAAGGCGCGAGGCGCTAGGCGAGATCGTGTCCGTAATTTCGCTCTGATGCCTGTGTTTGTCGGCCAACTGACGAGCTACTCGTTTCCCCGCTTATACAGTCGGGCGTACCCACCGACTCAGAGACCTTCTATAAGAAGTGCGCGTCTGGTTTCTTATCGATTATCAACCGATGGCAATTGACTGACCTGAGACCCATGTAGATACGACTACTCGCATTGAGTCGCATCCAACCGCATAGACTCGTCGGCGTTCCTAACGGCTGCATCTCCTACAATTCACCGCCATCGATTTATTCCCGGGCCCCGCCAAACTTCGTGATCCCCTCTCACCCCTGACGCTCCCTTCAACCGGAAGCACCTCGCAAGTTGCTCAACACAACACCGCCCCAGCCATTCAACTGCAATAATGTTATTCCCCATCGCTCTGCATTCGCCACGCCCCTTTGGCACACGCATTTCAACATGTAATCCCCCGCATTCCCCTGCATATCAAAATATCCTAGAGAATAACCCCCTGTATACACTCAACCTCGTGTATACCTGCATACCGTCCAACGTACATCGTTTGTCGTCATCGTAGCATTCAACATGTGTTGCTGTCATGTCTCATACCCAGTGTCATCGCTTTACCAACACTGGGGAATAAGAAACTACTCTAGCTGCCGGGGTGCCTATTACCCCGCCCGACGCTGTCGCAATCCGCCTGGAATCATTAGGGAACCTAATGACCCACGCAGCGTGCTCGGCCTGCAAGGGATTCCTAGGACCCACCCTCTCCCCGGCCATCTCTAGGTGACGAAAAAGCCCCACTGTGAAGAACGTTACTTTAAACGTTTCAACGATCCAGGCCAAAATCAACAGGAGAAAAAAGTCATTTCATGCTGTTCTTCGTTTATGCTCTCCCTTCTCCGCGCTTCCTGCATAAGAAAACAACATACGCATAAGGGTTCCTTCTCTCCCCATTAAAAAAACGAAAAAAAGAATCATTGCATGTTGGGGGCCTCATAGGCGCCGAACTGCTCTGGATGCTCGAGGTACTTCATCAACCCCAATTTCTGGATCAGTTCCACCGCTTGTTCCGGAGAAACGGTCGACGATGATGATGGGGGGTGGGTCGCGGTCTGGGGTTGTGATGCCGATCCAGATCGATGTTGTTGAGGGAGAGGCGGAGCGGGGGAGATCGGCTGCGACTGCAGTTGCGGTGGAGGTTGCGGGATCGGTTGATGCAGTTCCGATTGCATCGCTGCTGTCTGTGCCGCCTCAGCTGCGGCTTGTGCGGCTTTGTCTGTGACCCACGCGGAACCAACGAAATCAACGGCACGTTAGCGTTAAGATGAAACATCCAATCCCCTTATTCGCATATGCAAAAAACCCACATTGACTACGGCCCCAGCTTAGCCGGATCCTACTACCGCCAATGGGGAACCCTTGCATCTTCTCTATTGCCCTTTCGGCGTCTGGCTTACGGATGAATTGAACGAATCCACAGTTCTTGCCCGCAGGAACCTTAACCTAATATATGCGTCAGTATGCCGCCAAAGGTCACACCGTCCGTACACCCACATAATGAATCTCGCCGAAGGGTATGAAGAACGTGCGCAGGGTTTCTTCCGAAATCAGAGGCGACAAACCACCGACAAATACCGTGGTGTTGTACGGATCGGATGACGATAGTTGTTCCCCATTCGGTCCGATGAGGTTCGACAAGATAGCTCGTGCCTGTGCATGGTGTTTCCACGATTCCTCACTGATCGTGTATCTCTGAGCAGCCGCAAGTGACTGGTCCTGGTAACTGGTTACCGGAGCGGATGTCGGGCGCGAGTTGTTTTGTCCATTTCTCTCGTCTTCGTTGAGCGTGGAGCTCGAAGAGAGATTAGGGATCGAAGGAGAAGAGCTCGAAGTGGTGTTCGCGGAACCGGGTTGACCGGGAGAGCGTTGCCTATAAATACTGTGTGAAGAGGGAGACGGTCGCGACTGGCTTTGGGCATCTGTCGGAGTTGACTCTCCCGGCGTTGTCGATTCCGGGGGAGGCGCCACGGGTTGCATCGGTAGCTTATATTTTGCAGTTGCAGGGGAGATGCGCACTGCGCCCATGGTTCAGTCCGTGTATTAACGCGGCTGGCGAATCGGGAAACACTTACTCGGTCGAGACAAACAATAGAGTCCATGCATTTCGATTAACGCCCGCTGCTGATCTGCTTCTTCAGTAAACCTGTTGTGGGCGCACATATTGATGTCAGCGGGAGATAAGCTCGAGAGATAATGAAAACATCCGTACCTCACAAAACCGTACCCTCTCGAGACACCAGTGACAGGGTCCAGCATGATCTTCGCGCTCTTGCAACTCGTGAAAGGGCGGATAAATCGAGGTTCTCGGTCATTGCGAAGTCCAAGGACCGGGTTACGGAACACGGCGACTAGATCCGAGTTGGAAACTTCTGGGGCGAGATCTCCAACAAAAATACTGTATTCTTTGGTGAACTGGTGTGGTTGGTGGGCGGGATACGGGTTAGGCGGAACGTAGACGGGGGCGGGGGCCGGCGCCGGGGGGGTGACGGGAACCGAGGTCGCCCAGGCAAGCGAGAAGGGTTTCGTCGAGTTCGGCATGATCGTTGGGTTGGGGCTGTGAACGACTTGACTGAGGGCGGCTGCGGCTTTGGCGGAGTTAGAGAATGTGAGGTAGCAGTAACCCTGGTTGTTAGCTTGTGGGCCGTTGGCAGGACCGGTGGTGGGTTTAGGGACTTTTATGTTGATCGGATCCCAATGCATGATCATGCAAACTTGCTTCGTGTACTCTTCGTCCATCCACGGTTCGAGATCGCCCCATAATAGGGTACTGCCCGTGTCGGTAGAAGGCTGGGGCGAGATGATCTGGGGGTTGCTCTGAGAGGTGGTTCGGGATATGTACATGTCGCGGTCATTATAAGGCAAGAAAGATGTCGGAGATGGTTTTGTTAGATGGAAAGACGAACTCGAAGGTAAACGTGAGGTAGGCTGAACGAAAAAATGGGGAGTGGGTTGCTGATTAGGTAGCAATTGATTGTATGGGACGGTATTTGGAGGCGAGGTCGGCAACACCCTGGGATCCAGTGGGCCGTTTGGGTGGATACCCATGAAAGAATCTTGCGTGTGCCTCGGGAATGGATCCACGTGTGCGACGGACCTGGGGACGAAGGAGGAGAACGACTTCTGAGACATTGTAAATCTGCTGCTCCCGGTGCGATCCTTGTTGGACAAGACGGGGATGGAGAAATTGATGGTGGGTCGCTGGTCCCCCTGGGGCATATCGTAATCGTGGACTTCAGGACGTGACATG
>Ga0307509_10003956_pt1 | contig 21857 bp, 18 predicted proteins | sample 10_EM_MG_FD_202245 | JGI IMG/M metagenome (GOLD analysis project Ga0307509, IMG submission 202245) | Populus trichocarpa ectomycorrhiza microbial communities from riparian zone in the Pacific Northwest, United States - 10_EM | ecosystem: Host-associated > Plants > Roots > Unclassified | place... | reverse complement strand
GAAGGAATGGTGTGGAGGATTTTCTTTTGTTATTGGGTTTTCAGGCCATACCTCAGGGTGCATGCCATGGATTTTCCTGTACTTAGTTACAAATAAACCGCGGATTTAACAAAAAAAAAAAAAAACGTTCAGATGACTCAGCCTCATCCCTATAGGAATTAATTTCCAACGAACCACTAATGAAGACTCCTAAAACAGCATTAGCGTGCCTGTTACGAATTTCACTCCTCCAGACTCCACAAGGACGGTGTTCCCAGGCACCGGTAGAACACTGCCCCACAGTATCTTTTTTTGAAAGAAAAACAAATACCCTACGATACTCAAACCATTGCGGTCAAAACGCCGCAGCACGCAAACATCGTCTATTGATCTAGGGCCGCGGCACATGTAAATGATTTCATGGCAAAAAAATCAGAGAGGGGCCATTGATGGCCAATGGGTGGTGATTACGACGCTTTAATCAATTTTCGATCAATGAATTCTACATTCCAGGTCGGCAGCTGTGCAATCCTTGCTTTCTCAAATACTTTGACAGGAGAGGCAGAACTGATTTCGGCGCCTTTTCTATTATTAACCTCTCTCCCTAGTGCTCTGCCGAGAAACTAGAGCACAGGAACAAATTCACAAAGAATTATGTGAAAGAACTCTACCGCTAATGTCACCCATCTCGCGAGAGAATTTTTCTCGATAATCACCGATCGGGCGACAATTGGGTGCGCGCTTAGGCTCGCTTAAAAAAAATTGCACAAGCTAGCTCTCTTACCAGGTAATCTAAACATCTTTTTCAAACCTCAATCTAACATGATAGATGCCTGACCCCATCTAAGGATAGTAGACTACACTCTATAGCTTCCTCACCGCTTGTGGACCCTCGCTATCGATTCCAGCTGTGCGCATAGTCTTTCCCTTGCTAGAACAACGTGGCATCCAAAAGGTGGAGGATTCATCATCACAAAGTCCCCTCATTTCGTCCCAGACACGGGTATCTCGTATTATATCACACCTATCCCCGAGAACTCGTCGTGCAATTGCTTTTGAAACTTGGAATCCTAGACGAGCGAGTGAGACGACATGACACTACCTACCAACCGCCTCCGGAAGCCAATCTCTCGGTGATCCTATAGTAAGTATCACTAAAATAAGGTAAAACACTAATTGACGACTGAGTGAGTTCACTGACCCGTCCTATGCGTGCTGCAGTGACCCTGCCCGACCTGCGTAGAATTTCAAAACTGCAACACGAATCTACACAGCCCATGGGCAAGAACGAGAGTCATCAGTGCTTGCTTCAATAGCTGGGGACCCCCCACTTACCCAACGATCCAGACCCTCTTCGAGCAGATTCGTTCCGTAGAGGCACTAGAGGACAGTGCGTGGACAAAAAAAGAACCCTGGGCACATGCCACTCTACCTCGGGAGCGACCGGCAAAGACAGGAAAAACACCCACAACGAAACAGGATGTGGGTGAGAACATGCCGTAAATTCTGGACAAACTCGACCCACCACTATCACCTGTATGGCAGTCACTATCCCCAGAAAAGCGAATTCACCACAGGTTTAGTTTTCAAGAGGAATAGTGGCTCCCTTAAGAAGTATGGCGGCGATCGAGTTTACCCAGAATTTACGGTACCTCTAGATCTGCTTCTCCCCCCTTTCCCCTTCCCAATCTGCCTCTATGGAGGCAATAGGGGCATGCCTCCCACCGTCTAATTATAGTACACGATGCTGCTCCCCCCCCCACCGCCCACAACGCCCCCACAGCTCCACGGGCCATTAGCTTTTACATTTTATAAACCTTCTCCGTAAGGTGAAAATGACATTGGGTTCTTATTCCAGCTGTTGGAACGACTGAGGTTGATTGAGAGAGAGAAAGATGGGGGATGAGCCCGACTAGTCGTACTGGGGTACCGGCCACCGTCCACGTGGCCTCACTTGCTGCACCACACGCCATACTGCTGGCTGACGTACTATCTTGCGGGCGACCATCCCGGATATGGAAGGATGCTCCAACACCAGCAACCTGTTCTAAACGAGTGATACTTAATGAACGTACAGTAATTACATAGGACATGCCCGGTCATCCAAGGTGGGAGTGCTCGGGGAGTGGTTTGAACTTTAATGTCTGCGCCTATTGCTAAACGCTATGTTGGATAGGGTGTTTGGCATTGACCGGTTTACTTTCCCTTGGAGTGGGTAGAGATCGAGTGGGTGATGGCTAATGCAGTACTTTGGTGTACTTTAGTGATATACTCTAGTGTGCTGTACTTGTTTTGTTGGATTGCCTATAGGGCATACGGTTAGGCGGTTAGGCAGATATGCATGTTAGGGGATAGGCGGTCAGGAGAGATACGGCCATAGAGCATGTGGCATTGTGGTTTCCGGTGGTTAGGCGTTGTACCGTAGGTTGTAATTTCTCCCTTGTTCGTTCCTGAAATCTTAATGATTATCTCTCCCCCTCCTCATCTCCTGGCTGGAAGAAAAAAATCTCATCACTTTCATCGTAGATAGGTTCTCCTATTACTAATAACACTCCTAGCCCTTTGCTGATAGGTCTGTAAGAACTAATTACCAGTGGCGACATCTTGGGCACTGGGGCGGGGTGAAGCTTTCAGTTTAGGTGGAATCTTGATAGGAGTTCTCTAGGCCGGTGTATCGGACGGGATGTGATTTTTTCTTCCTTATTTTTTCCTCTCTTTCTTTCTTTCTTAATAACTCTTGGGTAAAGGTTTGGTCTTACTTGTGTAGAGCTCAGTCAGCATTGGAGAGCAGACCATGTTTTCTGCGCAGGAGGACGAGCATTAAGGCCCTGACTGGTAAAGTGTTATATACAGACCGAGAAACTATTGGATCACGTGGCTACAAATTGACCGCTCTACACGGACACTCTTAGAAAAGGTATTATATGGTACATACCACCCAATAACCAAAAGTCACCGATATCCAACCATTTATACAGGGAACCTACTCCTTTCCTCAGATCTAGCAAAAAGTTGACAAAATTACCGTGTCCCGTAGGCGTGTTTTCGTATCAGATTTTTAGAAGCGCTGAGGGGATGATCTCTACTCTGCTTCGTTCTGTAGTGATTTTTGTTATTGCTGTTGAATAGCCGATCGCTTATAAATTTAGTAATATACAATGTCATAGTATCATGCTGCGTGACATCATAACAATTTTTCATATGTCTAGTATCATAGATATTCAGGCTTCCACGCCCTGAGCCCCTATTGATAGCCGGGTGTTTGTTTGTTTTTTCCCTTGCGAGAACTGTTAGTGGGCCCCTAGTTGTAGCAGTTGATATTGACTCTATACAGGATTCAAATACCTTTAAAGAATGAAAGCAGTGGGGAGTGAAGACACCCATGCAGCAACTTTTTATTTACCACTCAGAAGTAGCGAGGAAGGGTGCCAGTTCTTATCCTAACCAAGCTATGAATCCTGGGACACCACCCTGAGCGAGCTCTGCTCCCAGATCATGAATTCGAAAGAAGAAGAAAAGAACTTTAGAGACACCTGGTCGGGGAAAATATATTCATGCTCAGGAGCGAGTTACTGTGCATCACTGTAGAATAGAATATTTATGCACAAGCCTATGGCCCTGATTGAGTATAGTGACTCTCTTGCAGTTCATAGCTCTCTTGAAACAGGTATTTTCCCTCTTATTTTATTGCTCAGATAATGCACTCATATCCGATGACCAGTCTGTGTCCTTCGCTAGCCCCGCATGGCTTAGAGTTAAGTGCTTGAAGGATGTCGTCTGGTAATTGGTTTGGAGAGGTCTGGGGGCCCTTCAGGGGCCCTTGATGTTTTTTTATTGAACCGGAGAGAGTTTGTGGTGCTTAGGAAGTGGATTTTTTGTTTTTTTGCCGCGGGAGTGAAAAAAGGTGGAGGTTCAGGTGGAGAAGATGGGAGAAGAGAGGTGAGGGAAGCAAAACGCAGGTGTCCCGACGAGTTCCTAAGCAACTCTAGAAAAACATGTATACAGGGTGCCTATGATTAATAGGAAAAATTGACCTGGGTTCGTTTAGTATTCCCCACCAGGCCGGGCCGAACCCGTGATGAGCTACGAAGTAGGGGGAAGTGCTAGAAAAAGCATGCCTGATGGAGCCAGGAGCTAGCACGAGGAGGGGAGCCGAGACTGATTCAAGATCATTAGAAGAGATATTCCGGTAGAATGTCCCTTTGTTCCCGCTCAAGTGAGCGCTGGTCACTATTCCCAAACGAGGGTCGACTCAAATCGGGTATAGATTTTTTCCAATAATCCTTCCCCCACCACCGAGTGCGATCTGGTGACTGCGGAAACCTCGAAAGTAGTGATGGGGCACCAGTGAGGATCACAATTTCACAAAAGTGCATATTTCCAAACTGACCAGTATTATAGTAAAGAAATCTATCCAACAATTCATAGAACTATCACCTCCCCAATTAATCTAAATCTCCCGATTCATTCCCCACATTTTGCCCAATCAAGTTATAAAAACATGACATCTCGCACCACACATTACACCACTGCCTCTACCGAAACACCATAGAGTAGAACCACTCATATTTTAACAATCCACACGAATGCTGCTGATCGGAGAGGAGGGATACGGAGAGCAAGTATTGGACAAGAGCGCATCGGTTCCCGGAGTCCCGCTGCAGTCAATGTTGCCATTGAAGAACGCGTAGACTTAATTGAGGCCATCTCGTTAGCCATATTCTAGAAATCCCACCTCAAATGGGTCTGGGGGGAGGGGAACTTACTCTTGCAGACCTGGTTGCCATGTGCCGCGTAGACTCCGGAGCCGATGCGGTCGGTGATGTTGATGCATTGAGACCCGGAAGTCTGAGGACCGCTGAGGCTCTCATGACTCGGAGGCGAATTCTGGCAAGAACCATCGGTGAAAGGGCGGAATTCCCAGGTTTGGGATGCAGTTTTGACTTCGGTGGTGGGGTCCGCCACTGTAGCTGGAGCGGGGTTCGCTACTGTAGCGGGATTGGGGTCCGCCACCATAGCTGGAGCTGCGAGTGCAGTGGCCATAAAGAAGAAAGTAGAGAGGAAGGTGGTGAATTTCATTTTGAGTGATTGAGTGTTAAGAAGGTTTTGTTTTGAAAAGTAGGCTATTGTGCGAATTGTATCTTGGAATATGTCTGGCTGTAGGAAGCTGTCCATGATAGCGGATTCCGTGGGGTTTATATACTGTTGTCACGACTGGAGATGTCTTCGGAAGTCTAGGACTGTGAGTGAGAGCCCGTTCTTGATTCTGTCCACCAATGAGGCCCTAGCCATCGCAATTTAGGACAAAGCATCCCGAGAAGGAATAATGTCTTCCAGACTAGGTATAACTTGGTTAATTTGAGCCCGCTGGATCTCATTAACTTGTGTTCGTAATTTGTTGACTTGCTCTGTTCAGCCCGTTGCGGTTCAGCTTGGTGACTTCCGTTGCGCATCCTGACAGCGGGCCAACGAGTTTTCACGGTACGGTACCGGTAGTTGTGATCGAATTCAGAACGCGCGGTCATCTGTGCTTAGGATCTAGAAGCGAGCCATAAGTGGCAGGTAGGAAGGACTCGAAAGCAGGGATTAGAAAAATATGTGGTTAATTATCTGTGCGTATCTGAGCCCTATGCTAAATTGGTACCCGAATGTTCGGGTATCATACTTCTTACCTTTGCTTGCATATTAGGACCCCACCACAAACCCTTGCCCCACAATGGGGTAGATAACTCAGGATCAAGTGATGATCGGCCATTTTGCGTATCTCTCTACATATGATACAAGTCTGACCCCTCCAATGAAAAAACGCCCCTTCAACCTAGAGATACACTGGAGAAAGGGGTTAGTGGCGGTGAGAGCTTGCGAAATGGATGCTACGTTGAGGCATATAGTTGTAGCGATTACTCCGCAAGAGTATCCAATACCCATTTATCTCACGGTAGTTACCGCAGACGATTTGCCAGTCGTAGTTTCAACCTCCACTTGCGATGGTTTATGTGGGCGACTAGTTGACTGCTTGTATACTAATCTACTAAAGTTTCAGAGTCATCCTGCTCTAGATATTGACAAGAAGCTTCATGTAGGTAAGGCTAGAGCTTAGATCACTCTTCTTACTATTTATTTAAGCAGTGTCGAGGGGTAACAGCGAGTCTTTGCAGTCAGTACCTTGCTGTACTATTACAAGTATACGTGATGAAGCCAAAAGCTTACTGCTGCACTATCCCTAGGACCATTCGAAACAGCAAGATTCGTCCCTAGAGACACTTACCGGTATAACTGTCAGGGGGGTGTTTTCGTACTTGTACAAGGCAGGGATTATTTCACTGGGTAACGGTCATCCTTTGTACTAAAACATCTCCCGGGTACTCTTGGAGTCCAGATCGGTTTGGTACAGCTCCCTTGTTGAAATAGAATGAGTATCCATGGACTAATGAGACACCCAGGTTCAGGACTTCCAAATCCAGTATCTGCGCCCATTGCCAATACAGCAATTAGTCAGCAGAATACAACCCCAAATCGACGTAATTGGAGGGCACATAGTGAAGATTACCCTGAAGAAGTATTCCACCCTCCTTTAATGGCAGGTCAGTTATCTGCATGCCTCATCCGCCCTTTGGATAGGTCCTAGAAGATTAGTCAGTAGGCAACTACCTCTAGTTACGAGTGACTTATTAGCTTTTGACGTTCAAATAACCCAGCACCGTACTAGGAATTAATTTCCAACTAACCACGATACTCGGAGACTCCTAAAGTAGGATTAGCGTGGCGGTTACGAATTTCACTGTTTCAGATCACACATGGACAGTGCCCCCAGGTACCGGTTGACACTGCCCCATAGTATCTTTTTTGGGAAAATATCCTACGATATTCAAACCATAGCGGCCACAACCCCGTAGTACGCAAACAGAGTCTATTGATCTAGGGTTCCGGCAAACGCAAATGATTTTGTGGCAAAAAAATCAGAGACGCATCATAGATGGCCAGGAGGTGATGATTACGACGCTTTAATCAATTTTTTCTGTCAATGAATTCTACATTCCACCCCAGACCGGCGGTTGAGCAATCCTTGTTTTCTCGAAGACTTTGATAGGAAGTAAAACCTATTTTGGGTTTTTTTCTCTTTTTGGACGCTCTCTATAACCGAGTGCCCTACGGAGTGACTAGAGCATGGGAGTAAATTCACGAAGAATTATGCCATTCTCTTTGAATCTAGGGAAAGAGATTGTTGCTGATGCCAATTATCTCGTGAGAGAATTTCTCTCGATACTCACCTATTGGGCGACAATTGGCTGCTAGTCTAGGTTTGCTTGAGGGGTCTTTTTGCACTAGCTAGCGATAATACCAGGTATTTTAAACATATTTTTCAAGCTCCAATTCAACATGACAGGTGCATGGCCCCATCTAAGTAGAGTAGGTCACACTCTATAGCTTGCCCACCGCTTGTGGACCCTCGGTATTGGCTCGAGCTGTGCGCATAGTCTTTCCCTGGCTAGCACAACTTGTGGCGTCCAAAAAGGTGGAGGTTTCGTCATGTCAAAGTCCCTTCATTTCATCCAAGGAACGGGCGTTGCCTATTATATTACCCTCGGGAATGCGTCGTGGACTAGCTTTTGAAACCTGAAATTCGTAGACGAGCGAGTGAGAAGACATGACACTACCTACCAACTGCCTCTGAAAGCCAATCCCTCAGCAATCCTAAGTATCAATAAAATAAAATAACAACAATTGGCCACTGGAAGGGTTTACTGATTCACCCAATGCTTGCCCTGCCGTGTCCCCTGCCCTACCTGCATAGACTTTCCAAGCTGCAACACGAATCTACACAGCCCATCAGCAAGAACAAGAGTCCTGAGTGTCTGCCACAATAGCTGCGAACCCCTCCGCCTACCGAACCATCTATACCCTTCTTTAGAAGATTCGTTCAGCAAAAGCACTAGAGAACAGTGCGTTGACGGGATGAGAACCCTAGACACATGTCACTCTACTCGGGAGTGGCAGGCAAAAACTCAGGAAAAACATCCACAAAAGAACCGGGTGTGGATGAGAACACAATTCCAGATCTCCTGCCCTCTCTCCCTCCCCTTCCCAATCTGCATCTATTAAGGCGATAGGGACCATGCCTCCCACCGTCTAATTCCAGTACACGATGCTTACCCCCCCCCACCGTTCCCACAACACCACCGGCCATTGGCTTTTACAGTTTTATAAACTTTCACCACAAGGTGAGAAAGAAGGACAGCACAGCTGAGGAGTGAGTGTTTATGTTAAACTACTGGTTAAACTGGAAGCCCCAAGTCCAGCACCACCCTATCCCCACCTTGCGCCATGACCTTCATACGCTTCTTGATCAACTGCGCCATGTGGCCACAGAGGACGGTGTAGGTGTAGGTTGACCGAAGAGAAAACAAGGAGCCCGCAGCGCGTATTGCCCAGCCTACTAGCCCATTGGAGGAGTGAGAGAAAGTGGGATGAATCATTTCTTTCTCTTTCATTTCATTTTTCTTTCTATGATACGATATCATGTTAGGTTGGAATAAGTGCGGTATTTTGGTACGAACTAAGCTGTCAGTCTGGTTAGTGCACCGTGGTTGAGGCTCTCTTGTTTGTCGGGGTTGGGTTTAGCATTCGGAATGACATTAGATTCTTATACCAGCAGCCAGTTCCAAACGAGTGATACTTGATGAGCGCAATTACAGAGGTCATGCCCGGCCATTCGAGGTGGGAGTGCCCCGGGAGTGATTTGAGCTTTGATGTCGGCTCGCCTATTGCCAAACGCTACGTTCGATAGGGAGGTTGGTTTTGACTGATTTACCTTCCCTTAGGGTAGATATAGAAGCATTGATGACAGACAATGCAATGATTCGGTGTCCCTGGTGAGATACTCTAGTGCGCTGTACTGTATTTGTCTGTGCCAAGGATAATCGGAAAACAGAATCCCTAAGGTACCGTTTTATGCCATCCTGTTATTGCGAACAAGAGCTTTCCAATATTGAGACACATCACCTATCCTTGCTGTGTTAGGTTGCTTTAAGTTAGGTGTCGTGTTGGTCCTGCGGTCTTTCACAAACCCATAAGGGGTTATTATGGCAGCCCAAGTGACTGAGGGTCCATAAACCTGTTTTTGGACAGTAATCGATCCCAGCAGGCCTGAAAGAGATATAGGGATGGGGTAATAGGAATCTTTTGTAAGAGCTACCGCTGTTTTTTGAATATGATACTGGTAAATAAATCATCATCGTTCAAGTTGAGCAAGACACCCGCCGTTTATCTATCCTGAGCACCGGACGTTTAATGGGGGAAATGGTGACTTTCATTCGTAATTGTAGTGGGGATACGCTAGTGGGAGAGATATTCTGTCATATTGAGTGGGAAAGCCCTTTATCTTAAGTTGGGACCCGTGGTATTAGCACTTGCGATGTGGCTTCCGCGGGCGATTGTTTTGCAGTGGAGAATTCTCGGGCGCGAATTAAATATGGTACTCGAAATTCTCACGATAACGTGCCCCCCTTATGGAAAATCCTAGATTATCAACGCTGAGTGAAAGGCAGCACAGCCTCTCAGTGAGAAAGATAATAAAAATATTGGGAAATTGAAAAGATCTGATGTCGCAGTTGTTATAGGTAAATTTAGGTCGACTCGAGTAGTCGGACCTGTGGGCCTGTTCCATCTCCAGCGCTTGGGGTTGTCCTAGGTGGCCGCCTATCCCTTGGGGCATCAGAAGTAGGAAAATCCCAACACCACGCCCGGTGAGATCAGCGGCAAATATATTGGGATGGTGTACCAATATCTTACACATCAATAACGAAGCTCTTTAGTGATCTCTATGAGAACACAGCAAGGAAAGGCGACTGGGTGTCTTTCAGCTCCCCTACCACAAATGTCCTCATGTAGTTTTAGGGAAGAAGCCCTTCAGGAGCCCCTGATGTTTTTTATTGAACTGGGGAGAGAGTTTGTCGTACTTGAGAGGCTGATTTGTTTTTGTTTTTTCTTTCCCTTGAGAGCGAAGAAAAAATATTAGTGGAGGAAGATAAGGTGGGAGGAGAGATGTGAAGGAAGGCATAAGGAGGTCTTCCGGCGAGTTCCCAAGCCTATGTGGAACTTAGGTGTACCAAACAGCTCTAGAAAAATAGGTATAAAGAAGGCCTATGCCTAATAGGAAAAATTGACCCGGGGATTTGCAGTATCCCCCACCAGGCAAGACCGAACCTGTGACAAGATACAAAACAGGGGGAAACACTGCTCGAAAAACAATACCAGATTGACCTAGAAGCTAGTATAGTCCGAAGAGCGGATGCTGACTTAGGATCATTGGAGGGAATGAATTCGTAGGACGTCCCTTTATCGAGCTTCCAGTGAGCGCTGGCCATTGGCCTCAAATGAGGATCTACTCAAATCTGGTACTATATCTCTTCCGATAATCCTTCAGCCACGACCGAGTGCGATCTGGTGACTATAAAAACCTCAAAAGTAGGGATAGGCCACGCGCAAGGATCACAATTCCACAAAAGTGCATATCTCAAAACGGACCAGTATTATAGTAAAAAAATTTATCCAATTATTCATAGAACTGTCATCTCCCCAATAAATCTAAATCCCTCGATTCATTCCCCACAATTGGCCCGATCAAGTTATAAAAAACATGACATCTCGCACAGTACATCCCACCACTGCCTCCATGAAAACACCATAGAGTAGAAACCCTCACATTCTAACAATCCACACGAATACTGCTGATCTGGGAGGAGGGGTAGGGGGCGCAAGTATCGGACAAGAGCGCTCCGGTCCCGCTGCAGTTAATGTTGTCATTAAAGAAGACGTAGACTTAATTGAGCCCATCTCGTTAGCCAGATTCTAGAAATCTCACCTCCAGCGGGTTTGAGGGGAGGGGAACTTACTCTTGCAGACCTGGTTGCCATGTGCCGCGAAGGCTCCGGTTCCGATGCGCTGGATGATGTTGATGCATTGAGATCCTGGAGTCTGCGGACCGCTGAGGGCATCGTGGGGCGAATTCTGGCACGAACCGTCGGTGAAAGGGTAGAATTCCCAGCTTGGGGATTCAGCTCGGGCTTCGATGCTGGAGTCTCCCGCTGGAGCTGGAGCTGCGAGTGCGGTGGCCACAAAGAAGAATGTAGAGAGGAAGGTGGTGAATTGCATTTTTAGTGATTGAGTGTTAAGTAGGTTTTGTTTTGAAAAGTAGACTGGTGTGAATCGTGTCTTGGAATCTGTCTGGCTGTGGGAAGTTGTCCAGGAGAGTGGATTCCGTGGGGTTTATATGTTGTTGTCACCACTGGTGATTCCTGCTGAAGTCTGGGGCTGTGAGTGAGAGCCCGTGCTTGATTTTGTTCCCTAGTCAGACCCTACCTATGGCAGTTCAGGACAAAGCACCCCAAGAAGGAATAATGTCTTCCAGAATGAGTATAACTTATTTAAGTTGAGCCAGCTGGATCTCATCCACTTGTGTTTGTAATTTTGCTAACTTACCCGGTTAAGCTTGTTGCGGTTTAGCTCTGTGACTTCCATTGCACATCCCGACAGCGGGTTCAACGAGTTTTTACGGTATGGTACCGGTAGTTGAGATTGAATTCAGGACACGCGGTCCTGTGTGGCTAGGATCTAGAAGCGAGCAACGACTAGCAGGTAAGAAGCATCTGATAGCAGGGGTTAAAAAAATATATGGTTGATTGTCTGTGCATCTGAGCCCCATACTAAATTGGTACAGCACTCTAATGTTCGGGCAGCCTACTTCTCAGATGTTCTCTTACACGGCAGGGATCATCCTACCGGGTAACGATCCTGTCCCGTGCGAAAACATCTCCCCGAAACTCTAGATCGGTTTGGTGCAGCTCCCTTGTTGAGACGGAATGAAACAGTTGTCGAAGATTAGTCAGTAATTAGCTAACGAGTATTAACCCTTTAACGTTCAAATGAGCCTTCATCATGATGGGAATTAATTCCAATGAACTACGATATTCGGAGGCTCCTAAAAGAAGATTAGCGTGCTGGCTACAAATTCACTGTTTCACACTGCACAAGGACGGTGTCCCCAGGTACCAGTAGAACACTGCCCCACAGTATATTTTTTTGAAAAAAATCCCCTACGATATTCAAAACATAGCGGCCACAACACCGCAACACACAAACATCGTCTATTGATCTAGGGTTCGGGCATGACTAAATGATTTTGTGGCAAACAGATCAGCGAGGAATCATAAATAGCCAAAGGGCGATGATTACGACGCATTAATCTACTTTCGATCAATGAATTCAACATTCCACCCCAGGCCTGCAGTTGAGCAATGCTTGTTTTCTGTAAGACTTTGACGGGAAGGAAAGCTAATTTTAGTGCTTCTTCTCTTTTTTATTTAAACACACCCTCTATGGTCCCCTACCGAGTAATCTGAGCTTGGGAAAGAATTTACGAAGAATTATGTGATTTTTTTGATTTTTTTTGAACCTAGGGAAAGAACTTTGTCGCTGATATTGCAATCTGCTTGTGAGGGAATTTTTCTCGATACTCACCGGTTGGGTGACAATTGGCTGCGCGTCTAGGTTTGCTTAAAAGTTTTTTTTTACATTAACTAGCTACGTATTATGATATATGATACCAGGTAATCTAAACATCTCTCCCAAACCCTAATCTAACATGACAGGTGCACCACCCATCCTAGGCAGGGTAGGGTGCACTCTATTGCTTGTTCACCGCTTGTGTGCATTCGGTATTGGTTCCAGCTGTGAGCATAGCCTTTCCCTGGCCAGTGCAACTTGTAGCATCCAAAAGGTGGAGGATTCATCATCACAAAGTCCCCTCATTTCGTCTCAAGCACGGGTATCGTGTAACATACTACACTCATCCCCGTGAATGTGTCGTACACTAGCTTTTGAAACCTAAAATTCCTAGATGAGCGAGTGAGAAGATATGACACACCTAGTCAACCGCCTCCTGAAGCCAATCCTTCAGTGATCCCAAGAATCAACAAAATAAAATAAGAATAATTGACAACTGGAATAGTATATTGATTCGTCCTATACACTCTACAGTAACCCCTGCCCTACCTGCATATTTTCCAAACTGCAACACGAATCTACACAGCCCATCAGCTTGAACAAAGGGTGGTCAGTGTTTGCTTCAATAGCTGCAGGCCCCTCCACCTACCAAACACTCTAGACCCTCCTCTAGCAGATTCGTTCCGTAAAGGCGCTAAATGTCAGTGCGTGGACGAAACGAATCCTATAGTAGACACGTGCCACTCTACCTCGGGAGTTTCCGGCAAGGACAAGAAAAACACCAGCAAAGGTAGAGGATGTGGGTGAGAAAACACCTCTAGATCTCCTTCCCTCTCTCCCTCCCTTTCCAAATCTGCCTCTATTGGGGCGATAAGGGTCATGCCACCCACCGTTCAATTCCAGTACACGATACTTACCCCCTCCACCTCTTCTACAACTCCACCGGCCATTGGCTTTTGCACTTTTATAAACCTTCTCATCAAGGTGAAAAAAATAGGACAGCACAGCTGAGGAGTGAGGGTCAATGTTAAACTACTGGTTAAGCTGGACACCCCAAGTCCAGGACGAAGGGCTACCATATTTCCACGCCCGCCACGAGCTTGGCATGGTTCATGACCAACTGCACCATTTGGCTGCAGAGAGCGATATAAGTTGAGGGAAGATGGATTAAAGAGCCTGCGGTGCCGTATTGTTTAATCTACTAGCGAATTGGAGGATTGAGGGAAAGTGGGATGAATAGTTTCTTTCTCTTTCATTTCATTTTTATTTCTACTAGCTCTATGTAACGCCAGTTAGGTTTAAGGTTATCACAGTATTTTGGTCGGCTAGACTATGGAACGATTTAAGAACCTGTTTGGCTGCAACGGTTCCGTTCTGTTCTCCCATACAAATGACCTTTTTCCTTCTATTTCAAAACGGAGAGGACGGAGAGGTGATCTCCACAGCAGAAACAGTTGCAGCCAAACAGGCTCTAAGCTGCAGGTGTGGTTAGCTCACGGTGGTTAAGGCTTTCTTGTTTGTCAGGGCTGGGTTCGGTATCCAGAATGATATTGGGTTCTTATTCCCGTAACCCGTTCCGAACGAGTGATACTTTATGAATGCAATCCCATAGGGCATTCCCCTGCCATCCAAAGTAAGAGTGCTCATTAGGTGATTTGAACTTGACGCGGACTCGCCTATTGCCAAACGGTACGTTCGGTAGGGGGGTTAGTTCGAACCAGTTTACTTTCTCTTGGAGTGGATAGAGACAGCGTGGATGGCGGACAATGCAATGATTCGGTGCACTTTGGTGCCATCCTCTAGTGGGCTGTACGGTACAGTGTTTGTCTGTGCTGATGGTGATGGGAAAACAGGATCTCTAAGGTACCGTTTTAGACAATCCTGTCATTGCAGGCAAGGGCTCTCCAATATTTAGACACATCACCTATCCTTGCTGGGTTGCTTTAAGTTAGGTGTCGTGTTGGTCCTGTGGTCTTTCACAAACTCATAAGGGGTTATTATGGCAGCCCCGTGACCGAGGGCCCAGAAATCTATTTTTTGACTCTAATCGATTCCAGGAGACCTGAGAGAGATATAGGGATGGGGTCATGGGAGTCTTTTGAAAGAGCTACCGCTGTTTCCTGACTACTAGTTAATAAATCATCATCGTTCGCGTTCAAAAAGGGGCCTGTGGTTTATTCACCTGGAGCACGGGACGTTTAATGGAGGAAATAGTGACTTTTATTCATAATTGTAGTGGTCATACACTAGTGGGAGAGATTCTCTCATATTGAGTGGGAAAACCATGTATCTTAAGTTGGGGCCCGCGGTATTAGCACCTGCGAAAATGTTTGTGGCTTCCACAGGTGATTGTCCCGGAGTGTTAGATACTTCGACGCAAATTAAATATGGTGCGGTACAGTACTCGAAATGCTCACGATAGCGGCCGCGCCCCGTCTACAATCCTAGCCTAGACTATCAACTACAAGTATGATACAACCTCTTGAAAAAAATCTGACGTGGGGGCTGGGGGTTGCTATGGTGGCAATATGCACCAGTAATTTAGTGGGTTGATCAGGGACAACCGTTGCCAAGCCCACCTATCGAATAATAGGTAAATTTAGATCTGGTTGGTCCTGTTCTATCGCCGGCGCTTGGGGTTATCGTGGATGGCCGTCTAAAGTACTCGTACGGTATTATCCCTTGGGGTGTCAGAAACTGAAAAATTCGCGACTAGGTGTGAAAATCCTCTTGTGGCGTCATCCGCGTTCGAAAATGATTCGCTAAGAATTCAAGATTATGATGGTGCTGAGTTACTTGGGCGTTGAAGAGCCTCCGCCTTCCTTCAGCCTCCAAAGAATATCACCAACCGACCATACTCAATAGCTCCCCTCCATAGTAGTGCGAGCAGTAGAGAGCGGAAGATGTCTCAACATACCATTCATGACAACACCAACTGCTTCAATACGAACTCTTTTAATAACTTGTGGAACAACTATACCATTGCCGACGATCGGTCTCCACTCCTAACCTGGCTATCACCTCTAGAGCCTAAGCTACGGCATCAGGATATCCAGGAGCGCCGAGTCGAGAATGTAGGGGAACGGCTCATGCAAACTGAGGAATTCAGAAGCTGGCGTGACCGGAGTGGGAAAGCAGAAGGGGATAACGCAGTCCTGTTTTGCTATGGAGCTCCTAGAGTCAGTAAGACATTTATCAAGTAACGAGAATCACTCTCGAGGGGGAGGAGAAAAGAATTAGTGCTAACAACGGCGATATCAGTTTGCTGGTAGTGGACAGGTTATGCGATGAGGTTGAGGAGCAAAATACAGCCGTTACGTGTTTTTACTTTGACTTCGCAGCGCGAAAGGAGCAGTCCGTGACCAATATGCTGGGTTCCTTGCTAAAACAGATCATCGGCGGACTGGAAAAGATTCCGGAGGAAGTATCACAGGTTTTTCGGAGGCAGAAAATGGCTGTTGGTGGACGAGGACCTCTGCTTCCGGATATCGTGAAGATGCTACAGAGCATCACGTCCTTACTACCTACATTTGTATGCATAGATGCACTGGACTAATGTGCGGCGGTTCATCGAGTCAAGCTCCTCGATTCGCTGAAACAGATCCTCGAGAAGTCCCCGCGCACACGGATATTCGTTATTGGTGTTGGGATGTGTGTGTGATACGTGTGTGAGGTGAGATGTTCGTTAATGACTAGTCGTACAAGAGAGAAGACTACTTAAAGGAAACGCCCATGCCAAGCCCACTCCCGCACAACCAATGATAGACCTAACCCATAGACATGACCTAAGTGGGTAGCCGTACCTCAACATATCGTAGAGCTAATAGAGCTAACAATTGGGAGGTCTCATATTCGGGCTGAGATCGAAAAGCGTCTTGTTGGACGAGTGATATGTGTGTCTGTAAGCCCTAGACAAGGTGATATCGCCGGATACCTTCGTGTCAGACTGGGCGAAGATGAAACTCCAGATGCGATGAACGAGAGCCCAGAGGCAGAAATTCCGGAGAAGACCCCCGAAAAAATGTCGGAAATGTACGTAGGGCGATGATACTCGGAATCCCACCCCACACTATCCACTAATAGATATACATCTAGGTTTCTACTGGTTTCCTTAAATATCGAGGCAATCTTACATGAATCGACAATCCACCGAAGACGAGAAAGGGTTAATAAAATGGCTGATGAACTAGAGTTAGGAGATACTTATAGTGTGACAATCGGACGAATAAAGGCACAACATGGGGATAAGTCGAGGCTCGGGATGGTAGCCCTAATGTGGATTAGTCTGCAGAACGGCCGTTGCAAGCGGATGAGCTCTGCCACGCCTCAGCAGTCGAGCTTGGCTCCACCGATTTCAATTCTCACAACGTCCCTTCGACATTGGTTGCCTGCTGTCAAGGGCTTATTGCCGTGGATAAGGAGGCATCCACTGTGCGGTTGATCCATTTTACTCTTCAAGAGTATCTTTCCGGTCATCCCGATATATTCAGTAGACCTCACTCGGTAATAGCAGAAATCTGTTTGACCTATCTGAATTCCCGACAGGTTAAATACCTTCTGACCACTCCCCCCTCCGGTACCGACAGCACACCCTTTCTTGAATATTGCTCAGTATATTGGGGGGTCCATGCGAAAGAGGAACTCTCAGACTTCGCAAGATCACGTGCGCTGGAGCTGTTAAGACTACCTTATAGTCCAATCTCGACCGGATTACTTATGGTGCGGGCGGACCATTTCTATCCTTGGAACCGTAGTACCTATTCTCCGTTCAACGGACTACACTGCGCATCGCTCTTCGGAATTGATGAAGTTGTTGCTGCTCTAATAGAGATGGAACGTTACGATATCAACGAAGGAGATTTTGCAGGCTGCACACCACTTGCATGGGCTGCTCGTAATGGACACGAGAAAGTGGTGAAGGTTCTTCTCGGGCGGGAAGAGGCCATCTCGGACAAACCTGATAATGACGGCCGAACACCGCTCTCGCATGCTGCTTGCAATGGACATGAGGGAGTGATGGAAATACTGCTTAAGCGGCAAGATGTCGACCTTGACAAGCCTGATGGTTTGAGTCAAGCACCACTCTCGCACGCCGCTCGGAACGGACATGAGGGAGCGGTGAAATTACTGCTTGGGCGGGAAGAGATCGACCCCAACAGGCCAAATATTTACGGCTGAACACCGCTATCGCTCGCCGCTGGGAATGGACATTGATAAAGTGGTCCAGATACTACTCGAGCAGGAAGCGGTCAACCCTGACAAGCCAGATAATTACCGCCGAACGCCGCTCTCGTATGCCGCTTGGCACGGACGTGAAGAGGCAGTGAAAATACTACTCGGACGGGGAGAGGTCGATCCCAACCAACCAGATGATGACGGCCGAATATCGCTCTCGTATGCGGCCGGGGAAGGATATGAGGGAGTGGTCAACATGCTACTCACACGGGGAGAGATAAACCCCGACAGGTCATGTGAGAGCGGCCAGACACCGCTCTGGTTTGCGTCTTGGTATGGAAATGAAGGAGTGATGAAAATACTACTCGGGCAAGAAGAAGTTAATCCCGACAGGCCCGATATTTACGGCCGAACACCGCTCTCCACCGCTACTAGGAGTGGCCGGGAAATGATCGTGGCGCTGCTAGAGTCTCACAAAGTGGCAACCCCCGCCACAATTTAAGGCCTACGAGACACCACCTCGTAGAGATAACCGCCGCCCCTTCCCTTCTATAGTAGTTCCTCATACCGATTGCCCTAGGGCATTACCCTTTACAGATGAGAGAAATCCTTGGGATAGGAATGCAGATATATATCAGCATACCCACACGATCCTCCTCGGGATTCCCCTCGATCGTCGAGCGAGCATTTATGAGTTTCAGTTTACAAAGGTCCGTAGACTTTGGGTGCGCGTGGCGAAAGATTTCTATTTTTGTGAGAGGTTCCAGTCTGTATTTTCCTATTTCCGTCCTATCATATCATTTGATTTTCCTCTAGGTGTAAATTCCTGCTTATGTTTTTTTCTCCTTTCTTGTACAGTATTTTCTTTCCCCTTCTCCTCTCCTAATGTACGGGGGAACATTCATAGAGTATCGCTTAGATAGAGGACAAACTATGTGAGATAGCTCAAGGGTTCTTGGGGCGACCGTTAACAATTATATAAAGGCTATACTCCGGACAGGAGATTGGCTATCACAAATAATACGGCTTGATGGATAGTACGATAATATAGTGACAACACATGCTGATCACCCCCGGTATAGACATCCGCATGTAGGGTGAGAGGAGTCTGGCACGCAGACCTTTCATGCCACTCGCCTCACCCGCCTCCTGATCGATCCGATAGCATGAAACATATCAGCAGAGAAACTATCAAGACCATGCAAGCCTCGCAATTGGGCCCCTGGTATTTGGGTCGCCCAGGGATGGTCCAGCCAGATGGGAACCTGCCACCCAAGAAAAGCTCAAAAAAATCTTGTCGATTGTCTTCACCAAGTCACACGATATCACTCATTTCTCTCTCGGTTTTTCTAAAAGTAAAAACATTGTGAGCCCCGGAGCCATATTATGCCTTCATAGAAAATCCTACCATCGTGAGAAAGGGATTCCGGGCTGTGGAAATTTGGGGCAGGACTTCGCTTGGCTCGTGATTTGCTGCTATGTTAGTCCTCTGATACATAATATTATGATATCATACCTGTTTTTATTAAATTGCGGGTTGGGCGTGGGGTTCTAGGGTATACGAGTATGAGAGATGTGCAGAGATTAAGCACCTGGTGATGGGTTGTTGTTTTAGCATCCTACGTCGACAGGCACAGGATATGGGTGTTGGTTTTGCTCAATTGATACGAAGGCTACAGCAGGGGCTCGGGAGTTTTGATGGATGGATGGCCGTTCGTCGCGTAGTATGAGGCTTGGGCGATATGCAAGTACTAAGAAACCTATGCATGTGACTCTCTTAGAGCATAGATACTCGTGCTCGAGTACCGTACCGTACTGGTGCTAGTGCCCTGGCTGCAGGGCTGGCATTGACCATATGCCGTGCGGGTGGCTTAGCTGGAATTTCTTGTGCGCAGTACTGCGTGCTGGCGTTTGCAAGGCTGCCTGCTGCTTTAGCCCCGCACACCCCCGCTTTTATTCACCCACCAGTAATGTCAACCGACCAGACTCAGTTCCTCCTTCTACAACAGCAAAGGCAGAAAGAATCGTAAGATGTCGCGATATACAGTCAATGACAACACCAACTGCTTTAATAACACGAACTATGTTAATGTCTGGAATAACTACGCTGTTGCCCATGATCGGTCTCAACTTCTAACCTGGTTATCACCCCTAGAGCCCAGGCTGCGGCATCGGGCGATCCAAGAACGCCGTGTCGACAATGTCGGAGAATGGCTCATGCAAACCGAAGAATTCAGAAGCTGGCATGACTGGAATTTGGAAGGTGAAGGTGATAATGCGGTCTTGTTTTGCTACGGAGACCCGGGGGCCGGAAAGACATTCATCAGGTAGCAAGGATTATTCTCGGATCAGAGAGTCAGTGCTAACGGACCGTGATGCCAGTTCGCTGGTAGTGGACAGGTTGGGCGACCAGGCCAGTGGTCAAAACACAGCAGTTACCTGCTTTTACTTCGACTTCGCGGCCAGAAAGGAGCAGTCTGCAGCAAATATGCTGGGTTCCTTGCTGAAACAGATAGTTAGCGGAATGGAAACAATTCCGGAAGAAATATCACAGGCCTTCCAAGAGCAGAAAAAGGTCATTGGTGGGCGGGATCCACAGCTCCCTGATATCGTGAAAATGCTGCAGGCCATTACATCCTCTCAGCGCACATTTGTATGTATTGATGCTCTAGACGAATGTGTGGCGGTGCATCGAGCCAAAGTCCTAGATTCGGTGAAACAGATTCTCGAGAAGTCACCGGGAACACGAATCTTTATCACCGGAAGGCCCCATATTCGAGCTGAGATCGAAAAGCGTCTTGCCCAACGAGTGATAAGCCTATCTATAGGCCCTAGCAAAGTCGACATCATCAGATACCTCCGTATTAGACTAGGCGAGGACGAAACTCCGGATGCGATGAACGAGAGCCTAGAAGCAGAAATTCTGAAGATTCCAGAAAACATGTCAGAAATGTACGTAGGGGCAATGATCTAGGAATCCTGCCCCACACTACCCGCTAATAGATATACATCTAGGTTTCTACTCGTCTCCCTAAATATTGATGCAATCTTACATGAATCCACGATCCGCCGCAGACGAGAAAGGCTCAATAGAATGATAGGAGGATTGGAGTTGGGAGATGTCTACAGCGCTACGATAGAACGGATAAAGGCGCAAGATGGGGACAAATCAAGACTCGGAATGGCAGCCTTAATGTGGATCAGCCATGCGGAGCGGCCGTTGCGAGCGGATGAGCTCTGCCACGCCCTGGCAGTCGAGCTAGGCTCCACCGATTTCGATTCCGACAACCTTCCTTCAGTGTCGACATTGGTGACCTGCTGTCAAGGGCTTATCATTTTAGATAAGGAGGCGTCAATCGTGAGATTGATCCACTTTACTCTACAAGAGTACCTTTCCTCTCACCCCGATATATTCAGTAGACCTCACTCGGCAATCGCAGAAATCTGCTTAACCTATCTGAATTCCCAATCGGTGAAAGCCCTTTCGGCCGAACCCTTTCTTGACAATCAAGGCGCACCGTTCCTAGAATATTGCTCACTATACTGGGGAGTTCATGCGAAAAGGGAACTCTCGGATTGCGCGAGATCACTTGCACTAAACCTATTAAAGGAGTATTACGACCAAACACCCGCCACACTGCTCATAGGACAAGCAGAAGAATCGGTCAAGCATCTGAATCCTCCCTACCTGTTCAGCGGACTACACTGCGCATCGTTCTTCGGAACCAGAGAGCTTGTAGCTGCTTTGATTGAAATTGGATGTTATGATATCAACGAAGAAGGTATTTATGGTTGTGCAGCACTCACATGGGCTGCTCGCAACGGACACGAGGAAGTGGTGAAAATACTACTCGAGCAGGAAGGGGTCAACCCCGACAAAAAGGATTGGGGCGACCAAACACCACTCTCGCATGCTGCTTGTAATGGACACCAGGAAGTGGTTAAATTACTACTCGCGCGGGAGGAGGTTAGCCCTGACATGCCAGATTATGAGGGCCAAACACCGCTCTCGCATGCCGCTTTGTGGGGACATGAGGGAGTAATGAAAATACTACTCGCGCGGAAAGAGGTTAATCCCGACGAGCCAGATAATTACGGCGGAACACCGCTCTCGTATGCCGCTGGGGCCGGACATGAGGGAGTAATGAAAATACTACTCGCGCGGGAAGAGGTCAACCCCGACAAGCCAGATAATTACG